>Ga0209131_1000313_pt1 | contig 35332 bp, 32 predicted proteins | sample GraSoi_2013_40cm_FD_185826 | JGI IMG/M metagenome (GOLD analysis project Ga0209131, IMG submission 185826) | Grasslands soil microbial communities from the Angelo Coastal Reserve, California, USA - Sample 9_17_2013_40cm (SPAdes) (version 2) | ecosystem: Environmental > Terrestrial > Soil >...
ATTCGCGGCACTCTGCATCGAGTCAAATTTGAAAACAAAGGAATTGTTCTACAATTTGAACCGGAGAAGATTCTTCAATATAATCATTTGAGCTCTATTTCAAGGCTTCCCGATATATCTGAAAGCTACACCATCCTTGAATTTCGTTTGGCGCCCGTCAATAGCCAGACAGAGTTGACGTTCACAGCAAGCAACTTCCCAACGGAGACCATCTATAAACATTTCCGCTTTTATTGGAATGTTACGCTTGAATTACTAAAGAGAATGATTGAAAAAGGAGGATAGTCCGCGGTCAGTGGGACGAGGTTGAAGGTGAGCTGTCCCTTTGCGGGGGGTGAAGTCTGGTCCGCTTGAGGGTGGTTGTATTTTTGTTGGGGTGGTTCTATAATTCTGTATAACTTCCTGAATCAGTGTTTTATACAGAACGACACTACTGTTGAAGACATAGTTAACGGTTATAGTAAGGAATTACACATATGATGTTACCGGATTATTGGTTGACACGCCCAAGCGTGAACTTCGACGAAAGAACTCAGATGGCATTTGATGAGATACTAAATACAAATCTTAGCATCGGCGAGTGCCCAACCATTCAGTTTACTTTGCCCTGGCAAAAATGGCAGTTCCTATGCCATGTCGCCGATCATCACGGTATCGCCCTGCATGGTTCTGGCGATCCCAATATCGCTCTTTTCGAGCCACGCCAGGCAAATGACCTCAACGAATTTGGCAATCAGAAAGCCGTCTATGCCGCATCCGATGGCTTGTGGGCCATGTTCTTTGCCATCGTAGATCGCGGCCGGGTAAAGTCAGTCACCAATGCCTGTGTTCGTTTGGGTGATGAAACCGGCACACTTCACGGTCCTTACTATGTTTTCTCAGTCAGCCAATCGACTCTTGCCAGTCAGCCCTGGCGAATTGGCACGGTCTATCTCCTGCCACGTGGAACATTCACTACTCAGCCATCCATTGCGTTTGGGCCCAACGAAGTCCATATCGCACAGCTTGCAAGCCTCGAGCCTGTTCAGCCATTGGCGAAACTCACGGTTACACCAGAAGATTTTCCCTTCTTGAGGCAGATCCGTGGACATGATGACCAACGCCTTCAGGAATATGCAACCGCATTGCAAACGGGCGCGCCTTGGCCACAAGACGTGTGAGAGTTTGAAGATGGGCTGTCCCTTTGCTGGGGGTAAATCGAGTCTGCTCGATTTGGAGCATCATTTAAAGAAACTGACAAACTAGAACACGCGTGCTATAATTCTTTCAACTAACCAAGGAGTTATTTATGCAGAAATCTGAACTGTTGAATTGGTTGCAGGCAGAATATCAGCAATGGGAATCATTACTCGATCAGATTGACCCCACACACATGGATCAACCTGGTGTGAACGGTGACTGGTCCATGAAAGATCTCGTCGCGCACCTGTACTATGGCTGGCAGCCCAGATTGATCGCCCGCATACAGGCTGCCCAACGCGGCGAACCTACAAACCGACGATGAAATCAATGCGTGGATCTATGAGTCCACGCATGGGCGCTCGGTGCGCGAAATCCTGGATGAATCGCAGCAAGTATTTCAGCAGTTCCTTGCTGTCATTGAAGGCTTACCCGATGATGTCCGGATAGAGCAATTGCATCAGGGAGGAAGGGTTTTTAATCTTGTGTGGCTGGATAATCAACGCTTCCCTGTTGGCGAATTCTTTGATCATTTCCATGGTGACCATGAACCGGATGTGCGTGCGTGGTTGGCGCGTGTTGAGAAACAATAACATAACGAGCAGATTATTACGCGGAAAAGAAACTTCGGTTGTGTTAATCCGTGGATGCATATATGGCTTGGTCCGCGCGAAGGGAGATGTCACGTGCACGTAAGCTTACCCAGTATTGAAAAAATTATGACCCTGCTTGCTGAAGCACCATCACAGATTGCTGCAACTACTGCTGATCTGAAGTCAGTCCAATTGCATACATCCCTCGGTCACGAAGAGTGGTCAGCAAATGATGTGCTGGCTCATCTACGCTCCTGTGCAGACGTTTGGGGAAACTGCATAGTAACGATCATCGCTCAAGACAATCCGACCATCCGAGCTATTAATCCTAGGACCTGGATCAAACAAACGAATTATCTTGAGCAGAAATTTCAGTCATCGTTGCACGCTTTTGCGATACAGCGTACTGATCTACTGAATGCATTGGAACCATTGACACATGCAGATTGGTTACGTTCGGCGATAGTAACCGGGGCGGGAAAGCCACTCGAACGGACCGTGCTGTTTTATGCGCAGTGGATGGCAAGCCATGAGCGACCGCATCTTAAGCAGATCAAAAGCATCGCGAATACAATGCGCTTGCAGTAACACAGATGAAGGTGAACTGTCTCTTACCGGGGATGAAGTCAGGTCCGCGTGAGGGTTGTTGTGTTTTGATTGGGGAAGTTCTATAATGTCTGCATCCGTTGAAATAAAAGTTATGTCTTAACATCAAAACAATTTTATGCATATAACAATTCTTGCACTTGGCTCACGTGGTGATGTTCAACCTTACGCTGTGCTCGGCAATGGTTTAAGAGATGCAGGGCATCAAGTTCGTTTTATTACCTTTGAAAGTTTCGCTTCTCTCGTTGCTGAAAATAAGTTGGATTTTTATCCCATCCAGGGAAACGCTCAAGCATTAGTTGCTACTGGAGGGGCAGATACGCTTGGGCTTATACGGTCCTTTGGCTCGCTGGCAGAAGGCTACGCCCGCGATTTGTCCGCGCCTCATTTGGGAGAAACAGACCTTATCATTAACCAATTGCCAGCGGGGTTATATGGTTTTGACCTGGCAGAAAAATATGGTGTGCCGATGGCACTGGCGGCTGTAATTCCATTAGCGCGAACCCAAGCTTTTCCACTCATGGGGTTTCCCAACCTCCCGTTACCTGGTTACAACAAAGCAACATACTATGTAGGCGAGCAGATGGCGTGGCAAATGTTTCGTACCGTCATTAATCGCTGGCGTAAACAAACCCTTGGATTGCCTGCTCTGCCGATAAAAGGATATTTTGAACAATTTGGAACACGCCAGATTCCAATTGTGAACGGGTTTAGTCAACATGTAGTTTCGCGCCCTGCCGATTGGAGCGGGCATATCCATATCACAGGCTATTGGTTGCCAGAACAAAAGAACTGGGAACCCCCAGATGATTTGTTGTCGTTTATCAAGGCCGGCAGTCCGCCTGTGTTTATTGGTTTCGGAAGTATGCCGGTCAAGGATCCACAACAGACCACTAATATCATTCTTGAAGCCTTACAACAAAGCGGACAACGCGGCATTTTGCACATGGGTTGGGGCGGGCTTGGAAATCAATCTTTGCCCGATTATGCTTTCAAGATCGATTATGCCCCATACGATTGGTTGTTTCCACGCATGGCGATGGCAATTCACCATGGTGGTTCTGGTACAACTGCTTTTGGTCTTCGTTCTGGTATACCATCCTGTGTTGTATCGTTTGTATTTGATCAGCATTTTTGGGGAGAGCGGATCGCCGCGTTGGGAGCGGGCCCGAAACCTATTCGGTATAAGGAACTGACTGTCGAGCGTCTGACGGAAGCCATTCACATCGGCGTTGGTAACTCCCAAATTCGGCAAAAGGCTGTCGAACTTGGAAAAAAGATTCAAGCGGAAAATGGAATTGATAACGCCCTGAACGTGTTTGAAAAAATATTGCATTCATGGCGTGCAGCATGAACGCGCCTTGCGAAGGGCAGTCCGCGGTCACTGGGGTGAGGTCGAAGGTGGGCTGTCCCTTTGCTGGGATGAAGTCGGGTCCGCTTGAGGGGGAACATCATCAAAGAAACTGACAACTTAGAACATGCGCGCTATAATCCCTTCAACTAACCAAGGAGCCACTGATGAAGAAATCTGAATTGTTGAATTGGTTGCAGGAAGAGTATAAGCAATGGGAAGCATTACTCGATCAGATTGGCACGGCGCGCATGGATCAACCCGGCGTGAACGGTGACTGGTCCATCAAGGATATGGTCGCTCACCTGTTTTATGGCTGGCAGCCCAGACTGATCGCCCGCTTACAAGCTGCACAACGCGGCGAACCGGAACCTCCTCCACCCTGGCCAGCGCACCTACAAACCGACGATGAAATCAATGCATGGATCTATGAGTCCAATCGCGGGCGCTCAGTGCGCGAAGTCCTGGATGAATCGCATCAAGTCTTTCAGCAACTCCTGGTTGTCATTAAAGACTTACCCGATGATGTCCGGATAGAGCCAGAGTGGCACCTTGTGTGGTTAAATGGTCAGCGCTTCTCGGTTGGTGAATTCTTTGACCATTTCCATGATGACCATGAGCCAGACGTGCGCGCTTGGTTGGTGCGCGTTGAGAAACAATAGGTGCGGATCAACACAGCTAAAACGCAAAGTCGGGATTGAGTCCATTTCGCTTTTTTGTTGCTTCATGCTCTGCCAAAGCTTCAACGTACGCATGGAGTTCATCGATTGATTCGAGCAATATATCAGCATAGTGAATTAAATCGTTTGAAACAGAGACGCCTGAAAGCACGCCGACTACCAACCCAGCACCTGCTGCGCGTGCCATCTTCAAGTCTGCTGTTGTATCTCCCACCACCATCACTTTGGATGGGTTCGCTTTCATTCGTTCACAGATAGTCAACACCATATCCGGCGCAGGCTTGGCAGGAATGCCATCGTCCGCGCAGACCATGGTTGTCAAATATTCTTCAATATCAAAAGCTTCGATCATCGCTTGCGTGGGAGCACGGTCATCTGTGGTGGCGATGCCGATCTGGATGTTTTGCCTGTGTAATTTTTGGAACAACGCGCGTGTGTCGGTGAATTGCTTTGCGAGGGCGACTGGGTCGGGAATACACCAGCCTTGTTCCACAACGCATTCGGCTTGTCCTGTTGTCAACCCAAGCGATTGCATCACTTCAACGGTCAGACGATAGAGTTGTGACATGGGTGTTGCCGCCAGTTTTCCATGCGCGAGAACTTTCTTGTTTGTGTCGTCATAGCCCATTGCCAAACATAACGACTCGCAAACATGAAGCCCACTGATGCTATGCAATTGCTCTGCCAAATAAATAACCCAGCCTCCCCACATTGCATCGAAATCAATGAGTGTGCCGTCCTTATCGAAAATAATCGCCTGCGCCCGAAAGTGTTTCAAACCATTCATCAAAAAATCTGCTCCTCGCAAAATAAAATGACAGTCACTTTCGCAAGGAAGTGACTGTCATTTTGAAGTATACATTCACTGATCTAAACTTATACTACATTCTTGCGCTATTTGTATTTCCAATTTTGTACATCCCAGATCATGCTGCCTCAGGCGGTCACGACATAGCCGATCAGGTTTGTGTTGAAGCCATAACCGTCCCGCTAGAGGAACAGCTAATCCTGAGCAGTACGCTGAGTCCTGTGACGTTGGGATTCCGTTCAACCTGCGCGGTTGTGCTACGAACGAACCGTGACTCCGCTCAGGGCGAAATGTTATCAAACACAATCCTTCCATCGATCATGGTCATCACCGCTTTTGCCGACATAATCTCCTCAGGTTTTACTTCAAACAAATCATGCGAGAACAACACGAGGTCAGCGAGATAGCCCTCCTTGATCTGCCCTTTTTCTTTTTCCTTGAACTCTACATAAGCTGCATCGCGGGTATAACCAATAATACATTCTTCAAGAGTCAATCTTTGATCAGGATCAGTAGATGCATATTTCTTACGGTTGAGCGCAAAGTAAATATTAATTATCGGATTGAATGGCGCAACCGTCCAATCACTACCAAGCGAGAGATGTGCGCCCGCATTCTTCAAATCACGCCAGGGGAAAGAAATAGGCCAGCGTTGTGGACCAGTGCGCTTCGTCCAAACCATATCATCTTCCAAGCTGAACGGCGCGTGCGAAGTCTGCATGGATGCAATTACCCCTAATTCTTTGAAACGCGGCATATCTTCCGGCTGACAGACCTCGATATGTTCAATGCGATGACGGCTGTCACGTTTACCGTTTGTCTTTTGAATCGCTTCATATCCATCCAATGCCTGTCGTACTGCGCCATCGCCGCAGCAATGGACTGCCACTTGCATGCCCATCTTATCGCAGGTACTTGCCATCCGCGTAAAATGTTCCAGTGAAAAAATAGGGTTAACTTTGATCGTTGGATCATCGGCATACGGATCGATGTTAAAGGCTGTATAGGATTCCCACACACCGTCCATGAAGAATTTTGCCGCGCCGCCGCGCACATAATCCAATTGGATTTTCGCCATCTCGACGGCTTCTTTTAGTTCTTCCTCTTGCGTCTCTGGCTTAACGTGATACGGCACATACACCCGCATATTCATCTCGCCTGCATCTTCCAGCGCGGCGTACACCAGCATTTCTTCCATGTCGCCGTTCATGTTATGGACACTGGTGATGCCGGTCTTGTTGAATTCACGGATGCCAAGTTTAAGCAGTTCGCGTTTGCGATTTGAGTCTGGAACAGGAACCAGGTCGAATACTGCGTTCATGGCGTCGTTTTCGCGCAATTCTCCGGCAGCAAGTCCATTCTCGTCGCGGCCGATAATGCCATTTGCCATTTTGCGTTTGTCCTCTTGCAGAATCCCAGCCATTTCAAGCGCCTTGGTATTTGCCCAGGCAGTGTGACCATCGAATGCACCAATATATACAGGTCGATCCGCAATGATCTCGTCGAGTTCTTGCCGCGTGGACACGATGTTGTAGCGAATGCCGCGTCCCACAACCCATTCATTGGTTTTATTTTTATCTGCAAAATCAAGCAGAATTTTTTTCAAGTCTTCTTTTGTTCGCACTTCTTGAAGTTGCGCGTTGCCCATCCAGATGGAACCCCACAGTAAATGTACGTGCGTGTCAATGAAACCTGGGGTTAGTGTGTGACCTTGCCCATCGATCACCCTTGTAGATTTATCTTTGAAAGATTCCACACCTTCATTTGTTCCCACATAAACAATACGATTGCCTTTTACAGCAACCGCTTCTGCATGTGGATTGGATTCGTCGCTCGTGAATACCTTTGCGTTCGTGATGATAATGTCAGCAGTTTGGGACACTGTTTTTTTCCTTGGTTTGCATTTAGGTGACAGTCACTTTCGCGAAGCGGGTGACTGTCACCTTGTTGCCGAATATACATAGATTGACGTTGTAGGTCAAGCCAAATTGTAACGCGACATCAATGTCGCGTTGCTGCATTACGCTATAATTAACCTTAGTGAAAACCCAGATCATCACCCTCGAATCACATGACGACCTGATCTCCGTCCGCGACAGATTATCGTGGGCGAAGACGCCGCGCATTTTGTTAGTGTGGCCCAAATATGAGAAGGTCACCTTACGGCAGGTGGACTTGAAGGTCTTGCAACGTCATGCTGCCTCGTTAGGCGCACAGTTGGGACTCGTGACGCGTACACGTCGCGTGCGCGCAGATGCCGAGGCGTTGGGGATACCAGTGTTCGAGTCAGCGGGGCAGGCGCAAAAGATGGCATGGCCCCCAGTGACGCATAAGCGTTTGCCAGAAAGAATCCCAGATAAGAATCTGCGTGAGAAACGGGAGCAGGCTCAAGTCAAAGAAGAGGCGTGGCGCGCGCATCCAATCACGCGTGTGCTTGCGCTCACGGTTGGCGTCCTTTCTGTGTTGGCGCTGGTCGCTGTTTTCATCCCGCGTGCACAAGTCGTTTTGAAGCCGGTCACTAAAACGCAAAGTATCAGCATTTCTGTCAGCGCGAACCCGACGGTGAAGTCGGTGTTTATCACGGGCAGTGTGCCGATCTATGAAAAAAGAATCGTTGTGGATGGTTCACAAACCGTGCTCGTGACGGGTGAGGGGAGTGTGCCGCAATCGAAGGCGAAGGGTGCGGTTGAGTTTCGTAATCTCACGAAGCAAGCTGTGATGGTTCCCGTAGGCGCGGTGGTGCAAACAGCTGATAACATCCGTTTCGTGACGACGCAAGATGGTTTTGTGGATGCAGGTGTTGGCAAAAAAGCGGATGTGTTGATCGAGGCTGAAGATGCTGGTAATGTGGGCAATCTCGAGGCGAATACGATCACTGCCGTTGAGGGGCGGCTTGGTCTTTCGCTTTCGGTGACGAATCCTTCACCAACTGCGGGCGGGCGTGAACTTTCGTCGGTGCAGGCGAGCGATGCGGATCGCGCGCGTGTGAAGGATCTTTTGACGAAGAGCCTTGAAAATCAAGCGCTTCAGAATCTGTCCAATGAATTGAAGCCCGGCGATCTGTTGTTTCAACCCACGCTGATTGTTTCACAAACACTTTCAGAAAAATATGACCCGCCAGCCGGCGCGGCTGGCACCCAATTGACATTGACCATGCAAGTGGAATTCTCTGTTCAATACGCCTCCGCTTCAGACTTAACCGAGCTTGCCACGCTGGCGATGAACGCGGCTATACCCTTAGGCTTTCGCGCAGCGGACGCTCCCGGCGCTGTGACCGTGAAGCCGCTGACGAATCCATTCTTTGCAGAGGACAAATCCCTGCATTGGACGATGCGTGCCGAACGCTCAATCGCTCAATCGTTTGATGCTGCGCAAGTTACTCAATTGGTTCTGGGCTATGGTGTGAAAAAGGCGCAATCGAATCTTGATCAAAATTTGCCAGCAATTAGTTCCCCGAAAATTCAATTGTCGCCATCGTGGTGGCCCTGGGTTCCGCTCGTGCCATTTCGTGTTGTAGTGGTGACTCAATAAATTTTGCCACAGAGCTCACTGAGACTCTGAGAAAAAAAACTCAAAGAACTCTGTGCGCTCTGTGGCTACTTAAAGGTTGGTGAATGAGAATCCTAGCAGTTGACCACGGTGAAAAACGAATCGGACTCGCACTCAGCGACCCGACGGCAACATTTGCGAGTCCATTGACTATTATCAAGCATGTCTCGCGTTTGCTCGATGCGGCGCAGGTGGCGAACCTAGCAAATGAAAATGAAGCAAGCTTGATCGTGATCGGTCAATCGTTTGATGAAGAAGGCAACCCAAATCTCGCGGGTCGCCGTGCCGCGAAATTTGCTGAAGCCTTGAAAGAACAGACGCAAATCCCGGTTGAACTGTTTGATGAGTCTTTCAGCACCCAGGACGCTCGTGCAACAAGAATCGAAATGGGCGTCTCGCGCAAAAAACGCTCCGGTCACATGGACGAGCTTGCGGCGGTGATGATCTTGAGATCGTATATAGAGTCACATAAATAACCCGGTGGTCGAGTAGTTCCAAGCGTAGCGAGGAACGTATCGAGACCACCACTAATAGGAACATCTTTGCTTACATGATGGTCTCGATACGGTGGACGAACACTGCCTACTCGACCATCGAAACATATTATGCGTAAACTAATCATCGTTATTTTTCTTCTTCTTGTTTTCGTTTGCTTATTTCTAACCTTCGTCACCATCCCATCCCAAGCCGCACGGATTTATGGTCCACCTGCAGCGTGGCTCACGCTGCCGCAGCGCATTCAATATTCAGCGCAACTGCTTTGGTATGACGGTTTGCTCACACGTCCGTTGAATATACTGGGTAGTGAACAGAATTTTACGATTGATCTTGGCGAGTCAGCGAATTCGGTTGCGGCGCATTTATACGAAGCGGGCTTAATCCGCGATGCCGAAGCATTTCGCGCCTATCTGATCTACTCAGGCTTGGACACTTCCATTCAAGCGGGGAATTATCAACTCAGCGCGGCAACATCTGCGATCGATATTGCGCACAAATTGCAGGATGCAACTTCTGCTGAAGTCACGTTTGTGATTCTCCCCGGCTGGCGCACGGAAGAGATCGCCGCTTCGCTCCCAACATCTGGCTTGCCCGTTACTGCTGACGAATTTATCTCCACTGTTCAGACTTCGTCAAGTGACTATGATTTTCTCGCAGGCGCAACCTCCATGGAAGGCTTTCTTTTCCCCGATACCTACGTCATTTCCCGAAATACCTCTGCAGAAAAAATCGTCGCTGAATTTGTCCGCAACTTTGCTTTGCATCTTTCCATTGATATGCGTAACGGCTTCGAGAAACAGGGACTGACCGTCTATCAAGCTGTGACGCTCGCCTCCATTGTGGAGCGTGAAGCCGTGCATGATGAAGAGAAACCAATCATCGCTTCGGTCTATCTCAATCGTTTGAGAATCAATATGAAACTTGACGCTGACCCCACCGTCCAATATGCGCTGGGATATGACTCAACGCAACAAACCTGGTGGATTAATCCGTTGAGTCTGGATGATTTGAAATTTGATTCGTCGTATAACACGTATCTTTCCACAGGTCTTCCGCCCGCGCCCATTTCGAATCCCAGTTTGAAATCCTTGCAAGCTGTGGCTTTCCCCGCAGAGACAGCATATTACTACTTCCGCGCGAAGTGTGATGGCGCAGGCTATCATTCTTTTGCCGCAACATTTGATGAACAAATGGCGAATGGATGTCCGTGATGGTTTTTCTATGAAAGCTCAAATTCCTAACGAGTCCAATTGTGTACCTTATCAACCCAGTGATATTCACTCATTGTTCATGGGTGCTCCTTTTCCCTGGTGGATTTCAGGAGGTTGGGCATTGGATTTGTTTCTGCAGGAACAAACTCGTAAGCACTTTGATATTGATGTATCAATCGCTAGACGAGACCAGCTTGCTGCACAAGTATTTCTGTCTAGCTGGGATTTTTGGTCAGTGAAACGTGATGAAAGCGGCGAAATTGTGCTTAGTCAATGGGGAAGAAATGAAATGCTTGGAAATGAATATCCCGGTGTTTGGGGGCGGGAAGATATGGAAGCGCCGTGGCGTTTTGAATTTTTCTTTCAAGATGTTGACGACGATATTTGGCAATTCCGATATTGCGATGCAATACAACACCCCTTATCTGGCATTGGATATATTACGTCAGATGGAATCCCATATCTTCGACCGGAGATTGCTTTGCTGACCAAAGCCGCACGTTTACGTGAAGTCGATATCAATGACTTTCTACGAGTCCTTCCTGCACTCAATAGTGAACAGAAGACAAAGCTCATTGATGATATTTACAAGATGGATGCTCAACATCCATGGCTTGAAATTCTGGTTCGATAATATGAAAGCTATTGTTCGGTATTTTTCATTTTACACTTACGGATTGAATTTTAAATTAATAAGAAAATTAGACTTGCCCCTGCGTCTCTTCTCAAGCATTTCGTAAATGCGTATGATTGTGTTTGACAAGGAGAGAGACATGTCACACACTTATCGGTATGCTTTTGTATTGATCTGTTTATTAACCACTATGGCTTGCGGCTTGGGTGCTCAAGCCATCCCGTCAACTCAAACTCCAGTTCCTCCAACGAACACGCTTGCTTTTACGGCAACTATTGCGAATAGAGATACGCCTCTTCCCACGAATACAGCGGAAGCTTCAGACACCCCGTCTCCTTCGCCTGTGCCATCCGCTACTGTTAACCTAACGAAAGCATTTCAAGATTCGATTATGGCCACAGCCATGGCGCAAATTGGATTTATCTCTGATCTTAATAACTATCAAACGCTTTATGCCGACCCAGTTGGAACGCCATTACAGAATTGGCGTGACATTCCAGTCATGTCTGAGGCGATTGCCGGGCAGGAATTCAAGGCGGATATTTACAGCTACAAAGCTGATGCAACTTTACAGCAGGGACAGAAATTTTATAACAGCCAGGCGGCTGCCTTGAAATGGTCATGCACGATCGCCACGGGGTCTGGAGGCACCGGAAGCCAAGCCACGCATAGTGTCACCATGGCTTGTAACGGTTTTTCAGTTGTTCTCTCGACCCACGACAATGACACAAGTCACATTCTGGTTGTATTGAGTAAGCCAGTATAGTTTGAGTCTAGGCGCCCACAACACGGATGCGTTTGATCTGTCTCATTTTATATAGCATGGCGGCAACAACCATTCCCAAACCGAGAAATGCCATGCCCAGCCCCTCAAACACTACTGGTTTGAGGATCTGACTTGTCACTGCATTCAACGTTTCCAGCATGGCTGAAAATAAAACGGGCGGCAGAAAACCGGCAACTTTTTTTTGAAGAATACGTTGAATAAGCCAACTGAAAATCGGCGAGCCAACGTATGCCAACAAGGAGCTGATCACACCAGTAATTAAGAATGGATAGCCCCACCACTTTAGCCAATCCATCAGACTGCGGATGGCGAAGACTGAGAGTCCAAATAAAAAGAATAACGGAAAGAAAGGTGATACCTTCATCAAGGCGCGTACTCGATTCAATTTAATTCGTGGGTCATTCGTGTTGTTGGTGCGCGCATCCGCTATCAGTGTGACTTCATTGGGAATCGTTACAGTCATTGATTGCAATTGAGCATTGATCAAAGGCGTGATCAAACTCATCGCTTCCGCTGGCGGATTGCAAAGTTTTATATCGCCGCCAAGGAGTCCCAGCCCCATTTGGAGAAGTTGGTTGGCGGTGCAATCTGGCTGCGCTTTCAGAATTTGTTTCACCAAGTCCACGCCAGCTGGACCTGCCAATTGATTTTTGAGTGGCAATAAAGAGATTTCGACTGAATTAGTTTTGTTATTCAGGTAATCAAATACCGAAGCAAGCGCCTCGTTCGTGAATGTTTTTAATTGTTCAGGTGGCAACAAGTCCAAGATAGTTGTTTGCCAATCTTGAACCGTCAATGCTTTCAAATAGGGGTCGGCGTTTATATTCTCCGCAATGGAGGTATGTAAAGCATCCGCTAAAACTTCAGGCATGTGTTGATACAGGTTTTGTTGCTCGAATGCTTGTTGATACGTTGCAATTGAGAATGCCTGTCTTTCGATATTAAATAAAAAGAGTGCCGTTATGCCCGAAGCGATGAATAGAATCGCGCAGATACCCGCTAGAAATTTCCTGACCTGCTTCATGGAAATTATTTTTCCTGCTCGCGGACAATCTCGATGTAATCATCAGCCACCACATCGCCCTGAGATGCGCCCAATAAAGCCAACAGCTCGTTGACCAGCTTTGATTTATTTTCCGCATCCTTGCGGCTCCAGGTGCGGCTTTTGATCTCAATGAAATTCCCAAGATCGGGGGTGATGGCATGATCGAGGTTGATATAGAACTCGGTCTCTTTGTATTTGATGAGCCAGCGCAGGCGGTCTTTTTCGATGGCGACTTCTGTTTTGGGTTTGAAGTATTCGCGATAAAAACGTGGCGAGTTAGTGGCAGGCGCTAGAAAGCGGCTGCGTGAAAGTAATACATCATGTTCAAGCGCACCTTCACGACGTACGCCCAGTAGCGTAAGTCTGGCACGCACATTGGAGACATTGCCTTTGCTATCCACAAAATCATCTTCGCGATAACGCAAGCGGCCCTGTGACGGATCGTCGAATTGGAAGTAGAGATCGTGTTGACGGTAATGTCGTTCGTAAATAATGTCGATATCGTTTCGCATCAAGGACTGGATGATGGGATCTGTTTCCGTTATCTTGGCTTTGAGCTGCACTTCAAACGACTCTTCTTCAGACGAGCCGCCCAGCGCAATAAGTTTTGATAACACGGATTGTTCGCGTTCGACCAGGAATGAGTCGATTTTCTTGGCGATATCAGCGGCATAAGCTAACAATTCATCTTCCTGCACAGTGAGCAGTTTGCGATCACGCATCAGCCATTTGCCATTTACCATCACGTCGGTCACATCCGTGGATTTGCTGGCATAGACGATCTGGGCGTAGGCATTATCTGATGAGCGTCTGAAGGAGGGAGAGTTATGCAATGGGCTGAGGTCAACAAGGATCAGGTCGGCGCGGCGGCCCGGGGTCAGCGAGCCGGTCAAATGTCCGATATGAAGCGCCTGGGCGCCGAGGCGCGTCGCCATGAGCAGAGCTTGCGAAGCCGGGAGCGAAGTTGGGTCATTCGTCACAGCTTTGGCAACAAAAGCGGCGAGGCGAACCTCCTCAAACATATCCAGATCATTATTGGAAGCAGGACCATCTGTACCGATGCCTACGTTGAGCCCCACTTCAAGCATTTTCATGACCGGCGCAAAACCGGAAGCCAGCTTGAGATTCGAAGAAGGGTTGTGCGAAACACCCGCGCCTGCGTGATGCAGCGTGCGGATCTCGCCCATATCAATGTGAACGCAATGCGCGGCGATGACCTTGGCTTCGAGCAAGCCTTGTTTCTTCACGTACGGAATTACGGGCATACCGTTTTCGTTGCGCATGTTCTCCACTTCAAAGAATGTTTCTGCAAGATGGGTGTGAAGCGGAATATCAAATTCTTTGGCGAGGTCGGCTGTTTCACGCAAAATTTGCGGCGTGGTCGTGTAGGGTGCATGTGGTGCAATGGAGGGGATAATCAGTGGATGTCCTTTCCATTTTTTGATGTAGTCGCGAGCTTTCTCCATGGCGTCTTCATAGGATGCAGCATCGGCAGTTGGGAACTTGAGAATGGATTGTCCGCAGATACCGCGCATGCCCGCTTCAGCTGTGGCAGTTGCCACATCGTCTTCATAAAAATACATATCGTTGAAGGTTGTGACGCCGCTGCGAATTAATTCTCCGCAAGCGATGGATGTTCCGAGCCGTACAAATTCAGGTGATGCAAATTCTCTTTCCACGGGCCACATATATCCTTGCAGCCAAACATCGAGACGCAAATCATCAGCAATACCACGCAAGAGCGTCATCGGTACATGCGTATGGGCATTAATCATGCCGGGCATCAACACTTTGCCTTTGCAGTCGATAGTCGTTGTGGCTGAATAAGCTTTTTTGATTTCGTCTTCAGGTCCAACCGCGACAATGCTATCGCCGCTGACAGCGACTGCACCACGCGTATATTGATTCATTTGATTATCCATGGTGAGGACGTGGGCATTGATGAAGAGCAGGTCTGCTTGGTTCATTTGATTGTCCTTTGATATTTGGCAATTGTAGCCAATTTTAGGGCTGCCAGGTTAACAGAATTTGCAAAATGTTGAGATTGGTTGCGAAGTCTGTATCGTAGTGATCGGTCAATTCGAGATCCACTGCTGCGCTCCCGCGCGATACCGCGTAATCTGCCAACGTACCTGTATATTTGCAGCCCGTATCGATGGGCGGAAATGGATATGAACTCACTCCGGCAATCGCTTTCGCAAAGCGTACTGAGTTTGCCTCCCACGGGTCGCCGCCGGGAAAGATACCCAATGCTGCGCTGTGATAACTGATCAAGGCTTCGATGTTGTGACTCTCAATAAAGTTGATGAGCGACCGTGTCTCGGGTTCTGAGCCTGCTGTACTTCCGCCCGAGGTAGGGAGGTAGTTCCAACATCCCACGCGATCCCAATCCGCCTGCCAGTTGAATGGGAAATTGCGGTTCAAGTCCACGCCGTTGCTGTTTAGGCGACCGTACTTAGCGTGTGAACGTGCTTCGCCATCTGGATTGAGGTTGGCAGAATGTAGAGCGTAATATCGTTTGGAATGATCTTTGGGGATTGATTGATGTAAACGATCAATCGATTCGCCAGCACAATGGCATTCCATTCGTCACCGCCGTGGATGCCAGCCACGATCATACGCTCGTGTTTGCCCGAACCGAATGTGTACACTTCCAGTGACAGTCCTTTTGCTGAGTAACCGATCGTTGTCAGCTTTTGTTCATTTTGTAGAAATAAAGGCGTGGCAGTTGGGTTTAATGAATTTTTGATCGCAGTTGGACTTGGTTGAATGAAAGCTGTTGGCGTAGAAACTTGAGTTGGTCGCGCTACCGTATCCGCGGATTCGAGTGCCAGCAAGCGCGGTAACGTGTCCACTGGAGTTGGCGTGAAAGCGTGAGCTGAACCTGACTCTGATAGTGCAAAAAACTTTTGATAGTTGACTGCCGAAAATAATAGCGCTATGCCAATAATGATGCCGACAAAGAAGAAAATACCATTGTTGTTTTTCAAGGCTGAAAATTCAACAGGATGCTAAGCGCCTTCAAGTTTTTATCAAAGTCTGTGTCTTTATGATTGGCAAGTTCCATGTCGACCGCCGCGCCGATGCCATTTTCCACAGCCCAATCGGCGAGAGTGCCGGTGTATACGCAGCCGGTATCCATTGGCGGATAAGGATATTTCGTGACGAAAGACAATGCGCTCGCCAGTCGTCTCGAAGATTTTCCCCAGGGCACGCCGCCGGGGAATACACCCAATGCAGCACTGTGATAACTGATCATTGCCTGAATTTTGTGTGACAAGATAAAGTTCATTACGGCGCGCGTCTCAGGCTCAGAGCCGCCATACGCGCCGCCCGTTGTCGGAAGATATACCCAGCAGCCATCGCGCTTCCAATCCAGGACCCAGTTCGAGCTGGGAAAGTTGCGGTTTAAGTCCACACCGTTGTTGTTGACGCGTCCGTCGATATCATGTGAACGGGCTTCAGCATCCGGGTTCATATCTCGGATAATATAAAGAGTATCGTCAAGTGGGATCACTTCGGGATGTTCATTGATATACATGATCAATTCATTGGCGAGCGTAACCGTGTTCCATTCGTAGCCACCATGAATTCCAGCCACAATTAAATATTGCCTTTCACCTTTACCAAAGGTGTACACTTCAATGGCTCGCCCTCCAAGCGAAAACCCGGCGATGCCGGGCAGTGGTCCGTTGGCAAGCACGAAGGGAGTGGGTGTTTCAAACGGAGGCGGCGTATAGAAAGGATTGGGCGTAAGGGTTGGTAGAAAATAACTTGTTGGTGGAATCTTCTGCAAATTTCCAGCAGTAGGCGTACCAGCGTTAGTGATATTTGCCGCCGAAGCGCCTTGTTTGTTGAAATAAAATAATCCCGCACCCAACAGGCAGAGAATAACGACGCCATTAATTCCCCAGATCACATATACCCAGGTATGTGATTGTTTTTTACGACGCGTCATCAATCGCCCTCCGGGTCCGTGGCTCTGCGCCGCAGCCAATCAAGCGCCAGGTTGACCGCCCAACGCGTAACACTCCGTGGTGGTCCGCCATAACTGATGTGATGTGTCTTTTCACCGCGTGGAGTGATCAGTGCAATATCGGCGGTACGATTTTCTACCGACGCAATCACACCCAACGCTACCTCTGTTTTGGATTCGGCGTGAGCGGTGCGCAAAACTTCCATGAGAGATTCAGGATTGAGGTCTGGGATTGAAGTGGTGTGTGGGACTTTGCGTGCCAACATGCCATCCAATCCTGACTCAATGCCGATCAGACTCCAGCCGCGGCTTGCTACCGCGTTAAGGGCTGCATCCTCCAACCGATCCTCATCCACTCCGAAGACCACATCCCCAAGTCTTTCGCGAACATCATTCTCGATCTTGGCGATCATTTCATCAGCTTCCGATTCACTTTTGGCTTTGGCAGCGATGCGAATATCTACAACACCAGTGTGCGCGGCAAGTCCTACAGTGGGGTTGCTGAGGGTTTCAAGATCAGCGATCTTTTCATCAATCATGCCTTCGCCGAGTCCGGAACAATGCAATACTTTTATTTTGATGATCTCGTTCAGATCAAAGCGCTTTTGCAGATAAGGCACAATCGATTCGTGCAGAATATATTCCATCTCATTGGGAACACCTGGTAAAGAGATAACCGCGTTACGTTCTGTCTCAACAATGAAGCAAGGCGCTGTGCCAACTGGGTTTGTAATTGCGAGCGCGCCTTTGGGAATATAAGCCTGGCGTTTTTGATTCTCAGATGGTTTGCGCCCGTAACGTGAAATAACGGTGACCACCTGTTCCCATAACTCTTCACGAAATTCTGTTTCAACGCCCACAGCGAGTGCAACCGCATAACGGGTGGGATCATCCACGGTAGGACCCAGCCCACCAGTAGTGATGACGATTTCGGCGCGTTGCATCGAGTTGCGGATCACGTCAGCGATGCGTTCAGCGTTATCGCCGATGGTGACGGTGCGAAATAAATTTACGCCCATGCCGCGCAGGACGCGCGCAATGAAGCGGGTATTGGTGTCGACGATCTCACCGAGTAATATTTCTGTTCCGATGGTTATGATTTCTGCTGAGGGCATAATAGTTCCTGTAGGGGCGGGGTTACCCTGCCCCTACGTTATTAAAATTCCACTTCTGTTCCGAGTTTCATTTCGCGCGCATTCTTGAGCGCAAGTTGTGCGGCGGTTGCATCTTGTACAGCGTTGCCAACGGATTTGAAGAAAGTGATCTCATCTTCAGATTGTCTACCAGGTTTTTCGCCCAAAATAATTTCGCCAAGCTCCGCATGAATATTTGATTCTTTGATCAACCCGGCTTCCATGGCTTTGACAATATCACCGGCTTCATCGATAACAGTGGCATAAGAGTCTACGACGATGCGGGCGCGGGCAACGGTTTCAATCGAGACTTCCTGCATTTCAGGAGTGTATGCGCCGATGGCAGAGATGTGTGTACCTGATTTTACATCTTTATCTTCAAAGATTGGTTTGGTCGAGCCTGTGGCAGTACAAATAATATCTGCATTTTCAACGGCTTCTTTGGGTGAATTCGCCACAATAATATCTTTTGGAATTGAATTGAAGCCCGCCATTTGTTCGGCGAAGGCTTCTGCTTTTACATGCGTTAGGTTATAGATGAATACAGTTTCAATTTTTCGGGCAGTGCATGCAGCTTCGAGTTGAGTGCGTCCCTGTGGCCCAGCGCCGAAGATTGCAACCACTTTGCTGTCTTTGCGTGCGAGGATGTCAATTGCTGCACCGCTGCCTGCACCAGTACGGATCGCAGTGAGCGTGCTGCCTTCAAGCAAAGCAATCGCACGACCTGTATCTGATTCAAGTACCAACACTGCGGCTTGAATATAGGCGAGCCCGCGTGAGAGGTTGTTAGGGAAGAGTGAAACAATCTTTACGGCGAGCGCTTCGCCCGCATCTGTTTTCATATAGGCGGGCATGAAGAGGCTTAGTGCGTTGTGGTTCGAGATGGGTAAACGCGTCCGGATTGGCACAACAGCCGTCCCGTTGGAAAGAGCGGCGTATGCGTCTTTCATCGCAGTGATGACTTGATCCATGGGCAGAGCTTGACGAACTTCGCTGGCATTGAGAATCAGCATGGATTATTTCCCTTGGGTTTATAGTTATTCCGTAACTTTTTGAGAAGAATTTTTTCGGCGTGCGCGTATTAACACGGTCAAATACAATGCGATTCCAAAATTGAAAAAGTTCGCGCCACGAATATCAGGCACAGGACCAATGAAGAGATTCTTGGGCCAGATCAACGCCACCCAACCCGCGAGTTGCGGCACGACCACCGTATCGTAAAGTACGATGATTACCGCGCCGGTGATGGCACCTGTTAAACTGCCTGCGCCGCCAAGGATGACCATGGTGAGTACGAGGCTGGTGACAAAGAAAGAAAACATATCAGGGTCAACAAAGGAATAGGTACTTGCATACAATGCACCTGCCAAACCAGCCAGCGCTGACGACAAAACATACATTAGGAGACGGGTACGCTTTACATCAATGCCTGATGCATACGCAGCCATTTCATCTTCGCTCGCAGCGATCCATGCACGACCTGAGCGTGAAGCAATCAATCTCTGACTCACCCAAACCACGAATAGGATCGCTCCAAAGACAAGGAGATATTTTTCCAGAGGCGTTTCGAATTTGAAACCGAGTAGATTAGGTTTTGGCAAGTTCCCAATTCCTCCGGCTCCGCCTGTGAGCGCTCCGGCATTGACAATGACTTGACCGCTAAGTAATCCGAGTGCCAGCGTTGCGACTGCCAGATAATCACCGCGCAGACGCCAGCCGAGTCCGCCTTTGATCACACCCGTTATCGCAGCCGTGAACATACCGCTCAATAACGCTGGTACGAATCCGATCTTTGCGCTAAGGATAGCCATAGTGTAAGCACCAATCCCATAACTTAATGCAAAGCCAAAATCCAATAAGCCTGCAACTCCAAAAGCAAGATTGAGTCCCAGTGTTAGGACGATGAATATACCAACAGTGCGAAGAATAGTTTGACCACTCAGACCGAAGACCTGCATCAAGATTGGGATAACTGCTAATAGAATTAGGATGAGGATTAACCAACGGTTCTGCTCTTGACTTTTACCTGGTGCGGTCAAAATGACTGAATCGCGAACTGCGACAGTTTCCGACTCATCCGAAGATGCCAAGCCTGTAGGTTGCCATAGCAGCAAACCAATGAGCAGGATCAACATGAGAACGGAAGTCCATTGTGCGCTGAGGTAATAATCACTGAGTGATGAAGCCATGCCGATCAGCAACCCGCTGGCAAGCGCTCCGACCGGACTGCCGATCCCACCGAGTAGTGCTGCAGCGAATGCCATCAGTCCACTTTGTGCGCCGTGCACGCCAAAAGGTCGCCCGTAATAAATAGCAAAGATAAAAGCTGCAGCGCCAGCCAATGCGCCGCCGAAGGCGAAGGCGCGGCGAATGGTCTGATCCAAATTGATGCCGAGAATTTGTGAAAGCATTGGATTCTGCGAGAAGGCGCGGATCGCGCGGCCTGTGCGCGCCCTTTGCAGGAACCAGGTTGCCAGTGCAACAAATAAAAATGCCATTACAAGAACGAACACATCGCTGAAACGAATCACAATATTCCATGGCAGGTTTAAAGCTTTAATTAGGTTGACTTCGGGGAGCAGACTGGGAATGCCATCTGTTGGAACCTCAGGTAAGCCCGGCACACTGCGATGTTGGCCCGGAATCCATGATGGTTGAAGAGTCCGCCAAACTAAAGCCCCTTGAAATAGAATAAAGGACAACGCGAGGGTGGCGATGACGGGAGCGAAGCGTGAACGTCCACGAAATGGTTTGAAGGCGAGTTCTTCTACACCGACACTGAGGAGTGCACCCGCAAATACAGCCACACCAAATACGATTAACAACGCCCCGAGCAATTGAGGCGGATTCCAGTTGCGTTCAATACCCAAACCGCGTACCCATGATGTGACCACAACCGTTGCCAGGGCGAAGACATCACCATGTGCCAGGTTAAGCGTCCTGACTGTACTGTAAATAACCGTTACACCGATTGCATTCAGTGCCAGTACTGAGCCGTTTGAAAGGCCGAAGACTAGAATCTGAATGAGTGTTTCGAATGGATTAGACGGACGGGATGTTGTCTGTGAGACCGGAGCTTGAACAATTTGTTTTGCTGCGCTCCAATCCACTTCAAAAGTTGCATTGCAGAATCCTCGACGGTAACCAGTTAGTGTACCGTTCAAATGGCCCGCCGCAGATGAGTCGTTCGAGAAAACAGCAGACAGGTTCAGGTCAGTGCCGAGAGGCGCAGAGAAGGCATTATCCTTGATATGTGGCTGAGCTGTCCCTTTAATTTCCATGTACGTATCATTGAAGCAAGGCGTGTTTTGGGGTTTTACAAAAGAATATTGTACGGCGGTAACCGTGGAATCTTTAACGATAAAGAAAATCGTAAACGATTTGCCGTCACTGGTTGAGCCGTTCCCTTGCCACTGACCATCGAAAGATCCGGTGGGTGATGGAGGAGTAGGAGTGGAAGCTACTGTCTTAGCTACAGGTGCACAGGCGGTTAGGACAATAAATAATAAAAGTACAGGTACATAACGCGTCTTCATGCTTTCGCCTTTAAAATTAAGTTTATAAAACTGCGTTCTCTCGAAAAAGCTAAAATCCGCTTTCACGCCTCGGCGGAAAACGGATTTTAAGTATGTCAATAGGAATCCGGATTTTTATTCAACGCCGAGATAGGTCTTTTGCACCATTTCGTTACTCTTGAGTTTCTCGGCAGCATCGGTCAGCACAATCTCGCCAGTTTGGAGCACGTAACCACGATGGGCAATGGAGAGAGCCATCAAGGCATTTTGTTCAACCAGCAGGATCGTTGTACCTTCCTCGTTGAGCTTTTTGATGATATCAAAGATCAGCTCGACGAGCAAAGGCGCCAGACCCATCGATGGCTCATCAAGCAGGAGGATTTTGGGTCTTGCCATGAGCGCGCGTCCCATGGCGAGCATTTGTTGTTCGCCGCCGGAAAGTGTGCCACCGTTTTGACTCACACGCTCCTTCAAGCGTGGGAAGAGGCTGAAGACATGCTCAAGATCCTGCTTGTAGGTTGACAGTTCTTTGCGCGCATATGCACCCATCTCAAGATTTTCGAGCACGGTCATGCGCGGAAAGATCATACGGCCCTCAGGGCTTTGAGCAACGCCACGCGTGGCAATTTCATGCGGCGGCAGATTTTCGAGCGCTTCGCCTTCGAGCACAATTGTTCCGGAGCGCGGCTTATTGATACCCTGAATGGTGCGGAGGGTGGTGCTTTTACCAGCGCCATTCGAGCCGATCAGCGTAACGATCTCGCCCTTTTCAACCTTCAGTGAAATGCCTTTCAAGGCATGGATATTGCCGTAATAGGTGTGTACATCTTTGAGTTCAAGCATAATATTGAATTCCTGCCTTTACTTGGTGACGGTGCCTTTACCGAGATAGGCTTCGATCACGCGCTCGTTCTTTTGCACTTCTGCTGGACTGCCCTCCGCGATTTTTTCGCCGTAATCCAAAACGGAGACGCGATCTGAGATGCCCATTACGACTCGCATATGATGTTCGATCAGTAGGATCGTCAAGCCAAGTTCTTTACGCAGGCGCTGAATGAAACTTGTCAAATCAAGAGTCTCGTTGGGGTTCATGCCTGCAGTCGGCTCATCAAGTAGAAGAAGTTTGGGTTCAGTAGCCAGCGCTCGGGCGATCTCGAGGCGGCGTTGTAACCCATAAGAAAGATTCTTGGAAGTTACTTCTGCGTCGGAGCGTTTGAGTCCAACAAATTCCAATAAATCGAGAGCCTTGGCACGTGCATTCGCTTCTTCCTGCACGGTTGCTTTGTTACGCAGAATTTGTCCGAGCAGGTTGGATTTCAAACGAACATGTTCACCAACGAGAACATTTTCTATGGCGCTCATATTCGCAAATAGGCGGATATTTTGAAATGTGCGGGCGATACCAAGCTCGGTCACTTGAAAAGGTTTAAGCTTGGTAATGTCGTGACCATCGAAGCTTAGACCTCCGCTGGTGACTTGATAGATGCCTGTCATAGTATTGAAGAAGGTGGTTTTGCCGGCTCCGTTGGGACCGATGAGGCCGGCGATCATCCCTTTTTCAAGCGTAAAGGTTATATTGTTGACAGCAGTCAGACCGCCAAAAGTTTTGGTTACATTGCGGGCTTCAAAAAGTGCCATGAAAAATCTTCTCCTATTCCTTTGGTTCTTCTTCGGCAGCGTGCAATTCCTGGCGAACTTGTGCGTTGGGCAAAAGACCTTCAGGACGGACGGACATCATGATTACAAGCGTAAGCCCAAAGAGTAGGAAGCGATATAAGATCGGGTTTGCATTTTGGGCAACCGCCATTTGTAATGTATGATTACTTGCCAGGGAAGGCAGAATAGTATGATCGAGCCAGCTTTTGAGAAAATCCTTGAGCGCGGGGAGAAAGAGACGGTCGGCGGTCATAAGGGCAAGCCCGCCAACAATGACACCGTTGATATTCCCCAAGCCGCCTAATATCACACAGCTCAGAATAATAATAGATGTACTAAAATCAAACACGCTGGGGAAGATACCTCGGATGTATGCGGCGTAGAAAGCGCCTGCAAATCCGGAGAAGGTGGCTCCCATGGCAAACGCCAATAATTTCGTGCGCACCGGGTTGATACCCATTTGGGTTGCAGCCAGCTCATCTTCGCGAATTGCCATCCACGCGCGGCCCAGGCGGCTCTCGCGCAGGCGATTGATCAGAAAAATTGAAAGCAGGATGATGGCAATAATTAGGAAATACCATGTGATTGGATTGCTGGATTCAAATTCTCCGATAAAAGGTAGCGAGGGACGGCCAATAGGACTAATCCCTTTTTCACCAAACGTGAGATCTTCATGCTCTATCAGTGTGATACAAGCAGTTTGGATTCTAAAGAGCGGTAAAACCCAGCAGGTCAACGGCTCCTTAATGGTTACGTCAATCAGGTTCTTGAAGAGCACCGGCACAATTTCACCGAAACCTAATGTGACGATGGCTAAATAATCTCCGCGTAATGGCAAAGTAGGCGCTCCTAAAACGAATCCCCAGATAGCTGCCATCCCTGCCGCAATCCAGATGACGAGCCAGAAATTCCATTGGATGCCATGCACAGGTGAGGATAGGATGCCGGTTGTATAAGCGCCAATGGCAAAGAAGGCAGCGTAACCTAGGTCAAGTAAGCCAGCGTAACCCACCACGATATTTAATCCCAGACCGAGGATGACAAAGATCAAAGCAAAAATAATATTAGCGGTCCAGCGTAATGCAGTCAATTTATCAATAAAGGGAAAAGCGATGATAATGACTGCCAGCACGATCAATTTCGAGATTCGTTCCTGCTTTTCAGGGAGCCCATGCAGTGCCGCTAATAATGTGGTTAGTAACACGGTTACTAAAAAGCCGATAATATTTCCGTTTTTAACAATGTTTGCGGCGGCAAGAGGCTTGCCGAGAGCAGCAAGTACATAATAATTTTGGTAGAGGCTCAAGGCAACCAGAATGGCGGCGGCTACCAGGGCTGTAGGCAGAACTGCTACTGCAATCTTTAGCGGATCGCCGCTCTTAAAGTTTCCGCCAATGATCAGCCCAAGGCTGACACCCACCATACAACCGATCACGGTCACAGACCAACCTCCGAAGAGGAAGGTTAAAAAGCCACCAGCAATGCCAAAATAAATTCCTGATCTAATAAGTTTCATGGGTGTGCCACCTTATCTCCTAAGCTTTTTGGCCTGTCTGTTCACCGAGCAAGCCCGTAGGACGAAATAGCAGGATCAGAACTAAGACTGTGAAAATCCAGGCTTCGGTCCAGCGGGTGGATAAATAGCCGTCGCTGAAGGATGCCAGCAAGCCAATTAGAAATCCACCTAGCATTGCGCCCGTGATATTACCAATGCCGCCCAATACTGCAGAGGTGAATGCAAATAAACCAGCACGGAAACCCATAAACCAGAAGGCGGTATTATTGTATAACCCAGCCATCAAGCCTGCTGCGCCTGCCAAACCGCCGCCAATCAGGAAGGTGGCGGTGATTACTGTATCAATATCAATGCCAAGCATTTTGGCAGCGTCCCGGTTTTGCGCGGTGGCGCGCATGGCTTTTCCCAGCCGCGTGTGTTGTACAAAATAGCGTAAACCGATCATCATGATGGAAGCCAGCACGACAACGATCAAGTCTTTAATAGTATAGCGTAAATTTATATGAAGTAATTGGTTTATTCCGAATGAGTCGAACAGGTTGATGGGCCAGCCTTTGACTTCAAAGATTCTACTCAAAAGATCTGGGAAAGATTTGGGCGACGCGCCTCCGGTAGTGCCAAATGATGGGACCGCCCAGGATTGGCCTGCCCATGCCAATCCAACGTTTTCAATAATAAATGACATGCCGATGGCTGAGATCAATGGCGCAAGGCGTGGTGCATTACGAAGTCGTCGATAAGCCAACCGCTCAATAGACGCATTGAGTAGTGCGCAAACAATAATTGCAACAATGAGGGACAAAATTAATCCAAAAACAATCCAGCCTGGATTCTTACTTTCCAATACCCCGGTGGCAGAAAGAACGGTTAGCGAAGTGAAAACACCGATCATGTACACATCGCCGTGCGCGAAGTTGATCAGTTCAATGATGCCGTATACCATTGTGTAGCCGAGCGCGATTATCGCGATAATCGCGCCATTCGATAAGCCAATAATCAGAAATTGAAATAACTGAACTGGGTTGGATTTGACGTTGGCAGCAATTGCAGGAACATCCAAACCAGCAGTCGGTCCGAGGAGGAATACAATATATAAAACAAACACAAAGATGCCAATCGCGCGCCAGTCAACTTTTTTCTTGGTAATGTTTTGCATAGTTCCTCTTTGTGCTTTGTATGTAATATTTTAGGAGGGCGGCAATTCTAGCAGCCCTCCTAAAAAACTTGCTAAAGATTTACTTGAAGGATCCGATCGGTTCGAACTTGCCACTCTTGACAATATAGAAGGTCATGTCAGTGAGAGTGGTGTCGCCATTGGCATCGAATGACCAGGTGCCGAGTACGCCACTGAAGTCTTTGACTGCATGAACGGCGGTGTTCAGAGTAGCGCGGTCAGCGGGGTTGCCGCCTGCGGCGCAAACATCTTCAATGGCCTTGAGCAAAACATTCATGGTCTCGTAGCCGTACACAGCATAGGGTTCATTCAAGTCGCCGCCATACTTGGCGTCATAGTCTTTCTTGAATTGTTGGGCAGCCGCGGGGAGTTTGTCAATCGGCAAACCAGCGACAGAGGCATATACGCCTTCGGAGATATCGGCACCAGCGCCATCAATGAAAGCCTGGGTTTGGATACCATCTGGACCAACGAACTTAACTTTGGTGTTGTCGCCCATAATGGCAACCTTGTCCTTCAACAATTGAGGACCACCAGAGTCAACGAGGCCGCCAAAGTAGACAACATCTGGAGCGCCACCGTTATTACTGGTGGAGATCTTGGTCATCAAAGCTTTGTAGTCAGCGGCTTTCGGGTCAATACCTTCATGTCCGACAACGGTTAAACCAATTTCCTTGGCGGTTGCTTCTAATACATCGGCAACACCCTTGCCGTACAGTTCCTGATCATCCAGGATGTAAACGGTGGAAGCCTTGAGTTCATTCTTAATGAAGTTCGCGGCAACCTTACCCTGAATGTCATCAGCAGCTACTACACGCGCATAGTTGCGAACACCACTGGGATAATAGGAAGCGGTGACACCAGGAAGATCCTTGTCAGCCTTGGTTAAGCCAGGGTTGGTGTTGGCTGGGGAAATCATGGTCAATGGACCGGCAGCATTCAAGATCGGAATGGACAGCTTGGCAGCGCCAGAGTTGAATGTACCGAGATAGGCAACGATGGAAGAATCAGCGGCAGCCTTATTGGCGTTTTCGGTCTCCACTGCAGGATCCCATTTGCCGAGGGCGGCTGAAGCATCATCCCAGGCTTCGTAAGCGAGGGTATATTTGCCGCCGCAAGCTGAATTCTTAGCCTGATCGAGGCGCAGTTGTTCAGCATTGACGATGGTTTGGGTTTGGGTCAAAGATGCACCAGTCATTGGAAGGCTGGATACGATCTTGAGCGTTACTGCTGCGGGAGCTGCAGTTGCTGCGGGGGCCTGAGTTGCCGCAGGGGCCTGAGTTGCGGCGGGGGCTTGGGTTGGGGCTGGGGTAGCAGGGCTACCACAAGCGGCGAGCACAATACTGGCAAGGACCAGAAGTGCCGTCAAATTAAACAAGCGTTTCATTTTCTTACTCCTCCGAAAATAGTTAGGGTTTCTTTTCGTATCCGAATCGGATACAGCGATTATGCAGACTGGGCGCAAAAGTCAGCATCACCTCCTTTGGTGAATTTTTTCCACTTAATAAAGAATCGGGGAAAACATCCCGTTGGGTACGAATTTCACACGACTCAAAAATGGTATAGTCCAATAACAAGATTAAACAAGTTGTGCAAGTTATTATTAATTAATAGTAAGGGAAATTTATCAAAGGGTCAAGTGGCTAATAGGTTATTTTTTCTCGTGGGATCGGTACAACAATTGTTCACGAATTCGCAAATCGGTGTTTCTGATTTTCATAGCCAGATCCGCCGCTAGGTTATACATCAAACGATAGCCCAGTTGTGGATACGTTTCACAAAGCATGATTAATTTATCACGAGGGATGATCAAGAGGCGCGTGTCCTTTTGCGCGGCACAGGCCGATGCAGAACGCAGACCTTCGTCCACCAACGCAACTTCTCCAAATGATTGACCCCGCCGCATGGTGGCAATCACTTTGTTGTCAATTCCATCTTCTGCCGTACTCACCAGCGAAGGATCAACTATAATATCCACTTCGCCTTGAATAATAATATACAACTCTTTGCTGCTGCTATTTTCCTTGAAGATCAGATCGCCTTTTTGATATGTTACTTCGTGGCAAATATTTGCCACGAGTTCAAGTTGCGTGGGCGTAAATTGATAGAAGATATCACTTTGTTTCAATGAGTTTACAACTGCAGCATTTGACACGGCGTCCTCCAGAATTGATACGAGTGTAGCATAAACGCGGATGAAGTGCAACGCTTCTGCCCAAAAGACTGGCTGGTCATTCCAGGAATGGAATTTATTACCCTGTTATGGATACGCCTGATTCAACCAATCAAGCCGGATTCACCTGCACACCATTAACCCACACCTCCCAATGAAGATGTGGTCCCGTCACACGTCCAGTGCCCCCAATTTTGCCTATTAACTCTCCAGCTTGAACTTGTTGCCCAACTTGCACGTAAATTTCCTCCTGATGAAAGTAGCCGGTATAAATTCCTTCTCCGTGGTCGATGAACGTGGCGTTTCCACGCACCGTCAATGGACCCGCAAATATAACCTTACCAGGTGCAGCCGCATAAATATCAAACGGATGATCTGCAGAGCAAATGCCATAATCAACCCCGGCATGAAAATAGTTGTAATCGCTTCCATTAAATGAGCGTCGGATTCCGAACCAATCTTTTATACAGAAAGGTTGTGCAACTGGTAATCCGAATATCCCATCCCAGAATTTTTGAGCGGTGACCGGTGACACCATGGATAATACTTGTTTATCCTCAGGTCCAGTCACGGTTGGATCTATAAACTCAGATGGAACTGCCAATGCTTCTCTTGCATAATTTCCAGAAGCCACCAGCATCATTTGTTCAAAGGATTGCTTGGTGCCATCAGGCAAGGTAGCATTGAGGCGCAGAGGATAAACACCCGGATCAAGCAAAGCATGGATACCTTGTAATGCAACCATGCGACCATCACCCAACGGGAAGAAATTTAAAGGCTTATCAACGAGAGTCCCATCTAGTGTCACTCCGTTTGCTGGTGTTACGATAATTTCACCAGTACCTCCCTGGACCAGTGGCAATGTTGTGATCTGCACATTGGTAAAAGCGGATGGCAAGCCTGTAGCTACTGTACTTGATGTAGATTTTCCCGAACTATACAATACATCACCGGGTATGCTATCCCAAGTACCATTTAAATTGTTCAGATCAGACAAAGTCCACGGATCGGAGTTATTCTTAACAGCCAATTCCAACAGAGTTTCATCGGCAGCAGGTGTGATTCGATTGGTTAAATCTGTTGCATTGTCTTGTTTGGGAATGATCATACTTGCGCCTACATAAAATTCGCTTGGGCTGATGAGGCGGTTTAATTTCCGAAGCATATCGGCTTGAATCTGGGTACGCCTTGCTAGGCTGTGAAATGAATCCCCGAAATTCACAACTTCAGTATCGAGAACACCTGTTACGCCCTCAAGACCAGGGATAATGACCTGCTGGCCTTGTGAGATTAGGTTTGGGTCCAGGCCCGGGTTTGCTGCAACCAGCGCATCTACTGAAACATTGAAGCGCCCGGCAATTGCTGAGAGTGTGTCACCAGATTGTACAATGTAGACAGGTCCGCTGCTTTGCGCAGAAACAGCATCTACGGAAAGATAAAATATTGAAACGATTAAGATGATTATAAAGAAGCGTTTAGGCATCCTTGAATTGTACCGTGTCACCAATTTCATAATCACCCCAGCGCTCAGGATGGATTTCAAGTACATATCGAGCGGGTTGTTTTGAGAAATATGCCGGCCACCATGACTTCGCGATGACCTTATCCACAACCTGCATGTTGGAGTTGATCCAGATTACGTTCAGGTCGAACGATACGAACAGCATATGAATGGAAGAGTCGAGGCGTGAATCACGCGTCCCAACCAGGAGCAGGCCTTCGTCAAGTTTGAGGCGTGGATGAAAAGTAAATCCACGCAGTTGCGTCAGGAAGGTGTCGCAATATTTGATGCGCGGCAGATTGTCGACCTTCCGGTTCTTGTTTTCGATGATGATTTGTTTGGGCATAAGGTCAAATTGAAAACGAGGCGGTGAGCGCCTCGTTTATGATTTTTGCAGAACTCTTTCAACACTATTGAGCAGGTCTTGCGGGCTGAATGGCTTGGCGATGTAGTCATCCACTTTGGCGATATGCAAGCCGAGTACTTTATCGATGCTTTGCGCCTTGGCGGTGACTACGATAACCGGAATGTTTTTGGTATTTTCGTCCGCCTTTATTTGTTGGTATACTTCCCAACCGTCCATATCTGGCATCATCAGGTCTAATAGAATCAAGTCGGGCTTGTCTTCATGGATCATCTTTAAACCCTCCACGCCGCCAGTGGCACCTTTTACCTCAAACCCGCGGCGCCCCAAAATCAATCGGATGAGATCGATCATTTCAGGTTCATCTTCGACACATAAAATACATTTGAGGTTGTTGTTCATTTGGTTACCTGCGAGTAGTTTACCATAAAGTGAAACCCGTGAAAATAATAACATGGAACGTCAATGGTATCCGCGCTGTGCTGAAAAAGGGCGCCTTGGATTGGGTTTGGAGTCAGGACCCAGATTTCTTGTGTTTACAAGAGGTGAAAGCCCGTCCTGATCAGTTGACCGAAGCCCAAAAAAATTCTCTGCCTCTGCCTTATTTGTGGAATCCAGCTGAGCGCCCTGGCTATAGTGGTGTCGCAACCTTCCATAAGAATCGGCCTTTGGACTTTGGGATGGGGCTGGGCGAATCGAAATTTGACGTGGAGGGACGCGTCATTTCTACGCTCCAGGCTGGTTTCCGTCTATTCAACATTTACTTCCCGAGTGGTCAACGCGGCAAAGAACGCGTGGACTATAAACTCGATTTCTACGCCCATTTACTCAAAACCTGTGACCGCTTGCATAAAAAAGGCGAAAGCCTCATTATTACGGGGGATTTCAATACAGCTCATCAGCCCATCGACTTAAGGAATCCGAAGACCAATCAAAAAACTTCAGGCTTTTTGCCTGAGGAACGCGAGTGGGTGCAAAAATTTCTCGACCACGGCTTTGTGGATATTTACCGTAAACTGTATCCCGAAAAGGTCCAATACACCTGGTGGACGAATATCCTTAATGCCCGTGAGCGCGGCGTCGGCTGGCGGATTGACTATTTTCTGGTCTCTGAGGCGTTGGTAGACCGCGTCAAGGATGTGGTTATCCATGATGCGGTATTGGGATCTGACCACTGCCCAGTGGAGTTGGTTTTGAAGTAAGAGCCAGGCGCTATCATTTGTCCAAGCCCTGACCCTTAAAAAGGGATTATTAGAGAAGTATATAAAGTTTTCCAGTGGGCTATTCCTGAGCAGTTCGTGTTGGTATAATCTTGACTGGAATTATTATGGAGGCAGTGTGAATCCTAGAAACCAATCTTTTATTGTGACCCTTCTTTTGATTGTAGCGGTCGTTGCCATGGTCGTGACGGCTATTCAGCGGGAGAATACTGCGACAACCCCGTTGACGATCAACGAAGTGGCAGAGGCAATTAAATCCGGGAGTGTTGCGCGGGTCGTCATTCAAAATGACGGCAGTTTGCGTGTAATGTATAAATCCGGCGATGAAGCCAAAACCAAAACTGGTGTTGAGTCTTATATGGAATCGAACGCCACGTTGGTAAACCAGTTGATCGCCCTTGGCGTGACCCCTGACCAACTTTCAGCCGAAAATATCAAGGTCGAAGTTCAAGCCCCTTCCATTTGGCAGGGTGCGCTTGGGGGCTTCCTCGTATATATCGTGCCGATTCTGCTCATGGTGGGCGTGTTCTGGTTTATCTTCCGTCAGGCGCAAGGCTCGAATAATGCTGCCATGTCGTTTGGGAAATCCCGCGCGCGCATGTTCAGTGGCGAACATCCAACCGTTACCTTTCAAGATGTAGCTGGTGCTGATGAGTCGAAACAGGAACTCGCTGAGATCGTTGAATTCCTGAAAGAGCCTCAAAAGTTTATCCAACTGGGCGCGCGCATTCCGAAAGGCGTGTTGCTCGTTGGTCCTCCCGGAACTGGGAAGACTCTGCTTGCCAAAGCAGTCTCTGGCGAAGCCGGTGTGCCGTTCTTCTCCATTTCTGGTTCTGAATTTGTGGAAATGTTCGTTGGTGTTGGTGCTAGCCGCGTGCGTGACTTGTTCGATCAAGCCAAACGCCATTCTCCCTGTATTATTTTCGTAGATGAAATTGATGCTGTAGGTCGTCAGCGTGGAGCGGGGCTTGGTGGTTCACATGATGAACGCGAACAGACCTTGAATCAAATGCTCGTCGAAATGGACGGTTTTGATACAGATACGAACGTGATTATTATCGCCGCTACCAACCGTCCCGATATTCTTGATCCGGCACTTTTGCGTCCCGGTCGCTTTGACCGCCGCGTAACGCTTGACCGCCCCGATATGAAGGGACGCGAAGCTATCCTGAAGGTACATGTCAAAGGCAAGCCCTTGGAACCCGGCGTTGACTTGGGTACGATTGCACGGGGTACGCCCGGTTTTGTAGGTGCCGATCTCGAGAACCTAGTTAATGAGGGCGCCATTCTCGCTGCCCGCCGCAACAAAAAGTCCATTGCTCAGATCGATATGGAAGAAGCGATCGAGCGCGTGGTGATGGGACCTGAACGTAAGTCCCGCTTAATCTCGGAAGAAGAGAAGCGCATCATCGCCTACCATGAAGCTGGTCACGCGGTAGCGATGAATGCCATCCCTGAAGCGGACCCTGTTCAAAAGATTACCATTGTTGGCCGCGGTCAGGCTGGCGGACTCACCTGGTATCGTCCCGAGGATGATCGAATTCTCACTTCCCGCAAGAAGATGACTGCTGCCCTCGTGGGTCTGTTGGGAGGACGTGTCGCCGAAGAATTGGTCTTTGACGATATTACCTCTGGCGCCTCCAATGACATTGAACGCGTAACCCAAATGGCGCGCATGATGGTCACTCGTATGGGTATGTCCAATGAAATGGGCTTAATGACTTACGGTCAAAAAGAGGAGTTGATTTTCCTTGGCCGCGAAATTTCTGAGCAACGCGATTACTCTGAAGCGATCGCTGAAAAGATCGATGCGGAAGTCCGCAAGCTCGTGGATGAGTCGTACAAGATCACAAAGAAATTGTTGACCAAATATCGCAAGGAACTTGATTCTGTTGCGCAAAAACTTCTCGAAGTCGAAACACTCTCGCGGGAAGAATTTGAACGCATTTTCCCACCACCATTCCCCAAGAAGAGTGGCACTCCACAAATTCCGTAGTGATGTAAATAAAAAAGAACCTTTGGCGAAAACCAGAGGTTCTTTTTTATTTAAGCTTATATTGTCTTACTTATTCTCTTCTTTGTGTTGACGCACTAATTCACGCCTGAGAATTTTTCCAACAGTGGTCTTTGGCAATTCACTTCTGAACTCATAATGCGTTGGCACTTTATATGCGGCTAAGCGCTCCTTGCAGAAAGCCTTAAGCTCTGCCTCGGTGGCGGTTTTGCCGGGCTTCAACACGATCCACGCTTTGACCGTCTCACCGCGATACGGATCAGGGATGCCAGCCACTCCCACATCCAATACCTTTGGATGATCCATAAGCACCTCTTCCACTTCGCGGGGCCACACCTGATAACCACCAGGCTTGATCAATTCCTTCTTGCGGTCAACGATATAGAAATAGCCGTCTTCATCCATACGCGCGATATCGCCTGTGAACAACCAGACTTTACCGTCATTCATAGTGTGTAGAGTGTTGGCTGTTTCAGTGGGCATGTTGTGATAGCCTTTCATCACCTGCGGTCCATGGATCGCAATCTCGCCAATCTCGCCTTGTTGTAATTCGGTTTCACCATCATCTAGGCTGATAAGTTTTACTTCCACGTTGGGCAACGGCATTCCGATTGAGCCAATTTTGTTTTCGCCCAGTAATGGATTGCAATGCGTCGCGGTTGGCGCTTCAGATAAGCCATAACCTTCAAAGACTTTTCCACCGGTCAGTTTTTCGAATTGATCCTTTGTCTCGCGTAACAGCGGGGCTGAACCAGAGATACAAGCCTTAATGGATGAAAGATCATATTTCCCAGCTTTTACATCCGGATGATTATTGATGCCGTTATACATTGCAGGCACACCTGGGAAGATTGTGGCTTTATGTTTGGAAATATTTTCCAATATATCTTTCAAATCGCGCGGGTTCGGCACCATCACCATGGTCGCCGCGTTAGCCAAGGCAACTGCCATCCCAGCTACCATGCCGTAGACATGAAACAACGGGATCGCCATGAGATACACTTCCTTGCCTTCTTGCGAGGTCACGAACCAGGCTTTCATCTGCATGGTGTTGGCGACTACATTGCGATGCAATGCCACCGCGCCTTTTGATACGCCTGTGGTCCCGCCTGAGTATTGGAACAAGGCCGTATCGTCAGGACCAATTTCCAGCTTGGGACGAGGCGCACCTTTATGTTTGGCAATCAAGTTCTTAAGCCAGACATCGCCTTCCTTGAGTCCGCCCTCAATTCTAAATCCGCCTTTTTTCTCGCGCAGTAATGTGAACATTATCTGCATGATTGGCGATAAAGCTTCTTTGAGATTAGTCACGATCAACTTTTTGATCTTGGTATTTGGTTGCGCTTTTTTGATCGTGTTATAAAAATTCGTCATTACAAACATATATTCGACCCCCGCATCACTGGCCTGGTGCGCGATTTCAGGCGGCGTATAAAGCGGGTTGGTCGCTACCACCACGCCACCCGCTTTGAGAATACCGAAATAGATCATCACGAACTGTGGCGTGTTCGGCATGAAGATACCCACCCGGTCGCCTTTCTTTACACCCAGCTCCACCAGCGCCGCAGCGATCTGGTCAGCGCGCGTGTTCATATCCTTATAAGTAACGACCGCGCCGTTAAAGATCGTGCAGGCGCGGTCAGGATATTTACGAGCAGATTCCTCCAAAAAATGAAACAACGGAACATTTGGAATTTCAACGGTATGTGGCACCCCTTTGTCATAATGAGCGAGCCATGGTTTATCGTTCATGCTGTCTCCTCTTTTCCAATTATATTTCCAGTATATTCAATGCAGAATCAAAAGTCAACTAAATTCATGTCACTCTGAGCGGAGCGAAGAGTCTCTAATAACATCATGGATATAATTTTCAATTTCATCTACGACTCCATCTGTGACTCTAAACCACAAAATATTTGGATCAGACTCTTTGAACCAATTCGCCTGTCTACGGACGAAGATCCGCGTCATACGCCTGATTGCCTGTTTTGCCTCTTCAACCTTTAACTTACCCTCAAGCACTTCCACACATTCACGATATCCAATTGCAGACATCGTTGGCAGGGCGGGGGAGTAACCGCTTGCCAATAAACTTTTCACTTCATCCAAAAATCCATTTGCAAACATCGCGTCGATTCGTGCATCGACT
>Ga0209131_1000314_pt1 | contig 35290 bp, 35 predicted proteins | sample GraSoi_2013_40cm_FD_185826 | JGI IMG/M metagenome (GOLD analysis project Ga0209131, IMG submission 185826) | Grasslands soil microbial communities from the Angelo Coastal Reserve, California, USA - Sample 9_17_2013_40cm (SPAdes) (version 2) | ecosystem: Environmental > Terrestrial > Soil >...
GTAGCCCAGGATCGCGCCCAGGATGTTGTTGAAGTCGTGCGCGATGCCCCCGGCGAGCCGGCCGATCGCCTCCATCTTCGCCGCCTGCTGCAGCTGCCGCTGCATCTCCTCGCGCTCGCGCTCGCGCGCGCGTTGCTCCGTGACGTCCGTGATGGTTACGAGCACGCTGTCGAATGCAGCGGATGGCGGCGGGAACGTGATGGTGAGAAGCACCGGGAACCTCGCGCCCTGCAGGGTCTGGAGGACGGTCTGCGCCTCGAAGAAGGTGCGTCCTTCGGCGATGGCGACAAGCTCCTCCACGAAGACCTCGCTCGTCTCGGGCACGAATACCTTTTCCAGGGACGCCAGGAGCTCGTCCTTGCTCCCGGCGGCGAACAGCTTGAGCGTCACGTCGTTCACGTCGAGCACCCTCACCATCGACAGGGCCAGCCTGGCGAATTGGGGATTGGCGGCGATGTAGCCGCGGAAATCCTCGACCCCGGACTCTTTCAGGGCATCGATCGCGGCCTTGAGCTGCGAGAAATCCTCCTCCCAGATGGAGACGCCCACCGTCTGGAAGATGTTCCGATAGCGCGTCTCGCTCTGGCGCAGCGCTTCTTCGCCCCGCATGCGCGCGCTGATGTCCCGGTAGATGCCGTAGTACCCGATCAGCTTTCCGCCGAGAACGATCGGCGCACGCTTGATCGACACATGGATGCGCGTGCCATCCTTGCGCCGGCGCTCGCGCTCGACGACGAACCGCTCGCCTGACTGGGCTCGCGCGAATCCGGCGCGCGAGTTTTCGAACTCGTCCTCGGGCACGATCAGATCGACGATCGGGCGTCCTGCCGCCTCCTCTGCGCTGTACCCGAAGAGCGCGGCGAACTCGCGACTGATTCGCAGCACGCGCGCATCCAGGTCCATGAGCGCCACCGCGTCGGGCGAGCCTTCGAACAGCTCGTCGAGAAGCGCCGTCTTGTGCAGCACCTCGGCCTCCTCTTTCTTGCGCTGGGTGACGTCGCGGTAGATGGCGTAATACCCGATCGGCTGTCCGCCGAGAACAATCGGCCCGCCCTTGATCGATACCTGGATCAGGGTGCCATCCTTGCGCCGGCGCTCGCCCTCGAACGCGACCCGCCCCGCGCTGGAATGGGCCAGCGCGCGAGCCTCGCGCGAGGCCTCGAGCTGGTCCGCGGGCACGATCAGATCGGCAAGAGAGGCCCCGGCCGCCTCCTCTGCGGCATACCCGAACAGGGCGCTGAACTCTCGATTGATTCGGACCACGCGCTCCTCCAGGCTCGAGAGCGCCACCGCGTCGGGTCCGCCTACGAACAGCTCGTCGAGGAGCGCCGTCTTCTGCAGCACCTCGGCTTCGCTTCGCTTGCGCTCGGTGATGTCGTTGTTCGTCTCGAGGATCGCGAGCGGCTCGCCCGCCTCGTCCCGTTGCAGCGCCCACCGGCTTGCCACGGTGAGCCGTGCGCCGTCTCGCTTCGTATGGATGAGCTCCCCCTCCCACCGGCCGGTACGGAGCAGCTCCGCATTGATTTGCGGCAGCGGCTCGGGGAAGCTCGTGTGCAGGACCCGGTGCGTGGTTTCGCCGATCGCCTGCTCGCGGCTCCAGCCATAGAGCTCCTCGGCTCCGCGATTCCAATAGGTGATGACGTCGTTCATGTCGCGCACGAAGATGGTGTCGTGCGTCAGGTCGAGGAGGCTCGCCTGGTTGCGCAGCACCTCCTCGGCCTGCTTGCGCTCGATGGCGATGCTCGCAAGATGGGTGACCTGCTCGATCAAACCGTGCTCCTGCGCGGTGGGGCTGCGCGGCTCGCGATAGTAGATCGCGAAGGTCCCCAGCACCTTGCCCGCCGAGGACCGGATGGGCGTGGACCAGCACGCTCGCAGCCCGTGCTCCAGGGCGAGATCGCGGAAATCGGCCCAAAGAGGATCCGTGGCGATGTCGCGGACCATCACGGGCTCCCCGCGGTAAGCGGCGGTTCCGCACGAGCCCACGGACGGGCCGATGACGATGCCATCGATTGCCTCGGTGTAGGCTGCCGGCAGGCTGGGCGCCGTGCCGTGCCGCAGGCAGTTGCTGCTCGGATCGAGCAGGAGGATCGAAGACAGGGAGCCGCTCGCCAGCTCTTCGACCAGCCGGCACAAGGCATCGAGGATCGCAGCGCGCGAATCTCCCCTGGCGATCATCTCGAGCAGCTGTTTCTCGCCGGCCAGAGCGGCGCGCGCCCGGTGCTGCTCGCTTACGTCCATTACGGCCCCGACGAATTCGACCTCGCCCGACGCATCTCGCAAGGCGTGCGCGACGACATGGACGTGCTTGACGCCGCCATTCGGCATCACCAGGCGATATTCATGCTCGAAATCTTCTCCGTCCCGCGAGGCGCGCTCGATGGTCTGTTTCAGGAGGCCGGCGTCCTCCGGATGGACACGTTGCAGCACCCGCTCCACGGTCGGTACCGTGGCCCGGTCGAGCTGGAAGATGCGAAAGGTTTCCTCCGACCAGACGATCTCGCCGGTCGAGGCCTTCCAGCCGAAGCTGCCCGTCTGGCTGAGCCTTTGCGCTTCCGCCCAGTACGCCTCCTGGCGCTGCTCGGCGCGCCGGCGGGCGGCCAGAATGCTGCTCGCATTCTGCAGGGCGGCCGAGCGCACCAGCGCGTACTCGTCATCCTTCGTCGTCATCGGCGGGCTCCGATCAGCTCCGCCGCCATCGCCGTGCCGCGCACGCGTGCCCGGATCTTGGCAAAAGCCGTATCACGGCTCGTGGAGGTATTGTCGAAGAAAGGCGAGAATCCGCAGTCGTCGGTGGTTCCGAGCTGCGCGATCGGAATGTACTCGGAGGCTTCAAGCACACGGTCGCGCACCTCTTCTGCAGTCTCGATGCGCGGATCGATCGGTGCGATGACCCCGATGAAAATCCGCCGGTTAGGCCTCAGGTGCCTGCGTATGATCTGGAGAACGTGCCTGCGGTCCGGTTCCCCCGCGAGCGCGATGTAGAAATTGCCCGCGTTCAGCTGGAACAGGCTGGGCAGCAGCTCCGCGTAATCGACCTCCGCGCTATGCGTGGAGTCGAGGTCGTTGCCGGGGCAGGTATGGACCCCGATACGGCGGCGCTCTTCTGCAGAGAAGCGCGACAGCGCCAGATTGTTGAGGTCGATGAAGCTGTTCAGGAGATTCCCGGAGGGATCCAGCTTCAGCGCCAGGCGTCCTTCGGTGAAGTCCACCTGCACCTTGCATGCGCCCTTGCTCAGGCAGCGGCGCACCTCGGTTTCGTGCTCGCGCAGCAGATCGTCTATGAACTGCTCGCGGGAGTAATCCGGGATCGCCTGCGCCGGGTACAGCAGGCTCAGCGCCGACGGCGCGATCACCGCCTGCTTCACAGGCACGTGCGCGTAGCGCATGGCGAGATCCAGGTAACTGTCTGCGTAGCGCCGGTACCGGAACGGGCCGCGGGTGAGGCGCGGCAGTTGCCGCGTATGACCGTCTGCGAACGGGATGGTGAAACCATCCGGGGCCGTGTTCGCGAGTCCGTGCACGCAGTATGTCGCGAAGTTGAAATACTTCCGCTGTTCTCCGTCGGTGACCACCGGAGAGCCCGTGGCTTCGAACCGATCGATCGTGTCCCGAACCGCGTCTTCATAGAAAGGAGCCAGGCCGGGATCTTCGCTGTCGCTTTTCGCGACTCTGTCGACGAGCTCAAGGGGTCTTGGAATACTGCCGATCGGCTCGGTCGGTATGGTGATTGGCACAGGCTTAGCCATGCTCCTCCCCTTCTCGCGCGTGATCTGCGATCGATGAGCTTACGCTTCAGGTTGAGCTCAATCGTGCCGGGCCGATGACCCCGCGCACCGCCTCGAGCAGGTCCTCGCGTGTGAAGGGCTTGGCGATCAGCTTGCGCGCGCCGAGCGCGCGCGCCGCCCACCATGAGGCTGCGAGCCCGGCACGGAACTGCGCCGAGATCGCGATCACCGGGATGCCGGGATGCGCTTCCTGCACGGCCCGCACGACGTCGACGCCGGCTTCCCGCGGCATGTAGAGGTTGACGATCACCAGGTCGACGTCCGCGCCTGCCGGCGCCGCGCGCGGGCCGCGCTCGCGAACGGCATAGCCCGCGTCCGCCAGCCACTCCGTGAGCAATCCGCGCATGAGGTCGTCCTCCTCGATTATGACGATACTCGACATCGGTGGGAGCCGGTCAGCCGGCCGAAAGCGTCCGCACCGCCTTATCCTGCGGTCCGGCGGTTTCGTGCGAATTACAGCGGGTTACAGCTGTAACGGATGGGGCGGCCTGTTCGCCCGGAACGCCCCGTGCTAACTTGTGCTGTCCCGCACCAAAGCCATGAGCAGGGCCGTGCAGCTCCACATCCTCGCCGTCGACGACGATCCCGCCATGCGCAAATTGGTGGCCGACTATCTGCGCGAGAACGGCCTGCAGGTCACCGCGGTGGCGACGGGCGCCGAGATGGCGCAGGCGTTCGCCGAGCACGCCGTCGATCTGGTCATGCTCGACCTGCGGCTCGTCGGCGAGGACGGCATGCAGCTTGCGCGCACGCTGCGCGCGGAATCGGCGGTCCCGATCATCATCGTCACCGGCAAGCAGGACGAGGCCGACCGCGTGATGGGCCTCGAGCTCGGCGCCGACGACTACGTCATGAAGCCCTTCAGCCCGCGCGAGCTGCTCGCCCGCATCCGTGCGGTGCTGCGCCGCTACCAGACCGCGCGCGAGGTGCTGCCGCCGCGCAGCGACAAGCGGCGCGCCTATCGCTTCGCCGGTTGGGAGCTCAACCTCGGCACCCGCCGGCTGACCTCGCCCGGCGGCGACCGGCTCGAGCTCACCCATGGCGAGTTCAATCTCCTGCAGGCGTTTTGCGCGGCGCCGCAACGGGTGCTGACCCGCGAGCAGCTGCTCGATCTGTCGCGGCTGCACGGCGCGGAAGTCTACGACCGCTCGGTCGACGTGCAGGTGCTCAGGCTGCGGCGCAAGATCGAGCCCGACCCGGCCCGGCCGCAATACATCCGGACCGAGCGCGGCGCCGGTTATGTGTTCAGCGTGACGGTCGAAGTCCTGAGCTGACGGGTATGCGTCCTGAAGTGACGGGGTTGCGTCCTGAAGTGACGGGTCTGCATCCATCACGGCCCGCTGAATACCCCGCGGCCGTCCCACGTGATGGGGCTGCCGCTCGCGGTCACCGGCCCGTCCGCGGACATCACGGGCTGCGGGCCCGCCGTAGCGGACCGCGACCTCATCGCTGGCGCAGCCCGAGAGCACCGCCGCGGCGAAGGCCGCCAACAGGATCCGGTTCATGGTCTTCGCTCAGGCCGCCGTGGCGTCTCGAACATGGCGAATCCTCTACGGAAACAGCTTGGGGCAGAGCTTCGGGTCTTTGATGGTGGCGAAGTAAGCATCGCGCACCTGCTTCGAGGGCTCGACGGTTCGGCCGTACTTCGCGAAGGCCTCGAGGCCGCACGGGTGCTCGTACCAATTCACGCCGGTGCCGAACCACTCGTCCGGCGCTTCTGCGCTTGCGCGCGTCGAAACCATCAGCGCCGACGCCGACAAGGCGGCCAGAACAACCACTCGCTTCATAAATGCTCTCTTCATGACTTTCTCCTGGTTTGCGTGGATTAAGGAGTAGTCATCATGAGCAGGCGCGGTTTCGAGGCGATTTTGCACGGCCTACAGTTGAAACCGCGGCGGCATCGCCGCCTCGACGCGCCGTTTCGGCAGTAACAGTCGTGCAATCGCGCCGGCATCGCGGGGAGGTCGAATAACTGTGCGGTGCGCTCGCGCGCACCTCCACCAAAGGAGCGCCGCCATGCTGATGGACCACACCGTGATGAACTACACGGCGATCGCCGATATCTCCGCGCGGATCGCGATGCTGTTCCTGAAGCTGCCCATGCTGACCGGGTTCTCGGTGCAGGACCGCGCGACGCTGACCCGGGATCGCGAGACGGCGCCGCTGTCCGGAGACCTGTGCGTCGCCGATGTTTCGCTCGACGCCTGGGCCGGCTTCGCGGCGGCGCCCCAGGTGCAAGGCGAGATCGTGCAAGCGCTGCGCGGCGTCCTCGGCGAGCACCCCGGGTCTTACGAAGTGCTGCGGGGGCATACCTTCGCCCGGGCGTTCCATTGATGCAACGGAACCTCCACGCCGACTTCGCGGCGGCGTTACCTGGCTGACTCTTCCGGCCGGCCCACGAAGCGCCCGACCATGGCCTGCAACATATCGGCGCTGCGCCTAGGGTTGCCGCGCGTTCAGGAACGCGTAGATCGCCGAGAAGTCCTCTTGCGCATGGCCCTGGCGCGCCGCCAGCTCGTAGAGCTCCTTCGCCGCGCCCGCCAGCGGCAGCGCCACGGCGGTTTCCTGCGCGCTGACGCCGGCCAGGTGCAGATCCTTCTGCATCCACTTCATCGGGAACTCCGGCGCGTAGTTGCCGCTCTCGATCTTGTTCCGCTTGCCCGCCATGTACGGCGCGACCAGGGGCGACACGAGCAGGAAATCGAGCAGCCTCTTCGGCTCGATCCCAAGCGCCTCACCCAATACCAGGCCTTCCGCGAACGCCGCCATGGACGACGCGAGCAGCAGGTTGTTCACCATCTTCAGCGCGGTGCCCATGCCGTGGCCTCCGACGTGCAGGATCTTGCTTCCCATCGCCTGCAGCAGGGGCCGGCACGCCTCCAGGTCCGCCGCATCGCCGCCCACGAAAATGGTGAGCTCGCCGCGCGCGGCCGGCTCGCGGGAGCCGGCCACGGGCGCGTCCAGGAAACGCAGCTTCCTCGCGTGCGCTTCCGCGGCCATCTCGCGGGAAAACGAAGGGTTGACCGTGCTGCAATCGACCCACAGGGTCTGAGGCCGCAGCCAGTACAGGAAGCCGTCCTGTCCCAACGCCGCCTCCTTGACCGCGGCCGGGTGAGCCAGCATGGTAAACAGGATCTCGGCCTGCTCGGCGACGGCGGCCGGCGTATCGGCCCAGGTCGCCCCCTCCCGGATCAGCGGCTCTGCCTTGTCGCGGGTCCGGTTGAAGACTGTGAGCCGGCTGCCGCTCTTCTGAAGCCGCGCCGCCATGCGGGCGCCCATCGCGCCCAGCCCGACAAATCCGACTCGCATTGACGTCATGGTGACTTCCTTTTTTCCAGACCTTCGACCGGGAGCGCGCCCAGGCCCCAAACGGCAAGCAGGGCCACCGGCGCCAGGACGAGCGCGGCCGCCGTCGCGACCACTCCGACGAGGGCGATGGCCAGGACGGCGCATACCGTCGCCGCGAGCGCCCCGAGCGTGCGCAGGACGGACCCGGCGCGCGCCGTCGATGCCGAGTGCGGCTCAACTTCCCGCCATTCACCGCGGCGCATCTCGTAGGTGCGTCCCGCGGCAGCCATCTGTGCTTGCTCTTCCATAAGCGCCACTCTCGCGCCATGCCCTTGCCCGGCGATTCAAGGCGCCCGCCTCCGGGATTGCATCTGTAATGACGGCGAAATGTGGCCGCCACCGCGGCCTGCGATGCTGCGCGCGTCCCTTCACGAAGGCCCTGCTCATGGACTTGCTCGACCCGCGCTTCAGATACGTGCCCGCAGCCGCGACCGACATCACCGCGACCTGGCGGCGCTTCGGCTTCGATTCCCGCAGGAACGAGGAGCGCCGCGCGCGCGTGAGGCAGCGCATCGCGCAGGAGACGCCCGACCGCTGCGGCGACGCCCCCGGGACGCTGGCTCTTGTCACGGCAAGGACGCGACGCTCATCCTCCGGGTGATCTGAACGAAACGATTCATGAAACCCGACGCCGACGGCAGCGACGCCGCGCGCGGCGTGTTGACCCTGGAAAGCGCGCATTCATTCGCGAGCACGCTCGAGCGACTGGTCGCTGCGTTTCACGCCCACGGTATCAAGGTCTTCGCGTTCATCGACCAGCAGGCGGAGGCCGCGGCGTCAGGCGTCGACATGTGGCCCGCGACCCTCATCCTCTTCGGCAATCCACGGGCGGGCACGCCTCTCATGCTGGCGCAGCCCGCTTCGGGGATCGATTTGCCCCTCAAGGCGTTTGTCGCGGAGGTAGCGCCGGGCAAGGTGTCGGTGAGCCTCAACGCCGCCGCTTACCTCATCGAGCGACACTCGCTTCCTCCCGGGCTTTCCGGGAACCTCGCGCCCGCGGAGCGTGTCGTCATGGACGCGCTGCGTCCGTGAATCGCCGGTCTTTCCTGACGGCCGCCGGCGTTGCCGCGGGCTCGGCGCTGCTGCAACTGCCGCGGGCGGCGGCAGGAGCGCAGCAGCCGCTCATCCAGCCTGCCGAAATTCGCAGCAGGAACGGGCTGCTCGAGGTCGCGCTCAGCGCCGCTCCAGGCCGCGTGCAGCTGGGCGAGCATGCATTCCCCGGGCTTCTGTACAACGGCTCCTATCTGCCGCCGCTGCTTCGGGTGCGAGTCGGCGACAGCATGCGGATCCGCTTCACGAATGCGCTTGCGGACGATCCTTCGAATTTGCACTACCACGGCATGAGCGTTTCGCCGCAGGGGAGGAGCGACAACGTCTTCGTCCACGTCCATCCGGGCCAGCAGTTCGATTACGAGGTGCTCATCCCGGCCGGCGGCCGGCAAGGCCCCGGCCTCTTCTGGTACCACCCGCACGCGCACGGCGTCGTCGAGAAGCAGATCCTCGGCGGGATGTCGGGCGGCCTCGTGGTCGACGGCTCGGAGCGGCTGTTTCCGATGTTGGCGGACTTGCCGGAGCGCTTCGTGCTCTTCAAGCACGCCGAGCTGGGCGAGAAAGAAATCTTCTCGATCAATGGCCAGGTCGAGCCGCTGCTGCAGATGCGGCCCGGGGAGATGCAGTTCTGGCGTATCGGCAACATCGGCGCCACCGAATTCGTCAAGTTCCGCATCGAAGGCATGCCGCTCTACGTCCTCGCCACCGACGGCCACCCGCTTTCGCGGCCGCGCAAGCTGACGCAGCTCTTCCTCGGCCCCGGCGAGCGGGTCGACGCGATCGCGATCGGCCCGCAGGCCGGCGAATACGCCATGCGCACGATTCCATTTCAGAACGAGGCCTGGAAAAAACCGGAGCCGAGCCGGCCGCTGGCGACGATCGTGTCCGCGGGGCCGGGCGCGCCGGCCGCGCGCGCAGAGACCGAGGTCCTGCGCCAGCGCCTCGCCGGCCCGGCGTGGATCGACGAAGTGCGCGCCAGCCCGATCGCCCGGCGCCGCACGCTCGAATACTCCACGACGGCCGACCGCAAGGTCTTCATGATCTGCGGACGCGTCATGGACGAGAACCGCGTCGACCAGACGGTCAGGCTCGGCGACACCGAGGAATGGACGGTCGTCAACACCGACCAGCAGTACCACAGCTTCCATATCCATCAGACCCCGTTCCTGGTCACCGAGGTGAACGGCATGCGCCAGGGCGAGAACGGGCTGCGCGACACCTTCTCGGTGCCGCCCGCCACCGCGAAGGCTCCGGGCGTGCTGAAAGTCGTCATCCCCTTCACCGACCCGGTGATCGCCGGACGTTTCGTCTATCACTGCCACGCCGTCGACCACGAGGACAAGGGGATGATGGGCGTCGTCGAGGTCGTCGCCTAGATCACGCGACCACCGGCGCGCGCCGATCCAGGGCCCACGCAAGGACGCTGAACGCAAGACCCGCCGTGGCGAGGCCTGCGCCGAGCCACGGCAAGCTGCCGTACGACACGCCGTGAGTCAGCGCGAGCTCGCCGGCGAACGCGCCGGCGGCGTTGCCGAGGTTGAACGCGCCCTGGTTGAGCGTCGAGGCGAGATCCGCCGCGCCCGACGCCTCGTTCACAACACGCATCTGCAGCGGCGACACCAGCGCGAAGGCGACCGCTCCCCAGAGGAAGATCGTGGTAATCGCGAGCGCCGGTGTGCGCTCGGTCACGGTAAATAGCGCGAGCACCGAGATCAGCGCGATGAAAACGCCGATGACCGAGGGCATCAGGCGCCAGTCTCCCAGCCGCCCGCCGGCCAGGTTGCCGAGCGTCAGGCCCAGTCCGAACACGACCAGTATCCAGGTCACCTGGTGCGGCGTTTCGCGCGTTACCCTTTCGAGGACGGGCGCAATGTAGGTGAAGACGCTGAACAGGCTTGCGGAGGCGAGCACGCTGATGAGCATGGCGAGCAGAACCGGCGCGCGGCCCAGCGTGCGCGCCTGCTGCATCAGCCCGGCGCCTTGCGCGGGCATGTGCCGGGGCAGCCACGCGTAAAGGGCCATCGCGACGCCGGCGCCGATGGCGGCCACGGCCCAGAATGTCGCTCGCCAGCCCAGGCTTTGTCCGAGGGCGGTGCCGAATGGAACGCCGAGGACGTTGGCGAGCGTCAATCCGGTGAACATGAGCGCGATCGCCTGCGCTCTTCTCTTCGCGGGCACGACCCGGGATGCAACCACCGCGCCGACGCCGAAGAACGCGCCGTGGCACAGCGCCGTCACGATGCGCGCGCTCATGAGCAGCGCGTAGCTCGGCGCGATCGCGCACAGTGCGTTGCCGCCGATGAAAATCGCGATCAGCAGCATCAGGGCACGGCGGCGCTCGAGCCGCGCGGTGGCGGCGGCCAGGAGGGGCGCGCCGAAAACGACCCCGAGCGCATAGCCTGAGACGAGCAAGCCGGCTTGCGGAATCGTCACGCCAAGGTCGCCGGCGACCTCCGGCAGCAGGCCCATGATGACGAACTCGGTCGTGCCGATGCCGAAGGAGGCCATCGCCAGCGCCAGAAGGACGAGGCGCCACCCGGGATCGGCGGCGGAGAGCTCGCTTCTCAGAAAATTCCCGTCGGTTGTCGCTCCACGTCGGAGCGAATGCATCGTCGAGCCCGCCGGTTTCCGGGCGATTTGATTGCTGCGCCTGCCTCGATTGCAGAAGTAACGAAGCCGCCATCCGGCCGACATCGCTCTCTCCGACGATACCTCATCAACCAGGAGACCCTCGTGCGATCCGGCCATCGAAAATTTCTTCTGCTCTTGGCTTGCGCGCTGCTGCTCGGCGTGGCGAGCGCCGGATCGGCGATCGCGTGCGGCAAGGACGGCGCCGGCCTCGCCGCGCCGCCGGGCTTCTGCGCATCGGTCTTCGCGGACGGCCTCGGCCATGTCCGGCACCTGGCCGTCGCGCCGAATGGCGACGTGTATGTAAATACCTGGAGCAGCCGTGCCACGGGCTACAAGAACGCGCCCGGCGGCTACATCGTCGCGCTGCGTGACGTGAACGGCGACGGCCGAGCCGACATGATCCAGCGTTTCGGCGCTTTGCACCGGCAGGGACGCGCAGGCGGCGGCACCGGCATCGCCGTGTTCGGCGGCGCGCTGTACGCCGAGGACAGCGGAACGATCGTGCGCTACCAGCTGCGTTCCGGAGCGCTGCTTCCCCAAGACGCCCCCGACATCATCCTGAGCGGCCTGCCGCTCGACGGCGGCCATATCGTGCATTCCTTCGCCATCGCGCCCGACGCCTCGCTGTTCGTGAACTCCGGCTCGCTCACCAACGCCTGCCAGAAGGAGGACCGCGCGCTCGCGTCGCCCGGCATCCCGGTCTGTCCCGAGCTCTCGCTGCGCGCGGGAATCTGGCGCTACAACGCGAACCTGACCGGCCAGGTGTTCTCGCCCGCGGAGCGCTTCGCCACCGGAACGCGCAACGCCATCGCGCTCGCGCTCCAGCCCGACGGGCTTCTCTACAGCACGCTGCAGAGCCGCGATTCCGCCGAGGTGTTTGCGCCCGTGCAGGCGGTCGACGATTTCGGCTGGCCTTATTGCGATTTCGACGCGGCCCGGGGCGAGTATGTGCTCGCGCCCGACTACGGCGGCGACGGCGCGAGGCAGGGCAGGTGCATCGCCCTGGAGCATCACCGGGTCGCGTTCCCGCCGCACTGGGCGCCGAGCGCAATGACGTTCTATACCGGGTCCGCGTTTCCGCGCCAGTATCGCGGCGGCGCGTTCGTGGCCTTCCACCGCCTCGTGGCTTTCGTTCCCTTCGCGGAAGGTCGCGCCTTGGGAAGCTACGGGGTCTTCGCCACCGGATTTCAGCCGGCCGGGGTGGCGGTGAGTCCCGACGGCGCGCTCTATGTCTCCGACGACGCCGAAGGCCGCATCTGGAAGATCACCTACGAAGGCGGCGATCAACCAGAATAAGGGCATCCTCGCGCGCAAGAACGGCGAGACAAAACCGGGTTCAGGTTGATCCGTTCGGTCGCGGGCGGCCGGATACGAGTGCCGTGGCGATCAAGAGCGCCGCGGTCAGGCGCTTGGATTTCATGGCTTGTCGAGCGCATAGCGGCCGGCGCCGTGTGCAAACAGCAGCAGCAATCCGCCCGCGATGGCCAGATTGCTCACGAAATGAATCTGCTCATTCATGACCTGGTCGGCGGGAACGCTCCAGTACGCGTGAAACACGAACGTCGTGGCGACCGTATATGCGGCGAGCCCCAGCGCCACCCAGCGCGCGTTCCAGCCGAGGGCGAGCATCGCGCCCCCGACCACTTCGAGCAGGGCCGCAGGCCAGATCAGGATATCGGCCGCGGGCATCCCGTAGGCCTGCATGTACGCGACCGTGGCCGCGGGGTGAGCGACTTTGCCGTAGGCGGACCACAAGAAGAGCCCGGCAAGTCCGAGGCGGCCCATAACTTCCGCCCAGTCGAACAGCGCATCGACGCCATTGATCGCAATGGATTTCATGGCCATCAGCGATGCCCCCCGCCACCTCCGTGGCCGCCCATTCCGCCGCCGTGGAAACCTCCGCCTTCATGACCGCCTCCGCCTTCGGCGCCGAATCCGCCGGCGTGGCCGACTTCACCTTCGTGGCCGAATCCACCTTCGTGGCCGATTCCACCTTCGTGGCCGATTCCACCTTCGTGGCCGATTCCACCTTCGTGGCCGATTCCACGTTCGTGGCCGAAGGCGCCTTCGTGCCCCATTCCGACCTCTGGCATCGCTGCGCCGCGCGCCGCGCCGAATCGGTCCTCGCCGTGGAACTGCGGGCCGCGGAACGGGTCGCCGCCGAAGGCCAGGCCGCGGTGCCCAAGGTCGTGGTGCCATTGGCTGTCGACGATGTGCGCGCGGTTGAATTCGTTGAAGCGGCCGAGATCCCTATGGACCTCGTGGTGGCGCCAGTCGAAGCCGCCCCAGAGCGCCGCACCCGCGAAGATGCCGGCGCCCCAGAAAAATCCGGCGCCCAGCGTGGGGCCCCAGTAGCTGGGGTAGTAGGGCGGATAGTCCGCCCACCACCAGCTCCCGTACGCGAATGCGGGATCGTACGTCGGCACGTACACGACCTGCGGGCTCGCCGGCGCGATCGTGATGGTGTTGTTGTCGACCGCCACGGTCTGCTGCGGGTTGGACGCGAGAGTGCCCGCCGCCTGGGCTCTCCTGCGCAGGCCCTGCACCGTATCCATGACCTGCTGTTGCTGGTCGACGAAGGCGTCGCCGAGCTGCTGCGTCCAGGCGAGACCCTCGCTCATGCGCTCGAGCACCGTCGGGAATGCGCACAAGGACTTGACGCTGGCGTCCCAGGGCTGGCCCTGGAGCGCATCCTGCAGCGCAGTTCCCGTGAGTCCGTTGTTCTTTTGCGCCCAGCGCGCGGCCTCGACGACCTCCGTCGGGTAGGTCGCCGCCATCAGCACTTGCGCAAGCAGCGCGTCCGGGTAGAGCGCCACCGGCGCGAGCATCTGATCGAGCTGCTGCTGGCTGAAGACAGGCGCGCTCGCCTGGCCGGCGGATGGCAGAGGCATCGCGCTATCCACTTGCGCGAATGCCGCAAGCGGAGACCCGAGCGCGCACACGAGCAGGCAGACGATGCCCCGCTTGAAGGGGATATTGATGGTTCTCATAAAGGTCCTTTCTGAAATAAATCAAGGTCGATCTCGAGCCGGAGATTGCGGCGGGCGCATCCCGCGAACATTTGTGGCGCGCTACAGACGGCATGGAGCGGCGCGCGGTGCGCATTGCCGTTGTAACAACCCTGAAATCCGCCCGGCATCCGCGCTCACCACAGTGCGCGGGAAGGGCCGTCAACCACTTCACCGAGAGGCATGACCCATGAAACGCGTTGTTATCGCGCTGCTCCTCGGCGCGGTCGGCCTGGCGGCGTGCGGCGAAGGCAAGGTCGAAACCGCAGACAAGGCGGCCGGTTACCAGGGCAAGCCCGACATCCATCCCTGGGACAGTCCGGAGGCCGGCGGCGCCAAGGCCGAGCACGAACGCCAGATCGAGGCGCGCACGCTCAACCAGAACGAGTACACGCGTACCAGGTGAGATGCGGGTGAGATTCGGATGAAATTCCTAGCCGCCGCGCTGATCGGCCTGTTTTCGGCTGCCGCCGTCGCGCAGGATGCGAGCGATGAAGCTACCGGGCGGGCCGAGCAGCAGGTCGAGCGCCAGCAGACGCAGCCCCTCAACAACGCGCCGGTGTGGCGGGAAGTGCGCTCGGGCGTGCCCGCCGAAACCGCCGTCCGGGGCCGCGAGACGAACGTCCTCATCCAGCCGACCCTGAAGTTGCCAGGATTGCCTGCAGTGAGCGCAGGCGAAGCATGGCGGCTGGCGCGGCCGCCCCTTTCGACGGCGGGCGGCGCGATCATCGCGTTCTCGCTGCTCGCGCTCGCCGGCTTCTATCGCTGGCGCGGCTCGATCACAGTGCATGGCAAGCCGACCGGACGGCTGATCCGGCGCTTCTCGGTCGCCGAGCGCATCGTGCACTGGAGCGTGGCGATTTCGTTCTCCATCCTCGGCATCACCGGCCTGGTCATGGGCCTGGGCAAGTACGTGCTGATGCCGGTCTTCGGGCACACGCTGTTCGCCTGGCTCGCGGAAGTGTCGAAGGCGCTGCACAACTTCACCGGGCCGGTGTTCGCGGTGTTCCTGCCGGTCCTGATCGCGATCTTCGTCCGCGACAACCTGCCGAAGGCCTACGACCTCGTGTGGCTGAAGACCTTCGGCGGCATGCTGTCGAAGAACGGCAGCGATGCGCCTTCGGGGCGCTTCAACGCCGGCGAGAAGCTGCTGTTCTGGGGCCTGCCCTGCTTCTTCGGCCTGATCCTCGTCGTCACCGGATTCATCCTCGATTTTCCGCCCTTCGACCAGACCCGCAGGGTCATGCAGCAGGCGAACCTCGTGCACCTCATCGCGGCGCTGCTCGGCATCGCCGTCGCCTTCTTCCACATCTACCTCGGCACGATCGGCCAGCGCGGCGCGTATCAGGCGATGCGCACCGGCTACGTCGACGAGGCCTGGGCGAAAGAGCATCACTCGATCTGGTACGAAGACGTGAAGGCCGGCAGGGCCCCGCAGCGATTCGCCGACGATGTGCCGGCCGAGATCCGAGAGCGGGTTCAGAAGTCCATCGACGCCACCCGGGCCCTCCAGGAGCGCGCATGACCCGCAGCCGCAGAAATTTCCTCCTTGCCGCCGGCGCCGGGAGCGCCGCCGCGATCGCCGCCGGAACGCTCGCGGCGAAGAAGCTGGCCGCCTCCAGAGCCACTTCCGCCAACGACAAACCCGCAAGCCGCGGTTATCAGGCGAGCGCGCACGTCGTCAATTACTACCGCACCACGAAGGTTTGAGGAGGCGGCATGCTTCTCACCAGAAAATCGGCCGCCCCTGAAAGCGCCGCCCGCGCGTCGCGGCTGACGGCCGTCGCGATGAAGACGATGGATCGCCGGACATTCCTCAGGCGCTCCGGCATCACGCTGGGCGCCGGCGCCGCGGTTATGACTGCGGCCGCGCGCCTCCCGTTCGGCATGATCGGCGAGGCGCAAGCCGAGGCGATACCGGGCCAGGGCAAGGTTGAAATGAAGCGCAGCGTGTGCACCCACTGCTCGGTGGGCTGCGCGATCGACGCGGTGGTGCAGAACGGCGTCTGGGTGGGGCAGGAGCCGGTGTTCGACTCGCCGATCAACCTCGGCTCGCACTGCGCCAAGGGCGCCGCCGTGCGCGACCACGGCATCACGCACGACTCGCGCCGCCTGAAATACCCGATGAAGCTGGTGAACGGCAAGTACCAGCGCATCTCGTGGGACGAGGCGCTCGACGGCATCACGCGCAAGATGTTCGCCATCCGCAAGGAGTCGGGCCCCGACGCCGCCTATTTCATCGGCTCCTCCAAGCACGGCAACGAGCAGGCGATGCTGCTGCGCAAGTTCGTCTCCCTCTGGGGAACGAACAACTGCGATCACCAGGCGCGCATCTGCCATTCCACCACCGTCGCCGGCGTGGCCAACACCTGGGGCTGGGGCGCGATGACCAACTCGTACAACGACGAGCACAACTCGAAGGCGCTCCTCTTCCTGGGCTCGAACGCGGCCGAGGCGCACCCGGTGTCGATGCTGCACACGCTGCACGCCAAGGAGCAGGGCGCGAAGATCATCGTGGTCGACCCGCGGTTCACGCGCACCGCCGCGAAGGCCGACTATTTCTACCGCATCCGCTCGGGCACCGACATCGCGTTCGTCTACGGCATGCTGCACCACATCTTCGCCAACGGCTGGGAGGACAAGGAATACATCGCCCAGCGCGTGTACGGCCTGGACCAGGTCCGCGACGAGGCGAAGAAGTGGACGCCGCAGGCGGTGCAGGAGGTCACCGGCATGGCGGAGGACGAGGTGCGCAACTGCGCCGAGATCATGGCGAAGAACCGGCCGAGCACCATCGTCTGGGCGATGGGGCAGACGCAGCACACGACGGGCAACGCCGTGGTGCGCGCGAGCTGCATCCTGCAGCTTGCGCTGGGCAACGTCGGCGTGTCCGGAGGCGGCACCAACATCTACCGCGGCCACGACAACGTGCAGGGCGCCACCGACGTCGGGCCCAATGCCGACTCGCTGCCCGGCTACTACGGCCTGGCCCCGGGCGCCTGGCAGCACTGGGCCCGCGTCTGGAACATCGACTACGAGTGGCTGAAGAGCCGCTACGCCAGCCCCGAGCTGATGGAGAAGTCCGGAATCCCGGTGTCGCGCTGGTTCGACGCGGTGACCGAGGACAACGCGCATCTCGACCAGCCCTCCAATGTGCGCGCGACCTTCTATTGGGGGCACGCCCCCAACTCCCAGACCCGCGGCCTGGAGATGAAGCCGGCGATGGACAAGCTGGATCTGCTGGTCGTCGTCGATCCGTTTCCCTCCGTCACCGCCGCCATGGCGGCGATGCCCAAGGATGCGGATGCCAAGTACCAGCCGAATCCGGACCGCGAGGTGTACCTGCTGCCGTCGACGACGCAGTTCGAGTCCGAGGGCTCGTGCACGGCGTCGAACCGCTCGCTGCAGTGGCGCGAGCGCGTGATCGAGCCGCTCTTCGATTCACGCCCGGACCACGCCATCATGTACGCGTTCGCACAGAGATGGGGCGTCGCCGACCAGTTCCTCGGCAGGAAGGACGGCCGGCAGAACATCCGGCTCAAAAAAGCGAAGAACTACGAGGAGCCCGATCTCGAGGATGTCCTCAGGAACGAGATCAACCGCGGCGCCTGGACCATCGGCTACACCGGCCAGACCCCCGAGCGCCTGCAGGCGCACATGCGCAACATGCACGTCTTCGACGTCAAGACCCTGCGCGCGCCCGGCGGCCGCGACGCCAAGACAGGCTACGACCTCACCGGAGACTACTTCGGACTGCCCTGGCCGTGCTTCGGCACGCCCGGGCTGAAGCACCCGGGGACGCCGAACCTCTACGACACGCGCAAGCACGTCATGGACGGCGGCGGCAACTTCCGCGCGAATTTCGGCGTCGAGCGCGACGGAGTCTCGCTGCTCGCCGCGGACGGCTCGCACTCGAAGGGCTCGGATATCACCACCGGCTATCCCGAGTTCGACTCGATGCTGCTGAAGAAGCTCGGCTGGTGGGACGAGCTGACCCCGGCCGAAAAGCAGGAAGCCGACGGCAAGAACTGGAAGACCGACCTCTCGGGCGGGATCATCCGCGTGGTGATGAAGAACCACGGCTGCGCGCCCTTCGGCAACGCGAAAGCGCGCGCCGTGGTCTGGAACTTTCCCGATCCGATCCCGATGCATCGCGAGCCGCTCTACAGCCCGCGGCCCGACCTGGTCGCGAAATACCCGACGCACGACGACGTCAAGGTGTTCTGGCGGCTGCCGACGCTGTTCAAGACGATCCAGCAGCGCAACGTCGCGGACGGGATCGCCGCGAAATTCCCGCTGATCCTGACGAGCGGCCGCATCGTCGAGTACGAGGGCGGCGGCGACGAGACGCGCTCCAACCCCTGGCTCGCCGAGCTCGAGCAGGAAGCCTACGTCGAGATCAGCCCGAAGGCGGCCGCCGATCGCGGCATCCGCAACGGCGAGTACGTCTGGATGAGGACGCCGACCGGCGCGCGCCTGAAATTCAAGGCGCAGATCACCCCGAAGGTCGGCGCGGACACCGTGTTCGTGCCGTACAGCTTCGGCGGCTGGTGGCAGGGCGTGGATCTGCTGCCCCACTACCCCGGCGGCTCGGCGCCGTTCGTGCGCGCCGAGGCCATCAACACCGGCACCACGTATGGCTACGACCGCGTGACGATGATGCAGGAAACCAAGACCACGCTCTGCCAGATCGAGCGGATGTAGGAACCGGGTCTATAACCAAGGCGAGGCCCCCGACATGGCGCGAATGAAGTTTCTCTGCGACGCCGAGCGCTGCATCGAGTGCAACGGCTGCGTCACCGCGTGCAAGAACGCGAACGAAGTGCCCTGGGGCGTGAACCGCCGCCGCGTCGTCACGCTGAACGACGGGCAGCCGGGCGAGCGCTCGATCTCGGTGGCGTGCATGCACTGCTCGGATGCGCCGTGCATGGCGGTGTGCCCGGTCGACTGCTTCTACAAGACCGAGGAAGGCATCGTGCTGCACGACAAAGACCTGTGCATCGGCTGCGGCTACTGCTTCTATGCCTGCCCGTTCGGCGCGCCCCAGTACCCGCAGGCGGGCGCCTTCGGCATGCGCGGCAAGATGGACAAGTGCACCTTCTGCGCGGGCGGGCCGGAGAAGGACCTGTCGAAAGAGGAGTTCGCGAAATACGGCTCCAACCGCCTCGCCGAGGGCAAGCTTCCCGCGTGCGCGGAGATGTGCTCGACCAAGGCGCTGCTCGGCGGCGACGGCGACGTGATCGCCGACATCTACCGGCAGCGCGTCCTGGCGCGCGGCAAAGGCTCCGAGGTGTGGGGCTGGGGCAGCGCCTACGGCAGGCCGGAAGCGCAACCGGCGTCGCGATCGTCCCAACGTCCAAGGTAAAGGAGCGCTCGCCGTGCCCGCTTCGTTTTTCGGGATCGTTCTGGGCCTCGCGGGGCTGGGCGGCGCATGGCGCGTCGCAGCGCGGGTTTGGCAGCTGCCGTCCGTCATCGGCGAAACTTTGATGCTCATCGCCGGGATCGTTTGGGCACTCGCGCTGGCTCTTTATACGGCCAAATGGATTTACGCGCGCGAAGAGGCGCTGCTAGAGCTCGAGCATCCGGTCCAGTGTTGCTTCGTGGGGCTCATCGGCGTCGCCACGATGCTCATCGCCATCGCTGCTCTTCCCTATTCGCGGCTTGCTGCACAGATCGTGTTCGCCGTTGGCGCGTCCTTCACGCTCGCTTTCGCCGTGTGGCGAACCGGGGTCCTGTGGCGCGGCGGCCGCGATCCCGCCACCACCACGCCGGTCCTTTATCTGCCTACGGTCGCCGGAACCTTCGTCATCGCAACGGCCGCCGCTGCGCTCGGCCACCGCGATTGGGGACAGCTCGCCTTTGGCGCGGGGCTGTTTTCCTGGCTGGCGATCGAATCGGTGCTGCTGCATCGGCTCTACACCGTGGCGAGCATGCCTGCGCTGCTGCGGCCAACCCTCGGCATCCAGCTCGCCCCGCCGGTAGTCGGAGGCGTCGCCTATCTCAGCGTGACCGCGGGCGCACCCGACCTGCTCGTTTACGCCATGCTGGGATACGGAGTGCTGCAGGCGCTTCTGCTGCTGCGTCTGCTGCCCTGGATCCGGCAACAACCGTTCGCCCCGTCCTACTGGGCCTTCACGTTCGGCGCCACCGCGCTTGCTGTCCTACCGCTTGAGATGATGGAGCGCGGGACCACAGAGGCCGTCGCATCCATCGCGCCGTACCTCTTTGTCGCCGCCAACATCGTCGTCGCACTGATCGCGCTCGCGACCCTGCGCCTCGTGTTGCAAGGCCGGTTGCTGCCGAAAGCGGCCTGACCCGATGGCGCCGGCATCCCCGCCGTCCCAGTGGTGCTCACAACCGGACAGTAAGCGTCTCGGGGTGGGACACTTGTCGCCTTGCTTTTCCATATTGCAATTTGCAATCAAAGGACCTTTATGACCCCGCAGGAACGACAACTGCTTTCGACCTTCCTCCAGCAGCTCGCGCAAACGCGGGCGGATCCCAAAGACGCCGAGGCCGATGCGCTGATTCGCGAGGCGATCTCCAGGCAGCCGGACGCCAGCTATCTTTTGGCGCAGCGGGCAATGGGCCTGGACCTGGCGTTGAAAGCCGCGCAGGCGCAGACCGGAAAGCTGCAAGCGGAGCTGGACCAGGCGAAACGCGGCAATGAAACGAGCTTTGTCGGCAACGCAGGCGCCTGGGGGCGCTCGGCGCCTGCCGCCGGCGCAGGCCAGCAGCCTCTCGCCCCCCTGTCACAAAGTTACGGCAAGCCGCTCGCGCCGGCGGCCGTCAATGCGCTGCCGCCGAGCTCCTGGGGCTCCGGCATGCTGGCCAACCTCGCGACCACTGCCGCCGGTGTCGTGGCGGGGTCGTTCCTGTACCAGGGAATCGAGCAGATGATGGGTCACCACAACGCGGGCTTCGGCGGCAATAATCTGGCCGCCAACTCGCCGGCGGCAGCAAGCGAGACGAACAACGCGCCCGCCGGGACGGACGACGCGCCCGCCGATGACGACGTTGCGGATGCGCCCGATGACGATTCCGGCAATTCGCTCGCGCTGGACGACGGGGGGTTCGATTCGTCCGATCTAGGCTAGGTCGCAGAACGAGGGGGCAGACGCCGAAATCAAGGGCGCTACGCTCGTCCGGCGCCGGAGGCGGTACACGAGCGCGGGAGGAAAGTTGCCGGGCGCCGTTCCGACCCGGGCGGCCACCAGCCCGAGCCGATCGAGGACCGCCCGCGAAACGGGCGCTCGAGGGCCGTAGGTGAATTGGTAAAACGCGCCCTCGGGCCGAAGGCACTCGAAGGCGCGCTCGAGAATTGTCGCGATGGTCGGCGCCGGCATCAGAAGCAGCGGAAGGCCGCTCACCACGGCTCCCGCCCGCTCGCCGCCAATTGCCGCGCGCGCCTCGAGTCGCGCCGCGTCGATGCACAAGACGCGGGCCTGCGGAAACTGGACGGCCAGATGGCCCGCGAATGCCTTGCTCCGCTCGACCAGCGCGAGGCGCGCCTGGGGAATGCCCCGCTCGATGAGGGCCCTAGTGAAGACGCCGCTGCCGGGGCCGAGCTCGATGACCGGGGCGTTCGCCGCGGAAATCTCCGCAGTGATGGCTTTTGCCAGCTGTGGACTGGACGGCGCCACCGCGCCCACCCGCAGCGGCGCGGCGAGCCATTGGAGGAAAAACGATATCGAATGCATGGCAGCTCGCCCCACGATCCTGCGGTGGCGGCATCGCGGACGGATTTGGCTGCGAGCTGCCAATGTTGCAATCCTCACGCGGGCGTAACGCGCCTGGGATCGAGCGCGCAGAGGATGGTGGCCGAGTGCTCATTCTCATGAACGTTTCAAGGATGACTGCCATGGCCCACAGAACCCTGCTGTTCACTGGTGCGCCGGTCGAAAACGGCCGCGAGCGCGATCTGAAGGAGGACCTCATGAGCGCGGTGATCGATATGAAGTCGTGGAAGGCAAGCCGCAAGCCGAAGCCGGCGCCCGCATCGCCTTCTACCGGCGAGAGGCTCTATTTCTGCACCGCCTGCGACTCCGAGCGCTTCCGTATCTTCGAGAGCGGCGCGGTGCGCTGCGGGCACTGCGACGCCGAGCTGCGCCGTGCGCCGTCGATATTCGCGCTTTCGCTCCTGCCATTCTTCCTCGCCTTCGGGCGCTGGTAGCACGCCGGTCCGAGAGTGCCGAGCGCGCTTCGGCGTGACAACGGAAACGCCCCGGGAGAAGCCCAAAATTCACCTGCCCGATCGCGAGCTGATGCCGCTATGCGCCGCCGCCGCCATCGCATGGGGCTACGGCGTCGACTATCCGTCGCTCAAGCTCGACAGCGCGGAATTCGACCGGCAGCTGTACCGCATGGAAGCGCTCCTGCACTGCCTGATTCCGGTCTACGGTGAAAATCCACGCAAGGTCCGCAAGGCCGACCTCTACGAGGCGATCAAGGGGCTGCGCTCCGCTTCGCTGCCGCTCGAGTGGTGGACGCGCCGGCAGTTACAGAAGTAATGCCTCGCAAATAATGGCGCGGCGTAGCGCGCCGAGAATCGGTGCTTTCCATGCGGGAGGCAGCAATGCATCGAACTCTGAATCTGCTCGCGGCACTGGTCGTCCTCGGCGGCTGCGTGGACGCCAAGCAGGCGCCACAGGCGCCGCAGCCCACTGAAGTCTCCGTGGCCACGGTGCGCAAGGCGAGCGTGCCGGTCGTCACCGAGCTGCCGGGCCGCACTTCCGCGTATCTCGTGGCCCAGGTGCGCGCGCGCGTCGATGGCATCGTGCTCAAGCGCGAGTTCAAGGAAGGCGCGGAAGTAAAGGCCGGACAACGGCTGTATCAGATCGATCCGGCCCCATACCGGGCGGCGCTCGACAGCGCGATCGGCACGCTGCAGAAGTCGCAAGCCAATCTCGCGGCGCAGAACGCGCTGGAGGAGCGCTACAAGCAGCTCGTCTCCGGAAACGCCGTCAGCAAGCAGGACTATGACAACGCCATCTCCACGAAAGGCCAGGCTGCCGCAGACGTCGTATTCGGCAAGGCGGCCGTCCAAACGGCCAGGATCAATCTCGGCTATACCGACGTCGTTTCGCCGATCACCGGCCGCGTCGGCCTGTCGACGGTCACCGAAGGCGCGTTCGTGCAGGCGAGCGCCGCCACGCTGATGACGACGATCCAGCAGATCGACCCGATCTACGTCGATCTCAACCAGTCGAGCGTCCAGGGCCTGCAGATGCGCCGCGATATCGCGAGCGGAAAAGTGAAGGTGAACGGCCCCGACCAGGCCAAGGTAAACGTATTCCTCGAGGACGGCACGCAATATCCGGTCGCGGGAACGCTGCAATTCACGGATATCACGGTCGACCCGAACACCGGCTCCGTGACGGTGCGCGCGCTCATTCCGAATCCGCGCAACGTGCTGCTGCCGGGCATGTTCGTGCGGGCGCGCGTCGACGAAGGCGTCGACGACAACGCGCTGCTCGTGCCGCAGACGGGCGTGACTCACAACCAGCAGGGACAGGCCACCGCGCTCGTGGTCGGGACGGACAACAAGGTCGTCCTGCGCACGATCCAGGCGACGCGCACTTTCGGCGCCAACTGGGTCGTGGACGGAGGCCTCAGCGAGGGTGAAAAGGTCGTCGTCTCGGGGCTTCAGCGAGTGCAGCCCGGGGCTCTCGTTCGCGCCGTTGAAGCCACACCGCAGCAGGCCGCGTCGGCCCCGGCGCAGTCCGCGAGCAGCGGTGCTTCGGCTGCGAAAACCGAAGCGCAGTCGACTTCTTCCAAATAAGGGGTCCGGATGTCCAAGTTCTTCATCGACCGTCCGATCTTCGCGATCGTCATCGCGCTGCTCATGATGCTGGCGGGGGCGTTGTCCATCCTGAGCCTGCCCGTCGAGCAGTACCCGACCATCGCGCCGCCTTCCATTCAGGTCACGACGCAATACCCCGGGGCGTCGGCGTCCACCGTGGAAAGCACGGTCGTCCAGGTCGTCGAGCAGAACATGAACGGTCTCGATCACCTGCTCTACATGTCTTCGACCAGCGACGACTTCGGCCAGGGGATCATTACGCTCACCTTCGCCGCGGGCACCAACCCCGACATCGCCCAGGTGCAGGTGCAGAACAAGCTGCAGCTCGCGACGCCGCAGCTTCCTACGCCCGTGCAGCAGAGCGGCATCCGCGTGACGAAGTCGAGCGCCTCGTTTCTGCTGGTGGCGGCCTTTGTTTCGTCCGACAACAGCATGTCGCGCTACGACATCGCGAATTATCTCGTCTCGCATGTCCAGGACCCGGTCAGCCGCGTCAACGGCGTCGGCAACTTCAACGTGTTCGGCACGCAGTACGCGATGCGCGTATGGCTCGACCCGAACAAGCTGAACAACTATGGTTTGACGCCGGTCGATGTGAGCAACGCTTTGCTCGCGCAGAACGTGCAGATCGCCTCGGGCCAGCTCGGCGGCCCGCCGGCGACCCAGGCGCAGCAGTTCAGCGCCACCATCACCGAAGCCACGCTGCTGCGCACGCCTGAGGAGTTCGGCAATATCCTGCTGAAAGTCCTGACCGACGGCTCGCAGGTTCGCATCCGGGACGTCGCGCAGGTCGCGCGCGGTCCGGAGAACTACAACATCGACGGCCGCTACAACGGCCAGCCCGCGTCCGGCATCGGCGTGCAGCTCGCGCCCGGCTCGAATGCGCTTCAGACCAGCGCGGCGGTGCATGCGCAGATCGACCAGCTGACCGCGTATTTTCCGCCGGGATTGAAAGTCGTCTATCCCTACGAGACGGCGCCGTACGTGAAAGCGTCGATGGTCGAGGTGGTGAAGACGCTCTTCGAGGGCATCGCCCTCGTGTGCCTGGTGATGTTCCTGTTCCTGCAGAACTGGCGCGCGACGCTGATTCCGATGGTGACGGTGCCGGTCGTATTGCTGGGCACCTTCGGCATCATGGCCGCGGCGGGCTTTACCATCAATACGCTCACGATGTTCGGCCTGGTTCTCGCGATCGGGCTGCTCGTGGACGATGCGATCGTCGTCGTGGAGAACGTCGAGCGCATCATGACCGAGGAGGGTCTTGGGCCGGTCGAGGCCACGCGCAAAGCCATGGGCCAGATCAGCGGCGCGCTGGTCGGCGTGGCCACCGTGCTTTCCGCGGTGTTCGTTCCGATCGCCTTTTCCGCGGGCTCGGTCGGCGCGATCTATCGCCAGTTCTCGCTGACCATCGTCTCGGCGATGCTGCTGTCCGTGTTCGTGGCGCTCTCGCTCACGCCCGCGCTGTGCTCGCTCATATTGAAACCCAGCGCCGGGGAAGAGAAACAGCGGAAAGGATTTTTCGGCTGGTTCAACCGCTATTTCGACGCCGGACGCGACCAGTACATGCACGGCGTGCGCCACGTGATCGCCCGCTTCGGCCGCTGGCTCCTCGTCTATGGCGCCGTCATCGGCGCGGTCGCGTTCCTTTTCATGCACTTGCCCACCGGGTTCCTGCCCAACGAGGACCAGGGAAGCATGTATGTGCAGGTGCAGACGCCGCCGGGATCGACCCAGGCGCAGACCGGCGCCGTGCTCGAGGACATCAGCCAATACCTGCTGAAGAACGAATCCGGGATCGTCGACGCGACGTTCGAGGTCAACGGCTTCAATTTCGCCGGTCGCGGCCAGAACCAGGGCTTCCTTTTCCTGCACTTTCGCGATTTCGGCGTCCGCAAGTCGGCGAATCTCAGAGTGGACGCGCTCATGGGTCGGATCTCGCAGCATTTCGCGTCCTACAAGGGCGCAGTGATCGTCCCGATCAATCCGCCTCCGATCCGGGAGCTCGGCACGGCCTCCGGATTCGATTTCGAGCTCGAAGACCGCGGCGGCGCCGGCCACGACCGGCTCATCCAGGCGCGCAACCAGCTCCTGGATGCGGCGCGCAAGGACCCCGCGATCGCAGCCGTGCGGGCGAACGGGCTCGAGGACCAGCCCATGTTCAAGATCGATATCGATCGCGAAAAGGCGAGCGCGCTGGGCGTCGCCCTCACCGACATCGACCAGACGTTCTCGATTTCATGGGCCTCGCGCTTCATCAACTTCTTCCTCGACACCGATGGACGGCTCAAGCGCGTCTACATGCAGGCTGACGCCCCCTATCGCATGACCCCGGAGAACCTCTACCTGCAGTACGTGCGCAGTTCCGGCCCGGCGGCGGCGAACAGCACGACGTCAGCCCCCGCATCAAGCAACACCGCATTGAGCAGCACGACGTCCACCGGCACGGTTGCCACCAGTGCCATGGTGCCTTTCTCGTCGTTTGCGACCGGGAAATGGACCTACGGCTCGCCCCAGCTCCAGCGCTACAACGGGGTATCGTCGATGGAGATCCAGGGACAGGCCTCGCCGGGGCACAGCACGGGCCAGGCGATCCAGGCGATGCAGAAAATCGCGCAGAAGCTGCCGGCCGGCATCGGCAACGAATGGACCGGCATCTCTTTGCAGCAGGTGCAGGCGGGATCGCAGGCGCCGCTGCTCTATGGGCTCTCGCTCCTCGTCGTTTTCCTGGCCCTCGCGGCCTTGTATGAAAGCTGGTCGATACCGGTCTCCGTGATCATGGTCGTGCCGATCGGCGTGCTCGGTGCGCTCGCGGCGGCGACCGGGTTCGGCATGGAGAACGACGTCTACTTCCAGGTCGGCCTGCTGACGACCATCGGGCTCTCGGCGAAGAACGCGATCCTGATCGTCGAGTTCGCGCGCGAGCTTCAAGCCCAGGGCCGCACGGCCGTCGAAGCGGCCATCGAATCGGCGCACATCCGGATGCGCCCGATCGTGATGACCTCGCTCGCCTTCGGCCTCGGGGTGCTGCCGCTGGCGATCGCCAACGGCCCGGGGGCGGAGAGCGAAAACTCGGTCGGCGTAGGCGTGCTCGGCGGCATGCTGGCCGCGACGTTCCTCGCGACCTTCCTGATCCCGATGTTTTACGTCGTGGTCGCCGACAAGCTGCGCCGCAAGCCCAAGTCCACGCCACCGGCCGCTGTGCCGCCGGCGGTGCAGCCAGCGCTCGAATCGGGAGGTAAACAGCCGTGAAAGCACGTCTCGCCGCTCTCGTCGCACCCATGGCACTCGTGGCGGGCTGCTCGCTGCAGCCCACCTACGAGCGACCCGATGCGCCCGTCGCCGGCGCATTTCCCAATGGCGACGCCTACAAATACCCTGCGACCGGCGAAGGCGGCGCGACGCTGCCAGCCACCGAGATCGGCTGGCGCGACTTCATCGGCGATCCGCGCTTGCAGAGGCTGGTCGAAATTGCGCTCAATAACAACCGGGATCTGCGCGTTGCCGCCCTGACGGTCGAGCAGGTACAGGCCCTGTACCGGATTCAGCGCGCGCAGCTTTACCCGCAGGTGAGCGCCTTCGCTGACGCCACGCGGTCGCGTACCCCGGGAGATCTGACAACAGGAGGTGGATCAGGCCGTGGTGGAGTCACCTTCCAGAGCTACGAGGCCGGCCTGTCGGTGTCCTGGACACTCGACTTCTTCGGCAGGCTGAGAAGCCTGAGAGATCAGGCCCTTCAGCAATATTTTGCAAGCGCGTACGGGCGTCAGGCATTCGAGATCCTGCTCGTGTCGCAAGTGGCCGACCAGTATCTCGTGATGATCTCGAACGACGAGCTGATGGCGGTCACGCAGGGTACCCTCAAGTCGGCGCAGGACTCCTACAACCTCGTGAAGCTGCAGTTCGACGCCGGCACGGCAACCGAGCTGACGCTGCGCCAGTCGGAAGGGGTGGTCGAGCAGGCTCAGGCGAACTACACCGCGTTCGTCCGCTTGCGGGCGCAGGCCGAGAACGCTCTCGTGCTCCTGCTCGGACAACCGCTGCCCGCAGATTTACCGCCAGCCGCGACCTTGGACAATCAGAAGCTTCTGACGGACATTCCGCCAGGATTGCCGTCCGACCTGCTGACGCGCCGGCCCGATATCCAGCAGGCGGAGGCCACGCTGCGCGGCGCGAACGCGAACATCGGCGCTGCCCGCGCCGCATTTTTCCCCACGGTCAGCCTGACCGGCAACCTTGGTTTGGCGAGCGCGACGTTAGGCGGGCTGTTAGGTGGCGGGGCAAGCGCATGGTCTTTTATTCCCCAGCTCACCCAGCCGATCTTCAATGCGGGCGCCAATGAGGCAAACCTCGATGTTTCCAAGCTTCAGAAGGACATCGACATCGCGACCTACCAGAAGACGATCCAGACCGCGTTCCGCGAAGTCGCCGACGGTCTCGCCGCGCGCGGCACTTTCGACGACCAGGTCGCATCCCTGGAGCGATTCACGCAGACGTCACGACGCCAGCTCGAGCTCTCGCTGATGCGCTACAAGAGCGGCGTCGACAGCTATCTCACCGTTCTGACCGCGCAGACCAACTATTACGCGGCGCAGCAGATACTCGTGAGCGCGCGGCTGAGCCGGCTTACGAGTATCGTGGACCTGTACCGCGCCCTCGGCGGCGGCTGGATCCAGCACACCGGAGAGCAGCCGCGCCCCGCCGAAGTTGCCGCGCCGCGCGACTGGAGCCCGACGTTTTCGGAAGGGCGTAAGTGAGCGGAGCATTACACGTGTAGGCCAGCGCCGCGCGCGCGAAATCGCCGGGCAAGCGCCGGCGACCAGAGTATCTCGCATGCTGAAGAAATCTTCAGTTCCCGCGGACCTGGCCGCGCGTCGTGAAACGATCGCCTGCGATCAATTCGACCCGAAGCCCGAATTCAGGCGCGTAAAGGGCGGATACAAGTTCCGATGGCTTATCCGGGTGGAAAAGCGCAAAGCTCCATGAAGAAGATCGTCCCCTTCGCGCTCGGCAGATTCCAACCCTATCCCGGGATGCTACGGCTGCAGCGCTCGCCGGCCGGCTTGGCATCGGCGGGCGGCACGTCTGCGCTCGGCCCGGACGGGCGCGGGCGACTCGGACAACTGACGCCCGGCGTCCTTTTACGCCCGCTATTGACAGTTGGGGTTTTCCAGGCACGTGTAGGAAGAAGACGATCCGTCGCCGGTCGGCACCCTCGATGTGTCGATAGGCGCCGGCTTCGGGATGGAAGAGCCAAACGACGCGCCGTCGGAAGCGCAACCGAGCAGCGCGAGGCTGGCGCATACGGCAAGCAGTGCGATTTTCATGATTTCTCCATAAAGGTAGGTTGAGTTTCGGACCATGGAGTCACGACGATCCCGTGACCTGCCCCTGGTCGCGCAAGCCGATCGTCTCTACCGCGCATCTCGCCGCGATTGCAGGATTGCTACGGCTGAAATGCTCTCGGGCCGGGCCGGCATCGCTCGGCGGCACGGCGGCGTCAGAGTCGAGGCTGGTGCATTGCTCAACACCTGCATTGCTCAACCATCTGCATTGGTCAACCACATATGGGAGCTTCATCATGAGACGTACTATCGCAGCAGCGGCGCTCCTCGCGACCGGAATCCTCGCGACCGCGCCCTCCTATGCCCTTACCAAGGGCGACCTGGTCGGCGAGCGCGGCGCGTCCGACAGCTACACCCGGACGTTCCAGGTCACGCCGAGCACGCGTCACCTCAACGTCGACTACTCCGAGACCGTCAACCTCGTCGTGAACGGCCAGACGACGACCTGGAAGTTCGACGGCATCCAGCCGGTCGTGAACCTCCAGGACATCATCCCCGGCACGCCCAAGATCTACGTTTACGTGATGCCGTCGAATCGCTACCAGCCTTGGAGCGCTCCGTGACCGGAGCCGGCAAGCCAATCTCTCCGCATTCCAGGACGACTACGGCTGTAACGCCGGCGAACCGCGCCGGCATCGCTCGGGCGCACGGCGCCTTCACAGTGACGGCTGCAGTATTTACTCAACCAACCGTATAGGAGATTCACCATGAAACGCACCATCGTTGCTGCAGCACTCTTCGCGACCGGAGTCCTCACGGCCGCGCCCTCCTTTGCCCTCACCCCGGGCGACCTCGTCGGCGAGACCGGCGCGTCCGAGAGCTCGACGAGGACAATCCACGTAACGCCAGGCACGCGCTACATCAACGTCGACCAGTCGGAGACGGTGAACCTGGACGTGAATGGCCAGACCACGACCTGGAAGTTCGACGGCATCGCGCCGGTCGTGAACCTCCAGGACATCATCCCGGGCGCGCCCGGCACCAAGGTCTACGTGGAGCCGTCGGACCGCTTCGCGCCTGAAGGGGCTGGCGGCTAAGCCCGGATTTCGATTGAAACCCGTTGGGGCCGGCTGGAAAGACGACCGAAAGGCCGGCCGGTCCTAATGATCTTCCAATGAATACCAGGGAGCACACCATGAGCACGAGATATGACCCGGCCGCTGCCGCCGACGCGATGGCAACCGAGGACCCAGACGCACCGGTCGACGCGTGGACCATCGATGAGCTCGATCAGCTTGGCGAGCTCGCTTCGCTCCGCTCGGTCTGGACGGGTGCGGATGACGCTGGCGGCTGAAGGCTGTGCGTCCCGAGAGCCCTAAGCCTTCGGCCAGAGCACCATCTGCGTGCACCGGAAGAGCGCGATCTTCGCTGCGGTCGCCTCATTTGTGACCACCGCGTCCCAGACCTGCGTGGTGCGGCCGAGGTGCACCGGCGTCGCGCGGCAGCGGATCACGCCTTCGCGCGCGGTGCCGAGGAAGTTCGATTTCAGCTCGATGGTGGTGAAGCCGTTCGCGCCTTCGGGAAGCAGCGCGACGCAGCCGTAGCCGCAGCTCGTGTCTGCGAGCGCGATCACCGACGCCGCGTGCAGGAAGCCGTTCGGTGCCATGAGCTCCCTGCGCACCGCCATGCGGCTCTCCACGCCCGCCGCCGTGACCGTGAGGATTTCCACGCCCATCAACCCGGGAAGATAGCCGGCGCCGAATGTCCTGAAGTGTTCGGGCGTCATCCCCGGGCGGCCCTGCGGCGTTTTCGTAGTCATGTCGGACTACTTTACCGCAGCGGATTGGCAGTCCGAGCCGTCGACTGCCAGAAAAACCGCTGGCGTGGGGTTTGCTAGGTAGGAAGCATCATGTTAATTTTTGACTGCGGGGTTGCGGTCTCGAAGAAAAAAAAGGAAGGTGGATGACATGTCCGCGAGCGTTGCCAAGCCGAAGTCCGCCAGCAACAGCAAGCCGTGCATTCCCATCGCCGGCTTCAAGGACGTCTACGATCTTCCCTCCGTAGAGAAAGCCCTGCAGGAGCTTCCGCCCGGCGCCAGCGAGGCGCTGCGCGCGGTCTACGAAAAGATGCTGCGCCTCGGCGGCCAGCGCTTCACCGTCAAGCCTTCCGCGCTGCCGGAGATGGACGCGCTGTTCGACGACCTGCCCAATTTCACCGAGGTGCTCGAGGACGTGCGCAAGCACCTCGCGCTGTGCGTCGACAGCAACGACTCGATCGAGCTGCCGCCGATGCTGCTGCTCGGCGAGCCCGGCATCGGCAAGACCCACTTCGCGCGCCAGCTCGCGCAGCTCCTGGGCACCGGCTACGGCTTCGTGCCGATGAGCTCGCTGACCGCGGGCTGGGTGCTCTCCGGCGCTTCTTCGCAGTGGAAGAACGCGAAGCCCGGCAAGGTGTTCGACACCTTCCTCAACGGCGACTACGCCAATCCGGTGATCGTGGTCGACGAGCTCGACAAGACGAGCTCCGACGGCCAGTACGACCCGCTCGGCGCGCTCTACGAGCTGCTCGAGGTGCAGACGGCGATCCGCTTCGTCGACGAATTCGTGGAGCTGCCGATCGACGCCTCGGGCGCGGTCTGGCTCGCCACGGCGAACGATGCGGCGCGCATTCCGGAGCCGCTGCTCAACCGGCTCGCGGTGTACGAGATCGATGCGCCCGACGCGGAAGGCGCGGCGCGCATCGCGCAGGCGATCTACGGCGAGATCCGCGGCAGCCACGACTGGGGCCGCCGCTTCCCGGAGGTCATCTCCGGCGCCGCGCTCGAGCGCATGGCGGCGATGCCGCCGCGCGAGATGCGCCGCGCGATCCAGGCGGCGTTCGGCAACGCGAAAATCGACGGCCGCAGCGAAGTCGGCCCGGACGATATCCAGGACGGCCGCAGCCGTAAATCCAGGATAGGGTTCTAGAAGGACCTTCTTCTAAAACGCCTCAGAGGCGCTGCTCGACCCAGGTGCGCACCGAGTCGAGCGCGCCCGGAAGCTTTGCGGCTTCGCTGCCGCCCGCCTGCGCCATGTCGGGCCGCCCGCCGCCCTTGCCGCCCACCTGCTCGGCGACGTAGTTCACCAGCTCGCCCGCCTTCACCCTGCCGGTGAGGTCGGCGGTCACGCCGGCGATGAGCGACACCTTGCCGTCGTTGACGGCGCCGAGCACGATCGCTGCGGACTTCAGCCGGTCCTTCAGCTTGTCCATCGTCTCGCGCAGCGTCTTCACGTCGGCGTCCTGAAGCGTGGCGGCGAGCACCTTGGCGCCTTTCACGTCCACCGCCTGCGAGGCGAGATCCTGGCCCTGGCCGAGCGCGAGCCTCGATTTGAGCTTTGCCATCTCCTTCTCAAGGGTCTTGTTGGTCTCTTGAAGAGTCGCTGCTCTCTTCTTTATCTGCGCAAGACTGCCTTTCTGAAAACCAAATTCAAATGCCAATTCTCCTATCTCATTCTCCATCTGCTGTACCCAGGCCAGCGCGCCCTCGCCGGTCTTCGCCTCGACGCGGCGCACGCCGGCGGCGACGCCGCCCTGCTCGACGATCTTGAAGAAGCCGATGTCGCCGGTGCGCGCGACGTGCGTGCCGCCGCAGAACTCGCGGGACGAGCCGATGCTGAGCACCCGCACCTCGTCGCCGTACTTCTCGCCGAAGAGCATCACCGCGCCGGAGCGCTTCGCCTCCTCGATCGGCATGACCTGCGCCCGCGTCGGCGCGTTGCGCAGGATCTCCGCGTTCACCAGCGCTTCCACCTCGTGGATCTCCGCGTCGCTCATCGACTTGTCGTGGGCGAAGTCGAAGCGCGTCTTGTCCGGGTCGACGAGCGAGCCCTTCTGCTGCACGTGCGAGCCGAGCACTTCGCGCAGCGCCTTGTGCATCAGGTGCGTCACCGAATGGTTGCGCATGGTGCTCTCGCGGAGCGCCACGTTGACGCGCGCTTCCACCTTGTCGCCGGTCTTCAGCGTGCCGGTCTTGAGCGTGCCCTGGTGGCCGAACACCTCGGCCTGGATCTTCTGGGTGTCGGCGACCTCGAACGTGCCCGAGGATCCGACGAGCTCGCCGCGGTCGCCGACCTGGCCGCCCGACTCGGCGTAGAACGGCGTGCGGTCGAGGACCACCGTGCCGGCTTCGCCGCTCCTTAGCGCCTCGACCTTCGTGCCCTCGCGGTACAGCGCGACCACCTTGCCTGAGAGGCTGAGCGTTTCGTAGCCGTGGAACTGGGTCTTGCCGCCCGAATACTCCAGGCCCGCCGCCATGGAGAACTTCGACGCGGCGCGCGCGCGCTCGCGCTGCTGCTCCATCGCCGCCTCGAAGCCCGCCATGTCGATCATCACGCCGCGCTCGCGGCAGATGTCGGCGGTCAGGTCGACCGGGAAGCCGAAGGTGTCGTAGAGCCGGAACACGGTCTCGCCGTCGAGCAGCTTCTCGCCCGAGGCGAGCGCCGACTCGAGCACGCCCATGCCGTTCTCGAGGGTCTCCGCGAAGCGCTCTTCCTCCTGCTTCAGGACGTCGGCGACCTTCTGCTTCGCCGCGCGCAGCTCCGGATAGGCGTCGCCCATCGCCTGGTCCAGGTCCGGCACCAGCCGGTGGAAAAACGGCTGCTTCTGGCCGAGCTTGTAGCCGTGGCGAATGGCCCTTCTCACAATCCGTCTCAAGACGTAGCCGCGGCCTTCATTGCCCGGGATCACGCCGTCGACGATGAGGAAGGAGCAGGCGCGAATATGGTCGGCGATGACGTTCAGGGACGGATTCTTGAGTTTGGTCTGCTTCGTTTCCCGGGCCGCCGCCTTGATGAGGTCCTGGAAGAGATCGATCTCGTAGTTCGAATGCTTGCCCTGCAGCACCGCGGCGATGCGCTCGAGACCCATGCCGGTGTCGACCGAGGGCTTGGGCAGCGGGTGCATGACGCCCTTGTCATCCCGGTTGAATTGCATGAAAACCAGGTTCCAGATCTCGATGTACCGGTCGCCGTCCTGCTCCGGGGTCCCCGGAGGCCCGCCTGCGATTCCCGGACCGTGGTCGAAGAAAATCTCGCTGCACGGGCCGCAGGGGCCGGTGTCGGCCATCTGCCAGAAATTATCCGACTGGTATTTCTGCCCGCCCGGCTTGTCGCCGATGCGCACCACGCGCTCCTTCGGCAGGCCGATCATCCCGGTCCACAGCTCGTAGGCTTCGTCGTCCGTCTCGTAGACGGTCGCCCACAACTTCTCGGGCGGCAGCTTGTAGACCTTGGTGAGCAGCTCCCAGGCGTACTGGATCGCGTCCTTCTTGAAGTAGTCGCCGAAGGAGAAGTTGCCCAGCATCTCGAAGAAGGTGTGGTGTCGCGCGGTATAGCCGACGTTCTCGAGATCGTTGTGCTTGCCGCCCGCGCGCAGCGAGCGCTGGGAGGTCGTGGCGCGCGAATACGCGCGCTTCTCCTTGCCCAGGAACACATCCTTGAACTGCACCATGCCCGAGTTGACGAACAGCAGCGTCGGGTCGTTGGATGGCACGAGCGAGCTCGAGGCCACGATCGTGTGGCCCTTCGACTTGAAATAGTCGAGGAAGCTCGCGCGGATCTCGCTTGATTTCATTACGAGAATTCTACTGCACTGCAGGAAAAAACCCCGGGTTGCCGGCCGGCCACCCCGGGAAACCCCGCTCGCTAGGCGTTGATCCGCCCGTACTTCAATAGTCGCGCCCTGACCGCACCCATCGTCCGCTCGTGCGCGGAGGCTAACTCCTGCAGCGCCCGGCCCGCGTCGAACCCGGCGAGGAGCTTGCGATCCTCCTCCTCGGTCCACGGCTCGCCGGTCTTCGGCGGCATCTGCGCCCTGCGCCGGTCGAAGCGCTCGATGCGCTCCAGCGCCGTCGCCGCCTCGTACAGCGCCCGCACGACTTGCGGACGCTGGTAGGCGCTGTCGGGCGGAAACACTTCGCCGCTTTCGGGATCGACGCCGTTGGCGAGAGACCTGACCACCGCCAATGCTTGTGCTTGATCCATTCCATTCACCCCCTTTCTACGCCGCCCTAAAAAAAACGAGCGCGTGGGAGATGAACGACTACTCGGCGTCGGACGATGACAACGCGTGAATAATCACATCGTAGGAGAAGCCGCGGCCCTGCAGGAAGCGCGCGCGCTTCGCGCTCTCTTCGCGCGTAGTCGCAGGCTCCTTGTATTTGCGCTGAAGGATGCTTTTCGCCCTTTCCAGCTCGCCTTCACTGGAAAGCCGATCAACCAACTCATCCGAAATGCCGCGCGCCTTCAGGTCCTGCCGGATCTTGGCTGAACCATACTTGCGCGAAAGCGAGCGGGTGCGCTCCTCGGCGAAGCGCTCGTCGGACTGCTGCTTCTTCGACAGCAG
>Ga0209131_1000315_pt1 | contig 35283 bp, 38 predicted proteins | sample GraSoi_2013_40cm_FD_185826 | JGI IMG/M metagenome (GOLD analysis project Ga0209131, IMG submission 185826) | Grasslands soil microbial communities from the Angelo Coastal Reserve, California, USA - Sample 9_17_2013_40cm (SPAdes) (version 2) | ecosystem: Environmental > Terrestrial > Soil >...
GCCATTCCGCGGTAATGTGGGCGGCGGTGACGCCCTACGCGGAAGAGTTCGACCTGCCCGCGCTCTACGCCCTTGCCGCGGTCACCAGCGCCGCGCGCGTCGGCAGCCGCGAGCACTGGCTGTCCGATTCGGTGGGCGGCGCGCTCCTCGGCTACGGCCTGGGCCACCTCGCGTGGCAGGCGCGGCGCGAGTCGCGCAGCAGCAGGAACGTCCCCGCCATCGCCGTCGGGCCGCGAGCGGTCACGCTTTCCTGGACCCTCGAATGAGCGCCGGCCGCGCCGCGCTTTTGCTGCTGCTGCTCGCCGCGCCGCCGTTCGCTGCGGCGCAGGCCTGCCGCGTGGTCGATCCCGAGCTTCAGGCGAGCTACGTGGGACCGTGCGTGAACGGGCTTGCGGAAGGCGAAGGCTCGGCCTCGGGAACAGCGCAGTACCGCGGGGGATTCAAGGCCGGGCGCAAGCACGGCAAAGGCGAGAAGCGCTGGCCCAACGGCGACTCCTACGAAGGCGAGTTCGTCGAGGATCGCAAGGAGGGCTACGGCGCCTACGCGTGGGGCGCGGCGCCCTGGACCGGCGAGCGCTACGAAGGCGAGTTCGTCAGCGAGCGCCGCCACGGCTTCGGCGTCTACCGCTGGCCCAGCGGCGATGCCTACGAGGGGCCCTGGGAAAACGACGTGATGACCGGCCCGCCGACGCCGATGATGCAGGCGCGCACCAAGTTCGAGGCCGAGGCGCGCGCCGCGGTGGCGCGCGAGGGCCAGAAGGTCTGCCGCGAGATGCCGGTCGGGATCGCCCTGCGCGACTGGGTGCGCGGCACCGTGGTCGCCGTCTCGGCCGAGCGCGTCGGCGTGCGCATCGACGACGCCGGGCGCTATCCACACCAGGTCGCGGGCGTCGAAGCGAGGGCCGGCGAAGTGCTCTGGGACCTGCCGCAGGGCTGGACGCCGTGCTGGTGAGCACTCTGTACGACGCGCTGATGCGCCTGCCGCTCACCCTGCTCGCGGCGTTCTTTCTCGTGCGCGAATGGCAGGCGCTCGAGACGGCGCGCGACACGCTCGCGATCACCGCGAATGTCGCCACGATTCTGTTTCTCGCGCTCATCGCCGCCATGACCCTCGCGCGGCACCGGCCGGTGCGCAAGGCGCAGGGCTGGCTGCCCCGCGGCGCCGCGCTCGCCGGCGTGCTGCTGCTCTACGCTCTCCTGCTCCTGCCGCGCGCCGCACCCGACCCGCTCTGGGACGGCGCCTCGCTCGCCCTGGTTCTCGCAGGAAGCGGCCTTTGCTCGATCGCGCTGCTGCAGCTCGGGCGCTCGCTCTCGGTGATGCCCGAGGCGCGCCGCCTCGTGACCGCCGGCTTGTATGCGCGCATCCGCCACCCGCTGTATCTCGCCGAGGCGATTGCAGCCTTCGGCGCCTTGCTGCAATATCGCTCCGCCGTGGCGCTGTCGCTGGTGGCCGTGCAGCTCGGCGTGCAGCTCTGGCGCATGCGGGAGGAAGAAAAAGTGCTCCTGGCCGCGTTCCCCGAGTATGCGTCCTACCGCGCGCGCACCGCGCGCCTGATTCCCGGCGTCTATTGAGCCGGCGATGAAGCAGGCGATTCTCGTAATCGTGCTGATCGGCGCCGGCGCCTGGCTCGCGCACTTGCACGTGGCGGCGCAAACCTACCATCCGGTGGTCCAGGTGCTCGCGCCCGAGGGCCTGACCTACACCGCGGTGCAGGATGCGACGAGCGAACGCAGCGCCTGCGGCGCGGCGAACGACCGCTTCCTCGGGCCGCTCAAGGCGCAATGCAAGCAATGCCAGGTGGTGTACGCGCGCTGCGCGCGTTCGCTCGAAGGCCTCGAGCTCTCCATTCTCGAAGGCTCGCCCATCCCGCACCACCTCGTATACGCTCCCGGCCTGCGCATCGCGATCGCCGGGCCGGCCGCAATGGCGAAGGCAAGCTGCGACTTTCTTGTGGGCGACCTGGTGAAGCGCGGCGTGCGCAATGCCGCCTGCGTCTATCCGAAGCCCTGAAAAATGCAAAGGCCCCTTGCGGGGCCTTTGCCGAAAACGTTCGACCAGGTATTACGGAGTGTGCGTAACCGCGGTGTGCGTCGTGGCGGTATCGCTCTTCGCGCCTGTCGCCGCGATCGTTGCCGCCACCGCGCCGCTGATCGCCAGCGTGCCGACGCCAAACCCTGCGCCCGCCGCGGTACCGGTCGCGGTGGCCGCCGCACCGGTGGCCGTGCCGCCCGCCGTACCGGCTGTCCCACCCGCCGTGCCTGCAGCGCCGGCGCCCGGCGCGGCCGGCGCGCCCTGCGCGATCTGGACCGCCGGATCAGGCTTCACGGCCTGTGCGAACGAGAGCTGGCACGCGAGAAGCGCGCCCAGCGCGAATGTCACCTTGAGGATGCTGTTCATGGAATTCTCTCCCTTGCAGATTTCTGTCAGGTCGCAGCGTAGCGAGAATCCCCTACAGTGACAACCCTTTTTCGCTGGTCTAATTACCAGAAACCATTGAAAAAAAGTTACGGAAAGAGGGAAATACCCCCGCGTGCTGCGTGTATGTCCTTCGCAACCCGTACCTTTCAGGGTTAGCGAGCGCTCACGTGGGACGAAGAGCCTTGGGAGGCTGAAGAATCGGCCTCCGGCTGCAGCGACGCCAGATACCGCGCCAGGATCTCGCGCAGCTCGTGCTCGCCCGCGTGCTCGTACCCCCGGCAGTGCTGCCATTCGTGCTCGACCACGTACGCGGCCGGCGGGAAATCGGCGCTGAACCACACGTCGCAGCGCTGAGCGACGAAGTCGAACTCGGCGCAGGCCTCCGGCATCATGCCGAAGCCGACGTAGCGCGAGCAGCGCTCGCGCATCTCGTGATGCGGGACATGATGCTCGACGACCTGCAACTCGGGCCAGCCGATGACCGGATCGCCGGCGATGACCGTGCACGCGGCGGCGATCGCGCTCATCAGCGCCAGCGCCGCCGGCCCGCCCAGCTGTGCCCTGCGTTTCATGGCTGCCCTGCGCTTCATGGGCGGCATTGTTGGCGCCGCCCTGTTGCGGCATCAGGGGTTCAATCCCTTCCGCTTGGCGCATAATGACGCCTCTCTGATCCGCATGACCCCCGAACGGCTCACTCTCCGCGCAGCATTCGCGCTCGGCGCGCTGGCGTGCGCGCTGCTGCTCGCCTTCGGATATTTCCTGCAGTTCGTGAAAGGCCTCGAGCCCTGCCCGCTTTGCCTGCTGCAGCGCGGTTTCTTCTATGGCGTGCTGCTCGTCTTTCTGATCGGCGCCGTGCACGGCCCGCGGGGAAAGTCTGGAGGAAGGACAACGGCAGGCGGCATCGTCTACGGAGTCCTCGCCGCGCTCGTCGCCGCGGGCGGCGCCGCGATCGCCTCGAGGCAGGTCTGGCTGCAGCACCTGCCGGCCGACAAGGTGCCGCAATGCGGGCCGGATCTGTTCTTCATGCTGGAGAACTTCCCGCTGTCGCAGACGCTGAAGAAGCTGGTTTCCGGCACCGGCGAGTGCGCGGTGGTCGACTGGACCTTCCTCGGCCTGTCGATCGCCGAATGGTCGCTCGCCTGCTTCGTCGTGCTGGCGCTCTACGCCGCCTGGCTCGCCTGGCGCTCGAGCAGGCCCGCGGCCTCCAGGTAGACCTCGCCCAGGAGAATCAGCGTGGGGCCGGCGGGCAGCGCAGGCGCGAGCGTGGGCAAATCCCGCAGCAAGCCAAAGCGCGCGCGGCTGCCGGGGAGCGATGCGCTCTCCACCACCGCGACCGGCGTCGAGCCCGGCTTACCCGCCGCCATCAGCGCGCTGGAGATCGCCTGCGCCTCGCCCGCGCCCATGTAGATCGCGGCGGTGTCCGCAGCGAGAACCGCATCGACCCATCCGCTCGGCCGCTCGCCCTCGCCTACGCGCGGCGTCACGAAAGTCACGCTCCTCGCCGCGCCTCGTTGCGTCAGTGAAATGCGCAATTCCGCGCTCGCCGCGAGCGCGGCGGTGACGCCCGGCACGACTTGCACCGGAATATTTTCAGCGCTCAGGTACGCGATTTCCTCGTGCGCCCGCCCGAACAGCATGGGATCGCCGCCTTTCAGGCGCACTACCACACGATGGGCGCGCGCCGCGTCGGCGAGCCGCTTGTTGATGAATCGCTGCGCCGTGGAGCGGCGGCCGCTGCGCTTGCCTACGGCGATTTTTATCGCGCGTTGAGCGAATAGAAGGATTTCCCCGGGCACCAGCGCGTCGTAAAACACGATGTCGGCCGTGCCCAGCAGGCGCACCGCCCGGATCGTGAGGAGATCCGCCGCCCCCGGGCCCGCGCCGACGAGGTAGACGGTGCCCGTCCTGCCGGTTTGCATCACTGCACCATGCCGGCGGCGACCGTATGGTTGGTCGCCTCGTCGATGAGGATCAGCGCGCCGGTGGCGCGCACCGACTCGTACGCGTCCACGAACAAAGGCGCCTGCAGCGAGAGCCGGGCGCGCACGATGTCGTTCGCGCCTGCGCCGCCCGCGGCCGTCACTTCCTGCAGCGTGGCTATGTCGAGGCGGCTGTGCACCTCGGAAATCCTGGCGAGCGTGCGGCGCGCCGCCTGCTGAACCAGATAGCGGCCGCCCGGGCGCATCGGCTCCTGGGCGAGCCACACCAGCTGCACTTCCAGCGAGCGCGCCTCGCGCGGCGGCGCCGAGGCGTCCACGATGAGATCGCCGCGCGCGATGTCGATGTCGATGTCGAGGACCAGCGTGACCGAATCGCCGGCCACGGCGATTTCACGCTCCGCGCCGTGCACGATGATCTGGCGAATGCGGGTCCGGCGTCCGGACGGAAGCACGATCACCTCGGTGCCGGCGAGCACGTGGCCCGATTCGATGCGGCCCATATAGCCGCGTGGCGTGCTCCCCTGCGGACGCGAGACGAGCTGCACCGGAAAGCGCAGCGGCGCGGCCGCGGCCTGCTCGGTGCCGGCCCGCAGCGTTTCGAGGCGCTCGAGCAGCGTCGGTCCGCTGTACCAATCCATCGCGTTCCCGCGCTGCACCACCATGTCGCCTCGCAGCGCCGAGCCCGGCAGCACGTCGATCGAGTCGAAACGCAGCGGCGCCACGAACGCTTTTACGTCCGCGGAAATTTTTTCGAAGGCGGCTTTCGAGTAGCCCACGAGGTCCATCTTGTTCACGAATGCCACCGCCTGGCGTATGCCGAGCAGCCGGGCGATGAGAAGGTGCCGGCGCGTCTGCGGCAGGAGCCCTTTTTCGATGTCCAGCAGCAGGACGATGGCATCGGCGTTGCTCGCGCCGGTGGCCATGTTGCGCGTGTACTGCTCATGCCCGGGGGAGTCAGCGATGATGAACTTGCGACGCGGCGTGGCGAAATAGCGGTAGGCGACATCGATGGTGATGCCCTGCTCGCGCTCGGCCTCCAGGCCGTCGGTAAAGAGCGAAAGATCGAGCTCGGGGCCGCCGCGACGCACCGAGGCACGCTCGACGGCGGCGAGCTGGTCTTCCTGGATGACTCGCAGGTCGTACAGCAGCCTGCCGATCAGCGTGCTCTTGCCGTCGTCGACGCTGCCTGCGGTGGCGAATCTAAGGGGTTGCATGGATTTTCGATGGAAAAATTGGAAATCAGGGACAGACCACGTTTCTTTCTAGAAATACCCCTCTTTTTTTCTTCGTTCCATTGAAGCTTCCGAAGTCTGGTCGTCCATGCGCGTCGCCCCGCGCTCGGTCAGCGTCGATGCCGCGGTCTCTTCGAGAATTTCCGGGATGTCGGAAGCGCTCGATTCGACGGGGCAGGTGCAGGTGATGTCGCCGACGGTGCGAAAGCGCACCGAAACCTCCTCGACGAGCTCGCCCGAGCGCGCCGGCGTGAGCGGCGTGACCGGCACCAGCAGGCCGCGCCGGCGCACCACCGGCCGCCGGTGGGCGAAGTAGATCGAAGGCACCTCGAGCTTCTCGCGCGCTATGTATTGCCAGACGTCGAGCTCGGTCCAGTTGCTGATCGGAAACACGCGCACGTGCTCGCCCGGATGGACGCGCGCGTTGTACAGGCTCCAGAGCTCGGGACGCTGGTTGCGCGGGTCCCACTGGCCGAACTCGTCGCGGAAGGAAAACACGCGCTCCTTGGCGCGCGCCTTCTCCTCGTCGCGGCGCGCGCCGCCGATCGCGGCATCGAAGCCGAATTCCGCGATCGCCTCGAGCAGGGTGACCGACTGGGCCGCGTTGCGGCTCTGGTTCTCGGACACCAATCTGACGGAGCCCCGGCGAATCGAGTCCTCCACGCTGCGCACGATCAGGCGCTCGCCGAGCTCCGCGGCGCGCCGATCGCGAAACTCGATCACCTCGGCGAAATTGTGGCCGGTGTCGATGTGCAGCAGCGGGAACGGGAAGCGTCCGGGGCGAAACGCCTTCTCGGCGAGGCGCAGCAGCACGATCGAATCCTTGCCGCCGGAGAAGAACAGCGCCGGATTCTGGCACTGTCCCGCCACCTCGCGCAGGATGTAGATCGCCTCCGACTCGAGCCAGTCGAGATGATCGCGCGTCACGAGCGGTAAATCAGGGACAGACCACGTTTTCTCGGCGACGGCGTTCATGCGCTTACCTCGGGGACGGGGAAAACGTGGTCTGTCCCTGATTTCGCGCGCACGAGGCGCCCGTCCGGGTTCATGTGCAGGCCGCACTCCTTCGTTTCGGGACTCTCCCACCACCAGCGGCCGGCGCGGAGGTCTTCCCCGGGCCGCACCGGGCGGCTGCACGGCGCGCAGCCGATGGAGCGGTAGCCCTGGTCGTAAAGGCGGTTGTAGGGGACGCTGTGCTCGCCCAGGTAGTCCCAGATCTCCGTCTCGAGCCACGCCGCGAGCGGATTGAACTTCTCGAGACCGTGGACGGCGTCGAATTCGCGCTCGTCGAGCTGCGCGCGTCCGGCCGAATGCTCGCGCCGCTGCCCGGTGAGCCAAGCGCGCTTGCCGGCGAGCGCGCGCCTGAGCGGCTCGACCTTGCGGATCTCGCAGCAGCGCTTGCGCAGGTCGACGCTCCCATAGAACGCGTCGCGGCCGTGGACGCGCACATATTCGAGCACCGCCGTCGCCTCCGGCTTGTAGACCTTCACCTCCATGCCGTAGCGGTTTCTGATTTCCTCGAGCAGGACCAGCGTATCGGCGTGAAGCCGGCCGGTGTCGAGCACGAAGACCTCGATCGGCAGGCCGGCGCGCGCGATGGCGTCGGTCAGGACCATGTCCTCGGCCGAAAGGCTGCTCGCGAGCGTCGCCGGGGAAAATTCCGCGGCGATGGCCCGGAGGCTTTGCTCCAGAGACCGGGCTTTCATGCGGAGCGGCGGCGGAAAAGCGGCAGCGGCTTCGTCACCGTCGCCTGGTACGATTCGCTGAAATCTTCGAAGCCGGTCAAGGCTTCCTCCGGATCCTCGCCCTCACGCAGCAAAAAGGCGTCGAAGCCGCAGTTTTCCATGTAGAGCAGGTGGTCGCGCACGACCCAGCCGACCGCGCGCAGCTCGCCCTTGTAGCCGTAGCGCTCGCGCAGCAGGCGCGCGATCGAATAGCCGCGGCCGTCGCCGAACTTCGGGAAATTCACCTCGATGCGGGCAATTTGGTCGAGCCGACCCGCGACCGACGCCGGGTCGTCGGCCGGCTCGAGGCGCACCACCTCGCCCTGCTCTTGTTCCAGAGCCGGCCCTTGCGCCGCGCCCTGCTCCTGCGCCTCGCCGCTAGGCGAGAGCGCGGTTTGCGTTGCGATGCGCCGACCTTTGATCAGCGTTGCCATAAACGTATTCCTTGAAAGGTTCGATACCGATGCGCTGCACGACGTCGACGAAGCGCTCGGCTTCGCTGTCGCGCTCTTCCAGATAGCACTCGATCAGACGCTCGACCACGTCCGGCACGTCGGCGCGGGCGAACGAGGGTCCGATGACTTTGCCGAGCGAGGCCTCCGTCGCCCGGGTGAATTTCCCGGTGCGGGTCTCGCCCTGGTTTCCGCCGATCTCGATCTGGTACCACTCCTCGCCGTTCTTGTCGACGCCGAGGATGCCGATGTGACCGACGTGGTGGTGACCGCAGGCATTCATGCAGCCGGAGATGTTCAGGTCGAGCTCGCCGATGTCGTGCTGGTAGTCGAGATCGTCGAAGCGGCGCTGCAGCGCCTCGGCGACCGGGATCGACTTGGCGTTCGCGAGCGAGCAGAAATCCCCGCCCGGGCACGCGATGATGTTCGTGATCAGCCCCAGGTTCGGCGTCGCGAGCCCCAGGCCGAGCGCTTCGTGCCAGAGCGCGGCGAGGTCGCGCTGGCGCACGTCGGCGAGGATCAGGTTCTGCTCGTGCGATACGCGCAGCTCGCCGCCGGAGTAGCGGTCGGCGAGCTCGGCGATGGCGTCCATTTGCGCCGAGGTCACGTCGCCCGGCGGCACGCCGGTCTTTTTCAACGACAGCGTGACCGCCGCGTAGCCGGGGACCTTGTGCGGATGGACGTTGCGCCTGACCCATGCCCCGAACGGGCCTTCGGCAGGGATTGTTTCGTTCGGCAGCGCCTCGTGCTGCGGCCGGGTGAACCGCTGCGCGACGCGCTCGATCTCTTCCCGGATCAAGGTCGCCGGCCCGCCCTTGAGATGCGCCCACTCGGCCTCGACCTCTTCGCGGAACTTGTCGATGCCGCGGTCCTTGACCAGGATCTTGATGCGCGCCTTGTGGATGTTGTCGCGGCGCCCGAAGCGGTTGTACACGCGCAGGATCGCGTCCAGGTAGGTCAGCAGGTGCTGCCAGGGCAGGAACTCCCGTATCGTTTTGCCGAGGATGGGCGTGCGGCCCAGGCCGCCGCCGACCAGGACCTTGAAGCCGACCTCGCCGTTCGCGTCCTTCGATGCGTGCAGCCCGATGTCGTGGACTGCGACCGCCGCGCGGTCCGCCGCTGCGCCGTTGACGGCGATCTTGAATTTACGCGGCAGGTAGCTGAACTCGGGATTGAACGTCGACCACTGCCGGATGATCTCGCACCAGACGAAGGAATCGACGATCTCGTCGGGCGCGACGCCGGCGAAATGGTCCGTGGTGATGTTGCGCACGCAGTTACCCGAGGTCTGGATCGCGTGCATCTGCACCGATGCGAGCTCGGCGAGGATCTCCGGCACCTCTTCGAGCTTGGGCCAGTTGAGCTGCAGGTTCTGGCGCGTGGAAAAATGACCGTAGTCCCGATCGTAGGTCCGGGCGATATAGGCGAGCTTCCTCAGCTGCGTCGAGGACAGCAGGCCATAGGGAATCGCGATGCGCAGCATCGGCGCGTAGCGCTGGATGTACAGGCCGTTGCGCAGGCGCAGGGCGCGGAACTCGTCCTCGCTCAGCTTGCCCGCGAGAAAGCGCCGCGTCTGGTCGCGGAACTGAGCCACCCGCTCATCGACAATGCGCTGATCGATCTGGTCGTAGATGTACATGCGGAGCTCTAGGCGCTGACGAGGTTGTGCTTCGCCTCGCTTCGCTTGCTGAAAAAGACGTAAAGCAGATACGCGTCGACCGCGATGGCGGCCGCGAGGGGAATATAGGCGAGGGCCCCACGAGCCAGATCAAGATCGATCAACACCCGCGACAGGCCGAAGCCCACCACCCAGACGTCGAAGCTCATGCAGACACGGCGGAAAGTCTCGGCGTCGAGCCGGCGGATGGCCCAGGCGCCGAGCGGGATTCCGAGCACCACGCTCGGGACGATCATCCACACGACACCGATGCTCTGAGCGGTGAACAACCCCAGGTGGTAGTAGGCGATGGCGGTGAGCACCGATTCGACCACGCGAATCAGGCCAAGCCCGGCGCGGAATTCTCCCTTGACCAGGCCCTGGTTGTTGAACAGCATCGCCAGCGGCGGGCCGGAGATGGTGGTGACGGAATAGAGAAAGCCCAGCCCCGTGCCGAACGGAACACCGAGGGCTTTCTCGGCGCGGATGGGCCGGCGCACGCCGGCCGCCTGAAACAGGATCAGCGGGAGAAGGAAGGCGTAGGTGGCGAACTTCAGCCAGCCGGGATGGATCGAGGCGAGGAGATAGCTGCCCAGAGCTACACCGGGCAGCAGCCCGATCAGGATCGGATAAACCCGGCGCCATACCGCCGGAACGCTCGCGCGGTTGATGAACAGGACATAGAGGTTGATGAACACTTCGATCACCACCAGCGCCGGGTTCAGGACCCGGTTGGCGAGGAACAGAAGGCCGACAGGGACCGTGAGCGATGAAAAGCCGTAACCGAGCGCGCCGTTGACGAAGGCGGCGAGGAAAGTGATCAGAGCAAGGGCAACGAAGGTCGGTTCCATCGGGACAATCCTAAGGGAGCCCGTTATTCTTTCAAAGACTAATGTGTTAGAATTTTATGTATCTTTGTTATAATGATTCGGTGATGCCCAGTCCCGAGACAAGCCTATGAAATTACAGCAATTGCGTTACATGTCGGAGGTCGCCAGGCGCGGCCTGAATGTCTCAGAAGCGGCGGAAGCCCTGCATACTTCGCAGCCGGGGGTCTCCAAGCAGATCCGCGCCCTGGAGGACGAGCTCGGCATCCAGGTGTTCGTGCGGCACGGCAAGCGCCTGGTCGAGATCACCGAGCCGGGCAAGGCGGTGATCGCGATCGCGGAGCGGATTCTCGCCGAGGCGCAAAACCTGCGTCGCGCCGGCGAGGAGTATGCGAACGAGAAGCTCGGCACGCTGACCGTCGCGACGACTCATACCCAGGCGCGCTATGCCCTGCCCAAGGCGGTGACCGCCTTCAAGCGGCGCTACCCGAAGGTGCAGCTCGTGATCCACCAGGGCAACCCGACGCAGATCTGCGAGCAGGTGCTCGCGGGCGACGCCGATTTATGCGTGGCGACCGAGGCGATCGCGCTCTATCCCGACCTGATCTCGATGCCGGTCTACCAATGGAACCGCTGCGTCGTGGTGCCGGCCAAGCATCCGCTGTTGAAAGGCCCGCTTACCCTCGAGGCGCTGGCGCAAAACCCGATCGTGACCTACGACTTCGCGTTCGCCAACCGCTCGCTCGTGCAAAAAGCGTTCGAGAGTCGGGGCTTGCAGCCCAATGTCGTCCTCACCGCGCTGGACGCGGACGTCATCAAGACTTATGTCGAGCTCGGGCTGGGAGTAGGCATTCTGGCAAAGATGGCATTCGATCCGAAGCGCGACCGGGGCCTGCGCGCGATCGATGCGAGCCATCTTTTCGAGTCGAGCACCACGCGGCTGGGGATCAAGCGCGGCGCCTACCTGCGGCGCTACGCCTACGAGTTCATCGAATTGTTCGCGCCGCACCTGCCACGCAAGGTGGTCGAGGGTGCCGTGATGGGCGAAGAAGGATCCCGCTACGAGCTGTGACGCTCAGGAATGCTTTTTGATGAACTCGCGCACGCGGGGGTAAATGAGATCGCGCCAGCGCCGTCCCGAGAAGATCCCGTAGTGCCCCACTCCGGGCGCGAGCAGGTGCTCGCGCCGATCGCGCGGAATGTTGAGGCACAGCGAATGGGCCGCTTCGGTCTGGCCGTTGCCGGAGATGTCGTCGAGCTCGCCCTCGACGGTCAGCAGGGCGGTCTCGCGAATCGCCTGCGGGCGCACCAGCTCGTCGCGCACGAACATGCGCCCCTTGGGCAGGGCGACGTCCTGGAATACCGTCTTCACGGTGTCGAGGTAATACTCGGCGGGCATGTCGAGCACGGCGTTGTATTCGTCGTAGAAGCGCCGGTGCGATTCCGCCGACTCGCCATCGCCGCGCATCAGGTGGTTGTAATAGTCCCAGTGCGCCGAGACGTGGCGGTTGGGATTCATCGCGACGAAGCCGAGGTGCTGAAGGAAGCCGGGGTAGACGCGCCGCGAGTATCCCGGATACTTCTCCGGCACGCGATGAATCAGATTCTGCTCGAACCACGAGAACGGCTTGCGCGTGGCGAGATTGTTCACCGCCGTGGGGCTTCTGCGCGCATCGATCGGACCGCCCATCATGACCATCGTGCGCGGCCGATGCGTTTCGTTTCGCGAGGCCATGAGAGAGATCGCCGCGAGCACCGGCACCGTGGGCTGGCAGACCGAGATCACGTGCAGCTCAGGACCCGCGGCGTCGCTCAGGAAACGAATCCACTCGCACACGTAGTCGACGTAGTCGTCGAGATGGAACGGCCCCGCGCTGAGCGGCACCATGCGCGCGTCGACCCAGTCGGTCACCCATACGTCGTGCTCCGGGAGGAGCGCACGCACCGTGTCGCGCAGCAGAGTCGCGTGGTGCCCGGACAAGGGTGCCACCAGAAGAACCTTCGCTTTTCCGGCTGCGGATTGCTTGAAGTGGATCAGCTTGCAGAAAGGCTTGTCCAGGGCGACCTCGATGTCGACGCCCTCGATGTCCCAGTCCGGCTTTTCGTAGCGCTGGGTGACCCGCAGGAACAGATCGCTCGAAGCGGCGAGCCGGCGCGCGAAAGGCGCGTAGGCGAACGGGCTGAACGGATGCCCGAACCAACCGCGCGACAGCTCGGCCATGTATCGCATCGGCATCAGCGCCAGATGCTGCGCTTCGTAAAGCTTGTAGAGCACAGACCCTCCAAAGGGTCATTTCAACCATATTGTTATAGCAGAATTGCGGCGCTGCCGCATTGGCGTTCTACACGGCTGAAATCGGTATGTTCAGACCAGCGCGCCGCCTGAAATCGGCATTTGTTACACCGCTGCGGCGCACGGAAGCCGACGGGCTCAGCGGTTCGTGCTCGCTCCGCGCAAATAGAGGTTATTCGCCGCGAGCGCACACACCACCAGCGCCGCCCCGGCAAGCTCGATCGCGGCGAAGCTGCGGCCGAGCGCGGCCTCGATGGCGAATACGCCGACCGGGACAAGGTTGAGCATCAGCATGGTGTTCAGCGGGCCGAGACGCCGCGCGGCATTGTTGAATCCGAGCACGCCGAGAACCACGGTGCAGACCGAGAAGTAGAGGAGCTGCCAGCCGACCGCGCCGATCGCTTGCGCGCCCGGCAGGCTCGCCCACCCGGCGGCGAGCGCCACGGCATTCGCGGCGGCGAGCCCAACCGCGCCCGGAATACACGTGAGCACGGTGAGGCGAAGCGGCGACCATTGGGGAAACTGCGCCGCCGACAGCGTATAGGTCACCCAGCACAGCGCGCCGCAAAAAACGAGCAGGTCGCCAAGCAGCGCCCCTCCGCTCACCAGGTCCGCGAAGGCGCCCAGCGGATCACCCTTGGTGATCACGAGAAAGACTCCGCAGATCGCGAGCGCGACACAACCGAGCGTGAAGCTCGCAGGCCGCTGGCCCCGGCGCAACCAGACCGCGAGCGCCGTCAGCGGCGTCTGCAGCGCGAGAATGATCGAGGCGTGCTCGGGGCGCGTGAGCGCCAGCCCGATCCATACGAAGAGGTTGAAGCCGGTGATGCCGATGAGGCCGAACAGCGTCGCCGGAACGAGCTTGCCGTCATAGCGCAGCGCCTGCCGGCCCTCGACGGCGACCAGGAGCAGCACGAAAAGAACGATGCCGATGGCGTAGCGCAGCGTGCCGAGCGCGAAAGCATCGATGTGCGGCAGCGTGCGCTTGGCGACCGAGAACAGCGGCATCCAGCACAGGATGGCGAGCCCGGCCCAGCCGAGGCCGCTGATCAGATTGCTTCGAGTCAAACGCGGTCAGACTGCCGCTGCGCCGCACTTCTTGGCATTGCCGAGCTCGCGAAGCTCCTCGAGGCGCTTCGTGGCGCTTTCGAGGGCCGCGCTTCTCTCGATCTGGTTACCGATGCCGAAGTCGATGAGAATCGCGAGCGCATCGAGTCCGCTGAACTCGCTTTCCTTGTTTACACGGTCGATAAAATCCCGGGCCGCGGCGCTCTGCAGGTCTATGTCCCGGCACGTGAGCTGGTCTTTCTCGGATGGCGTGAGTGCGTCCTGACGGCCGTAATGCTTGGTGGCACAACCCTGCGCGAAGACCGCGGCGAGCAGCAACGCGCCAATCGAAATTCCTCGTTTCAACCAACCTCCCTAAGCGGCCTTTTGCTTCCGGGCCGGCATCTAGGCCGCCTTTTTTTCCTCGCGCAGCGCGCGGCGCAGGATCTTGCCGACGTTGGTCTTCGGCAGCTCGGTGCGGAACTCGACGTACTTCGGGCGCTTGTAGCCGGTCAGCTCCTTCTTGCAGTGCTCGAGCACATCCTGCTCCGTGAGGTTCGGGTCCTTCTTCACCACGAACACCTTCGGCACCTCGCCCGAGTGCTCGTCGGCAACGCCGATCGCCGCGCACTCGAGCACGCCGGGGTGCATCGCCACCACCTGCTCGATCTCGTTCGGGTACACGTTGAAGCCCGACACGAGGATCATGTCCTTCTTGCGGTCGACGATGGTGACGAAGCCCTTCTCGTCCATCACGCCGATGTCGCCGGTGTAGAGAAAGCCGTCGGGCCCGAGCACTTTCGCGGTCTCGTCGGGCCGCTGCCAGTAGCCCTTCATCACCTGCGGGCCGCGGATGCAGATCTCGCCGGGATCGCCCCGCTTCACGTCCTGCTTCGCATCGTCGCGGATCGCGACCTCGGTGGACGGCATCGGCAATCCGATGGTGCCGTTGTAGCCCTCGATATAGGGCGGGTTCATGGTCGCCGACGGGCTGGTCTCGGTCAGGCCGTAGCCTTCCTGCAGCGGCTTGCCGGTCATCTGCTTCCAGCGCTCCGCCACCGCCTTCTGCACCGCCATGCCGCCCCCGACCGCGCTCCTCAGCGACGAGAAATCGAGCTTGGCGAACTCCGGGTTGTTCATCAGCGCGTTGAAGAGCGTGTTGACGCCGGTGATGATGTTGTAGCGATGCTTCGCGAGCTCCTTCACGAACGCCGGGATGTCCCGCGGATTGGTGATCAGGATATTGCAGCCGCCGACCTTGAGCATCAGCAGGCAATTCACCGTGAGCGAGAAGATGTGGTAGAGCGGCAGCGCGGTGATGATCACCGCGATCTCGCCTTTCAGCGAGGGCAGCAGCCAGGCTTCCGACTGATGGATGTTCGCGAGGATGTTGCGGTGTAGCAGCATGGCGCCCTTGGATACGCCGGTGGTGCCGCCGGTGTATTGCAGATAGGCGATGTCCTCATGCCCGACGTCGAACGGCTTCAGCGGCTTGCCGGCGCCTTCGGCCAGCACTTTGTTGAAGCGCTGCGCCGTGGGCAGCTCGAAGGACGGAACCATCTTCTTCACCTTGCGCACGACGAAATTCACGATCAGCCCCTTCGGGCCGAGCAGGTCGCCGAGCGCCGCGAGCACCACGTGCTTCACCGGAACTTTGGGCAATACCTGCTGCAGGGTGCGGGCGAAGTTCTCGAGGATGACGATGACGTCGGCGCCCGAATCCTTGAGCTGGTGCTCGAGCTCGCGCGCCGTATAGAGCGGATTGACGTTGACGACGGTGTAGCCGGCGCGCAGCGCGCCGAACATCGCCACCGGGTATTGCAGGCAGTTCGGCATCATGATCGCGACCCGCGCGCCTTTCGGCAGCCCCTTCGCCTGGAGCCACGCGCCGAAGTCGCGCGTCATCGCGTCGAGCTGGCCGAAGCTGATCGTCTTGCCCATGCAATGGAAGGCGTCGCGCTCGCGATACAGCGCCACGCTCTTCTCGAACAGGTCTCCGAGAGACTTGTAGCCGTTGTAGTCGATCTCGGCGGGCACGCCGGGGGGGTAGCTTTTCAGCCAGATGCGCTCCATGTCTCCTCCTGCAGGGGCGGGCCCCGGTTAGCTTCGGCCGGATTCTACGCCGCGGCCGAACATCCTCGCGAAGGCGGGCGCGGCGAGGCAGCCGGCGCCGATGGCGGCGTACCCGGCCACCCAGGCGGCCGGGCTGCGTTCGCCGCCGGCCGCATCGAGCGCAGCGCCAAACACGACCGGGCCGAGCATCCCGCCCGCGAAGCCGGCAAGCGAATACAGGCCCATCGCAGCCCCTCGCAGCTCGCCCGGCGCCGCGGCGAGCAGGCCGGCGGTCAGCGTTCCGGACTCGCCCACGACCAGCATCGAATAGACGGAGAGCAGCGCGAGCACGGCCGCCCAATGCCACGGCGCGATGAGCGCCAGCGCGATTCCGCAGGCGCCCGAGGCCGCCATCACCATGAGGATCCAGCGTCGGCGCCCTATGCGCAGCGCGATCTCGTTGCCGAGAATGGAAGCGGGCACCGCCACCAGATTGACCGCCGCCGCGATCGCCGCGAAGCGCCAGGGAAAACTCTCGCCCGGGTGCGACGCAGCCGAATACGCGAGAAACGCGACCATCCACCCCCGCGAGCCGGCGAGCTCCAGGCAGTGGATCGCATAGCCCAAGGTGTAGCCGGCGCAGGCGCGAATGGCGAGCACTCGCCGCCACGCCGAGACGGGAAACAAGCTGCTCAGGGAGATTGCCTGCGTATTTTTCCCCGCCCCTGTGTTTGTTTCTGCCCTTGTGTTTGTTTCTTCGGGGGAAGGCCTGACCAGGCAGACCACCATCAGTCCCGCGAGCAACGGTCCGGCCGCGGACCCTAGAAACGCCGCTCGCCAGCCGTGAGACGGCGCGACCAAACCCGCTATGGCGAGCGATATCGCGGTGCCGATGCCGAAGAACGAGGTATAGAACGCGATGTAGCGGCTCTGGGAAGGCCCGCCAACACGGTCCGAGAGTAACCGCAGTCCCGGCATGTAAGTCGCCGCGATGCCGACGCCGAGGAAGACCTGGAAAAAAGCCGCGCTCGGAAAGCCGTCGGCGAAAACGCCGAAGCCCACGCCCCCGGCGGCCCCCAGCAGGCTGCCGGCAAGATAGACCTTACGCGCGTCGATCCGGTCGGTGAGCGCCGTCCAGAACGAGACGCTACCGATGTAGCCCGCGAAAAACATGCCGGCGATCATCCCGGCCTCGAAATTCGAAAGCCGCCACAGGTCGCGCAGCTCGGGCAGCAGCGCGGCATACGTGGAGAAGCCCAGCATCGAGAGGATGTGGGCCGCCAGCAGGATCGAGGCGGGTTTATTTATTTTTAAAAACCGGCTTGCGCTTCTCGATGAAAGCGGCCATGCCTTCCTTCTGGTCCTCGAGCGCGAACTGGGAATGGAAAAGGCGCCGCTCGAACAGCACGCCCTCCGAGAGCGTGGTCTCGTAGGCGCGATTCACCGATTCCTTGATCATCATCACCACGGGCAGCGAGTAGCCTGCGATCCTGCTGCCGACGGCGAGCGCTTCCTCCATCAGCTTGTCGAGCGGCACCACCCGCGACACGAGCCCCGCGCGCTCGGCTTCCTGCGCATCCATCATGCGCGCGGTCAGGCACAGGTCCATCGCCTTCGCCTTGCTCGTGAAGCGCGCGAGGCGCTGCGTGCCGCCCGCGCCCGGCATGACGCCGAGGTTGACCTCGGGCTGGCCGAACTTCGCGTTGTCCGCGGCGATGACGATGTCGCACATCATCGCGACCTCGTTGCCGCCGCCGAGGGCATAGCCGGCGACCGCGGCGATCACCGGCTTGCGGACAGAGCGGATGTGCTCCCAGTCGCGCGTGATGTAGTTCGCCATGAAGGCGTCCATGTAGCTGTAGTCCTTCATCACGCCGATGTCGGCGCCGGCGGCGAAGGCCTTCTCGCTTCCGGTCAGCACGATCGCGCCGATCGCGTCGTCGGCGTCGAGCGCCTGCAGCGCGTCGCCGAGCTCCTGCATCAGCCGCGGATTGAGCGCGTTCAGCTGCTTGGGGCGATTCAGGGTGACGAGACCGACGCGGTCCTTGCGCTCGACCGTTATGAATTCATAGGCCATGGAAAGGCACCACCTTCGTGTAGAAGCCGTTCAAGGCGTAACCCTATTGGAATAGACTTTACGTTCTCCAGGATTGTAAGCTTTTCCCATGTCCTCAATTCTCGTTTCACAGGAAGCGGGCGTGCTCGCGATCACGCTCAACCGTCCGGACAAGCTCAACGCATTTACGCCGGAGATGCACGAGCTCCTGCGCAAGGCGCTCGCGCGCGCGAGCGACGAGCCGGAGGTGCGCGCCGTGCTGCTGACGGGGGCCGGCCGCGGCTTCTGCGCCGGCCAGGATCTTTCGGAGCGCAACGTCGAGCCCGGCGCCGCGCCGATCGATCTGTCGGTCTCGATCGGCTCGAACTACAACCCGCTCGTGCGCCGCCTGCGCGCGCTGCCGAAGCCGATCGTCTGCGCGGTAAACGGCGTCGCCGCGGGCGCGGGCGCCAACATCGCCCTCGCCTGCGATATCGTGCTCGCCGCGCGTTCCGCGAGCTTCCTGCAATCGTTCTCGAGGATCGGCCTCGTGCCGGATTCGGGCGGCAGCTATTTTCTCCCTCGGCGCGTAGGCGCGGCGCGCGCGATGGGGCTCGCGCTGCTCGGCGAGAAGCTCTCCGCCGAGGACGCGGAACAATGGGGATTGATCTGGAAGGCCGTCGAGGACGGCAAGCTCCTCGAGGAAGCGAGAGCGCTGGCGGCGAAGCTCGCGGCGGGCCCGACCAGGGGCTACGGCCTGGTGAAGAAGGCGCTGCAGGCGTCGGAAGGCAATTCGCTCGACGCGCAGCTCGAGCTCGAGCGCGACCTGCAGCGCGAAGCCGGCTTCTCCGAGGACTATCGCGAAGGCGTGTCGGCTTTCCTGCAGAAGCGAACGCCGCAGTTCAAGGGCAAATAGGAAACCCCTCGGATGGAAAACAGCTTCCCGCTCGAAGCGGTCGAGAAGGGGCCGTCGAAGGCGCTCAAGGCGCTGCAGCTCGAGCGCCTGCAGTGGACGCTGCGCCACGCCTACGAGAACGTCGCGCACTACCGGAAGAAATTCGACGCGGCGGGCGTGAAGCCGCAGGACTGCCACTCGCTCGCCGATCTCGCGCGGTTCCCGTTCACCACCAAAGCCGATCTGCGCGAGACCTATCCGTTCGGCATGTTCGCCGTGCCGATGGACCGGATCGTGCGCCTGCATGCGTCCTCCGGCACCACCGGCAAGCCGACCGTCGTCGGCTACACGGCGAGGGACATCGACATGTGGACGCAGGTCATGGCGCGCTCGATCCGCGCCGCCGGCGCGCGGCCCGGCGACAAGGTGCAGGTCTCGTACGGCTACGGGCTTTTCACTGGCGGCCTGGGCGCGCACTACGGCGCCGAGCGCCTGGGCCTCGCCGTTATCCCTGCGAGCGGCGGCATGACCGAGCGCCAGGTGCAGCTCATCAGCGACTTCCGGCCGGACATCATCATGGTGACGCCGAGCTACATGCTCGCCATCGCCGACGAGATGGAGCGCCAGGGCCTCGAGCCGAAAGACTGCTCGCTGCGCATCGGCATCTTCGGCGCGGAGCCGTGGACCAACGAATTGAGAAGCTCGATCGAAAAACGGCTTTCCCTGGATGCGCTCGATCTCTACGGCCTGTCGGAGGTGATCGGGCCGGGCGTGGCGGCGGAGTGCATCGAAACCAAGGACGGGCTCACCCTATGGGAGGATCACTTCTACCCGGAAGTCGTCGATCCCGCGAGCGGCGAGCCGCTTCCGGACGGCGAGAAGGGCGAGCTCGTCTTCACCTCTCTCACGAAGGAAGCGCTGCCGGTGATCCGCTACCGCACGCGCGATCTCACGCGCCTCCTTCCGGGCACCGCGCGCGCCATGCGCCGCATGGAAAAGGTGACCGGGCGCTCCGACGACATGCTGATCATCCGCGGGGTGAATGTGTTCCCCTCGCAGATCGAGGAGCTGATTCTCAAGCAGCCGGGGCTTTCGCCGCACTATGTGCTGGAACTTTCGAAAGACGGGGCGCTCGATCATCTGACGGTCCTGGTCGAATCGAAGAATGAGGCCGCGGCGAAGGCGTTGCAGCACGACATCAAAGCGTACGTCGGCGTCAGCGCCGGCGTGAAAATCGTCGCCGCAGGCAGCGTGGAGCGCTCGATCGGGAAGGCAAAGCGCGTGATCGACCGGCGGCCGAAAGTTTGAGCGGGTACCCAGCAAGATCGAGCAAGATTCGGATGGAGCCTCGCCTGCGCCGTGGCTAAGATGAGTGCCATGGAAACGACCCTTGTAGGAAAAGCCTGCGCCTACCTCGACGGGCGCCGCGGCGAGCGCGTGACGCTCGACGAATTGTCCCGCGCCGTGGGCTTGAGCCCCTTCCATCTGCAGCGCCTGTTCAAGCGCAAGATCGGAATCTCGCCCAAGGACTATCAGCGCGAGCAGCGCCTCGAGGAAACAAAGCGGCTTCTTGCCGGCGGCGCCGGCGTCACCGACGCAGTGTTTGGCGCCGGTTACGGCTCGGTGTCGCGCTTCTACGAAAAAGCATCGTCGCGCCTCGGCATGGCGGCGCGCGACTACCGCGCCAAAGGCAAGGGTCAGAGCATCGCCTTTTGCTGCTTCCCGACGCCGCTGGGGTCGGTGCTCGTGGCGGCGACGCCGCGCGGCGTGTGCTCGATCAAGCTCGGCGAGGATCCGGCGAAGCTGCGCCGCCTGCTCGACGAGGAATTCAGCGAGGCCGAGCTGATCGAGGAGCCCGCCGCCCTGAAGCCGTTCCGCGAGGCAATCCTCTCGTTCCTGGCCGGCGACCAATCGCTCGCCAGCGTCCCGCTCGACGTGCGCGGCACGGTATTCCAGCGGAAGGTCTGGGAGCAGTTGCGCCGCATCCCCGCGGGGGAAACGCGCACCTACCAGGAGATCGCGCGCGCGATCGGCGCGCCCGCCGCCGTGCGGGCGGTCGGCAGCGCCTGCGGCGCCAACCCGGTCGCGCTGCTCGTCCCCTGTCATCGCGCGGTCCGCACCGATGGCGGCCTGGGAGGGTATGCTTGGGGCCTCGCCAGAAAAAAACGCCTGCTCGAGCTCGAGCGGCGAAAGGGGAAAAAACAATGAAATACATCGTGGCAGCCATCGCAATCGCCACCCTCGGCGGCTGCGGTCTCGACGTGGCCAGCAGTGCGGCCACCAGCGCCGCGCTCAAGAAGCAACAGATGGAGCAGGGCAAGAAGACCCTGGAGGCGACGCAGCGGCAGATCGACAAGGGGGTCGAGCTGCAGCAGGAGCGCATCGAGTCGGCGACCGACGCCGCCAGCAAGTAGTAGCCGCCTAGTGCGTCCCGCCGACACGGCGCGGCTTCTCGCGCTCGCGGCGATCTGGGGCGCCTCCTTCATCTTCATCCGCGTCACCGCGCCGGTGCTGGGACCGGTGTGGATGGCCGAGGGCCGCGTACTGATCGGCGGCCTTGCGCTCGCCGCCTGGTTCGCGATCACCGGCTTCGACCCCCAGTGGCGCCGGCACATGAAGTTCTACGCCACCGTCGGCATCATCAACTCCGCCGCGCCGTTCTCGCTGTACGGCTTTGCCGGCATCCATCTGTCCGCCTCGGTCATGTCCATCCTCAACGCGACCTCGCCGATGTTCGGCCTGCTGCTGGGCGCGGCGTTCACGGGTGAGCGTCTTACTGCTCGAAAGGTTGCCGGCCTGATCGTCGGCATCGCCGGCGTGGCGCTGGTGGCGCGGCTCGATGTTCTCGAGGGGGGTTCCGATCCGATGCTGGGCTGGGCCGTTGCGGCCTGCCTCGGCGCGGCTTTCACCTACGGATTGACCGGCGTTTACATCAAGCTGCGCGGCGCCGGGGTTCCTCCGCGCGGCATCGCGGTGGGAGCGCAGCTTTTCGGCGCGCTCGCGCTCGCGCCGTTCCTCCCGCTGCTGCCGCCGGTTTCGACCCCGGACGCGGCCGTCCTGGCGAACCTCGTCGCGCTCGGCATCCTCGCGAGCGCCATCGCCTTGATCCTGTACTTCAGGCTGATGACAGATATCGGCGCGACCCGCGCGCTGACGGTCACCTACCTGATTCCGCTTTTCGGCCTGTTGTGGGGCGTGCTGTTCCTGGGAGAGACCCTGACCGCGCCGGTGATCGCCGGCGGCGCTTTGATCCTCGCCGGAACGGTGCTGGTCACGCGCGACTAGAAGTTTTTCCTGCCCGGCGCGGTAGACTACGGCTCTAAGGAAGCGCGTCAGGGAGCGTGGTCACATGGGCACTGTAGTCGCACTCGCCGCGCAGGTCGGCGGAGCGAAACTGGCGGACGGCCTGTACCGGCTGCGCGGGCGCGATCTGTCGGTCATCGTCAACACCGGCGACGACTACGAGCATCTGGGCCTCTCCTTCGCGCCGGATCTCGATACCGTGCTCTACGCCCTGGCCGGCATCGCCAGCGTCGGCGCGGGCTGGGAACCCGAGGGTGAATCGCGCGTGCTGCACGGCATGCTGAAGGCGCTGGGCGGACCGGACCGGCCGCCGATCGGCGACAAATCGCTGGCGGCGCCGATCCTGCGCACCGAGTGGCTGAAGAACGACCGCAGGCTCACGCAGATCACGCTCGAATTCTCCCGCCGGCTCGGCGTGCTCGCGCGCATTCTGCCGATGAGCGACGACGCGGTGCGCACCAACGTCGTCACCGACGAAGGCGTGGTGACGTTCCACGAGTATTTCACGCAGCTCGCCTGCGAGCCGGCGGTGCGCGGCTTCGAGTACGCGGGCGCGGCCGAGGCGCGCGTCTCCGACGAAGTGCTCGATGCGCTGCACGCCGCGAGCCTCGAGGCCGTCATCATCTGCCCGTCGAATCCGTATCACGCCATTCGCCCGATCCTGGAAGTGCCGGGAATGCGCGATCTGCTGAAAAAGCGCGGCGCGCCCATCGTCGCCGTGAGCCCGATCGTCGGCGGCAAGGCGATCAAGGGCTCGGCCGGAAAGATGATGCGCGAGCTGGGCCGCGAGCCGTCCGCGCTCGCCGCCGCCGGCGAGTACCTGCGCCTCATCGACGGCTTCGTGATCGATCGCGAGGACGCGGGGCTCGCCGCGAGCGTGCGCTCGCTCGGCCTCGAAGTGCTGGTGGCCCAGACAGTCATGCGCACGGACGAGAACCGGCTGTCGCTCGCGCGCACAGTCCTCGACTTCGCGCGCTCCATCCGGGAAACCAAAGCCGTCGAAGCGCGGTCTTAGCACGATGAGGCTCCTCGTCGCGCTCTTTCTCCTTCTGCCCTGCGGCATTTCCCTCGCCCAGCAGCAGGAAATCCAGCGCGCGCTCATTCAGCGCGACCAGCAGTCCGCCGAGTTCGCCGCGCAGCTGCGCAGCTCCCAGGAGCGCGCGCAGCTCGAAACGCTGCATGCGCGGCAATTGAGCGAGGCGTTGATACCGCTCAGCCCCGATCCGACGGTTGCGGGCGCGCTGCTGCCTTACCAACGCGCACGCATGGGCGAGGAACGGGTGCTGCGCCTCGCTCCGCCGCCGGGAATAAATCCGTCGGCAGGCGCCGCGGTACGCGCGCCGCTACCTCTGCCAGGGGGGCCGCGCCCCGGCGTCGATCCCGTAACGCCGGACGGCGTCGGCCGCTAGGGTTTTCGCCGCCGGACCCTCGAGCGCGGCGAGCGCCGCGACGACGATGTGCTTCGCGTCCACTTCGAAGAAATCGCGCAGCGCGGCACGCGTATCGCTGCGGCCGAAGCCGTCGGTGCCGAGCGCGACGTACCTGCCGGGCACGTACGGCCGGATGAGATCGGCCACGGCGCTCACGTAGTCGCTGGCGGCGACCACGAGGCCCGGCGCGTCGCCGAGGCATTTCTCGACCCAGGATTGCGCCGACCCGCCCAGGCGCCGGGCGCGCTCGGCCTGCATGCCGTCGCGGCGCAGCTCCGTGAAGGATGTGACGCTCCAGATATCCGCCGCGAGCCCCCAGTCCTTCTGCAGCAGGTCCGCCGCCGCGATCACCTCGCGCAGGATCGGCCCGCTGCCGAGCAATCGAAGTTTCGCGTTCTTGGTTTTTTTCAACGAATACATCCCTCTCAGAATCCCCTCGTGAGCGTCCGGAGGAATCCCAGGATGGACATAATTTTCGTTCGCCACCGTCACGTAGTAGAAAACGTCCTCCTGCGCCTCGAGCATCCGGCGCGCGCCGTCCTGGACGATCGCCGCGAGCTCGTAGCCGAAGCAAGGGTCGTAGGCGCGGCAGTTGGGAATCGTCGACGCCGCCAGATGCGACGACCCGTCCTGATGCTGCAGCCCTTCGCCCGCGAGCGTGGTGCGCCCGGCGGTGCCGCCGATGAGAAAGCCGCGGGCGCGCGAGTCGGCCGCCGCCCAGATGAGATCGCCGATGCGCTGGAAGCCGAAGATCGAGTAATAGACATAGAAGGGCAGCATCGGCGTGCCGTGCGCCGAATACGCCGTGGCGGCCGCCAGCCAGGACGAGAGCGCGCCCGCCTCTGTGATGCCCTCCTCCAGGATCTGCCCGTCTTTCGCTTCCCGGTAGTACAGCAGCTCGTCGTGGTCCTCGGGTTCGTATAGCTGCCCGACCGCCGAGTAGATTCCGACCTGCCTGAAAAGCGTCTGCATGCCGAAGGTTCGCGCCTCGTCCGCCACGATCGGCACCACGCGGGCTCCGAGCGTTTCGTCTTTCAGCAGCTGAGCAAGCAACTGCACGAAGATCATCGTCGTCGACTGCTCCCGCGCAGTTCCTTCCAGAACCTTGGAAAAACTTTCCAACGGAAGCGTGCGGAGTGCCTGCGAAGCAGTTCTACGAATGGGAAGGTAACCCCCGAGCTGCTTGCGGCGCGCCACGAGATACTTGATCTCCGCGCTGTCGGGGCCGGGATGGAAGAAGCGCAGTTGCGCCACGTCGTCGTCGGAAAGAGGTACGGAGAAGCGGTCGCGAAACTCGCGCAGCGCGGCGTCGTCGAGTTTTTTCTGCTGGTGGGTGCCCATCTTGCCTTGGCCCCAGTTGCCCATGCCGTAGCCTTTCTTGGTCTGCGCCAGGATCACGCTGGGCCGGCCCTTGTGCTGCGCCGCCGCCTGGTACGCGGCGTGGATCTTCACCGGATCGTGTCCGCCGCGGCGCAGGCGATCGATGTCGGCGTCGCTCATTTCGGCAATCAGCGCCCTCAGCTCGGGGTACTTGTTGAAGAAATGCTCGCGGTTGAAGCGGCCGTCGGTCGCGGCGTAGGTCTGGAACTCCCCGTCCACGGTCTCGTGCAGGCGCTTGAGCAGCACGCCGTCGTCGTCGCGTGCGAACAGCGCGTCCCAATCCGCGCCCCAAAGCAGCTTGATCACGTTCCAGCCCGCGCCGGCGAACAGGCCTTCGAGCTCCTGCACCACCGAGCCGTTGCCGCGCACCGGCCCGTCGAGCCGCTGCAGGTTGCAGTTGACGACGAAGATCAGGTTGTCGAGACCCTCGCGCGTCGCGAGCGAGAGTCCGGCGAGCGACTCGGGCTCGTCCATTTCCCCGTCCCCCACGAAGCACCATACTTTTCGTTCTTGGATTTCCGAATTTTTTTTTGCAATACCTCTGTTTTCAAGGTACCGGGTGAACCTGGCTTGGTAGATCGCATTGATCGGTCCCAGGCCCATGGAGCCGGTGGGGAACTGCCAGAACTCCGGCATGAGGTAGGGGTGGCAGTAAGAGCACAGGCCCTTGCCGCCGGTCTCCTGGCGGTAGCTCGACAGGTTTTCCTCCGACAGGCGCCCCTCGAGAAAAGCCCTGGAGTAGATTCCCGGCGCCGAGTGGGGCTGAAAGTAAACGAGGTCCCCGTCCGGTCCACCGCGGAAGAAATGATTGAAGCCGACCTCGAACAAATCCGCGGCCGAGGCGTAGCTCGCGATATGTCCGCCGAGCTCCGGATGCGCCCGGTTCGCGCGCACCACCATGGCGAGCGCGTTCCAGCGCACGATGGACGCGATGCGGCTTTCGAGCTCGAGGTTGCCCGGGAACTGCGCCTGCTCGGCGAGCGATACCGAGTTCTTGTAGGGCGTGTTCAGGACGGGCGGCATCGGCACGCGGCGCGCCCGGGCATGCTCCAGCAGCTTGCGCAGGATGAATGTCGCGCGCTCGCGCCCCTCCGCCGCGACCAGCGCGTCGAAAGCCTCCAGCCACTCGCGCGTCTCGATCGGATCGGCGTCGGGCGGATTGACCCGCCAGTAGGCGGAGGAAACGATGTCGGAAAGATCGGTCATCGGGGAATGGTAGACCGCCAGAGGCTCGGCGACTACCCGCCGCAGTGTGCACCAACTGCAATGTAAGTTCCTGACTTTGCTGGGAACTCACGACAGTCCGCACGCTAGAGGACGCCGCGGAAAAAATGTTATTATCCGCCCCGCAACGTATCGAGCAGCGAGCGAAATTGCACCTCTCACAGTCGTCCTCCAAGACGTTCCTAGTGGCCGTTCAGTTCACTTCCTTGATCGTCATGCCCGGTTTGGTCGCGCCCGGAATCGTCGCGGCATCCAGCATAGGAAGCAATTGAACATGTCAACCGGTACCGTGAAGTGGTTCAACGACTCCAAGGGCTTCGGCTTCATCACCCCGACCGAGGGCGGCGAAGATCTGTTCGCGCATCACACCGCGATCCAGATGAGCGGCTTCAAGACGCTCAAGGAAGGCCAGAAAGTCGAGTTCGAGGTGAAGCGCGGCCCCAAAGGCCTGCAGGCGGCGAACATCAAGCCGCTCTAAGCAGCCAGCCTCGCAACAAAGCCCGCCGAGGGTAAAACCCGGCGGGCTTTTTTGTTTTCTAGCGGCAGCTTTTCCCGTGCGCGCACGGCAGCGTGTCCGGCGAATTCGTGACGGTAACGCCGATCAGCGGCCGCTCGGCGCAAGCCGAGAGCAGCAGGCACAGGACTAACGTTAGAAAATCTGCTCGCATGGATTGCGCTGGTGCCGGCTGACGGAATCGAACCGCCGACCAACGGTTTACAAAACCGCTGCTCTACCAACTGAGCTAAGCCGGCCCGATCGGAATTCTAGAGAACTACTTGATCCGCCGCAGCGTGGGCTTGCCGCCGCTGCCTGAAGGCTTCTTGGGCGGCTCGGGCGATGCGGGCGGCGCCGGAAGCGCGGGCTTCGCCGGCGCGGGCTCGGCTTCGGCGACGGCCTGGAGCACCGGCTTCGGGCCCTCGATGTCGAAGGTCATGCCGTGGCCGGTCTCGCGCGCGTACAGCGCGTAGACATTGGTCACCGGCACCGAGATCTGGCGCGCCACCCCGCCGAAGCGCGCCGAAAATTCGATCAGCTCGTTGCCGAGCTGGAGCTTGTGCACCGCGTTCGGGCTGACGTTGAGGGTGATCTCGCCGTTCTTCACGTACTCGTTGGGAACCTGGGTCCGCGAGTCGACCCGCACGGCGAGATGCGGCGTATAGCCGTTGTCCACGCACCACTCGAACAGCGCGCGCAGCAGGTAAGGCTTGGTCGGAATCTCATTCATCGGAAAACGAGCCGACCGCTATTTCCTCATCACCTTCTCCGACGGCGTCAGCGCCTCGATGAAGGCGGGACGCGAGAAGATGCGCTCGGCGTATTTCATCAGCGGCGCCGCGGTCTTGCCGGGCTTGATGCCGTAGTGGTCCAGACGCCACAGGAGCGGCGCGATCGCGACGTCGAGCATGGTGAAGTCGTCGCCGAGCATGTGCTTGGTCTTGGTGAACACCGGCGCGAGCTCGACGAGGCGGTCGGCTACGTGCTGGCGCGCCTTCTCCGCGGGCTTTTCCTTGCCCGACTCGAGCGCCTCGATCTGGGAAAAGAGCTCGACCTCCATGTTGAAGAGCATGAGGCGCGCGCGCGCCCGCATCACCGGATCGGCGGGCATCAGCTGCGGGTGCGGGAAGCGCTCGTCGATGTACTCGTTGATGATGTTCGACTCGTACAGGATGAGATCGCGCTCGACCAGCACCGGCAGGCGGTTGTACGGATTCATCACCGCGATGTCCTCGGGCTTGTTGAACATGTCGACGTCGATCACCTGGAAATCCATGCCCTTCTCGTAGAGCACGAAGCGGCAGCGGTGGCTGAAAGGGCAGGTGGTGCCCGAATAGAGTTGCATCATGGTGATGGTTCCGCCCGAAAAAATCGGCCCGCCTCCTCGCGGAGCGCGGCCCGCCGTTACTTCACGGTTACTTCACGTCTTTCCAGAATTCCTGTTTCAGCAGGTAGACGAAGATGAACAACAGGCCGAGCGCGAACAGCACGACAATGCCGATCGCCCTGCGGTCGTTGGCCGCCGGCTCGCCCACATAGACGAGGAAATTCACCAGGTCGCGGGCGAGCGCGTCGTACTCGACTTGCGTGAGCGCGCCCTGCGAGATCTGCGACCACTTGTACTGCGTATGCTCATGCCCGCCGAGGTCCTTGACCTCGACGGCCTCGAGGGATTGCACGCCCTGCAGCGTCCACAGCGCGTGCGGCATGGCGACGTTCGGGAACACGGCGTTGTTCCAGCCGGTGACGGTCTTCGGATCCCGGTAGAACGTGCGCAGGTAGGTATAGAGCCAGTCGGGCCCGCGCGAGCGCGCGACCACCGAAAGATCGGGCGGCGCCACGCCGAACCAGGTCTTCGACTCCCTGGCGGGCATGGCGGTCTTCATGGTCTCGCCGACCCTGTCGCCGGTGAACATGAGGTTGTCGTGGATCTGCGCCTCGGTCAGGCCGAGCTCGGTCAGGCGGTTGAGGCGCATGAACTGCATGCCATGGCAGCCCTGGCAGTAGTTCACGAACGTGCGTGCGCCGACCTGCAAGCTGACGAGATCCCGGGCATCGTGCGGAGACTTGTCGAGACGGTAGCCGCCCTCGGCCGCCCAGACCGCGAGCGGCGCGAGCAGGATCATGAAAAGGGTTCTTTTCATGAAGTCACCCGATCGGGAACCGGCTTGACCTCATCGCGCGCGGTGTACCACGGCATCAGGATGAAGAAAGCGAAGTACAGGATCGTGCATACCCGCGCCGCCCAGGTGGCGACGTCCCTGGTGTCGAGGAAGAAGGCATCGAAGCGGAACTGCCCCCACACCGTGGTCGGCTCGGTGCCGAGGTAGCCCAGCACCAGGAACACCACCACGAAAATCGCGAGCGCGCTCTTGTAATACGCGCCGCGGTAGCGGATCGACTTCACCGGGCTGCGATCGAGCCACGGCAGGAAGAAAAGGATCAAGGTGGCGATTCCCATCGCCAGCACGCCCGGGAACTGCGAGTTGAACAGCGGCGGCACCGCGCGCAGGATCGAGTAATAGGGCGTGAAGTACCACACCGGCGCGATGTGCGGCGGCGTCTTCAGCGGATCGGCCGGGATGAAGTTGTTGTACTCGAGGAAGTAGCCGCCGACCTCGGGCACGAAGAACAGGATCGAGCAGAAGACGACGAGGAACACCACGGCGCCCATCATGTCCTTCACCGTGTAGTACGGATGGAACGGGATGCCGTCGAGCGGATGGCCGTTCGCATCCTTGTGCTTCTTGATCTCGACGCCGTCGGGATTGTTCGAGCCGACGTCGTGCAGCGCGAGGATGTGCGCCACCACGAGCCCGAGCAGCACGAGCGGGAAGGCGATGACGTGCAGCGCGAAGAACCGGTTGAGCGTCGCGTCGGAGACCACGTAGTCGCCGCGGATCCACAGCGCCAGGTCCGGACCGATGAACGGCACGCTGCCGAAGAGGTTCACGATCACCTGCGCACCCCAGTACGACATCTGGCCCCACGGCAGGAGATAACCGAAGAACGCCTCGCCCATCAAGGTGAGATAGATCAGCACGCCGAAGATCCACACCAGCTCGCGCGGCTGCTTGTACGAACCGTACAGCATGCCGCGGAACATGTGCAGGTAGACGACGACGAAGAACGCCGAGGCGCCGGTCGAGTGGATGTAGCGCAGGAGCCAGCCGCCGGGCACGTCGCGCATGATGTACTCGACCGAGCCGAACGCGAGGGCCGCGTCGGGCTTGTAGTTCATCGTCAGGAAGATGCCGGAGACGATCTGGATCACCAGCACGAGCCCCGCGAGCGCGCCGAAGAAATACCAGAAGTTGAAGTTCTTGGGCGCGTAGTACTCGGAAGCGTGGATCCGCCATTGCTCCGCGACCGAGGGCATCCTCGAATCGAACCAGCTCCAAAGCGCGGAAAGCCGCGAGGTGCTCATGCGGCTCCCTTCTTTTCTTTGTCTTCACCGATCACCAGCGTGGAATCGGACAGCGTATAGCGAGGCACCTCGAGGTTGGTCGGCGCGGGAGAACCCTTGTAGACGCGGCCGGCGAGATCGAACTTGGAGCCATGGCAAGGGCAGTAGAACCCGCCGTTCCAGTCGGCACCCATCTCCGCCTTGTCCTCCGGCGATTTCGGCTTCGGCGAGCACCCCAGGTGGGTGCACACTCCGACCAGCACCATCAGGTCCGGCGTCGTGGAACGGAACTCGTTGGCGGCGTAGGAAGGCTGCTGCGACTTCACTTTGGACTGCGGGTCCGACACTTTGTCGTCGGCCTTCTTGATGGCTTCCAGCATTTCCTTCGTGCGCTTCATCACCCAGACCGGCTTGCCGCGCCACTCGTAGATACCGAGCTCGCCCGGGGCCAGCTTCGAGATATCGACCTCTACCGGCGCGCCCGCGGCCTTTGCGCGCTCGGAGGGCCACATGCTCGCAACGAAGGGGATCGCTGCGCCGACACCGGCGGCGCCGCCCGCAACCGAAGTCGCGATGAGGAGGTTGCGCCGGGTCTTGTCGACTTTTCCTTGCTCGTTCATGGGGATGCTTTTGTTATTGGGAGGGCGCAAAAGGCTGCGATTCTACCGAGCGGTCGCGCAAATGTCACCAATTCGCTCCTAAGCGCCTATATTTTCAAAGGAATTTTGTATACTAGCGCCCCTACTCCATGTACCGGCTCTGGCTCATATTCGCGCAGACGGCGACGATTGCCGTCGCGCTGCTGTTCGTAGTCTCGACTTTCCGGCCGGAATGGCTGCCCACGCGATCCGCGCCCGGCGCGGTGCTGCAGCAAAGCTCGCCCGCCGGAGGGCTCTCGAGCGCGCCACGCGCGAACTCGTACTACGACGCCGTGCAGCGCGCGACGCCCTCGGTGGTGAACATCTTCACTTCCAAGGAGATCCGCTCGCCGAAGCATCCGTTGCTGAACGATCCGATTTTCCGGCGCTTCTTCGGCGACCAGCTGCCCGACGAGGCGCAGCGCGCCGCGAGCCTGGGCTCGGGCGTCATCGTGAGCACTTCGGGCTACGTCATCACCAATCATCACGTCGTGGAGGCGGCCGACGAGATCGAGGTCGCGCTCGCCGACGGCAAGAAGCTGCTGGCGAAAGTGGTCGGCAACGATCCGGAGACCGACATCGCGGTGCTGCGCGTAAGCGCCGAGAACCTGCCGGCGATCACCTTCGGCTCCTCGGATGCGCTGCACGTAGGTGACGTCGTGCTCGCGATCGGCAACCCGTTCGGCGTCGGCCAGACCGTGACCAGCGGAATCATCTCCGCCCTGGGCCGCACGGGCCTGGGCATCAATACCTTCGAGAACTTCATCCAGACCGACGCGGCGATCAACCCCGGCAACTCGGGCGGCGCGCTGGTCGACGCCTCGGGCAACCTGATCGGCATCAATACCGCGATCTTTTCGCGCTCGGGCGGCTCGATGGGGATCGGCTTCGCGATCCCGGTGTCCACGGCGAAAATGGTGCTCGAGCAGATCGTGAAGAGCGGCAGCGTGACCCGCGGCTGGATCGGCGTGGAGGTGCAGGAGATCACCCCGCCCGTGGCCGAGTCGTTCAAGCTCGGCAGCACCCGCGGCGCGCTGATTGCCGGCGTCCTGCGCGGCGGCCCGGCCGACAAGGCCGGGGTCAAGCCCGGCGACGTGCTGATGGAGATCGGGGGCAAGCCGGTGCTCGATCCGGCCGCGATGCTCAACCTCGTCGCCGCGCTCGCGCCGGGCTCCGCCGCAAAGGTCAAGCTCAAGCGCCAGGGGCACGACGTCGACGCCAGCGTAACCGTGGGCCGGCGGCCGAAACCGCAAGCCCGTACCGAATGAATGTAGTCCGACCAAATTCCGCTTTCGGGGCCGATAAAACATGAAATTCAAGAAACCTTGCTCTGATCGCCTTTATTTCCTGTTGGCGGGGGCTGTGCTTTGCGTCGCCGGCTGCGCGAGCGCGCCGGATTTCTCGAGTCGGAAGGTCCTGCATACCCGGTATGACGGAACCGCCGATGACCTTCTGAGCGCCGGGCTGGGCAAATCCGGCCTCGGCGTGGCGACGCCGCCCGCGGTGCGGGAGCCGAAAAGCCCGACCGCCGCCGAGCTGCGGCGCCGCGCGATCCATGCGAATTATCGCGCGCTCGCGGACATGACTGCGGCGGGCGGCTACGGCGTGCTGTACGGGCCGAACATCGATCTCGCCGGCAAGGACACGCTCGGCGAAGGCAAGATCGCGGGCGACGAGTTCCTGACCTTTCTCGACGACGGCAGCGGACGCGACAACGTCACGCTGATGGTCCAGGTGCCGCAAGGCTTCAATCCCAAGGAGCCGTGCATCGTGACCGCTTCGTCCTCCGGCTCGCGCGGAATTTACGGCGCGATCGGCACCGCGGGCGAATGGGGCCTCAAGCGCGGCTGCGCCGTCGCCTACACCGACAAGGGGACCGGCACCGGCTTCCACGACCTCGCCTCCGATACGGTCAACCTGATCACCGGCGAGCGCGCCGCCGCCGATCGCGCCGGACGCGACTCGACGTTCACCGCCGCGCTTTCGCCCGAAGAGCGCACGCGCTACCTGCGCGACTATCCGAACCGCGTCGCCGTGAAGCACGCCCACTCGCAGCGCAACCCCGAGAAGGACTGGGGCCGGCACACGCTGGCGGCGATCGACTTCGCCTTCTATGTGTTGAACGGCCTGCAGGACGCGCGCGCCGGACGCTATGTGCCGGAGAACACGATCGTCATCGCCTCGAGCGTCTCGAACGGCGGCGACGCGGCGCTCGCCGCCGCCGAGCAGGACGAGCGCGGGCTGATCGACGGCGTCGCCGTCTCGGAGCCGAACGTCTCGCTGCTGGGCGCGCCGGTGCCGGGGATCGTACAGGGCTCGCGGACGTTTGCGACGAACAACCGCTCGCTCTTCGACCTGACCACGCTGTTGAACGTTTACTTGCCATGCGCGTCGCTCGCCGAGCAGAACGCCGGCGCGCCGCTGAATACCGTCGCGCAACCGCTGCGCGAGGCGCGCTGCGCTTCGCTCGCCGCAAAGGGCCTGTTGAAATCGAAAACGCCGCCGGAACAGGCGGCGGAAAGCCAGCGCGTCATCAACGAGTACGGCATCCTTCCCGAATCGAACCTGGTCCTGCCCTCGCACTACACCCTGGCGGTCGAGCCGGGCATCGCCGTCACTTACGCATATAGCTACGGCCGTTTCTCCGTCGCCGACAATCTTTGCGGCTACAGCTTCGCCGCCACCGCGGCGTCGGGAGCGGAGGCCGGCCAGCCGGTCCCGGCAGCCGGGCTCGAGCTGTCGTTCGCGACCTCGAACGGAATCCCGCCGACCGCGGGAATCAATCTCGTGAACAACCTCTCGCCCGGCGGCGCGAAGGAAGACCGGATCTCGATCTCGCCGTCCAGCGGAGCGCGCGATCTCAACCTCGACGGCGCGCTTTGCCTGCGCGCGCTCGCCACCGGCGTCGATCCGGTGAATGGCCAGCCTTTGCAGGGCGACATGCTCGAGAAGCACCGCCGCGTGCGCCGCGGGATCGAGGAGACGCGCATGAGCGGCAAGCTGCGCGGCAAGCCCGTCGTAATGGTCGACGGCCGCTCGGACGCGATCCTGCCGCCGAACTACGCGTCGCGCGGCTACTACGCGCTGAACAAGTCGATCGAGCCGGGCTCGAAGCTCTACTACTACGAGGTGACCAACGCCCATCACCTCGACGTCCTGAACGGCATTACCGGCTTCGACTCTCGCTACGTGCCTCTGCACGTTTATTTCGTGCAGTCGCTCAATCTGATGTGGGAGCACCTGCGCAACGGCCGGTCGCTGCCGCCGTCGCAAGTCGTCCACAGCAAGCCGCGCGAGCTGAAAGACGGCAAGGCGGCTCCGATCACGCCCGCCAACGTGCCGCCGATCGAGAGTCAGCTCGGCGGCGCCAGCTCGCTCATCCGCATGGGGTTCGACGGGGCGCTGCAGATTCCCGACTAGCGGACGGCGTCGCCGAAGCGCCGCTCAGTTCAGCGGCTCAGTTGACGGGATTCGTCGAATCCTCGGGCACGCTCTTCTGGCGCGAGATGAAGCGCGAGAAGAAGATCCCGACCTCGTAGAGCACGCACATGGGGATCAGCAGCGCGAGCATCGACACCGCGTCCGGCGGCGTGACGACCGCCGCGACCACCGCGCTGCCGAGGATCACGTAGGGCCGGATCTCGATCAGCTTCGCCACATCGACGATGCCGGCGCGCACCAGCACGATCACCACGATCGGAATCTCGAAGGCGACGCCGAAGGCGATGAACATCGTGATCACGAAGCTGAAGTACGCCTCGATGTCCGGCGCGGGGGTGATGCTCTTCGGCGCGAACTCGCTGATGAAGGTGAACACGCGGCCGAACACGAAGTAGTAGCAGAAGGCGACGCCCATGAGAAACAGCGCCGTCGAGGCCACCACGATCGGCAGCGCCAGCTTTTTCTCGTGCTCGTACAACCCGGGGGCGATGAATGCCCACGCCTGGTAGAGCACATAGGGAAGCGCGAGCATGAACGCGGCGAGCGTCGTGACCTTCAGCGGAATCAGGAACGGCGTGATGACGCCGGTCGCGATCATCCGCGTGCCCTGGGGCAGCGCCTCCATGAGCGGCAGCGCGAGGAAATCGTAGATCGCGGCCGCGCCCGGCCAGATGAGCAGCAGCACCAGCGCGATCAGCACCGCGACGAGCGCGTGGATCAGCCGCGTGCGCAGCTCGATCAGGTGCGAGACGAAGGTTTCCTGCGTGCTCATTTCTGCTCCGCCACCGCCGACGCGGCCTTCGCTTCTGACGCGGGCTTCGCTTCTTCGTGGGGCGGCTTGATGTCTTGCGGGTCCGGCTTGGCCAGCGCATCTTGCGGCGCGGGCTTCGCCGCTTCAGATTCGGAGGCGGGCTTTGGGTCCTGCGGGTCCTTCAGGGCTTCTTGCGCGCTCGCGGTGACGCTGTTGATCTCGCTCTCGGCCGAGGCGAGGCCGCTCCTGACCGAACCCTCGAAGCTCGAAGCGGCCTCCTTCATGGAATCGCGCATCTTGCGCAGCTCGTCGAGCTCGACCTCGCGGTTGATGTCGGCCTTCACGTCGGCCACGTAGCGCTGCAGCCGGCCGGCGAGATGGCCCAGCGTGCGCGCGACGCGCGGCAGACGCTCCGGCCCGATGACGACCAGCGCAATCACTGCGATGACCATCAATTCAGAGAACCCGATATCGAACATGGCTTAGAGAACAAAAAGGCGCCCGAAGGCGCCTTGGTCGGCCGGCGGCGAGCGCTCAGGCCTTGGATTCGGTCTTGCTCTTGACCTCGCCCTCGACGGTCTTGCCCGTCACCTGCGGCGCCGCGCCGGTATCGGCGGCCTTGCCGTCGGACTCGCGCATCC
>Ga0209131_1000316_pt1 | contig 35275 bp, 26 predicted proteins | sample GraSoi_2013_40cm_FD_185826 | JGI IMG/M metagenome (GOLD analysis project Ga0209131, IMG submission 185826) | Grasslands soil microbial communities from the Angelo Coastal Reserve, California, USA - Sample 9_17_2013_40cm (SPAdes) (version 2) | ecosystem: Environmental > Terrestrial > Soil >...
TGCTTGCTTGACCACGATGTCGAGATGCCGCTTCGTCAGCATGGTCGAGGAATATCCGGGAAACTTCGCAACACACATTTTTTCCGGCTGGATCTCGGCGACTTCAATCACTTGGCTCCAGTTCTCACCCAAGAGATAGGACTGCCGCCCTGGGCGCTCGAACTGCAAAATTAGTCGGCCGTCCAGCTCGTTCGGTCCAATACGCCGACTCAAGCGATAGCGGTGCATGTTGTGCTCTTCGATCCACTCACAACTTTCCGAATTATGTACCCCGGCGAACAGCCATTTGTTGCCGGGAAGAGCTATGAGAGAAACGACCAGAGGTCGTTCAAAGTTCTTCTTGCTCTGCCATGACTGCCATTCATCAAATTGCCCCTCAAGGTAAACATCGAGGGGATCCTCCTTGCCGTTCCAACCGGCGAGGTGAATCTTGCACCGATCCGGCGCGACCTCAGCATCCAGAAGCTGGAGTATCTGAAAGAGCTGCATCAAACCTCCTCAGGGCTGCAAGCGTTGCCGCTCTAGTATTGCGGCCGCTGTGATGTTTTGCGATGGACCACGATAACAGTTGAACTGGCGCCACGCTGGTGGCCCGGCCGCAGCAACAAATGGTTCGGCGACAGACTCATTGCTGGCTAGCGAAACCTTCGAATCGAGGCTTTAGGCGACATTGAAGGAATATCTCCAGCAGCGTGAGGGCCGCGATTCCGCAGTGAGCATCGAGCAAAAAGTTCAATCGATCGACGTTGCTCCGTATCCACGCGCCGATTTCTGATTCCTGAAGCTCCAAAAGGTCCATTTCACCACGAGCTGCGAGAAGCGATTTAGCTAGATTGCTCTTGGAGCTGTGCGGTATGTAATGTTGGCTTGTATATCGTGCCTGGCTTTTTGGGCCGACCTTGCCGACCTTTAGACATTGCCCCCTGCAGAAGAAAACGTATACGGCCATCTTTCCTTTAGGCAGCGACGAAGGTGGGACATGAGGGGCCGGCGCGGACTCAACGGCCAGCGCTGTTGCTGAGATCTCTAGGCCAGCGAGACCCGCCACCTTCCTAAAGTCGTCAGCGAGGGTCTGCGTGTCGGGTAGCACGATCTTCTGTCGCCGAACGTTCGCGGTGAGGCGCGCCGAACGCGCCGCGAATCGCCGCATGGAGAGCGTCGCACTCAATCGCGGGGTTAGTCGGCATGAATCGGCTAGGGCTTGCGCTTTGCACGGTCATCGACGACTCGCATCAGATGGCTCGCAATTTGAAGAACCTCCACCGTCTCGGTCGGGTCTTTTATGGCCACATGACGGTGGCTCGCCGGATTCTTGAAACGACCTATCGCTCCCGCGAAAAGGTGCATCAGTGCGTCGCGTTCACCCTCAGGTTCTCCGTCATCGCGAAGCGGCCCTGTCTTCGGATTGAAGGCCCTTCGCATTAGATCCACGCCGATGGCTTTGTCGTCGTAGCCTGCAGCTTCGCGAACTGCGACCTCAACCTCTTTCATTGCCTGGAACATCGCCGTTTCATACTCGCCTCGGATGAAGAGACTGTAGGTCTTCTCCGCAATAGTGGGATGAAGCGAATCCTGGGGGAAGAGCCGCGCCTTTAGAAAAGACGCGTATTCCGCAGGACTCGCTGCAACCTGTTTGCCCCGACGCGTAACAAAGTACACACCGTATTGGTTGGCCGGCTCGGAGGCGATGAGTACTTCACTTTCGAGAAACGCCCAAGCCTCCATCAAAGCCTTAGCGCACGCAGACTTGTCTGGCTCAGGGGACTCGCGCAGCATGCTTTCCGAAGCGAAGTTGCCGCGATGCATGCTAGGGCCGCCCTGCGTAACGAGGTACTCAAGCGCGAATCGGCCCAACTCGGCCGGCTCTAGGGCGAGGAGTTCCTTCGGTGTCGTAAGGAGCTGCCGGAGCGTCAGGGTAGCCATGCCGACCCACGTAGAAGTAACCGGGCTGCGCGGCTTTTCGCGCAGATCCGGTTCACTGCGGGGTTAGCCCTTTCGTTTCCGTTCGACATACGCGACCAAGAACTCTTCAAGAATGACATTGAGGTGGTTAAAGCAAGCCGGTAGTTCTTCCCAACTGAATTCGGGATACTTGTCATCGGTTCGGCCGATAGCAAGGCGAATTGTTTTTTCTTCATTGCTACCCACAGAATGAACGGCATCGAAGAATTGTCGTTCAGAGAAATGTATATAGCCAGACGTAAAGTCGTAGACCTTTCGGACCCAGGGAAATCGCTCAGACAGGCGATCAACCAAGTAACCGTCTTTCAGCGGCTTGCCATCCGCGGACTTAAATTTGTTCAGGGGTTCGCCACCAAGAATTGCCTTGGCCATTTGTTCCGGATCATCGACGTAGAGGTAGGCACAGAGTCTCGTAATAGTGTCGAGTTGCATGCGCAGCACTGCGCGAGCACACCCCATATTCTTCGCCTCAATAAGAACGAGGAGACCGCTGGCAAGACTCAGACTTCGCTTCACTGCTCCAAGGACAATAAAGTCCAGCACGTACATTGGGGCACCGCTTTCGCCAACCACGGGCATGGCCTTACGAGGAAATTCGTCGAGCCAAGATGACAGTGCTTCTACCTCGGAGGCAAGGGTCATATCGAAAGGGCTAACGCTCCGGTTCAGGCGCGCGCGGCTTCATGCGCGCCACCTGCAACCAGTTGTTATGTGGCAGGACGGAACGCTTGAGCAGGCGTCCCGACTATAGATTTGGCTCAATCAATCCCTCCCGCTCCAAGACGCGCCGAACTTCCTCAAAGGCAGCGGAGATATTTCCGCGAGGAAATCGAATCTGACCTAGTCCCTCGATGTTACTGAACTGTTCGCAGCCTTCTTCCAGCATGACGATCGCCCTACTGAATCCGAGACGGCCTTGAAACAATCCGGCCTCGTGGACGACGTTCATTCTGGCCTGGAGCGCCCCGTCAGCCATTTCGTCTTCAGCAGTCATTACTAGGAAGGCGATCGCGGCAGCATCCAGCATTTCTGACAATCTGGCTATGTTCGTGACGCCGGCGACCGGTACGCGATTGAATTCATCCCACGGCAATTTCAATCGATCCTGCACGAAGTCTTTGAAGTCGCGCCACGCATGCGACCGGCCATGGCCAATGAAAATATTTGTCCCGATTCTGTCTGTGGCTTTCCGTCTGCGGGACTTACGTTCCAAGTGCGATCCTGCCTTTGTCGCAATTTCTCCGGCTGCATTGCAGATTGCGAAGGCATGGCGAATGCCCTGTACCTCCGCAATGAGGCTCATATGTGGTGGGACCTGCGTTCCTTGTCCCAACACGACTGTATCGCGAGTCATGATCTGTCCCTTGGGGGATAGATGTTGCACGACCTCGAATGTCGATAACGGCTCCAGCTTTTCGACTTCTTTCTTCAGATTCTCTAGGAACCCATCTTCGCGCTCTTCGAGCTCACTCTGGAGAACAGAGATGATCTCCGACTTCGCGAACTCAAAGGTCTCCGATGCGGCGTCGGCTGCCTTATGCGCCTTATCAAGATCCGGTGCCTCAGCCAGTTTCCGAATGTGCGCCTTAACCTCCTCGGCGTCGTACTCTTGCCAATCTCCACGCGAACCGAGACTTGACGCGTAGTTGTCCATCAGCCCCCACTCCTGACTGAAGTGTGCCCCGGGAGGCGGCGGCGAGAAACCCGCGTAATACACGCGGGAGTGATAGCCTTGCCACGATCCGGAGAACGAACGCCCAATCGTTCGAGCGGCCTCCTCTAAGGCGCTAAGCGGCTTAGCTAAGTCATCACTGTCCGCACCGCTCGCGGCTTTCTTCAACTTCTCGGCAAGTGCGAAGAGTTCCTCATGCGGGGTCAATGCAGGCGCTCCCGAAGATGAAATCCCACATAACAGTTATTCAACGGACCGATCGGCCAGTACTATTGAAATTCTCAGAACGCGCCATCGCGAAATAATCTTCTGATTCACTGCGTATTCTCCGAAGCGGTCTGTCCGCATATGCAATGATAGTACGGGCGGATGACGTCAGGTTATTGCGGAGCCTTGGCGCAATAGTCCGTTATGGAGGAAATTCTCGAAGGTCCGCAGTTGGCCGGTTCCGGAAATTCGTATTCGCGCACTCCTCCTCAGTTAGATTCTGGCGTCCAACCCTTTACTCAGTTCTATCCCGCCACTGGTCTACGAAGGTTGAACGCCATTTAGTCGAGGCACTCGATTACGGCCATCAGCCAAGCGCTTGCGGCTGGATCGGAGAGCATCGCGCTCAGCAACGCTGCCGGGACTATCAGATCTGCTAGCCCGTGAGTTTTGCTAGTTCCCTATCGCTGCGTATATGGCTAACTTGACACGCGTGCGGCCGTCGAGAACGCAAACGATGCCGGTTTAAGGGCGGACACCCCAATTCCTGGCTGCACTCCCCAATCGGTTTGGCGACTCGATGCTATTGGTGTTCTTCGACACTCACAATGATTTGCAACAGACCATGAGACAGCGAACTCAAAGCCCGCTATCGCCGCCGTCCGAAGAGCACACAGTACGGCCTTTGCCAGCCCCAATGCCACGAAGCAGCGCCGCGGGATCGAAGGCGCACCGGGCCGATGAGGCCGGATGTAAGCGCTGCGGCAAAGCTGGGTTAGAGTGGGACGATGATAAGGGTGAGCGGGTCCTGCTCGAAGCCAACGGCCAAGTGCACGTGTGCTCGACAAGTAAGCTGCGCATCGCCCGCGAGCTCATGCCTAACAAGATTCTGCGCAAACCTTCTGTGCTGGACCGCACGGGTTGGTCAGCACCGACGCTCTGGCGGCGCGTTAAGGACGGGAGTTTCCCGCCACCGAGACAGATTGGGCCTCGAGCAGTCGGCTGGCTGGAGAGTGAGGTGGAAGCGGCGATCGCAGCGTTCCCCATCGTCAATCAGGAGAAGCGGCCGGCTTCGTAGACCGTAGAGAGGGGAAGAAGGAGTCGCCTGAATTGAGAGCGATGCACCTGCGGCTTCGGACGCTTTAGGAAATTTCGCGCATCGGCGCAAGCCAATAGACGCGGCCACGACGGAGCAAGTACGGGGTCGAAATATTGCTGCCCTACCGCATTTCAGGTGGTACCTGCAGTGGTACCTGAAACAAAAAAGCTGCCGCGAGCTATTTTTATCTATCTGATGTTATTCATTTTATAGGGCACGCCGCCACTTCACCCCATGCAGGTACGCTACCAGGCTGCGCTACGCCCCGAACTTACGAAAGGATTATAGCAGGAGCGATGCCGGGAACGTTACTCGCGCAGGAGGTCGAGCAGACCCTGGATTTCCCGGCGCAGAAAGGCGGGATTGAATTTGGCGGGAGCGGCGGGCTTCATCTGCACGGCGGATTCATCCAGCCGCGCGCGCGCGCCGCTGATGGTGAATCCCTGCTCGTACAGAAGCTCGCGGATACGGCGGATGAGCAATACTTCATGATGCTGGTAGTAACGGCGGTTGCCGCGCCGCTTGACTGGTTTGAGCTGGGTAAATTCCTGCTCCCAGTAACGCAGCACATGCGGTTTCACGCCGCAAAGCTCGCTGACTTCACCGATGGTGAAGTAACGCTTGGCGGGAATCGGGGGCAGCGGTGTCCTAGGACTGCTGCTGTGGTTGCTGCTGTCCACCGTAGTTCTTCTCGACCATCGCCTTCAGTTTCTGGCTGGCATGAAATGTCACGACACGACGTGCCGTGATTGGAATCTCTTCGCCGGTCTTGGGATTGCGGCCGGGCCGCTGCGGCTTGTCCCGCAACTGAAAATTGCCGAAGCCGGACAGCTTTACGCCGTCGCCGTTTTCCAAAGCCATGCGCACTTCTTCGAAAAACGATTCCACCATGTCCTTGGCTTCGCGTTTGTTCAATCCCACCTTCTCGAACAACAGATCCGCCAGGTCGGCTTTGGTCAGTGTCATCGGTTCACCTTATTGTCGGAGCTTGGCACCGTATTCTTGTTCCAGGACGCCGCGCAGACCGCTAAGCGCGGCCTCCACTTCGGCATCCGTTAGAGTTTTTTGAGTATCTTGCAATAACACCCGGAATGCAAGACCCTTTTTGCCATTTTCAATGCCTTTGCCACGATACAAGTCGAACACCGAAATGGCATCGACTATGGCTGCTTTCGATCGCTTCAGGCTGTCCAGGATCGACTGAACCGGGATTTTCTCGTCAAATATGTAGGACAAATCGCGCCTCACGGGCGGAAACTTCGACACTTCGCGGTATTGGGGCAGGTCGCGGGCCAGCAGCGGCTCGGCATCCATTTCGAATAAAACCAGCGGCGCGGGCAATTCGTACTTGCGTTGCAAGCGGGGGTGCAGTTCCCCCAACCAGCCGATCCCGGAACCATTCAGCAGAACGCGAGCGCTACGCCCCGGATGCAGCGCGGGATGCGGCGCTGGCTCCACGCGGACCTGCGCGGGTGCGAGCAATACCTCGACATCGTTCTTGAGGTCGAAAAAATCCACGTTTCGGGCGGCTATGCCCCATTGCTCTTCGTCTGCAATACCGAAAGCCGCCGCCGCGATGCGCACGGGCTGGCGAATGCCCGCCACGTCCAGATCGCTGTCCAGGACGCGGGCATCGCGCAAAAAGGCACGGCCGACCTCAAAAACCCGCACCCGGTCGAGCTTGCGGTTCAGGTTGTAACGGACGTTGGCAACCAGTCCGCCGATCAGATTCGACCGCATGACCGCAAGCTGGCTCGCGATCGGATTGAGCAGCCGGACGGGCTGCGCATTCCCCGCGAAATCCTGCTCCCAGCCCTCTTCCACGAAGCTGTAGCTGACGATTTCCTGATAGCCGGATCCAGCCATGCGCTCGCGCAAGTCATGCAACGATCGGCGCTGCTCCGGCAAAGCGAGCATGTTCGCAATGGCAAGCGGGGGATTAGCCGGAATGCGCTCGAACCCATATACGCGAGCCACCTCCTCGATCAGGTCTTCTTCGATTTCGATGTCGAAGCGATAGCTCGGCGGCGTAACGACAAAGAACTCGTCGGCGCCTTTGCCCTCGCGGCCCGCCTTGAAACCGAGGCGCGCGAAGATGTCCGCCATCTCGTCCGCGGAAATCTGCACGCCGATGATCTTGCGCGCCCGCGCAACGCGCATTTTCACCGGTTGCCGCTGCGGCAGCTTTGCCACGGAGTCGGTGACCGGGCCGGGCTCACCGCCGCAGATCTCCAGTATCAGGGCCGTGGCACGCTCGATCCCGTCGATGTTGTTGTCGAAATCGACTCCGCGCTCGAAGCGATGGGAAGCATCGCTCGTGAAATTGTAGCGCCGTGCCCTGCCCGCAATCGCGTCCGGATAGAAGAACGCGGCTTCCAGAAAAACGTTCCGCGTATCGAGGTCGGCCTTGGTGCTGTCGCCGCCCATGATGCCGGCGAGCCCGATCGGTCCGCTCGCGTCGGTGATGGCCAGCACGCTTTCGTCGAGGTCCACGGTCTGCTCGTTGAGCAACTTGAGCTTCTCGCCTTTGCGACCGAAACGCACGTCGATGCCATCCCTGAGCTTGTCCAGGTCGTAAACATGCAGCGGACGACCCAGCTCGAGCATCACGTAGTTGGTGACATCGACCAGGGCCGAGATCGAACGCTGCCCGGCGCGCTCCAGCCGCTGCTTCATCCACTCGGGCGATTCCGCCCTGGCGTTCACGTTGCGGATGACCCGCCCGCTGAAGCGACCGCAACCATCGGCGGCCGATATCTTCACGGGAAAAGTCGCCTTGCTTGCGGGCGCAACGGCTGACATTTTTGGCAGTTGCAGCGGCGAACGCGTCAAAGCCGCCACTTCGCGGGCCAGGCCCAGCACCGACAGGCAATCGGCGCGATTGGGGGTGAGCTTGATGGTGAAAATACTGTCGTCCAGCGCCAGCACCTTGCGCACGTCTGCACCGATCACCGCATTCTCGGCGAGCTTCAGCAAACCGCTATGGTCGTCGGACATTCCCAGTTCGCGCGCGGAACACAGCATGCCGCGACTTTCGACGCCGCGCATGGTCGCGGCCTTGATCTCCAGCGGCTGATCCGGCGATGCACCCGGCAAACGCGCGCCCACGGTCGCGCACGGCACTTTCATTCCTTCCACCACATTCGGGGCGCCACAGACGATGCCGAGCAACTGCGCACCGCCGACATTCACCTGGCACACCTTCAATTTGTCGGCGTTGGGATGCTTCTCCATCTTTACCACCTGGCCCACCACGACCCCGGTGAAGGGCGGCGCAACGTTGTGGCGATCCTCGACTTCCAGGCCGGACATGGTCAGCAGGTGGGCGAGCTCCGCGCCGGAGAGCTTCGGGTCGACCAGGGTACGCAGCCAGTTTTCCGAGAATTGCATGTCAGTTGAACTGCCGCAGAAAACGCAGGTCGCCGTCGTAGAACAGGCGCAAGTCGTCTATGCCATAACGCAGCATGGTCAGGCGCTCCAGGCCGCTGCCAAAGGCGAAGCCGGTATAGCGCTCGGGATCGAGCCCGAAATTTCGCACTACGTTCGGATGCACCTGGCCGGCGCCGGAAATTTCCAGCCAGCGCCCTTTGTGCGGTCCGCTCGCGAAAGCCATGTCGATTTCGGCGGACGGCTCAGTGAACGGAAAAAAAGACGGGCGGAAACGCACCTGCAATTCGTCGGTTTCGAAAAACCTGCGCAGGAAATCGGTGTAGACGCCTTTGAGATCGGCAAAGCTGACGTTCTCGTCGAGCCAGAGGCCTTCGACCTGATGGAACATGGGCGAGTGAGTCGCATCCGAGTCGACCCGATAGGTCCTGCCCGGCGAGATCACCTTGATCGGCGGTTTGTGCGTGCGGGCGTAGCGCACCTGCATCGGGCTGGTGTGCGTGCGAAGCAGCAGTCCGCCCTCGACATAAAACGTGTCGTGCATGGATCGCGCCGGATGATTCTCGGGCTGGTTGAGCGCGGTGAAATTGTGCCAGTCGGTTTCGATTTCCGGGCCATCGGCGGCGTCGAATCCCACCGAGCGGAAGATCGCTTCGATGCGCTGCCAGGTGCGGATGACCGGATGGATCCCGCCGCGGCTGCGTCCGCGTCCGGGAAGCGTGACATCGAGCGCCTCCTCCGCCAGTCGAGCTTCCAGGGAGGCCGTCTCGATCGCGTCGCGGCGCGCTTGCAGCAAAGCCTCGATCTGCACCTTGGCGCTATTGAAAAGGGCGCCTGCGCGCGGGCGCTCCTCGGCAGACAATTTGCCGAGTCCTTTTTGCAACTCCGTCAGCGCACCGCTCTTGCCGAGAAAGCGCGCCTTGGCCTGCTCCAGGGCAGCAAGGTCGGTGATGCTGTCGAAATTCGCTTTCGCGTCGGCAATGATGCCGTCGAGGTTATCCATCTCGTCGCGGCTGTGACTGAAGTAAGCGCCCGGGCAAATCAACCGCGGGCTGAATAAAAAAAAGGAGGCCTCGCAGCCTCCTTTTGACTTCGTTTTCCCGAATCAGGCGCCGAGGCTGGCTTTTGCCTGACTCGCGATCCGTTCAAAAGCGGATTTGTCGAATACGGCAATGTCCGCCAGGACCTTGCGATCGACTTCGATCGCGGCTTTTTTCAGCCCGTTGATCAGGGTGCTGTAGGTCATGCCGAATTCCCTTGCGGCGGCATTGATGCGAACGATCCACAGTGCGCGGAAATCACGCTTCTTGCGACGGCGGTCACGATACGAATACTGACCGGCGCGCATGACCGCCTGCTTGGCGATCCTGTAGACATTGCCGCGACGGCCGCGGAAGCCTTTCGATTTCTCGAGAACCTTTTTATGCCGCGCGCGCGCGGTGACACCACGTTTGACTCTTGGCATGGCGGTCTCCGGTCAGGCGTAAGGAAGCATCGACCGGATATGGCCGTGGTCCGAGGGACTCACGGCCGTATTGCCGCGCAAATGGCGTTTGCGCTTGGTCGATTTCTTGGTGAGGATGTGGCGCAGGTTGGCCTGCGTGCGCTTGAAACGGCCGCTACCGAGCGCCTTGAAACGCTTGGCCGCGCCGCTCTTGGACTTCATCTTGGGCACAAGTATTACTCCTTCATGTTTTAGCTTGACTCCAGGCGTCCCCTTGCGGAGCGCTTTGTTGCCTGGGAATCACTTGTTTTAACGATCCTGACCGATTGTCCAGGGCCGTGGCCGCCAGCCCTCGTCGGACATCCGTCATTCGTTGTCCAGCAACATCACCTACCGGCCAATCATTACTTTTTCTTCGGGCTCAGCACCATGACCATCTGCCGGCCCTCCATTTTCGGAAACTGCTCGACCACGCCGTACGGTTCCAGGTCGGCCTTCACCCTTTCCAGCAGCTTGAAACCGAACTCCTGGTGCGCCATTTCCCGGCCGCGGAAACGCAGGGTTATCTTGGTCTTGTCGCCTTCGGTCAGAAAGCGGGTCAGATTGCGCAATTTGATTGCATAGTCGCCGTCATCGGTACCTGGCCGGAATTTCACTTCCTTGACCTGGATCTGCTTCTGCTTGAGTTTGGCCTCGTGACGCTTCTTGGCCTCGCTGTACTTGAACTTACCGAAGTCCATCAACCGCGCGACGGGCGGCTGTGCAGTTGGCGCGATTTCCACCAGATCGATTTCCAGTTCCTCCGCCATGGCGTTCGCCTGGGCGAGACTGACGACCCCAATTGGCTCACCTTTGATACCGATGAGCCGGACCTCCGGCGCAGTTATCTCGCCGTTGATCCTGACATCCCTGTCCTGAGCTATAAGCAGGCCTCCATCAAAAAATTAAGCCGCGCTTACCGGCTGCGGCAATTCGGATTTGAGTCTCCCGATGAATTCATCGAGCGGCATCTGACCGAGATCGCTACCACTGCGGGTACGCACGGCAACGGCGTTTGCCGCTACCTCTTTGTCACCAACCACCAGTTGGTAAGGCAGCTTCTGCAAACTATGTTCGCGGATTTTATAGGTAATTTTCTCGTTTCTCAAGTCCGCGAAGGCACGGAACCCGGCTTCACCGAGCCGCCGGGCCACCTGGCCGGCAAAATCGGCCTGGTGTTCGGAGATATTGAGGACGACAACCTGCTCCGGCGAGAGCCATAGCGGCATGGCGCCCGCGTAGTGTTCGATCAGGATGCCGATAAAGCGCTCCATCGACCCCAGAATCGCCCGGTGCAGCATGACCGGGAGGCGCCGGCTGTTGTCTTCGGCGATATATTCCGCTCCGAGCCGGCCTGGGAGCTCGAAATCCAGCTGCAAGGTCCCGCATTGCCAGACCCGGCCGATCGAATCTTTCAGGGAAAACTCGATTTTCGGGCCATAAAACGCGCCTTCGCCCGGATTCAGGTCCCATTCGAGCCCTTTCGCGTCCAGCGCGGCCTTCAGCGATGCTTCCGCTTTGTCCCAGGTTTCGTCCGACCCGATGCGTTTGGCCGGGCGGGTGGACAACTTGATCAGGATCTCGCTAAATCCGAAATCGGCATAGACCTTTTGCAGCAGGTCGATGAAGTCCAGGGCCTCGTCCTGAACCTGTTGTTCCGTGCAGAAAATGTGGGCGTCGTCCTGGGTAAAGCCGCGTACCCGCATGATGCCGTGCAAGGCCCCTGAGGGCTCATTCCGGTGGCAGGCGCCGAACTCGGCCAGCCGCAACGGCAGGTCGCGATAGCTTTTCAGGCCCTGGTTGAAAATCTGCACATGGCCGGGGCAATTCATTGGTTTGACCGCGTAGTCGCGCTTTTCCGATTCGGTGGTGAACATCAGTTCGCGATAGTTTTGCCAGTGTCCCGAGCGCTCCCACAACGAGCGGTCCATGATCTGCGGGGTGCGTACTTCCTGGTAGCCATGATGGGAAAGCATGCGGCGCAGGTACTGCTCGACCTGTTGCCAGATCGCCCAACCTTTCGGGTGCCAGAACACCATTCCTGGCGCCTCTTCCTGGGTGTGGAACAGGTCGAGTTGCTTGCCGAGCTTGCGGTGGTCGCGCTTTTCCGCCTCTTCGAGCCGGAACAGGTAGGCATCGAGATCTTCCTTTTTCGCCCATGCTGTGCCATAGATCCGCTGCAACATCTCGTTCTTCGAATCGCCGCGCCAATATGCGCCTGCGACCTTCAGCAGCTTGAATACCTTGAGCTTGCCGGTGGAAGGCACATGCGGCCCGCGGCACAGGTCGGTGAAGTTACCTTGCGAATAAAGCGATATCGACTCGTTGCCGGGGATCGCACCGATGATCTGCGCCTTGTAGTTCTCGCCCTGGTTCTTGAAGAATTCCACCGCCTTGTCGCGATTCCACACTTCGCGCTCGACCTTGATATCGCGCTTGGCGATTTCCCCCATGCGCTTTTCGATCGCGGCCAGGTCCTCCGGCGTAAACGGACGTTTGTAGGAAAAATCGTAGTAGAACCCGTCCTCGATCACCGGGCCGATGGTGACCTGGGCGTCCGGATAGAGCTCCTTTACGGCATGTGCCAGCAGGTGGGCCGTCGAATGCCGCAGGATTTCGACGCCGTCGGCGTCTTTTTCGGTCACCACTGCGAGGTCGGCATCGTGATCGATGACGAAAGAGGTATCGACCAGCTTGCCGTCGACTCGTCCCGCCAGCGCGGCGCGCGCCAATCCCGCGCCAATCGACGCAGCGATCTCGGCGACGCTCACCGGCTTGTCGAACGCTCTAAGCGATCCGTCAGGTAATCGGATGGACGGCATTTTTCGAAGATCCAAAATAAAAAAGTGCGGAGAACCGCACTTTTTTGGCTACCAGACTGAAAAGGGGTTCAGAAGCGATGCATTGAATCCAGCGTGCAAGTTCGGAAAACCATTTCTGTCCTTAAGGAAGCTGGTAGGCGCGATTGGACTCGAACCAACGACCCCCACCATGTCAAGGTGATGCTCTAACCAGCTGAGCTACGCGCCTATTGAAGGGCGGATTCTAAACGAAACGCCGCAGGCGTTCAAACCTCACTTCCTGCGCGCCGATTCCACGCCGGAAATATCCCGCACCGAAGCCAGCAGGCGCGTCAGCTGCGGCAGTCCCTCCACTTCCAGCGTAAACGTCATCTTCGCATTCAAATCCTGGCTGTAAGACGCGCTGGAGGCCACCCGTACCTTTTCGCGCGTGAAGATGTCGAGGATGTCTCGCATCAGCGCGGGGTGGCTGCCTGCAATGACTTCGATGTCGACTGGAAACTTCGATGCGCCGGTCTTCCCCCAGTCGGCAGCGATCAACCGCTCCTGCGGCAGGCGCGCGACGTTGTGGCAGTCCAGGCGATGCACGGTCACACCGCGACCGCGGGTCACGAAACCGACAATCCTGTCGGGCGGCGCCGGTTTGCAGCAGCGCGCCAGTACGGTGAGCAGCTTGTCGACTCCGACGATCAGGATGCCGCTAGGCGCGGCCGCCGGCGAGGGTGCCGGATGGGCAGTCAGCTTTTCCTCCGTCACCTCCTCGCCCAGCACAGCCGATTGCACCTGCCGCGGCGTGACTTCGCCGCGCCCCAGCGCTACGAACAATTCGTTTACGCCGGCAAACTCCAGCTTTGTGGCCAGTTCCTCGAGATTCTGTCCGGTCTTGCCGAGCCGCTGCAGGTCCTTCTCCAGAACGGCGCGCCCATGCGCCATGGCCTCATCGAGTTGCTGGTTGTTGAACCACTGCCGCACTTTTGCGCGCGCGCGATTGGTCTTGAGATAGCCCAGGGCGGGATTCAGCCAGTCCCGCGACGGTCCGCCTTCCTTCGCGGTGATGATTTCCACTCTCTGTCCATTGGATAGCGCGTAGGTCAGCGGCACGATCTGTCCGTTGACCTTTGCGCCACGGCAGCGATGGCCGAGTTCCGAATGCAGGTGATAGGCAAAGTCGACTGGCGTGGCGCCGCGCAGCAGGTCGACCACCCGCCCCTGCGGGGTCACCACATAGACCATGTCCTGGAACAGGTCGGTCCTGAAGTATTCCGCCAATTCGGCCGCGTCGGTCAGTTCGTCTTTCCATTCGAGCACGTTGCGCAGCCAGGAAATCTTGTCGTCCAGTCCCGGATCGCCTTTGACCGCTTCCTTGTAGCGCCAGTGCGCAGCGACGCCCAGCTCGGCGTGCTGATGCATTTCGTGCGTGCGCACCTGGATCTCCAGCACCTTGCCATCCGGTCCGACGACCGCCGTGTGCAAAGAGCGATAGTCGTTGGCTTTCGGCCGCGCAATGTAATCGTCGAATTCGCGTGGTATCGGTGTCCACAGGTTGTGGACAACGCCGAGCACGGCATAGCAGTCCTTGACATCCTCGACCATCACGCGCACCGCACGAACGTCGAACAGGTCATCCAGCCCTACGCCTTTCCTCTGCATCTTTCGCCAGATGCTGTAAATGTGCTTTGGCCTGCCGCTGACCTCGGCTTTGATGTCCGCGGCCTCGAGTTCGATACGCAGGATGCGGATGACCTCGCCGATGTAGGTTTCGCGATCCTTGCGCTTCTCGTCGAGCTGGCGGGCGAGATTCCTGTAGGTTTCCGGTTCGAGGCAGCGGAACGCCAGGTCTTCCAGTTCCCACTTCAATTGCCAGACGCCGAGCCGGTTCGCCAGAGGCGAGAATAGTTCCAGCGTCTCCCGCGCGGCGTCTTCGCGTGCATCGGCTTCTGCATTCGATGCGAGTTCGCGCAGCCACTGCACCTGGTCGGCAAGTTTGATCAGCACTACGCGCACGTCCTGCGCCATCGCCAGGAACATCTTTCGCAGGGCTTCGAGTTGGGCGGCGCGATCGCCCGGTTTTGCGCCGGCGACGTTCCTGCTGCGCAGGGCCTGGATCTGTGCCATGCTCGCCACGCCGTCCATGAGCGAAACCACCGCCGGGCCTATGGCCGCGTTCAGCTTGTCTCGCTGAAGACGCGTCGTGAGCGGCGCGCCGAGCAACAGCATCGCGGCAATTGCTTCACCGCCCACGCGCAGGCCGCCGAGAATGCCGGCGGCCGCGCGCGCGTGATCGATCCACGGTTGTCCGGTCGGATGCCCGCTGCCAGGATAATTTTGCCGGGCCCATTCGTCGGCACGAATCACCAGATCGCGCTCGGCCGGAGGCAGCCGCGCGGTCAGCGTCTCCAGCCACTGGCCTGAAGTGATATCCCGGTTGATGTCGGTGAGTTTGACCATTTCGTATCTTGCGGTCTGCGTGCGGTCTCAGCGACCGGCCCAGTATTTCCTGTCCACTTCCCTCCAGCCTTGCACGTCGATGCCGGCCGGGTTCATGCCGATTAGCAACGCCCCTGAAAGGTCGGTTCGCAACGTTCGGCTTCCTGCCTGGCGGTAACGCGCGCTGATTGCGGGATGCGGATGCCCAAACCGGTTGCGATAACCCACCGAGAAAACCGTAATGGCGGGAGCGACGGCCTGCACGAATTCAGGCGTCGAAGACGTGCGGCTGCCGTGGTGGGGCGCAAGCAATACGTCCGTCCGCAGATTTCCGGAAGCGCGAAACAGCCGGGACTCGGTACGTTTCTCGATATCGCCGGGCAGCAAGACGCTGCCGTAAGGGGAAACCACCCTCAGAACGCAACTGCGATCATTGTCTTTCGCAGATACGTCATTATAGTCCGCGGGCTGCGGATGCAGGAATTCGAAGGACACGCCATCCCACTGCCAGCGCTCTCCGGCGAGGCATAACCGACTGCGGGCCGCCGCCATTCTTATTGCGTGATTCTCCGGCAACGGAGAGGCCAGCCATTCGACGGGAAATGCCTGCAGAACCGACAAGGCGCCGCCGCTGTGGTCACTGTCGTCATGGCTGACGATCATTCCGTCCAGCTTGACGACGCCCGCCGCGCGAAGATATGGCACGACAATGCGGCCACCGGCATCGATCTGTTCGGTAAAAGCCGGGCCGGTATCGTAGAGCAGCGCATGCTCGCTGGTGCGCACCACGATGGCCAGGCCCTGTCCGACGTCGAGCACCGTCAATCGCAATTCCCCCGGCGAAAGCTTCGCCGGCATCGACAGGAACAGCGGCAACATCAGCGCCGCTCCGACCCAGCGCGCCGGAAAGCCCCTGGGCAGGAGCATCCAGATTGCGCCGGCGACGGCAATCGGCACGGACCACGCCGGCGGCGCATGCTGCTGCCACACTGCGTCGGGAAGGTCGCTTAGTGCTCGCAGCAGAAACATGCAGAACGTCATGACCAGATGCGCGGCGTGGGCGATCCAGTCCAGGGGCAGCACCGACGCCGCCAGCGCAAGCGGAACAACGACCAGGCTGACCAGTGGAATCGCAAAGGCATTGGCAAGCGGGGACACCAGCGACACCTGCTGGAACATGGCGAGCAGAAACGGAACCAGCGCCAGCGTGACCGCCCATTGGGTTTGCGCCCAGGCGCGAAGCCAGCCGGGCCGGCCGATTCGAGATCCTCCCGCCAGCATGATGACCGCCACCGCGCCAAAGGAGAGCCAGAAACCCGGCGCAATCACCGCCATCGGATCGAGCACCACGACCAGCGCCGCAGCCGCTGCGAGAATGGCGGTCGGCCTAGTGGTCCAGCCCGACCATAGCGCAACCGCGACGACCGCCAGCATGTAGACAGTCCGTTGCGCCGGTACGGCAAATCCCGATAAGGCCGCGTACGCCAACGCGACCGAAAGGCCGCAAAGAGTGGCGGCCCGGACGGCCGGCAGTTTCAGGACCAGCGTTTCGGACCTGCGCCACAGGCGCACAACCAGAAGCAAGACCATGCTGGCGACCATCGTGATATGGAGGCCCGAGATGCTCATCAGGTGGTTTACGCCGGTGCGCGTGAACACCCGCCATTGATCAGGGGGAATGGCCTGTTGGTCACCGATCGCAAGCGCCACGATGACGCCCGCGTAAGGCCGGTCGCCCAGCGCTTCGAACAAATGCGTGCGCGCGGCTTCCCGCGTTCGTTCCAGCAGGTAGGTCGGACGCCACACCCGCGGTTCGATCAGACGCGGCGCGGGCTGGGCGCGGACATAGCCCACTGCGCGGATGCCGCGCTCCAGCATCCAGGCTTCGAAATCGAAGCCGGCGGGATTGGCGTTTCCATGGGGTCGGTGCAGGCGCACGGCCACGCGCCAGCGCTGGCCGGCATGCAAGTCAGGCGGCGATTGGTTGTCGCTCGCATACCACATCAGGGAAAGCCGGGAAGGAATTCGCGCATCCAGCGTGTAACTGCGCTCCACATCAAGCAGGAAACGCACACCGCGTTCGTTCGGCTGCACCATTTCCGCGATCACACCCGAGATCTCGACATCGCGCCCTTCCCAGATTTCCGGAAGGTCGTCCGCGAGTTTCCAGGACCCCACCGCCGCCGCCCAGAAAAATCCGGCAGCCGCGAATGTGACAATCGCAACCGCGTGCGAGAGCGCCTTGATGCCGGCGCCGCGGTGGCGCGCCAGAACAATCCATGACACGGCCAATGGAACCAGCGCCGTGGCGCCGGTCAAATCCGGCAGAACGGCCTGCTGTTGCAGCAGCCACGCCCCCGCAACCAGGGCAAACAGATAGATGCTCGTCACGATCTACCGAGAGTAAAATTAGTCACACTCATGCCGCGCAAGCTTTTCCGCAAGTACCTGCCGAGTCACCAGAGCATCCGCGAGAATCGTTACCTTCGTTTCTTCGGAGCAGCCTTGCAGCACCACAATCTCTGGCATCTTCACCGCAAATCGGTCGCTGGCGGTGTGGCGGTCGGCATGTTCTGCGGACTCGTGCCCGGACCGCTGCAAATGCTGTCCGCCGCCCTGTGTGCCATCGTATTCCGCGTCAATCTCCCCGTGGCGGCGATCGTCACCTGGTACACCAATCCGGTCACTATTCTTCCGCTGTACTACCTGGCATACAAACTGGGACTGTTCGTCACAGGCTCCCAGTCTTCAGCACCGCCGCTTCTTGACTTGCAACTCTTCTATCTGCCGGTCATGGAGTGGATCCCGGCCATTGCCCACTGGTTTGCATTGATGGGCAAACCCTTTGCGGCGGGCCTGGTCCTGCTCGCAATGATCCTTGCCGTCACCGGCTATCTGCTGGTGATGGCCGGCTGGCGCGCGCACGTCATGCTGTCGTGGCGCAAACGCCGGCGTTCGCGTATCCCGCCGGCGCCAAAGTGAGCGGCAATGCGCGCTCATTTGCGCAACCGGATTGGCGTATACTCGAAGCGCTTCAATTCTCCCCACGCTTGGCGTTCCGGCTCGGCAGCTGACCGCAATCCTGTTGAATCATGACGCCATCGTACTGGAACGACGCCACTCGCGAACCATCGGGCCGCGACCCTGTACTGAGGGTGCTGATCCGTAACCTTGAAGGCTCCTACCTGCAAAGCCGAAGCGACGCGTTCACGACGCTCGCTCGCTCGATCGTCGGCCAGCAGATTTCGGTATCGGCGGCGGAAAGCGTCTGGCAGAAGCTGCTCGAATCGGTCGGTGCGCTCGGCCCCGCCGCCATCGTGCGCATGGATCCGTCGAAGCTGCGCGCCTGTGGCCTTTCCAGCAACAAATCGACCCACCTGATCGATCTGGCCGAGCATTTTCTGGACGGGTCGCTCGACACGAGCACCTGGAGCGATCACGACGACGAGCAATTGATCGCCGAGCTCACCCGCGTCAAAGGCGTCGGCCGCTGGACCGCTGAAATGTTTCTGATTTTTTTCATGCTGAGGCCGGACATCCTGCCGGTCGACGATGTCGGTTTGCAGCGCGCGATGAGCCTGCACTACAACAGCGGCAAACCGCTGTCCAAGCTCAAGATCCGGCAGATCGCCGGGACGTGGCAGCCCTGGCGAACGGTGGCTACATGGTATATGTGGCGGTCGCTCGATCCGATTCCGGTCAACTACTAAATGAAGGACTCAGGACGCAGGACTGAGATAAAAGCAATGGTGTCACCTACCTGAGTCCTGAGTCCTGCGTCCTGAATCCTGGCTTAGCCTTCCGTCTTCAAGCCGCAACGTCCGCTGCATTCTGGCCGCGATTGCCGGATCGTGGGTCACCACGACGAGGCTTGTGGAAAGCTCCCGATTGAGTTCGACCATCAGGTCGAGCATGCCTTCGGCGGTATGGCGATCCAGATTGCCCGTGGGTTCGTCCGCGAGCACGCATGCCGGCTCGGTCACCAGCGCCCGCGCCAAAGCCGCGCGCTGACGCTCGCCGCCGGACAGTTCGCCGGGCGTATGACTGACTCGTGCATTCAGCCCGACGCGCTCCAGCACTTGTTGCGCGCGCTTCCTGGCCTCGTCGATCTCCATGCGGCGGATCAGCAACGGCATCGCAACGTTTTCCAGCGCGGTGAACTCCGGCAGCAGGTGATGGAACTGGTAGACGAAACCCAGGCCGTGGTTGCGCAATCGGCCTTTTTCCTTTTCATTGAGTTCGTCCAGCCGGCGTCCCATGATCAGGATCTCGCCCGATGAAGCCGAGTCGAGGCCGCCCAGCAGGTGCAGCAGCGTGCTCTTGCCCGAACCCGATGCGCCGACGATGGCCACCGTTTCGCCGCGCCGGACTTCGATGTCGACGCCGGTCAGCACCGGGACGGTATAGTCGCCCTGCCGGAATATCTTCTGCAGATTGCGGCAGGACAGGACGGCATTCACGCTCATCTCACTCATACCTCAGCGCTTCCGCGGGATTGACGCGGGCGGCACGCAAGCTCGGATAAAGCGTCGCCGCCAGGCTCAGCGCAAACGACGTCAGCGCGATCACGATGACATCCGATAGATGGGGATCGGACGGCAGATCGCTGATGTAGTACACATCCTTCGCCAGGAACTGCACGCCGATCAGGCGCTCGATGGCCGGCACGACGACATCCACGTTCCACGCGATCAGCACGCCGACGACCGCGCCGGCGAGTGTGCCAATCACGCCGATCAGTGCACCTTGAATGATGAAGATCCGCATGATCTCGCCGGGCGCGGCCCCCAGGGTGCGCAGGATGGCAATGTCGGCGCGTTTGTCGGTTACCGCCATGACCAGCGTCGAGACGATGTTGAACGCCGCAACGGCCACGATCAGCAGAAGGATGATGAACATCACGCGCTTTTCGATCTGCACGGCACGAAAAAAATTGGCATGGCTGCGCGTCCAGTCGGCCACGTAGACATCCGCGTCGAGGGTATGCGTGAGTTCACGGGCCACGCGCGGCGCCGCGAATAAATCCTTCAGCTTCAGGCGCACGCCCGAAACCTTGTCGTCCATGCGATAGAGCTTCTGGGCGTCGTCGAGATGAATCAGCGCCAGACCCGCGTCGTACTCGTACATGCCGACTTCGAAGATGCCGACGACGTCGAATTGCTTGAGCCGCGGCATGATCCCGGCCGGCGTCACCTGCCCCTGCGGCGCGATCACCACGATCTTGTCGCCGACGTGGGCGCCGATGCTCAGCGCCAGTTCGCTTCCCAGCACGATGCCGAATTTGCCGGATTGCAGCGCGCCAAGGCTGCCGGATTTCATGTGCATGCCGATGTCGGCGACCTTGTCTTCGTCGGCGGGCAGAATGCCGCGCACAATGCTGCCTTGCACGGTCTGGTGGTTGGAGATCAGTCCCTGCGCCATGACGTAAGGCGCCGCCGCGACCACCTCCTTGTTCGCGGTGGTCTGCGCCGCAACCTGCTGCCAATCCTTGAGGCCACCGGCCATGCCGGTGATCTGCACGTGCGAGGCGACGCCTAGGATGCGCGCGCGCAATTCTTTCTGGAAGCCGTTCATGACCGATAACACCACGATCAGCGCGGCGACGCCCAGGGCGATGCCGAGCATCGATGTTATGGAAATGAAGGAGATGAAATGGTTGCGCCGTTTGGCGCGCGTGTAGCGCAGCCCGACGAACAACTCATACGGCGTCAGCATGGATGAAAGGTTTTAAGGCGTGGGTTTTACGGCGGCGATGCGCAGTCTGCCATATTCCGCCGGTGATGCGTAAGACCGCGCGGATTCGTGCAGGTTGCCGCAAGCGGCACAAAACCTGCATGCTAAACTCAAAGTCGTCTTCTCGCCCCGACGCCGTGCATACCGTCACCCTGTTCATTCCCGCCCTGTTCTGGCCGCATGCCGATGCCGACCCCGATGCGCCGGTTGTTCCCGCGCTGCGGACGTTGATCGGCCGCGGCGATGCCGGCGAATCCCGTTGCGACGACGAACATGCGTGGCTGTGCGAACGATTCGGAGTGCAGCGGCAGGCGGACTGGCCGGTTGCGCCGATAGCGCTGTTCGGCACCGGCATGCCTCCAGGCGGAGATTTCTGGCTGAGCGCCGATCCGGTGCACCTTCAGGTGAATCGCGACCGGCTTATCCTGCTGGCCCCTGACAGCCTGTCGATCACCGACGCCGAGGCGGTTTCGCTGTGCGCCGCGCTCAATCGCCATTTCGCCGCCGATCACTTCACCTTTCTCGCGCCCCAACCGCATCGCTGGTACCTCAAAACCGCCCGGCCCGCGCGTATTCACACCAGCGGGTTGTCGCGGGCAGTCGGCCACGATGTCGACCGCATGTTGCCCGAAGGCGAAGACCGGTTGGCCTGGCACCGGATATTCAACGAAGTGCAGATGTTGCTGCACGCCCATCCAGTCAACGAGGAACGCGAGCAGCGTGGCGCCCTGCAGATCAACAGCCTCTGGTTCTCGGGCGGCGGAACGCTCCCGCAAGCCCGCACCTCCTTCCAGGTCGTGATGGGCAGCAGCGCATTGGCGCGCGGATTGGCGAAGCTCGCGGGCATCCCGTTTGCCGCGACCGAACAAGGCATCGATGCGATTGTCGCGGATGATGTCCTGATCGAATTGCGCGCCGCGGCAACTGCCTCGATGCGTCTCGATCCCGCCGCCTGGAAAGATGCGCTCGAAGACCTGGAGCAGCGCTGGTTCTCACCCCTGGCAAGGTTGCTGAAAAAGGGGCGCATTCGCCAACTGGTCATTGAGACGGTCGCCAATGGCCGCAGCCATCGATGGTCGGTAAGCCGGAGGAACTGGTGGCGTCTGTGGAGGCCCGCCGTCGCGCTCGACGCCCCGATTCGCAGACCATGACAATTCTCCCCCGCATCCTCGAGCGCGAAGTGCCTCCGGCGGCCTTTGCAAAGCTGCGCGCCAGCGGCCTGCACCCGGTCCTGGCAAAAATCTACGCTTCCCGCGGCGTCCTCGAAGTCTCGCAGCTCGATACCTCACTGGTTGGGCTGCTGCCGTTCGACCCATTGCTCAATTGCGCCCCCATGGCTGCCTTGCTGGCCGACGCGATCGCCGCCGAAAAACGCCTGCTCATCGTCGCCGATTACGACGCCGATGGCGCCACCGCCTGCGCCGTCGGCATGCTCGGCTTGCAAAGTTTCGGGGCGAAAGTCGAATATCTGGTGCCTAACCGTTTCGAATACGGTTACGGACTCACGCCGGAAATCGTGCAACTGGCCGCCACCAGGAAGCCGGATTTCCTGATCACGGTGGACAACGGCATCGCCAGCGTGGAAGGCGTCGTGGAAGCCGCCAGTCTCGGCATCCAGGTGTTGATTACCGATCATCACCTTCCGGGCGCGCAGCTGCCGGCCGCAGCCTGCATCGTCAACCCCAACCAGCACGGCTGCAATTTTCCGAGCAAGCACCTGGCAGGAGTCGGCGTGATGTTCTATGTACTCGTCGCCTTGCGCGCCGAACTGCGGCGTCGGGACTGGTTCAGCCAACGCCAGGAGCCCAACCTTGCCGAACTTCTCGATCTGGTCGCGCTCGGCACCGTCGCCGACGTCGTGCGCCTCGACGACAACAATCGCATCCTGGTCGACCAGGGGTTGCGGCGCATCCGCGCCGGACGCGCCCGCGCCGGGATCGCTGCGCTGTTGCGCGTCTCCGGACGCGATCCATCGCGCGTATCCACCTACGATCTCGGCTTCGTGGTCGGGCCGCGCCTGAACGCAGCCGGGCGGCTGACCGACATGTCGGTCGGCATCGAATGCCTGCTGACGCAGGATCCGGCACGAGCGACGGAACTGGCGAAACAACTCGACGCGCTCAACCGCGAGCGCCGCGACATCGAAGCCGGCATGCAGGAAACGGCGCTGGCACTCATGGAAAAGATCGATGTGGCGGACACCTACAGTCTGAGCCTGTACGACGAGTCCTGGCATCAAGGCGTGATCGGTATCCTCGCGGCCCGCTTGCGCGAGCGCTTTCATCGCCCCGCCATTGCTTTTGCGCCCGCCGATGGCGGCGAAGCCAGGGGGTCGGGACGGTCCATTCCCGGATTGCATTTGCGCGACGCGCTCGACCTCGTCACCAAACGCCATCCAGGCCTGATCCTGCGCTTCGGCGGTCATGCGGCCGCAGCCGGACTGACAATACGCGGAACGGACGTCGCCGCATTCACCGCGGCCTTCGAGGAAGTCGTTCGCGACCTGGTCGGTCCTGCCGACCTGGAACGCCTGATCGAAACCGATGGCAGCCTGCTTGCCGCGGAAATCGACATGGCATTCGCCGAGGCGCTGGACAGCGGGATCTGGGGACAGGGATTCCTGGCGCCGGTGTTTTGCGACGAGTATGAAATCGCCGATCAGCGCATCGTCGTCGGCAGGCACCTGAAGCTGCGGTTACGCACACCCGGCTCCACACGCATTTTAGGTGGCATCCTGTTCGGGCACAGCGATCCGCTACCCATGCGCATCCGCGCGGTATACCGTGTCCAGGTCAATGAATTCAACGCCACCCGATCCGTGCAATTGCTGGTCGAGCATTGGCAGCCGGCCGATTGAGGACAAGACGATGGACTGGAACTGGCTGGATGGAACAGAACTCAGGCACTTGCCAGCATTCATGACCAGTCTTGCGATCGGCCTTCTGATCGGCCTGGAGCGCGAGCGTCATGCCGGCGTCAAGGCCGGATTGCGTACGTTCGCCCTGGTTGCGTTGTTCGGCGCGCTGGGCGCCTTCCTCAGCGAGCAAACCGGTTCGCCCGCCGTGCTCGTCGCCGGCATCTTGATCGTGGCAGCCATGATCATCACCGCCTATGCGACCGATCCCACCCAACAGGAGCCATGGACCACCACGGTCGTCGCCGTCCTGGTGTGCTACGCGCTCGCGGCCATGGTCTGGTTCGATCATGCAACTACGGCCGTCATGCTGGCCATCATCATTACCGCGCTGCTCTATTTCAAAGCGGAACTGCGCGGCATCACGACCAGGCTGGAACGACGCGATCTGATCTCCATCCTGCAGTTTGGCGTGCTGATGTTCGTCATCCTGCCGATCCTGCCTGACCAGAACTATGGCCCCTACGCCGTCATCAATCCGCGCCAGGTGTGGATCATCGTGGTCCTGATATCCGGCATAAGTCTCGCAGGCTACGTCGCGTTTCGGCTGATCGGACAGCGCTACGGCGCGCCTTTGCTCGGCATTTTCGGCGGACTGGTGTCCAGCACGGCGACGACGTTGGTCTACGCGCGCCATGGACGCGAGCATCCGGAACTGGCCCCGACGGCCACGGTGGTGATCTTGCTCGCCAGTCTGGTCTTGCTGGTCCGTCTTGCCGTGCTCACGGCTTTCATGGCGCCGCAACTATTGCGAACGCTGCTTCCACTATTCGGTTTCGGCCTGCTGCCCGGGGTGGTCAGCCTCGCTTATCTGGGCTGGCGCAACCGGGCGGCGGGAAACAACGGTCCCGTTCCGGACATCAAGAATCCGACCGAATTGCGCACCGCGCTGGCCTTCGGCGCAATGTACGCGGGCGTGCTGCTGCTCGCGGCGTGGCTCTCGGACATTGCGGGAAGCGCCGGCCTTTATGCGGTTGCACTGATCTCGGGCCTGACCGATGTGGACGCGATCACCCTTTCCAGCCTGCGTCTGTTCAACCTGGGCGCTCTGGCGGGCGGCCAGGTCGCGATTGCCGTTGTTCTGGCGATCATCGCCAACACAGTCTTCAAGCTCGGCCTGGTCCTGGTGGTGGGCGGCCAGCCGTTGTTCCGCCGCTGCGCCGGCACCATGACGGCAGTCGTCGCCGGGCTGGTGGTCGCCCTGGTGGTCACCAAACCGGCGGCTTTATAGACGACATCAGTTAAAATGCGCGCCTTTCGGACCTGCAATTCTCACCAGATCGGAATTCACATGGAAGCAGAACGCCTCAATGCGCTGGCCAACCAGCTGGACGGCCTCGATTCACGGACCAAAGAGCTGCGGAGGTATCTTTGACTTCGAAGGCAAGCGCAATCGCCTGACCGAAGTCGTCCAGCTCGCCGAAGATCCCGCGATCTGGAACGATGCGAAGCGTGCCCAGGACCTGGGCCGTGAACGCAAGCAGCTCGAATCGGTCGTCGCCACGCTGGAAAAGCTCGACCAGGGATTGCGCGACGCGCGCGACCTGTTTGCCATGGCCCGTGCCGAGAACGACGATGCCGCGCTGAACGCGATCGCCGCAGACATCGCCGACATGGAAAAGATCGTGGCGGGAATGGAATTCCGCCGCATGTTCTCCAATCCCATGGACCCGAACAACTGCTTCCTCGATATCCAGTCCGGTTCCGGCGGAACCGAGGCGCAGGACTGGGCGTCGATGCTCGAACGCATGTACCTGAAATTCTGCGACCGCCGCGGTTTCACGGTGGAGGTGCTCGAAGAATCGCCCGGCGATGTCGCCGGACTCAAGAGCGCGGCTTTGAAGGTCACCGGGGACTATGCATTTGGAACGCTGCGCACCGAGAGCGGCGTGCACCGGCTGGTGCGCAAGTCACCGTTCGACTCGAACGCGAGGCGCCATACCTCGTTCGCCAGCGTGTTCGTCTATCCCGAGGTGGACGATACGATCGAGATCGCCATCAATCCCGCGGACCTGCGCGTCGATACCTTCCGCGCCAGCGGTGCCGGCGGCCAGCACATCAACAAGACGGACTCCGCGATCCGCATCACGCATTTGCCGACCAATATCGTCGTGCAATGCCAGAGCGACCGTTCCCAGCACCGCAATCGCGCGGAAGCCATGGCCATGCTCAAGGCGAAGCTTTACGAACTGGAAATGCGCAAGCGCAACGAAGAGAAGCAGGCGATGGAAGATTCCAAGACCGACATCGGCTGGGGGCACCAGATCCGCTCCTATGTGCTCGACCAGTCGCGCATCAAGGACCTGCGCACCAACGTCGAACGGGGCGACACGCAGTCGGTACTCGACGGCGACCTCGACGACTTCATCAATGCCAGTCTGAAGCAAGGCGTATAGAACATGGAAGACAAGGACCAACCTGCTCCGGCGGTCGATACCAACCAGATCATCGAGGAGCGCAAGGCAAAACTGAAAGCCCTGCGCAGCGCCGGCAATGCGTTTCCGAACGACTTCCGGCGCACCCACCTCGCTGCGGACCTGCATCGCGACTACGACGCCAGGCCCAACGAGGAACTCGAACCGGCCGCCATCAAGGTCACGGTAGCCGGACGCATGATGCTCAAGCGCGTGATGGGCAAAGCCAGTTTTGCCACGCTGCAGGACATGTCCGGCCGCATCCAGCTCTACATCAGCAATGACGTCACCGGCGAAGAGTCCCACGCCGCCTTCAAGCACTGGGACCTGGGTGACATCCTCGGCGCCGAGGGGACACTGTTCAAGACCAGGACGGGCGAGCTTTCGGTCAAGATCACCGGCCTGCGCCTGCTCTCGAAATCCCTGCGGCCGCTCCCCGAGAAATTCCACGGCCTCGCCGACCAGGAACAGAAATACCGCCAGCGTTATCTGGATCTGATCACCAATCCGGAATCGCAACGGGTATTCAAGGCCCGCTCGGGCATCATCCAGGCCATCCGCGAGTTTTTTGTCGCGCGCGGCTATCTCGAGGTGGAGACGCCGATGATGCAGCCGATTCCCGGCGGCGCGGCGGCGCGCCCTTTCGTGACCCATCACAACGCGCTCGACATGCAGCTCTACCTGCGCATCGCGCCGGAGCTCTATCTGAAACGCCTGGTAGTGGGCGGTATCGAGAAGGTGTTCGAAATCAACCGCAATTTCCGCAATGAAGGCATGTCGACCCGGCACAACCCGGAGTTCACCATGCTCGAGTTCTACGAGGCGTATCAGGATTACCATTACCTGATGGATCTCACCGAAGAACTGCTGCGCGGGCTTGCGCAAAAAGTGACCGGCGGCACGACCTTGAACTACCAGGGCACCGCCATCGACCTGGGCAAACCGTTCGACCGCCTGACCATGGCCGAAGCCATCGCCAAGTACAACACGCGGTATTCGCCGCAGGACTTGTCGAAACCCGAAACTCTGCGCAACGCGCTGGAAAGCTTCAAGGTCGAAGTCTTCCCCACCGACGGACTGGGCCTGCTGCAACTCAAGCTGTTCGAGCAAACCACCGAAGACAAATTGATCCAGCCGACGTTCATCGTCGCCCATCCGACGGACGTTTCTCCCCTGGCGCGCAGCAACGACCAGAATCCGGCGGTAACCGACCGCTTCGAACTGTTCATTACCGGCCGCGAACTGGCCAATGGCTTTTCCGAGCTCAACGATCCGGAAGACCAGGCCGCTCGGTTCCAGCAACAGGTTCAGGCCAAAGAAGCCGGAGACGAGGAAGCGATGTACTACGACGCCGACTATGTCCGCGCGCTGGAGTACGGACTCCCGCCCACGGCTGGCGAAGGGATCGGCATCGATCGCCTGGTCATGCTGTTCACCGACAGCCCTAGCATCCGCGACGTTATCCTGTTTCCCCAGATGCGGCCTGAATAGGGCGTTCTCCACCCAACACAGAAGCACAGAGGACACAGAGAGCACAGAGGAAGGCAAACAAAAAGTATTTAGAAGTGGAAGGAGTAATTTTGGCCGCCAATCGAAACATGTCTCGTTTGTTTCTACCCCATTCCTTGGTTTTCTCTGTGAACTCCGTGTCCTCCGTGCCTCTGTCTTGGGTTTTGACTTTCACTGGCAGGACCAATTCATGAGCAAATCCCCCGACATACTCTGGCAACCGTCGAAGGAGCGCATAGCGCGCTCCAACATCAGCGCGTTCATCAAGCTGGTCAACAAGCGCTGGCAGGCTGGCGTCTCCGATTCGGATGCGTTGTATGACTGGTCGGTAGGCCAACCGGAGCAATTCTGGACGTCGGTATGGGATTTTTGCGGCGTGATCGCCGATAGTCGCGGGGAGCGCGTACTTGTCGATGGCGACAAGATGCCGGGCGCGCAATGGTTTCCGGACGCCGCGCTGAATTTCGCGGAGAATCTTCTGCGCAGGCGCGATGACGAAACCGCCATGGTGTTCTGGGGCGAAGAAAAGGTTCGCCGCCGCATGAGTTTCAGGGAAGTCTACGATGCCGTCTCCCGCACGGCGCAAGCAATGTCTGCTACCGGCGTGAAGCAAGGCTACCGCGTCGCCGCTTTCATGCCGAACATGCCCGAGACCATTATTTTCATGCTTGCAACGGCCAGCCTCGGTGCAATCTGGTCGTCGTGCTCTCCCGATTTCGGCGCGCAAGGCGTGCTCGATCGCTTCGGCCAGATCCAGCCCGTGGTTCTGTTCGCAGTCGAGGGCTATCACTACAACGGCAAGGTCATCGACACTTTGCCCCGCATCGCGGAAATCGCAAAGAACCTGCCGTCATTGAAGCGCACGGTGCTCGTGTCCTATACGCGCGAGCGCCCGGACATCTCCACGATCCAGAAGGCCGTGCACCTGGGTGATTTCGTCGGCAGCTACGCCGGCAAGACCATTGCGTTCAAGCGACTGCCGTTCAACCATCCTCTTTATATCCTGTATTCCTCCGGCACCACCGGCGTGCCGAAGTGCATCGTGCACGGTGCCGGCGGCACGCTGCTGCAACACCTCAAGGAGCATCAGCTCCATACCGACCTGAAACGCGGCGACCGCCTGTTCTACTTCACCACCTGCGGCTGGATGATGTGGAACTGGCTGGCATCCGGCCTCGCAACCGGCGCAACGCTGTTGCTGTACGACGGCTCGCCGTTCCATCCCGCTCCGCGCGTGCTGTTCGACTTTGCCGACGAAGAACGCATGACCGTATTCGGCACGTCGGCCAAATACATCGACGCGCTGAACAAGGCCGGCGCCCGGCCGGTCGAAACCCATGCGCTGGCTTCGCTGACGACCATGTTGTCGACCGGTTCGCCGCTGGTTGCGGAGAGTTACGACTACGTCTACCGCGCGATCAAGAAGGATTTGTTGCTGTCTTCCATTTCAGGGGGCACGGACATCGTCTCCTGCTTCGTTCTCGGCAATCCAAACCTGCCGGTCTATCGCGGCGAAATCCAGTGCCGTGGTTTAGGCCTGAACGTCCAGGTGTTCGATGACGACGGCAGGGCGGTTGTCGGCGTCAAGGGCGAACTCGTCTGCATTTCGCCGTTTCCATCGATGCCGGCCCATTTCTGGAACGACGCCAGCGGAGCCAAATATCGGGCCGCTTATTTCGATCGTTACCCCGGCGTCTGGTGCCACGGCGACTACATGGAACTCACGTCCCGCGGCACAGCCATCATCTACGGGCGATCGGATGCCACGCTCAATCCGGGCGGCGTGCGCATCGGCACCGCCGAGATCTATCGCCAGGTCGAGCGCCTGGAAGAAGTTGTCGAGAGCCTGGTCATCGGCCAGGACTGGGACAATGATGTCCGCGTAGTGCTGTTCGTGCGTCTGCGCGAGAACCTCGTGCTCGACGCAACCCTGATTAAGAAAATCAAGGATCAGGTCCGCGCCAATACCACTCCGCGTCACGTCCCGGCGAAGGTCGTCCAGGTTGCCGACATCCCGCGCACCAAGAGCGGCAAGATCGTCGAGTTGGCGGTACGCAACGTGGTTCACGGCAATCCGGTGAAGAACATCGAAGCGCTCGCCAATCCCGAGGCGCTGGAACATTTCAGGGACATCGTCGAACTGAAGACGTGACCGGATTGCGGGACGAAGGTTCCCCCGCACTCCCGTAATATACCCCTATACGGTACTTGACCAGTACCCCATCCCGGTATTAACTTGGCCGCATGGACCCTGTCATCCTCGTCAAAGTGGATCTGGCGATCGACGGCATGACTTGCGCCGCCTGCGCGGCACGAATCGAGAAAGCCCTGGGCCAACTCCCCGGTGTTGAAGCAGCGGTCAACCTCGCGACCGAGCACGCGCACATCCGCTTTCCGCGCGGCGCGACCGATGTGTCCACCCTGATCGCAACCGTGCGCAAAGCCGGTTACGACGCACGGGAACTGGCCGGGGTATCGCGCGAACAGGAAAAGTTGCGTCACGCAGAAATTTACCGCCGTGAACTCGGGGTGTTCTGGATTTCGGCGGCCTTGACGCTGCCGCTCGTGCTGCAGATGGCTGCAATGTTCGCCGGACACTACGGCGAAGTTCTGCCGCGCGCGCTGCAATGGCTTCTGGCAACGCCGGTGCAATTCTGGATCGGCCGTCGTTTCTACGCGGGCGCCTGGAATGCGCTCCGAGGTGGATCCGCCAACATGGACGTGCTGATTGCACTGGGCACCAGCATGGCTTACTTGTTCAGTGCCGTCGTAACCGCTTTTGGCATGCACGACCTTCATGTCTATTTCGAAGCCAGTGCCGCCATCATCACGCTGGTGTTGATGGGCAAACTGCTCGAAGCGCGCGCCAAAGGAAGAACGTCGGCCGCCATCGAGAAACTCCTCCAATTGCAGCCCAGGCGCGCACAGGTCGAGCGCGATGGGGTCGTCGAGGAAATCGATCTGGAACGCGTGGTTTCGGGCGACTCGGTGATCGTACGCCCGGGCGAACGCATTCCCGTCGACGGCGACGTGATGGAAGGCGCTTCGAGTGTGGACGAGAGCATGCTGACCGGCGAAAGCATGCCGGTCTCCAAACAGCCGGGAAGCCGGGCCTACGCCGCCACGCAGAACCGGACCGGCATGCTGAAAATACGCGCGACCGGGGTCGGATCGCGCACCAGGCTCGCCGACATCGTCCGCCTGGTGGAAGAAGCCCAGGGCAGCAAAGCCCCCATCCAGCAACTCGCCGACCGCATTTCCCGCGTCTTCGTTCCGGTCATCCTGGCGCTCAGCCTGGTGACCCTGATCGGCTGGTGGGTGTTCGACGGGAATTTCACGCACGCACTCATTGCGGCCGTAGCCGTGCTGGTGATTGCCTGCCCGTGCGCGCTCGGACTGGCCACGCCGACGGCGATCGCGGTCGGGACGGGACGCGGGGCGCAATCGGGAATCCTGATACGCAGCGCCGGTGCATTGGAGCTTGCCGGGAAAATCCGCACCCTGGTCGTCGACAAGACCGGAACGCTGACGCTCGGCAAACCGGTCGTGACAACTGTCCTGCCCTGCACCGGCCAAGACGAATCGACCGTGCTGCAGATTGCCGCGTCGTTGGAGCAGCATTCCGAGCACCCCCTTGCGCTGGCAGTATTGGCGCGCGCTCGCGATGCGGGCGTCACCTTGCGGCCGGTCGACGAATTCAGTGCGATACCAGGCATGGGCGTACGCGCGCGCCTCGATGGACGCACTTACCTGCTCGGCTCCCCCCGCTTTGCCGGAGGTGAGCAGTTCGCGATTGGCAATGGCGTGCACCAGCTGACCGCAACCGGAGCCACGGCCGTCGTGATCGCGGACGAAAAACAGGTGATTGGCATGCTCGGCATTGCGGATGAGATCCGGCCCTCTTCCGCCTCTGCGGTTGCACGGCTGCAGGGCATGGGCATCGAAGTGGTCATGCTGACCGGCGACAACGAGGTCGCGGCAGCGGCGATCGCCGCCCGGCTGGGGATCGATCGCTTCCAGGCCGGGGTCTTGCCCGGCGACAAGGCCGCCGAGGTGGGCAGGCTCAAACGCCATGGCGGCGTAGTGGCGATGGCGGGCGATGGAATCAACGATGCGCCTGCGCTCGCGGCCGCCGACGTGAGCTTCGCCATCGGCTCCGGATCCGATATCGCCATCGAGGCGTCGGACATTACTTTGCTGCGCAACGACCTGACCGGCGTGGCCGATGCCATCCGCTTGTCGCGGGCGACCTTGGGCAAAATCCGCCAGAACCTGTTCTTTGCGTTTTTCTACAACGTGCTCGGCGTCCCGCTGGCCGCGTTCGGCATGTTGAACCCCGTCATCGCCGGGGCGGCCATGGCGCTGTCTTCGGTGTCGGTAGTGACCAATTCGCTGCTGCTAAAACGCTGGAAACCTGTTGTTTAGCCGCCAAGGCGCCAAATTTTCTTTAAAGGTAGGAGATGCAATGGAATCGACGGTACTGAAAGTCGATGGCATGACCTGCGGCGGATGCGTGCGCAGCGTGACGAATGTGCTGAAAGCGTTGCCCGGCGTGACAGACGCGCAAGTGTCGCTGGAAAAATCGGAAGCGAAAGTGACTTTCGACCCGGCAATGGCCAGTCCGGCTGCGATGCGCAAAGCAATCGGAGAGGCCGGCTATGAAACGCGCTAAAACCCAGGAAGCTCATATTGCGCACCGCGCCGACAAGCCGAAACTGCTCAAGCGGCTGAACCGGGTGGAAGGACAGGTCCGTGGCATCGCCAGGATGATCGAGGAGGATCGTTACTGCGTCGACGTGCTTACGCAGGTTGCCGCGGTTCGCTCGGCGCTGGACGCCATGGCCTTGCAACTGCTGCGCGACCACACACACGGCTGTGTACAAGGCGCCATCCGTTCCGGCCGGGGCGAAGCCGCCATCGACGAATTGCTGATCGTAGTGGAGAAGTTTGCCCGCTGACCGTTCCCGCCGGAATTTCCCTGTTCCGGCCGGCGACCCAACAGGGCGCATACTGCTCGCTGAGGAACCATGATCGAGTCACTATCGAGTGTCCCGGAGTCCGTCGCGAGGCGCTGCCTGTTGATCGCTCATGTCATCGGCTGGGGCGTTTTCGCGCTCGGACTGAGTGTGCTTGCAGGTTGGTTGTTCGACCTGAGTATCCTGAAGTCCATCATCCCCGGCGCTCTCGGGATGAAATGCAATACCGCTGTTTGCCTGCTGTTTGGCGGCCTGGCGCTGTCGCTCGATCGCCCCGACTCGGGTCGCGTCGCGGGCAACGCCAGGACCTTGCTCACTGGCACGGTGGCGACAATCGCCTTTCTCACTTTGTTCGAGTATTTGTCCGGTCACGATTTGGGCATCGATCAGTTCCTCTTCCGCGATCCCCTCCCGGATAGCTATCCTGGACGCATGTCGCCGGCGACGGCGTTGGCATTTGCCGGATTTTCGCTTGCATTGCTCATCCGGGATCGGGGCGACGATGGTCTGATCCTGTTTCAGTCGCTCCTGTTGGTCCCGCTTACGCTTGGCGCATTCAACCTGATCAGTTATGTGCTGGGACTGCCCGCTCTCTTCAGGTGGGGCAGCGGATTGACGACCATGGCGATTCCTACCGCCGCAGCTTTTGTCGCACTGTCGGTCGGCGTCGGGTTGACCAGGCCGACAAACGGCGTCATCGGCATGGTTGCATCGAAGCGCATGGGTGGCACCTTCGCGCGCCGCGCCTTGCCGATCGCGTTGTTGTTTCCGGTTCTGATTTCCTGGTTGCGCATCAAGGGCGAACTGTTCGGCTGGTACGAGACCCAGTTCGGCTTCCTGATCGTTGCGCTGTCTGCGGTGAGCATATTCTCGGCTCTGATTCTCTTGAGCGCACGCCGGCTGAATCGCCACGACGAACAACTGCAGCAAAGCAACGCATTGCTGGAGACCAATATTTCAGAGCGCACCGCCGAACTGGAATTGAGGGTGGCGCAGTTGCGTGAAGAGATCGTGCTGCGCGAGGCGGCTGAAGGTGCGAGGACGCAGAGCGACATGCGCTTCCACCAGGCGATGGAATTCGCGCCGATCGGCATGGCGATCGTCTCCCTCGAAGGCCGCTGGATCGAGGTCAATCGCGCGGTGTGCGATCTGGTCGGCTACTCGCACGATGCACTGATGAACCTTACCTTCCAGGACATTACGCATCCGGAGGATCTCGATGCCGATCTGGCTAATGTGCGTCAGTTGCTGGATGGCAAGATTCAGACTTATCAGATGGAAAAGCGCTATTTTCACAAGGATGGGCGCCTGGTCTGGGTGCTGTTGTCGGTGTCCCTGGTCCGATCCGCCAAAGGCGATCCGCTGCATTTCATTGCCCAGATCCAGGACGTAACCGGGCGCAAGGAAGCGGAGAGACAGCGTATCGAAAGCGAGGCCCGTTTTCGCAGCCTCACCGCACTTTCGGCGGACTGGTACTGGGAACAGGACGAGAACTTCCGCTTTACGCTGCAGTCGGGCGGAGCGCTCGGTGCCGTCGGCATCTCGGATCAGGACGCGCTCGGCAAGACCCGCTGGGAACTGCCGTACGACAACATGACCGAGGCAGACTGGAACCAACACCGCGTCATTCTTGACGCGCACAAGCCATTTCACGACCTGGAATTGGTGCGCGAACTGGCGGACGGCAAAAAACGCTATGTCAGCATCAGCGGTCAGCCGATGCTGGACGAGGGTGGCCGCTTCACGGGCTATCGCGGTATCGGCCGCGACATATCCGCTCGCCGGATCGCGGAGATCGAACTGGAAAACAGCAAGCGTTTCCTCAGCGAGGTCATAGACGCCATCCCGGTCCCGCTGACGGTGAAAGACGAGAATCGCCGGCTGATCATCGTCAATAGCGCCAACTCTCGCTTCCACGGATGTGCAGCCGCGGACTTCATCGGAAAACTCGACACCGACCTGTTTCCGCCGGACCGCGCCAGACAAATCGAGGCTGAGGACGATGCGGTCCTGCAGACCGGCGAGCCGATGATCGAGGAACAGGCCTTCGAGACCGTCTCCGGCGAATTGCGCTGGATCATCAAGCATAAACGCAGAATCACGCTATCGGACGGTCGGCACTGGCTCATCGCGACGCTGCTGGACATTACCAAACGCCGGGAAACAGAGGCGGCGCTGGCCGAACGTGAATCCTGGCTGCGCCTGGTGACCGACACCAGTGCCGCCTGTGTCGGCTATATCGACACAGAACAGCGTTTCCGCTTCTGTAACCGGACCTACCTCGAGTGGTACGGCATCGAACCGGCCGATCTTCTCGGCAAAAGCATTGCCGAAGTGGTCGGCGAACAATACCCCCGGGTGCAGTCCCACTACCGGCAAGTCCTGCTCGGCCAGCGTGCGAGCTACGAGCGCAAACTGCGGCGCGACGGCGACGAGCGCGATATTTTCGTCGACCTGATCCCCGACATCCGCGATCACGGGATCGTGGCGGGCGCCTTCATCTACTCCTCGGATATCACGGCAAGGGTTCGTGGCGAACAGGCCGTACGGGAAAGCGAGGAACTGTTGAGGCGCACGGAACAAATAGCCAGGATCGGCGGATGGAGTCTGGATGTAGCCACCGCGACGCTGACTTGGTCCGACGAGGTCTATCGCATCCATGAACTCGATCCGGCGCAAAAACCCCGCTTC
>Ga0209131_1000317_pt1 | contig 35220 bp, 33 predicted proteins | sample GraSoi_2013_40cm_FD_185826 | JGI IMG/M metagenome (GOLD analysis project Ga0209131, IMG submission 185826) | Grasslands soil microbial communities from the Angelo Coastal Reserve, California, USA - Sample 9_17_2013_40cm (SPAdes) (version 2) | ecosystem: Environmental > Terrestrial > Soil >...
GACAGAGAGATGGTGTGGGTTCAAAGGAAAAGTTTTGTGGGCTGGGCTTGTTCCGGATGTGCGTGGGAATTTAAGCCGTCAGGACTCCCCGCGGGCGATACGATCGGTGAAATGAAAAACGCCTATGAGCGCCAGCGCGACGGTGAATTTATGTCGCACGTATGTGCCGAACACCTAAGAGCGCAAAAGTTGAATTCTCGCGGTGGAGATCGATTCAAATAAAGTGTTTAGACTGTCTTTTTTGAGACAGTCTGGGTTTCCGTGCTAGCGGTAGCCTTATTTCATCGTGGTGTGGCGAGGGCCGACCTCTCGCTGACCTAACGGGTGCCACTTCCTCCTCTCTCTAGCTCAAGTACCGGCACCCGTACACCTCTTCTGATATTGCATCGATTTCCCCCGCGAACTCTTTAAAGAGAAACAAAATCTGTGAAGTTGATTGCGCCGCTACAGGTTCCCGGAGCGCTCGCCTTGCCGCCTGCGGCAGGCAGGCTCGCTACCAAGGCTCTTCGAGGCTCCCTTCGTTTTTGCTCAGGGCAAGCAGGATGAACTGAAGCCCGGCCGCTACATCGGACGCGCACGAGGCCGCGTGGGATAAACTGAAATGCATGAAGAAGACGCGTAGCGCGGGAGGTGTGGTCACCAATAGCGAGGGCAAGGTGCTGGTGGTGAGTCAACGCGGAACATCCTGGTCACTGCCGAAAGGACACATCGATCGCGGCGAAAGCGCGCTGGTTGCGGCCAAACGAGAGATCTATGAAGAGAGTGGGATTCGCGATTTGGAATTGATCCGCGAGCTAGGAACGTATGAACGCCACAGGATTGGGGTGGATGGCGGCGATGATCGCTCGGAGTTGAAAGTGATCACGATGTTTCTCTTCCGAACGAGCGAAAAATCATTGAGGCCAGTTGATCCCGACAATCCGGAAGCGAGATGGGTCGAGAGATCAAAGGTCGCGCCGCTGCTCACGCATGAAAAAGACAAGGAATTCTTCCAGCGCGTGGAGTTCTAGCTTCGGGTACTGTTCGACGCGTTCAGCGCAGCTCGAAAGATGGGTGAGGTGCGAGGCTCTGAAAATATGCCGCACCGGCGGCCTCGGTTATGTTTGCCGATCTCTCCGAGGCGCAGTCTAACTTCTCTTCAGCGCTTCGGCGAAATGAGCTTTGCTACATCGATTCGTTGGGGGTCTTGAACGAGCACGGAGGTATTGAAGAAGCGGTTTCCGGTGATGATGTTTCCGGAGGAGCCGCTATCTTTGAGAATGCCGATGGCGGCCTCGGTGATCGTGTTATCTGTAACGACGTTGTTGTTGCCCGCGAGGAAGATGCCGGATTCGGCGCCATTGAAAACCTGATTGTGACGGACGCGCGACTGATCGCCCTGGACGCGAATGCCATCGAAAACGGCGGTCGCGAAGGTTTCGTTGCGGTCGATGGCGGCATTGTTGCCGTCAACGAAGAGGTTGACCTGGCTGATGCCAGCCGTGTTGCCGGAGACCTCGATGCCGTCGGATTGTGTGACGAGGATGTTGGTGGCGACCGCGGCGCAGGTGGACGCGGCGGTACACGGCGCCCAAACGTTGTTGGTGACCAGGTTGTCCAGAATCGATCCCGCAGCGCCAAAGCCGATCTGAACACCGTTCTGCGCGGCACCGGTTGTTGGGCCTAGGCCTGTGACAACATTTCGACGAATGACAGAGGTGGTGCCTTTTTCATCGGCAGTAATGCCGTTCTTCTGAAAGTCGTGAACAGTGCAGTCGTGGATTTCGACCTTCGAGACCCCACCGTTGCCGCTTTGCACGAAGATGCCGGTGCCGCTTTGGCAGCCATTGAGCGAGGGAGCGAGCTTGAAATTGCGGACGGCCATGCGGTCAAGTTCACCCGAAGCATTTTGAAACGAAATGCCGATGAGATCCGGAGCACACTCGGAGATGCCGTTGTTTGCGCCATCGACTGTCAGTCCGGAGATGGAAACACCGGTTGTGCCCGCGACGAGCAGCGCCGTGGCAATGGGAGCGGCGTCGAAGAGGCTGGCGGTGTTCGCTTGCATAGCGGAGGGCATGAGGATGGCGCCGTTGTCGGCATCGATGTCTAACGGCTTGCGGATCGTAATCTGTTCAGCGTAGATACCCTTGCAAATGTGGATCTCGTCGCCCGGAGAGGCAGCGTCGATCGCGTTCTGGATATGAGTGAACGCCGCAGTGGGGCACTCGACTTTGTCGTCATCCACGACGAGCCGGGCATGGTGGGCTGGCAAAGCCGGGGCGGGCCAAACGAGGGCCGACACGAGAATCACCGCCAACGAGAAAGAGTATTGAACCTTGCTTTTCATGGTAGCGTGCCTCGCTTTCAAGCGGATCGGAACACGGGCCCATGCGAGGATGCAGCGGCTGGAGCTTGCTCCCGGGGGACGCGGGCCCGGTTTTTCGACAAATTCGAAATCGTGAAGTACGGGGCTGGAGGCGCGAGGGAATATACCAAGTCTGTCCGGATGGGGCAATAGATCGAGCGGACAGTGTCGGATTGGATTGACTACGGACGGGCGGGCATGGTTAGTCTCTATGTCAGTGTCTCTTTGGTTCGTTTCTTAACAGGCATGGCTGGCAGAAATTGCGCCTTCCGGTACATTTAGCGAAAGATATGTGGACCTATATTGTCGGGCCGTTTCTGGCGTTTTTGCCGAAAGAGTGGCGGAAGGCGCTGCCGTTTTCCGATGCTGTCAACTGGCCGCGCGCGGTGACGCTTAGCGGGCTTGCCGAGATGGCGGTTGCACTAGTGGCGCTGCTGTATTGGTATTCGATTTCGATGACGACGTGGGTGAATCGCGGGTTGGAAGTGGCGATGAGCGGCAAAGCCGGGTCTGGGATCACGGACCAGGCAATCGGCGCAATGGCGTGGTTCCTGTGGGCGAATCATCCGCTTACGTGGCTTCTTGGGTACTTCAGCGTGGAAGGCGCGGTGCGAATGTGCGGAGCGGCGTTTGCGGACAGCCTGCTGGGGACGCTTCCGCTGTTCTTAGTCGATAAGGGAGTGCGGGTGTTTCTTGGCGGATCGAAGACGGCTCAGGAGGCGCCGGGCGCTGCTTCCTCGTTCCTCGGCGCCGTAAGTGAAAAGATACTGGAATCGAGCGTGCCGGTTAGTGCGGACGAGATTTCTTTTCAGAAGGGCGCGACAGAAGAGGTTATGGAGATTCGAGCGAGCCGGAAAAAGGCGGACTGGGATCCTCCGCGGGTGGTTCGATATCGGGAAAGCTACTACCGGCTCGAAGATTGCTCGAAATGCGCGGGGACGCGGCCATTTCGCTATCGGCTGCGCCGATTGTCGGCAGGAGTGCCCGGGCGCAAAGTGCTTGTGTACGAACCGGTAGACGCGGTTGTTGCGGAAACGCGCTAGCTATTGCGAGACGCGAACCCGGGGCGGCTGGCAATGCGCTTGCCCTAATTGGGGTTGCTTGCCGCGGATGGTTGCAGCGACTTCAAGCGCTGCTCGATCTTGTCGGCTTCCTCGGGGCGCCCGAGAGTGCGCAGCGTTTTTCCTTCTCGAGTTAACGTTTGTTCGAGATAGGTGGTATCCGGACCGGGCTCTTTCTCCAGGAGAGAAATCAGCTTGCGATCGTAAGGCTCAAGCTTCTCAGGCTTGCCCCACTTTTCGTACAACATGCAAAGCGTCATCAACATCCTAGTTTCCATTCCGCCGTAGCGTGGATCGTAATTGTAGAGTTTCTCCTCGATGTCAGTGGCCTGTAGCAAATAAGGTTCAGCGTGTTCGTAGTCTTCCTGGGACATGTAGATGCCAGCCATGACGGCAAGCATTTCTGCATAGCCCGCGCTGTTCTCTCCATAGAATTTTCTGTTTACGTCGAGAGCGCGGTCGGCGAATTTCTTGGCGGCTGGGAGATCATGTTGTGACAAGGTGCTTATCGCAAGAAATTTAAGAGGCTCCGTTACAGCCAAGGCATTTTGCGGGCCGGAAAGTTCTCCGGCAACCTTGAGTTGGCGCTCGAAGAAGCCGGTCGCGCCAGCGAAGTCGCCGCGGAACCCTGCTATGTGGCCGAGATGGGCAAATATTGAGGGCAGACGGGCGTCCAGTGGCTTAAGGGCTTCGGCAATTTTCAGGGCTTCCTTGTAATCTTTATCTGAATCGTCCCAGCGGCGGTCGCTAAAGGCCTGCGAGCCGCTCTGCATTAGTGAATCAAGTTTTTGCGTGGCACTCGCAGCGGACTGCGTGTCACGCAAGCTTTTTTCGAGTTGGGCGGCCTCATTGGACTTGCCAGCTCTCCTTAAAGACGCGAGATGCTCGTTAAAGCGTTCCTGTGCCTCTTTGTACTTTTTACCGGCGTCGTAAACACGAACGCCGGTACGGGGTCGCACGGTCGTAAAATCGACGCTATCGTCCGCCGCGGCTTGCCGGTACTGATCCATAGCGGCAGCCCAATCGCCCTTCTTTTCCAGAGTGGAGGCTAGTTCAAGCCTTACGTTGGCCTGTTTTGCTTCAAGAGCAAGGGATTCCTTGAATTCGCTAACGGCTGCGTCTAGATCGCCAGATAGCAGGAGGGCCTGCGCGTAAAGGTCATGTGAATGGGATTGGCTGGGGTCGAGGTCCTCGGCCATTTTTAACTCTTTCAATGCGCCCGCCGCGTCTTTCCTGGTTAGCAGGACGGTCCCGACGCTGCGGTGCGCTTTGAATGAGTTCTCATCAAGTTCTTCGGCTGCTCGGTACTCGGTTAGCGCGGCGTCGTAATCTTTTTTGTCTTCGAGGAGAGAGCCGAGACGGATGAGAGGTTCCGTGTCGGATGGATCTAACTTTGCTGCCGTGCGAAATTCTTTTTCGGCTCCCTTCAAGTCATCGGTGTATTGGAGAGCTGTGCCTAGGCACAGGTGGCACACTTCGGCGTCCGGGAACATGGTTTCCAGTTCGCGAAATTCGCGAATCGCTTCAGGGTACATGCCGAGACTCATGAGTGCTGAGCCGAGATTCTGCCGCGTGTCATAGCGACTGGGATTCAAGTGTTTGGCTTCACGATATTCGCGAATGGCCGAATCGATGTCGCCCATGGCGACAAAGCTTATACCGAGATTGTAGTGGGCATTTATGTCTCCCGGCTGTAACAAGATAGCCTTCTGGTATTCGGTGATTGATGCGTCCCAATCGCGCTGGCGATAGAAGAGGATCCCCAAGTCAAGGTGTACGGCTTGGTAGTCGGGCTTAATGCGAAGGGCCTCCTTGTATTCGAGGGCCGCCGCGTCGAACTTGTTCAAGGTTTCCAGGCCTAGGCCGGCATTCTTGTGGGCTTCGGCGTTTTCCGGAGTGCGTGCTAAGGCAATCCGGGCCTCGCGCAAGGCCTGTTCGGCATTACCTAAACGGTACAGTAAATAGCTCAGTTTTGTGTGCGCTTCGGGGAAGTCGGGATCTTGACGCAGGACTTCGTTGTAAACCGCTGCGGACTCTGCCCAACGCTCCTGCTGGCGGAGTAGTTCGCCCATGACAAAGCCGATTTCAAATTTTTCGAAATTGCCCTTGAGGGTGGCGGTTAGCTCGTCGGCGGCTTCATCGTAGTGCTTATCTTTCATGAGCTTGGCAGCGGCGGAGATGTGCGGGAGGAGAGCTGGATCAGGCTTGTCTTCGGTGGCCTTCGCGGGCGGCTTGGCGGCACCGAGAGCGGCGAGGACCGAGGGGGTGGCGCCGGCGGTTTTCAGTTGGGCGCGAAAAGAGTCATCCATGCGGAAGGCGATGCCTCGAGTGTGGATTTCGTTCACGATGTTTTCCGGCAGTGCATTCCCGGCCACGAGAGCCAGGAGCTCGGTTTGGCGGAGCGGCCGGGATGAAGTCTCTGACGCGCCTGCGGTGAATGAAACGAGCAAGCAAGCGACGAGCAGAGACAGAAATGCGAGTTTAGCCACGAGGTTCCCCCTTTAGGTCGAGGAAAGTGTAGTGGGGTTTCTGCTCTTGGTACGTAGTACGCAAGTACTGACTTTTGGGGTGAGCGTCCAAAGAAGAAACCCGCACGGGAGAGGGCGCTCGGGCGGGCGTGGGCCTACAGGACATCGCGATGGGTGCGATGGCGCATCCAGTCGGCGTAGGGGCGCAGATTCAGCAGGGCGGACTTGGCGCGGAGATCGCGCAGGAATTTGCGTTCGGCTTGGGCGTCAGAGGCGGAACGCGGTTCGGTTGCGGAGTCACGTCGGCGCCGCAAATCTTCTGGGCGCTTTAGGCGGATGCCTACTTGGGCGGATTGGACTCTGGCGCGATCGGGGATAAGGAAGTCGCCGAAGGCGACGGCGTCGGTGATGCGGAACGGAGCTTGCGGATCTTTGTTGCTCTGGTTGATGCGATCTTTGAGCGCGACTAGCGCCTGTTCAACACTTTCGCGGGTGAAACGGGGAGGCGTGGCGCCGGAGACGGTTTCGCCGGCCGGAGTGGTGATCCAATCATTTGTGCCGCGCGCAGGTTCTCTTTGCTGAGCAGGCTCGCCGCTGCGAGCAGGCTGAACGTAGCCTTGTGCCTGCAGGAATGCGAGGATTTGCTTGGCCTCGGGGCGATTGATTTTTAGCGTGTCGGCGAGGTCGCGGGCGGTCCACGCGAGGGTTCCCTTGGTGTCTTTGAGGAAGCTGAGGGCGGCCTCGGCAGGAACGGAGGGAAGCGCGTTGGGGCGCGTGTGGCGGTCGCGATAGGCGGGCATTGGGTCACTTTATCCCACGAGGTGCGGCGTGATTAAACATTTCTAACAACAAAGATGCACGTTGGACCGCCGTTCGCGTGGAATGCGCCTATACTGGAAGCACCATGGAAAAACTTCAAGCATTGCAAGCCGCGGCTCGCGAGGGCGGCTTCGTCCAGGTCGAAGAAAGCGAAGAAGGAACTGTCCTGTGGCTTAGGAAAGAGAAATCCGATGCGGCTACCAAGACGCACCAGCGTATCTGCATCGACAGCTTGGCAAATATTTTGACTGTCTATTGGATGACCGCTCTTGGGAAGATAGACTCGAAGACCTTCCGTAACGTCCCAAGCTTGCAAGAGTGGTTTGCGTTGCAGCCAGCCGAATGACAAATCGTGAAGCCATCCTGCGACTCTCTGTGAACACGGGCGACGGGCTGGCCATGACTTGGCTGCGCGATAACAATGCTAAGGTCATCCGCGCTGCTGTCACGCGGTACTTTGGAGCAGGGCCGGTCGCGGACAAGGCGGAGGGCGCGCTTGTGCAACGGATGGCAGACCACGCGCGGTCCTACGAGCATCAAGAAAACGCGGACGAATGGCTGGCGAGATGCGCCAACACGGAGTGCGACCGCTTGCGTAACGAAGGGATTCACGAGAAAGCGAATCGCGATTAGGCTAAATAACCCTAGGTTTCTGAGGATGTCTTGGCCGGCGACGAAACTCCCAAATTGATTGACACCTCGCAGCACGCCCTCACTCGAATCAACGAAACCAGCATTCCATGAAAAGCGATACGCTCGCTAGATTGCCGCGGAGACGGAAGACGCTTCGTCTCTATGGCGAATAAAAAGCGAATATGATATTTTCGGGTCATGCCGGTTCGATCTTGCCGCGTTACGATTCAGGATATGGACGGCGTAACGCACACCGTTGAGGTCACGGCGGCTACACTGTATGAAGCCGTTGCGCAGGGTCTGGCCGCGATTCGCCGGAATGAGTGGTTGGCTGGCATCGCGCAGGGAGTCAACGTAGTTAAGGTGTCGGTCGCGGATGTGCGCGTGGAGCACGAGGTCAAGCTGATGGATTTTACGAAGTGGGTGGATCGTACGGGCGGCTCGCCGCGCGAGATGAGCGACCGTCAGCGGATTCGTGCGATTCTCGGCATGCCGACGGCACGATAATAGCAAACGACGAGACAGGGAGCGGGGGGTAATTGTTATGCAGGGGCGGTACAACGTGCTGTTTTTGTGCACTGGGAATTCGGCGCGGTCGATTATGGCGGAGGCGATTCTGAATCATAAGGGGAACCCGAATTTTGAAGCGTTCAGCGCGGGAAGCCATGCTACGGGGCGCGTGCGGGTGGAGGCGATCCAGCAATTGAATGGGGCGGGGCTGCCAACAGACGGTTTGCGGAGCAAGAATTGGGATGAGTTTGCGATCACGGGCGCGCCACAGATGGATTTTGTGATTACAGTTTGCGACGGCGCGGCGAAGGAAGTTTGCCCGATCTGGCCGGGTCATCCGATGACGGCGCATTGGGGCGTGGCGGACCCGGCGTCGGTGGTGGGTATGCCGGAAGAGATTGCGCGAGCGTTTCACGAGGCGTACGTGACGCTGGAGCGGCGGATCAGCCTGCTGGTGTCCTTGCCGCTTGCTGGCATGGATAAATTGGCAATACAGAAGGAAATCCAGCGGATTGGGCGGGAGTCTTAGCTGTTCTCCCTGCTTCCCCCGAAATCTGAAACGTCCCTTTTATACGTTGCTTAAGAACTAAAGATTCTGGCAAGACCAAGGGAACCCTTGTGTCGTCTTTGCGTATTGGAGGGAGAGGTCTGGAGGGTCGATGGTAGACCGCGGAGGCAGGGTGGTTGTGGTTTAAGGCGTCAAAGCGGCGGCCAGACCGCCGCACTCCAAAGGTGCGGGAGGAGTCGATGGACATGCGCGGGTGGGCGGAGATGGTGGGGCGGGATTTTGGGTATGCGCTGCGAACGCTGCGGCGGAGCCGGGGCTTTGCGGTGGTGGCGGCGCTGACTTTGGCGCTGGGGATCGGCGCGAACACTGCGATTTTTACGCTGCTCGACCAGGTGTTGCTGCGGCTGCTACCCGTAAAGAACCCCCAGCAGTTGGTGCTGCTGACGATGCGCGGCCGGCATTACGGGAACAACTGGGGCGGGAACGCGATTTCCTACCCGATGTACCGCGATTTTCTGGACCACAACGAAGTGTTTTCCGGGATGTTCTGCCGATTTCCGCAACCGGTGAGCATGACGTATGGCGGACAAGCGGAGCGCACGCAAGGGGAGTTGGTCTCGGGAACCTATTTCAGCGTTTTGGGGGTGGGCACGGCGCTGGGACGCGCGTTCACTCCTGAGGATGATCGCGTGCCGAACGGGCATCCGCTGGTGATGCTGAGCTATGACTTCTGGAAGCAGAGATTCGGCGGCGATCCGCAGATCGTCGGGAAAACGGTGTTGGTGAACAACCACCAGATGACGATTATTGGCGTGGCGCAGGCGGGATTTGATGGCGTGGAGCTGGGGTATGCGACGAAGATCTTTGTTCCGGTGATGATGGAACAGCAGATCATCGTCGGCCCGATGAAGATGCTGACGGACCGGCGCTCACGCTGGGTGAATGCGTTCGGGCGGCTCAAGCCGGGCGTGTCGGAGGAGAAAGCCAAGGCGTCGCTGCAGCCGTTCATGCATTCGATGTTAGAGATGGAAGTGAAAGAGGCGGCATTCCGCAATGCGTCGGCGTATGACCGCGAACAATTTCTGAAGTCCTGGATTGATGTGTTGCCAGGATCGCAGGGGCGGGCGTCGCTGCGGCGCGAGCTGCGCACGCCGTTGTGGGTGTTGATGGCTACGACGGGGATGGTGCTGCTGATCGCGTGCGCAAATATCGCCAATCTTTTGCTGGCGCGAGCGACAGGCCGGCAGAAGGAAATTGCGGTGCGGCTGGCGATGGGGGCAACGCGCGGGCGCATCGTCGCGCAGTTACTCATCGAAACGCTTTCACTTTCGGCGCTGGGTGGGATTTTGGGATTGGCGCTGGCGTTCTGGGGGGACAAGGCGCTGATGGCGATTTATCTGCCGTCGGAGTCGAACGAGTTGAATATCTCCACGGCGCCGGATTTGCGGATTTTGTTCTTTACGCTGGCGGTGACCGTGATTACCGGAGTGATTTTTGGTTTGGCGCCGGCGCTGCAGGCGACGAAGCCGGACGTCGGCAAGACGCTGAAAGATGAAGCAGGCGCCGTGGTTCGCGGAGGGCACGGCCGGCTGCGGAGCGCGCTGGTGGTCACGCAAGTGGCGCTGTCCTTGTTGCTGCTGATTGGCGCTGGACTGTTCCTGCGCAGCCTGAGAAATCTGAGCAGCCTGGGTCCGGGATTTCGCGCGGAGCGGCTGGTGGGATTCAATATCGATCCATCGCTGAATGGCTACACACCGGAGCGACTCAATAATTTTTATCAACAATTGACCGACAACCTGAACGCGATACCCGGTGTGAAATCGGTGGCCGTGGCGTCTATGCGCATCATGGAAAACAATGAGTGGGACAGCGGGATGACGGCGGAAGGGTATTCACCGACAAAGCCGGACGACCATCCGCAGGCGTATATGAACCAGATTGGCCCAGGATACTTCGCAACGCTGGGCGTGCCGATTGTCGCGGGGCGGGATTTTCGTTTGACCGATAACCGCGTGATCAAACGAGCCAATGTGACAGACGATTTTGACACCATGCCGACTACCGTGATCATCAACGAAAAATTTGCGCAGCGATTTTTCGCGGGGCGCAGTCCGGTGGGCATGCATTTGGGATTTGGAACCGATCCCGGAACGCACACGGAGATGGAAATTATCGGGGTGGTCAAAGACATCAAGTACACGAATTTGCGGGATGAGATTCCAATACAAGCTTACGTGCCGTACATGAACAGCCCGTATTTGGGTGGCATGACGATCTACGTGCGGACTGGTGGAGAGCCGAATCAGTTGATGTCCAGCGTGCGCGCGAAGATGCGAGAGATGGATGCGAACCTGCCGATTTATGCGATGCGCACGATGGAGGAGCAGATAAGCAATTCACTGTCGACGGAGCGGATGATTGCGAGCTTGTCGACCGTGTTTGGATTTGTGGCCACGGTGCTGGCGATTATCGGATTGTACGGCGTGATGTCGTACAGCGTGGCGCAGCGTACGCGGGAGATTGGGATTCGAGTGGCCCTCGGAGCGGAGCAGGGGAAAGTGATCTGGATGGTGATGCGCGATGTGCTGCTGCTGATTGCGATCGGCGTCGGTATAGGCGTGCCGGGGGCGTTGGCGCTCACGCGGGTGGTGAAGAGCCAGCTTTATGGTTTGCAGGCGCATGATCCGTGGACGTTGGGACTTGCGACGGGATTATTGGCGATGGTGGCGTGCGCGGCGGGATATGTGCCGGCGTTGCGAGCGAGCCGGGTAGACCCGATGAAGGCGCTGCGCTATGAGTGATTCGCGGCAGAAAGACTAAGGCGCACAGCCAGAAATCGCTGTGCCACTTTGGATCTGGAACGCCGAGGGGTGGCGCTGGCCGGTTGAGATTAGGTGCTCGATTTCCGCGAGGGGAGCGATGTGGCCGCGCGCGCCGATTCCGGTGCAGTTGAGGGCGGCGGCGGCGCAGGCGAATTCGAGTTGGTGCTGCAGCGGCCAGCCTTGCAGCAATCCAAAAATAAAACCAGCGTGGAAGATGTCGCCTGCGCCGGTGGTGTCGACGGTGTCGACGCGAAAGGCGGGCGCGTAGTGGAAGTACGCGCCGTCGTAGGCCAGGACGCCTTCGGGGCCGAGAGTAGCGGCGGTGAGGCGCGCGCCGTAGCGGCTGCGTACGGCGGGGAGCGATTTGCGCAAATCGGATTCGCCGGAGATGCGGCCGGGAATGTCGCGGCTGGTGATCAGGTAATCGATCAGCGGGAGAAGGGCGTCGACGCCGGGGTAGAGTTCGTCGAGATCGGCGATGACGGGGATGCCTGCGGAACGCGCCCAGGTGGCGGCGATGGTTGCGGCGGGGGTGTCGTGGCCGTCGAGGTGGAGCGCGCGGGCTTCGAGGATCCACTCGCGATGCAGGTCGCTGGGTTGGAGAGCGAGGCGGTCGTCGCGCTTCCAGAGGACGGTGCGTTCGCCGGCGTCGTCGACGAGGATGAAGGCTTGCTGGCTGGGGCAGCCTGGCGCGGTGAGGAGATGCGTTTCGACGTCGAGGCGCGCGAATTCGGCGCGGTGCAGGGCGGCGGCGGGATCGTCGCCGACTTTGCCGACATAGCGAGTCCGGAGCCCCCAGGATTGGCAGGCCACCATGGCGGTCGCGACTTGGCCGCCCGGAAGGACGTTGGCGGAGCGGAATTCCACTTTGGACCCAGCGGCGGGGAACTGGTGAACGGGAATGAGTGTGTCGGTGGCGTTGAGGCCGACACCAACGACGTCGACTTTGGAGATGGGCATTTGCCGGGGCCAAATGTAAAGGAACTGCCGCGCGATGCAAAGAGAAATGCGGCAACGGGCCGGCCTTGGATTGCCCGCCTTATCTGGACTTTGGCCGCCAAACATATTGGGGACGCATTCTGCGCTGGCCTAACTTGGAATACACCTCAGTCCCATCGGGATTGATATCGACGTCTATGAGATCGTAGATGTCAATAATCTTGTCCAATGACCACCTCACCATTTGCCCGTCAGAGTTTAGGTACGGGGTCGCATATTCTTGCCACTGCAGCTTAAGGCGCTTCTTGGCATCTTCGAAGGAAGAAGCGCGGACTAGGACGAAACGGTCCTCAGTCCCCTGGTTCCCCAACCTCGCGTCTTCAACTTGGATTACTACGAATGCGCGCACGCAATACCATGTCAATGGCGACTTGGACGAAACCCGGCGACGATGTCCCTCGATGCGCATAACATAAATAGATCTAACTCCTAGCGCCTCAGTAAGCGCAGAGACTTCGCGTGCGGTGCCCTGCACCGTCAGTGTGGAAGGAAGCTGCGACCAGCGCCGGGCCTTTCTGTGTGTCACAATGCCGTTTTTTTCTAGAAATGACATCTCCGGATGAAGGCGATGTAACCTTTGGATCCACCGATCCACTCGAGCAGCCATGTAAGGCAGGCGCTTTGTGGGCTTGAGTTTCCGAACCCCAGGGGTCAGGTCATACGTGCCGAAGTTCACTAAGGCATGAACCTTTCGATTGGCAAGTCGACGGAACGAGGTCAGCGTCAACCCGAAATTTTCAAGGCCCATCACAGGCACGTTCCCTCCTTCGCGCCAAATTCAGCGTTGTCATTGATATTAAATATCATCCTGTCACCACCGGATTCAGCTTCGGCCCAGACCCGTATTTCGAATAACACGGAGAGATCGAAAACTTAGATCGCGGGAAAACTCAGCCGAAAATGGTTGTGGCACAGTCAGTGAAAGCGGGTTGTGCGATGCAGGGTAACGCCGCAAACGAGCAGTAGAGTAAGCGTGGCGGCGCTCAAGATTAGAGCCGGTGCCCAGTTGAGTGGGATTTGCGGGAGGCGGGCGGTCGCGCCTAAATATACGAAGATGGCGGTGACGGCCGCTACGAGCAGCCAGTCGATCGCTGTGCGCGAAGGCTTTGCTTCGCTGGCGGCTTGGCGGCCGTCCATGCGCGCTTCGACATAGTCCCTTTCGACGTTGTAACGGTGGCTCTCGCGATGCGCGGCTTGCTTCCAGCAGGTTTGCTCGGAGCTGGAGGCGGAAGAAAACGCGATGGCGGCCACTCCGGCCATCATCAGCAAAGAGCCGCCGATCACTTGCGCGTAGACGGAGTGACTGCGGCCGTGCAGCTCGCCGAAGACGAGCGTGCCCCAGAGCAGCCCCCATAGTTGGTTAGTGTTGCTGAGGGGAATGCCGCGGCTGATGCCCACGTATTTTGCGGCGTACTGCTGAAAGAGGTCCCCGATAACCCAGACGAAGCCGCCGAGCATGAGCCAGAAGAGAACATCGCGCGCGCTTTGCAACTCGCGCAAGAGCGGCGTTACGCCGAGATAGCTGACAGCGAGCGCGGACATCATGCCGAGCTCGCCGAACGTGAAAAAAGTGACGAAGGAAAGCGGATTCATGCCGGTGAGGTAGGCCTTGCGGTAGGGGATGTACATCGTGCCCCAGAGGACGCCTGCGCCGAGCGCAGCCCAAACTCCGCGAAGCGAATGCGCGGCGGGAGCTTGGGCTGACGAAGCAATGGCCAGCAGTGCCGCACCCACGCACATCACTAGCGCGCCGCCAAGAACGCCGAGCCAGCGGCGCCAGCCTGCTTGGCGCAATTCGTTGAAGAAGAGAAAACCCCAGAGAATGCCGAGCAGGCTATTGGAGTTCCACAGTGGAAACGCGATGCTCAGGCCGATATCGCGGATGGCGAAGATGGTCATGGTGTTGGCGACAGCCCAGAGGCATCCAGCCAGCAAAGCCCAGATGATTAGGTGAGGTGCGCGGCGGACGTCGGCGCGCACGGAGGAAGTGCCGAGGATGAGCGCGGGGACGCTCCAGCGGGCAAGAAAAACGCCGACGACCATGATGAGCGAAATCACTAGTGGAGAAAGGCCGATGGAAACGAGTTTGGTGGGAGCTTCTGCAGCGCCGAGCCACGCGCCTGCGGTGAATCCTGACAGAATCCCGAGCAGTTGCAACTTGCGCGCGCGCGAAGCGTCTCGGGTCGGCGATTCGATGGTTTGAGTTAGCGTGGATGCCATAGCGGCTCAGTGAAGGAACGTCAGCAGAACAAGTCCGCCGATCAGGACCGCGACGGGCACCCAGAAATGGATGTCGGTCAGAACGCTCGCGAGCGTGCTTTGCCGTGGCGTAATTTCGTTGGGCATGCGGCCTTTCTGAAAGGAAGCGCCGCTATGCTAGGACAATTCGGGCGTTTAATCCAATCAGATCGTGAAAAACGGAGCGCCACTGCTCTAGCGGGGCCAGACACCGGCGGTGAAGCTGCGGATGGTCGTGAAGTGGAGATTTTCGTAGAGCCGGACCGCGGAGCGGTTTTGCGAGGTCACGGTCAGAGTCAATTCGCGGAACTTCATGGCGCGCAGGGCTTCCGCGGAAGTTTGCATGAGCATGCGGCCAAGTCCGTGCCCTTGATAGCCGGGCAGGACGCAGATTTGCGTGGTGTGGCCGACGCCGGGGGAGACTTCGCTGGTGAGCACAGCGGCGATGAGTTCGTCGCTGCCGGGCTGGCGGAGAACGAAGGAGGCGGTGGGCACGAATTGGCCGCACCCGGGGAGAAGAATAATGTTCTTGAGGAAGCGCAGAGCTCCGCCTCGGCTGCGGTACTGATCGTTGATCTCGCCGTCCACGTGACTGGCATAGGACAAGTAAATCAATTTCGCGCAAGGCTCGAAGAAGCGGTCGTTCCAGCGGTCGAGGCGCATGCCTGCGGAAGCGCCGCCATGTGTTTCTGAATTTTTCTGCAAATCGAGGAGCATGAATTGCCGCGTATAAAGTTTGAAACCTTGCTCGCGCAGCGGGTTGTCGACCGGGCCGCCGAAGGGCATGAGTTGCGCTTCGATGCGCGAAAGCTGCGGGAGCGCGCGCATGGAAAAGAGCATTTCCTCGAGAAGGCGGCGGCCGATATCGGCCTGGGCGAAGCGGGGGGAAACGTAGAGGCCGCCGATCAGTCCTTTTTGCTCCTCGAGAACATAAAAGGAATAACCGGCGGCGGAGCCATTTTCAAATGCGACGCAGCCGCAGAGCGCGTGTGCTTCCAGAAAACGTTTGATGAGGTCGAGCGCGCCGCGATAGTCCCAGTGCAGCTCGTCGTGCCAGTGTCGCGCTTCTTCCTCGAGCAGCGGCTCAAGCTGGCGGACGCTGGTTTGGCGAAGGTCGAGGATATTCATGGGCGGCGCGGGGCGCAGCTTTATGATAGCCGATTCGGTAAGGCGCGCGCGAAAGGCGGCGCTATACGGGAATGCGCGGTGGCTGCTACTGCATGCGACACAGGCCGAGCAGTTACGGAAGGGATAACAGAAAGCGCGTGCTACGATGGCGGAAGATTTCGAGTGAGGGATTAAAAACGGCGCAATGCGCCAGCCCAGTGGCGCAGGTCACGCATGTCTATTCTTGACGAGTTCCGGTTTCCGTCGCGTTGGTACACAAAAATAGGGATGGCCGTTTTGGCAATGCTGTTTTTTGCCGTGGTGGCCACGTCGGCGATTGCCGGATTTTTGGTGTACCGCATCGTTAAGCCGCAGCGCTCCAGCAGCGAAATCAACATGGACAGTTTTCCGGGGCGACCCGACGCGGTGAAATTTTCGGTGCCGGGACCGGGGCAGCGCGAAGGCTGGTTCTTCCCGGGGCTGGTGGGAGCGCCGACGATTGTGCTGTGCCATGGCTACGGCTCAAGCCGCGGCGAGTTGCTGACGCTGGTTTCCGCGCTGCAGGATCACCAATACAACGTGTTCGTCTTTGATTTCGTCGCCCATGGGGGAAATGACGGGATTACCTCGTTCGGTTATCACGAAGCGGACGAAGTGCGCGCGGCGATTGATGAACTCGCCAGACGCAACGACGTGAACCCTGACCATTTCGGATTGTGGGGCTATAACCTGGGCGCGTACGCGGCGCTGCGCGAGGCGGAAGGGGATAAGCGCGTGCGCGTGCTGATTCTGGACTCGGTCTACGATTCGCCGGAGGAAATGGTGAAGATCGGGGTGGAGAAAGAAGGACTCGCGGGAATTCCGTTGATGGCGCGGTCCGCGGAAATGAGCTTCGGTTGGATCAATCACAAATATCACGGGGAGAGGCCATTGAGCTGGAAGTTCGATACGCTGGCGGGCGTGCCGAAATTGTTTATCGAGGCCGCGGATGACCCGGAGCTGGCGGGCATTACGCAGAAAATGTTCAAGAACGCGCCGGAGCCGAAGGAGCAGGTGACGATTCCGCATGGGAATTTCGTGAATATGGAAGATGCGGACAAGCGCGCGTACGAGAACCGCATCGTAAGCTATTTTTTACTGCGACTTCCTGCCACTGGACGCATAAGCCGGTAGCGCCTCTGGTCCCCTGCACAGAACAGCGGCAGGAAACACGAGATGCTGCTGGCATGCATAACCCTCATCTTGCAATTTTGATTGTCCTTTCCACGAACTAAAGACAACACCGCGCGTACCGCTGGTCCACTCTGGTATTTCACGGCGCACATAGAAATTCAACCCGTAATGTATTCCGCGGGGCACGTCGTAAACAAGGACATCCGCGAAAGTTAGAGATTGCACGTCTGTGTGGCTCGCGGTGATCACACCTCTGGCGGAAAACTGGGGATCTACCGAAGCCAGCCCGCTCGAGAGATTCCAGGTGGCGAGGAGTATGCCAAGCTGAAGCGCGCACAAACATGTAACAGGGCGGCGAAGTAGAGCAAGAACACCTCCTAAGATTCCAGCGATCAGAAGTGGAAACCATACGTTCGTGGTCCACGGCGCAGGAATAATGTCCGTCCCGAGGGCACGATGAGCAGCAAATCGCTCGACGGCAATGGCTACGAGGACAGATGTGATTGCAAATGTTGCAGCAAGGAGTCTTTTGTCAGGCCGCTTCGCCACAAGTGCACTCGTGGTGTTCGCGAGCAACCAAGCCAGAGGAGGCACAGCGGGCAAAATGTAGCCAGGTAGCTTGGATCGCGAAATCGTGAAGAAGAGGACAGGGAATAGTCCAAAACTGAGAAAAAAGCCATTCAGTGGCGAACGCGAACGGGAGTCTACTAACGCTGCCAATATTCCGACGGTCCAAGGCAGAAAGGCAGCCAGTAAGATGGGTAGGTAAAACCAAAACGGTTGGATGTGCTGGAATTCGGGAGTTAGGTAACGCTTGAAGTTGTGTTCGATGATGAAGATGCGGAAGAAATCGGGGTTGCGGCGGGCGCAGAGGATGTACCAGGGCAGAGCCGTCACGCAGAACGTGGCGATTGCGGCTGGATGAAGGAGACGGAGGATATCGCGCGGGCGCTTGGTGAAAATCGCCCAGAGAATGACGGCGCCGCCACAAAGAATTATCGCAGCGGGGCCTTTGGCGAGGACGGCAAGACCGAGAGAAAAACCGAAGAGGAGGGAAATAAAGGAGGTGGAGGAAGTAAACGAGGTAAAGGAAGTAAGGGGCGGCGAAGCAGGAGTGGTAGCTAGGCTTCCCGTCGACTCGGTTGCGGCTGCGTCATTGGGTGAAAGCGGCGGCAAGCCGCCGCACTCCAAAGGTAGCCGCAGGAGGACCGCAGCGCAGACCATGGCGATCGTCAACACGGCGCTGAAGGGCATGTCCGTTGCGGCGGCATGAGAAAAGCCAACCATGCCGACGGTGGTCGGAAGTAGAAGCAATAGCCAGCGCGCGGTGTCGGCTCCATAGACGCGCCACGCGAGCCAAGCCAGCGCCAATGTCGCGAGCAATGCGGAAATCGCGCTCGGCAGGCGGGCCGCTGCTTCGCTCACGCCAAAAAGTTTGAAGCAAATCGCGGCACTCCAATAGTAGAGCGGCGGCTTCTCGAACCAGGGCTTGCCGTAGAGGCGCGGGGTGACCCAGTCGCCAGTCTCCGCCATGTCGCGCGCGATCCACGCATAGCGCGGCTCGTCCGGGCCGACAAATCCGATGGCTCCGAGATGGCTGAAATAGCAGACGTAAAGGGTGGCGACGATCAGCGCGGCCCAGCCGATGCGCGCTGCGAGTCTGTTTGCGTTTTTCGGTGGAGCAATGTCAGTGGCGGTGGTCACGAAAGAGTGAGTCTAGCATTGGTGCGGGTGAACGTCAGCGCGTAGGATACTTGGTTTGAAGCATCACGATATAGCGGAGGCGGATGAAGGAGTGGCTTGAGTACGCCGCAGTCTGGGCGATTTTGAAAGCGTTTGGGATTTTACCGCGAAGCGTGGCACGCCGCTTAGCGGTGATGGTGGCGCGACTTTTGTATGCGATGCTGCCGCGATTGCGGCGAACGGCAGAATTCAATCTGCGGGTGGCTTTTCCAGAGTGGGATGAGGGGCGGCGGCGAGGCGTCATCCGTGGCATGGTGCGGAATCTGGGATGGCTGGCCGCGGAGTTTGCTCGCTTTCCGCGGTACACGCGAGAAAATATCGAGAAGGTCGTGATTCTCGAGGGGCACGAGAATTTTCTGAATGGGCAGCGTCGCGGAAAAGGCGTGCTGTACCTTACCGGGCACATCGGCGCGTGGGAGCTGTCGTCGTTTGCGCACGCGCTCTATGGCTTTCCGCTGCACTACATGGCGCGGCCGCTGGACAATGCGCGTGTCGATGGGCTGGTGAATCGCTATCGACGCTTGTCGGACAACCAGCCTATTTTCAAGAATGAGTCCGCGCGCGCTCTTCTGAAGATTTTGAAGGAGGCGGGAACGGTAGGGATTCTGGCGGACCAGAACACCATGCCGGGAGAAGGCGTGTTCGTGGATTTCTTCGGCAAGTCCGCGTGCACGACGACGGGAATCGCACGAGTCGCGCTTCACACGGAAGCCGCGGTAGTGCCAGGATATGCGTATTGGGATGACGGCATCGGAAAATATCGGCTGCGGTTTGAGCCGGCGGTGGAATTGGTTCGAACGGGAGACAGCGAGCGGGACGTCTTCGTGAATACGCAGAAATTTGCGAAGGTGATCGAGGAGATTATTCGGAAGCATCCGGAGCAATGGGTGTGGGTGCATGCGCGATGGAAGACGCGGCCCAAGGGCGAAGCGGAGCTTTACTGAGTAGGGAGAGATGTCACCACAGAGGTCACAGATCCCACAGAGAAGAGAATTCGCGGAGAGTTGACCATGACGAAGACGGCTGGGGAATTGGCGGCGGCGACTGGAGCGGAGCTAAAGGGTGACCGAGACTTCGAGGTGCGGGGCGTGGCAGCGCCGGAGCGCGCCGGTGCGCACGACTTGATTTACGTCGAAGCTGAGAAGCATGCAGAGCGTGCGTCGACATCCGCCGCAGCCTGCGTGATCGCGGGCGAGGGCGTGAACATTGCAGGGAAAACAATCCTGCGGCACCCGCAGCCGAAGGTAGCCTTTGCGAAGGCCGCAGCCGCACTGCTGGAACGCGGCCCGATTGCCGTGGGTATTCAAGCGACCGCGATCGTGGCGCCATTGGCGCGCGTCGGAAAAAACGTCAGCATCGGCCCGTACGCGGTGATTGGCGAGGACACGCACATTGGCGACGGCACCCAGATCGGTGCGCATTGTGTCATCGGCGCGGGATGCTGGATAGGCGAAAAGTGCCGCATTCATCCACGCGTGACGTTGTATGCAGGCGCGCGGGTAGGTCATCGCGTCGAAATTCACGTGGGGACAGTGATTGGCGCGGATGGTTTTGGTTATGTCTACGGCGATGGCCGCTACTGGAAATTTCCGCAGGTGGGCATCGTCGAAATCGGCGATGACGTTGAGATCGGTGCGAACTCGACCATCGATCGCGGCTCGCTGGACGACACGCGCATCGCCGAAGGCGTGAAGATCGATAACCTTGTGCACGTGGGGCACAACGTGCAGATCGGCGCGCACACGGTGATTGCCGCGCAGACCGGCATTTCCGGTTCGAGCTTGCTGGGACATCATGTGGTGGTCGGCGGGCAGGTGGGAATCGCGGATCACTGTACTTTGGAGGACGGCGCCATCGCAGGCGCGCAAGCAGGCATTCCCACCGGTAAAACGATTCGCGCGGGGCAAACGGTTTGGGGCACACCGGCGCGTGAGATCGGCAAATTCAAAGAAGCGTATGCTTGGTATGCGCGTCTTCCGGAGCTTGGCTCGCGCATCAAAGAGATAGAGAGCAGGATGATGGCTCCCGGAAAGAAGAAGAATTCACCACGGAGAGCGCAGAGAGCACAGAGAAGAAGGGGAAAATAGAGGCGCATGCGGTGGCAGGTCATTGTCGTCGGCGGGCACACCCGAAGCATCGGGAAGACGCAGCTCGTGTGCGATCTCATCGCCGCGTTCCCGCAAGAAAAGTGGGTCGCCGGGAAAATCACCCAATATGGTCATGGAGTCTGCGCGCAGAATGGCGAGAATTGCGACTGCGCGCCGGACGAACACATTTGCGCGATCAGTTGGGAGAAGCGCGCGAATGATACCGACAGCGGCCGGTTTTTAGCCGCCGGCGCGCGGCGTTCTTTTTGGTTGAGGACAAAGCAGGGTTTTCTCGCGGAAGGCATGCCGCTGCTGCGCAAGGCGCTGCAGGATTTGGAGGATACCGAGCAGAGCACGGCGGGACGCGTAATACTCGAGAGCAACACGCTCCTACAATTCGTAAAGCCGTCGCTGTACCTGATGGTTCTCGATCCTTCGAAGGCGGACTTCAAGGACTCTGCGAAATTGCAAATGGATCGCGCCTCCGCTTTCGTCCTGCGCAAGCCATTGCAAGCCGCAGACAGCGCAGTCGCATGGGCGAGCTTGCCGCTGCAGCTTCTGCGCGGCAAACCGCAGTTCGTGCAGCGCGAAGGCGAAGCCGTGCCGGAAGGCCTTCTCGACCAAGTGCAAGGCATCATCCATGACGCAGAAGGCGTCTCCTTGTAAACATTGCACCATCTTAGCGGTTGACCCCTGCTCGGCCCCCGGGCGATAATTTAGTAGTACAGACGCTATCCGCAAAACAGTAGGCGCTTGCCAGAAAATGCGCCGGGGCGTCTATTTCTTGTTTGTTGGACTGAAATTGCACTGGGGGATTTGCCTTGGCAACGAGCACGCGCGGGCTGGATACTCCCGTCACCTCGGGAGCTCCGGTCGCTTCGAGAATCCAGGAACGCCTAGAGCGCCTCGAGCAGGCCATCGAGCGCGGCGCGAATCACCTGCTGTCCCTGCAAATGGAGGCCGGCTACTGGGTCGGCGAACTCGAAGCCGACACTACCCTCGAATCCGACTACATCTATTATTTGCACGTCCTGGGCAAGGCCGACCCAGAGCGCATCGCCAAGCTGGCCAACTACGTGCGGCAGCGGCAATTGCCTGACGGTGGCTGGAGCATTTATCCTGGCGGGCCCTCCGAGCTTAATGCCACTTGCAAAGCCTATTTCGCGCTGAAGCTGGCGGGTGACGCACAAGATTCTCCGCACATGACGCAGGCCCGCGGCACGGTGCATCGGCTAGGCGGCCTCGAACACACAAACTCGTACGTGCGCTTTTATCTGGCCCTGGTCGGCGCCGTTGGGTGGGAGCTCGTCCCCGCGATTTTGCCGGAGCTGATGCTGCTGCCGAATTGGTTTTACCTGAATATCTACGAGATGTCGTCGTGGACGCGCGGCATCGTCATCCCCATGGCGATTTTGTCGGCTATTCGGCCGGCTTGGCGCTTGCCCGAACGCGCACACGTGGACGAACTCTTCTGCGACATCTCGCGCAAGCACGCGGCGTTTGACTGGAGCGATCAGCTTATTTCCTGGCGCAATTTTTTTCTCGCGCTCGACCGCGCGTTGAAGCTTTACGAAAAATTGCCGTGGAAGCCGCTGCGCCAGCGTGCGCTGCGGGAGGCGAAGTCCTGGCTGCTGGAGCACGTCGAGCGCACGGAAGGTCTGGCCGCGATTTATCCCGCGATGATGAATTCGATTTTCGCGTTGATCGCGCTCGGCCACGGCCCAGACGATCCGCTGACCGCGCGCGAAATTCGCGAATTTTCACGTTTTGAGATCGAAGGTGGCGACACCATCCGCATGCAACCCTGCGTTTCGCCCGTCTGGGACAGCTGCATCGCTATGGTGGCGCTCGAAGAAGCCGGCTTGCCGCCGGATCATCCCGCGCTGGTGAAATCCGCGGAATGGATTTTGTCGAAACAAGTTCTCGGCCCGGGCGACTGGCAAGTGAAAAACAAAGACGCCGAGCCCGGCGGCTGGGTCTTTGAGTTTCGCAATGATTTTTATCCGGACGTTGACGACACCGCGTTCGTGCTCATGGCGCTGCAGCGCGTCAAATTTCCCGATCCCCAGCGCATGGAAGCGGCCGTGCGCCGCGGTATTCAATGGCTGCTCAGCATGCAGAATCGCGACGGTGGCTGGGGCGCTTTCGATCGCGACAACAACAAAGCGTTCCTCTGCAATATACCGTTTGCCGACCACAACGCCATGATCGATCCCTCCACCGCCGACGTCACTGCGCGCGTGCTGGAGTGCCTGGGCCGCTACGGCTGGCCCGCGGGTCACCCGGCAGTGCAGCGAGGCCTGAAATTCCTTTTGCAGGATCAGTGCGAAGACGGCTCTTGGTTCGGCCGATGGGGCGTGAATTACGTCTACGGCACAAGCGGTGTGCTGCGCGCTCTGGAAACCGTTTCGCTCACCGCAAAAGAGTATTGCCAGCGCGCAGTGCGGTGGCTGCGCACCGTACAGAAAGCGGACGGCAGCTTCGGTGAATCCCTGCGCAGCTATCACGAGCCTGCGACCAAAGGCCAGGGCAGCAGCACGGCGTCGCAAACCGCCTGGGGCCTCATCGGACTGCTGGCTGGCTCTGACACGAGCGATCCTGCCATTCAGAAAGCAGCGGCGTACCTCGTCGAGCAGCAAAATGCCGACGGCTCCTGGAGCGAAGACGAGTTCACCGGCACCGGCTTCCCCTGCGTCTTCTACTTGAAGTATCACCTTTACCGGAATTCGTTCCCGCTTTACGCGCTGGCCCGCTTTCGCAACCAGGCACAAGAAGCGCGGCAGTACTGCGCGCTGACATTCCAGCCCGGCGACTTTCGCCTGCGCAGCGGGTTTTAGCCACTACATGACTACTTTGGTCACTGGCGCCTCCGGCTTCCTCGGGAGTCACGTCGCCCGCCAGCTCGTTGCGCGCGGCGACGAGGTACGCGTGCTTCTGCGGCCTTCCAGTCACAATCGCGCTATCTCCGATCTCTCGCTGGAGTACGTCACCGGCGATTTGCGCGATCCGGCTTCCCTCGAGCGCGCAATGCATGGCGTAAAGCGGGTCTTTCACGTCGCTGCGGATTACCGCCTGTGGGCCAAGCGCTCAAAAGATATTTATGAGTCCAACGTGGGCGGCACAAAAAATCTGCTCGCTGCGGCCGAGCGCGCCGGTGTCGAGCAACTCATCTACACCAGCACCGTGGCCACCATCGCGGTCGACCGTTCGCAGCCGCCGAACGAATCGACCCAGGCGCATCTCGATGAAATGGTCGGCCACTATAAGCGTTCCAAGTGGCTTGCCGAGCAAGAAGTGCTGAACGCGGCAAAGAACGGCGCTCCGGTAATTGTTGCTATGCCCACGACTCCCGTGGGCCCTTGGGACTGGAAGCCCACGCCGACGGGTAAAATCATTGTCGATTTTCTGAATGGCAAAATGCCGGGTTACGTCGAAACGGGGCTGAATTTCGTCGGCGTGGAAGAATGTGCCGCCGGGCATCTACTCGTCTCCGAAAAAGGCAAAGTCGGCGAACGCTACTTGCTCGGCGCTGAAAATCTGACGCTGAAGCAAGTTCTCGACACGCTCGCGAAAATCACGGGCCTGCGCGCTCCCAGCATGAAGATTCCGCACGGGCTGGCCCTGGGCGTGGCGTATGCGAATACGGTGCTTTCACGGCTTACATTTCGCGAGCCGCAAATACCCATCGAGGGCGTGAGAATCGCGCGCCATAAAATGTTTGTGGACTGCTCACGCGCGCAGCGCGAATTGGGTTTTCGCCCCGGCCCGGTGGCAGCAGCCTTGGAGCGCGCCGTCCGCTGGTACGAGGCCAACGGCTACGTCACAGGCCGGCGCGCCAGGCGCATAGCGCAAGCGGCAGCCTCTTTGTAGTGAACGCCCGTGTAGCGCCCGGCTCCGGCTCGGCATCTGAACAATGGCCATGAAGGTTCTCGTCACATTTGCGGTGGAAGCCGAATTCGCCCCGTGGCGGAAGTTGCGGCAGTTTTCACAATCTAACCTCGGAGATATCCGCGCGTTTTCAGCTCAAATGAGAGACGGCGAACTGATCGTGCTCCTTACCGGCGTCGGAGGCAGAAGGGCATGGGCCGAAGCCACGCGAGTGATTTGGGACGGTAACGTAGACATTTGTATTTCGAGTGGCCTTGCCGGCGCGTTGCGAGAGGAGCATCGCCCCGGAGATGTCTTGGCTGCCAAAGAGGTTCATGCGACGAACCGGAAGAAGGTGATTCCCTCCGACCTCGCACTGCTGGAACTGGCCACTGCCTGCGGCGCAAAAGTGGCTGATGCTTTTTATAGCGTGGATCGAGTCCTCGTGCGCTCCACTGAGAAATGCGAGTTAGGCGCAAAGGCCGACGCTGTCGAGATGGAGAGCGGCGACATCATGCTGGAAGCTGTCGCCTTCGGAGCCAAAGTGATCGCCATTCGCGCCATCAGCGATGCGGTCGAGGAAGACTTGCCCCTCGATTTCAACCGGGTCACCTCAGAATCCGGGGAAGTGAGTATAGCCAAGGTTCTGGCGCAGGCTGCGGCTCATCCTGGATCCATACCTGCCCTGATTCGATTCGGGCGGCAAAGCAGGAACGCAGCAGAGAAGCTGGCAACTGTTCTCGACGCTTGCATTCAGAAGCTCGTAGCCACGGACATTATGAAAGAAGCTAAAGAGGTTTCTGCTACATGAGCAGGACCGGCACTGTTGTCGAAGCGCTTAAAACGCTCGGGCCCATCCCGAGAACCATGCGCGCCGGTGTCTATCGCGAAAAAGGAATAGTGCGCGTCGAAGAAGTTCCCGTTCCCGAAGTCCGCGACCACGAAGTCCTGATCAGAGTCGCGGCCTGCGGCATCTGCGGAACCGACATCAAGAAAATCTTCCAACGCTACGTCGAGCCGCCGCAAATCCTCGGTCACGAGCTCGCAGGCACGGTCGTCGCGGTCGGCCCCGGCGTCACCAAATGGAAGCCCGGCGATCGCGTCATGAGCTTCCATCACACGCCCTGCGGCAAGTGCTTCTACTGCGAGAAACGCCTCTTCTCTCAGTGCAAGCAGTACAAGACCACCGGCCTGACCGGCGGCTTCTCGCCGAACGGCGGCGGCTTCGGCGAATACGTGAAAGCCATGCCGTGGGTCGCCGAGCGCGGCATCGTCGCGCTTCCCGATAATGTCAGCTTCGAAGAAGCCACCTTCATCGAGCCCATCAACACCATCGTCAAAGCCGTGCAAAAGGCTCGCGTAGCGCCGGGCGAAACGGTCCTCGTGATCGGCTGCGGCCCTATCGGCTTGCAGCTTCTGATGGTCAGCAAGCTACAAACCGCCCACCTCTACACCAGTGATCCCATCGCCGAGCGCCGCGCCAAAAGCCTGACGCTTGGCGCGATAGAGTCCTTTGACCCAACAAATGGTAAGCTGGTAGACGCAATACAGGCCAACACCCAAGGGCGGGGAGCGGATGCTGTGCTAGTTGCCGTAGCGCATCCAGCTCTCGTAACTGACGCGCTAGCGGCAGCGCGCCCCGGCGGACGTGTTTTGCTCTTTGCCGCGAACGACCCGGTGACCAAGATCGAGTTTCCTGCAGCGGCAGTTGGGATCGACGAAAAGGAAATCCTGGGCAGCTACAGCGCCGCGGTAGACATCCAAGAAACAGCCGCCGCTCTGGTGTTACAAAAGAAACTTCCGGTCATGGACATTGTCACTCATCGCTTTCCGTTGGATAGAATTCAAGAGGCGCTGGAACTCGCGGCGCGGCCCACGGCCCAATCTCTGAAGATTTTGATCACGCACACATGAGAACCACAACGCCAAAGAGACCGGAAGTGATTGGCGAAGAAGCCGCAGCAGTAGTGCGCGCTCCCGCGGTGCCCTCAAAGATGATGGCCGCCGTGCTTTACGGGAGCGAGGACTTGCGCCTCGAAAAAATTGATGTCCCGCCTCTCGCCGCTGACGAAGTCCTGCTTCGCGTGCGTCTCGCTCTTACCGATGGCACCGACCTCAAAGTTTGGCGACGCGGCTATCACGCCAAGATGATCCAGCCGCCCGCGGTTTTCGGCCACGAAGTGGTAGGCGAAATCGCGGCGGTGGGGAAGCGAGTCGACGCGCGGTGGCGCTATGGCCTTCGCGTAGTCGCCGCAAATTCCGCGCCCTGCCTGCGCTGCTTCCACTGCCGCCGTGGCCAGGAAAATCTCTGCGAAGATCTTCTCTTCAACAATGGCGCCTACGCCGAGTACATGCGTATCCCCGGCCGCATCGTCATGGAAAACATGCTCGAGGTGCCGCACTCCGTCGACGATGGTAGCGCCGCGTTGGTCGAACCTTTGGCCTGCGTGCTGCGCGGCATTCACGAAATGGAGGTGCGCACCGGCGACACCGCAGTGGTCATCGGCTGCGGCCCCATTGGCCTGAAGTATGTCCGCATGCTCTCGCGCCGCGGCGTCCGCGTGATTGCTCTGGCGCGCCGTGTTGCGCCCCTCGAAGTTGCCCGGCGCATGGGCGCGATTGCCACCATCAACGTCACGCAAGTCCGCGATGTCGTGGCCGCGGTGAGAAATTTGACCGAAGACGAGCGCGGCGCGGATTCCGTGGTCGAAGCCGCCGGCAATCCGGCGACCTGGAAGCAGGCCCTGGCCATGGTGCGGCGCGGAGGCGTGGTGAATTTCTTCAGCGGCTTGCCGTCTGGCACCCGCGTGGAGATCGAACCGGCCGCGATTCACTATTCGGAGATCAAGCTCATCTCCCCATTCCATCACACGCCGCGCTTCATTCGCGAGGCGCTCGAAGCCATTCGCCGCGGCGACATCCTCGCGCACGATTTCGTCACCGAAGAGATTCGCCTTGAGGATCTTCCCCACGCCTTCGAAAAAATGAAATCGCGCAGCGGCGAAATCAAGCTCGCCGTCCGCCCCTGATCCATGTAGGGGCGCAGCACTGCTGCGCCCCATTTCAGCAAGGCGTATCGATATAGTAGTGCCTTACAAACCGGTCGGCGAGGACCCGTTCTCTCGCTCAGTAAAACAAAAATGCTGCGCCCCAACGAACTCGAAATCGCCGCCAACGCGCCTCCCCCGGGCTGCACGCCGGAGGCCGCCCAAAACTACACGCGCTGGCTCGCCACGCACCATTACGAAAACTTCAGCGTGGTCTCCTGGCTCCTCCCGAAAGAATTGCACCAGCACTTCTACAACGTCTACGCGTATTGCCGTTGGGCCGACGATCTCGGCGATGAAATACCTGATACGCAGCGCGCCCTCGAACTCCTCGATTGGTGGGAGGAAGAGCTAAGCGCCTGCTACGAAGGGCATCCGTCGCACGCCGTCTTCATCGCGCTGCGCGAGACTATCGTCGTTAAAGATATTCCGAAGCAGCCCTTTGCTGATCTGCTGAAAGCGTTTCGCCAGGACCAAACCGTAAAGCGTTACCCGACCTGGGATGCTGTCCTGGAGTATTGCGTCTATTCCGCAAATCCCGTCGGACGCCTCGTCCTCTATCTCTGCGGGTATCGTGACGAGCAGCGCCAGCGTCTTTCCGACGCCACCTGCACTGCATTGCAGCTCGCCAATTTCTGGCAGGACGTCTCGCGCGACCTAGAAAGAGGCCGCATCTACATTCCTCTGGATGTTGCCGCGGCGCACGGCATGACCGAAGCTGAAATCGTGGAGCGCCGCTTCGACGATCGTTACATTAACCTCATGAAGGATTTGATCGGTCGCACGCGCACGCTCTTCGCCGAGGGCATGCCGCTCGCAAAAATGGTCGACACCCGCCTCAGCGTCGATCTCGAAATGTTCAGCCGGGGCGGCCTCGCCGTTCTCGATGCCATCGAAGCCAGCGGCTACAACACCTTGCGCCATCGCCCATCCATCGGTAAAGGCAAGCAAGCGCGTCTTCTCGGCCGCGCACTCGTCACGCATCTTGTGGCAAGAGATCCGAAGCCTAAATTAGTCCCTCAAGACCAATCCGCCGACCTCGTCGCGCAGTCGTACGAAGCGTGCCATCGCATCGCCCGTTCGTCGCACAGCAATTTCTACTACGCATTTTTTCTCTTGCCGCGAAAACGCCGCGATGGGCTCGCCGCGCTCTACGCCTTCATGCGCCTCGTTGACGATGTCGCTGACGAAAACAACGATGTCTCAGCCAAGCAGCGCGGCCTCGCCAAATGGCGCGCCGCGCTCGACGAAGCTGTGAACACAAACGGCCGCGCAAACACATCCGCGCCGTCCGGTCCCGCCGAAGTGTTGCCCGCTCTTGTCGATACCATGCGGCGCCACAACATGCCCGCGCGCTACCTCCACGATCTAATCTCCGGCGCCGAAATGGATCTGACCGTAAAGTCTTATCCTACATTCGACCGCCTCCGCGAATACTGTTATCGCGTAGCGGGCACAGTGGGGTTGACGTGCACACACGTCTTCGGATTCCGCGATGCCCGCGCCCTGGATTTCGCCGAAAAACTCGGCCTCGCCTTCCAGCTCACCAACATCATTCGCGATGTTCGCGACGACTATGCCATGGGACGCGTCTATCTGCCCGACGAGGATCTGGCGCAGTACAACGTCAACCGGGAAGACTTCGTCCGCAGCGAAGCAACGCTCGGCGTCCGCGAACTCCTGCGCTTCGAAGCCGAGCGCGCCTGGCAATGCTACGAAGAAGGCGCCGCGCTTCTTAATCTCATCGAGCCCGAAAGCCGTGCGGCTTTGTGGCTCCTGGTGCACACGTACAGCGCCCTACTCGCGCGCATTGAAGATCTCGACTTCGCCGTATTCGCTGAGCGCGTGCGCTTGTCAAAAGCGGAAAAACTTATATTCATCGCAAAAGCGCGTTTCACGCGCCTGACGGAAGAGAACATTCTTGAAAAATGTGATCGTGATCGGCGGCGGGCTGGCGGGGCTGGCGGCCGGCGTCGCGCTAGCTGAATCCGGCTGGCGCGTACGTCTTTTCGAGCAGCGCCCCTTCCTCGGCGGCCGCGCAACCTCCTACGTCTTGCCTGATGGCGAGCACGTAGATAATTGCCAGCACGTCACGCTCGGCTGCTGCACCAATCTTGAGGATTTCTACCGCCGTGTCGGCGCCTCCCAGAAGATCAAATTCTTCGATCGTCTTGTTTTCGTCGATCCGCAGGGGCGCCGCGGCGAAATGCACGCAGGTCTGCTCCCCGCGCCATTTCACATGGCCGGCGCCTTTGCGATGTTTGCGCCGCTCACTTGGAAAGACAAGCTATCGATCGCCTGGGCCATGCTCAATATCTTGCAAACGAACGGCCGGACCTGGGACGTCAACCAGTACGGCGGCATCTCCATGCTCGAATGGTTGCGCCGCCGCCACCAAACCAAGGGCGCCATCGAGCGCTTCTGGCGCGTCGTGCTGGTCAGCGCGTTGGACGAAGAGCTGGAGAAAACCGACGCGCGCTACGGCATCGATGTTTTCTGGAAAGCCTTTCTCTCCAATCGCACCGGCTACCGCATGGGCGTTCCCACCGTCCCGCTCGCCGAACTCTATGACGGCTGCAAGTCCGCCATCGAGCAAAAGGGCGGGGAAGTCACTCTGCGCGCCACCGCTCGCCAGCTCCAAATTGAAAATGGCGCCGTTACCTCCGTGCAATTTGATGGTCGCGAAGAGCGCGCCGACGCTTTTATCCTTGCCGTGCCCCACACTGCGGTTGCCGATTTCTTGCCCGACGAAGTGAAGCGCAAAGACTCCGCCTTTCGAAACCTCGCTATGCTCAAGACCGCTCCTATCACTGGCGTTCATCTGTGGTTCGATCGCGAAGTCATGACCGAACCGTTCGTCACCCTGCTCGACACGACCACGCAATGGATTTTCAACAAAACAGCCCTGTACGGCTCCTCAAACGGCGCCGGCAAAGATTCCGCAAAAGGACAGTACCTGCAACTGGTGGTCAGCGCATCTTATAACTTGCTGCAAAAGCCCCGGCAGGAGATCATTGACCTGTGCCTGAAGGAAGTACGCCAAGTGCTGCCTGCTGCGCGGGATGCTAACCTAATTAAGGCCACCGTCATCAAAGAGGCAGCAGCGACCTTTTCCCCGGAACCCGGAGTTGACCGCTGGCGCCCCAAACAGGAAACAAGTGTGCAAAATTTGTTCCTGGCAGGTGATTGGACCGACACCGGTTGGCCCGCCACGATGGAAGGCGCAGTGCGCAGCGGGTACTTGGCGGCTGAAGCTGTGTTACGAAAAGAAGGCCGTCCGCATCAGTTTGTTAGACCCGATCTCGGCGCCGATGGCCTAGTCGCTTTGTGGGTGCGGAGCTGAAGTTAAGCCAACTCGGTCGGTTAACATTGTAGCGCTGGCATCTTGATTGCTCTGAACTTTGAGGGTCGGCGCGGCCACGTGGGAGCCGGGATCCGTCGCGGCTGATTTCAGGCCGCCTACAACACTTCTAGCGAACCGATGTGGCGTTCGCTCAAAGTCAGATCTTCGCTAGCAGCGTCTAACGTTTGTATTCGCTTCTCCGAAGAGCAAGGAATTCCTCGTAGGATTTGCGGGAGAGCCAATAGTCGGCAGTGAGATAAACGTTGCTTCGAGCTGTGTCGCGGAACAGTCGGGTTCCCGCATGATTCGGATCGGCGCGAAACAGGGAATCGCAGTCACCGGGCCTATAGACTTCTTGAAAACGTTGCTCGCGGCGCGGCTTGACTTCGAACTCCCACAGGGCTACAAACATAGTTGTCCCGTCTCCTGCTCGACGTCGGCAATCCTGTTCGTTAAACCCCTGGGGAAGATTGCGTTAACGGTCGAGTGTAGCAATCCGATCGGATACAAGTCACGGTGCAGTAGCGTTTTTGCTGTTGTAGGGGCGCGCTTAAGCGCGTCCCAGCGCCGCAAGGCGCCTTGGTGCGCCGTCTCGTCAGCAAGGTTGTAGGAGGTTTTGTGGATCGAAAGTACAATCACCGCGGTTATCGCGACGCGGAAAAGCAAGATAAGAAGGACCGCTCGCACGACCGCAAGCCGCCGCAAGGCGGTCCGCGCGCCGATCAGTTCGGTCCGCGCACGCCGCGCATGGTCGGCACCGTGACGCGCGCGCGCTGCTCCAATTGTGGTGCGGTGCTCACCAACGGTTTCGACCCCAACGGCCAGTGTCCCAAGTGCGCCTTCGAGCTGCACAGCTGCAAACAGTGTCGCTTCTTCGATAGCGGCGCGCAGTTTGAATGCACGCAGCCGGTCCCCGAGCGCATCACGCCCAAGGACGCTAAGAACACCTGCAAATTTTATGAGTTTCGCACCACTGTCGAGAAAGACACCGCGCCCACCTCCTACGCGCAGAAGGGAACCACGGCCTCCACGCCGCCCCCGCCGCGCCACAACGACGCGCGCCAAGCCTTCGAGGACCTCTTCAAAAAGTAACTCACAAAGTGAATCTCGGCTGTATTCTGTGCTCCTGCTATGTCCTCTGCCTCTGCACAAGCTCCCGAGGCGCAAATCACCATCCGGCGCACCTCGCCCAACGATATCCAACTACGCCAAATCATCGTGAAGCTCGATAGCAAACCCGTTGCTGAACTCATGTATGGCGGCACCGTCACCATTCCCGTCACTCCAGGCCGCCATCGCCTCCGCGTCGACAATACCTGGAATTGGAAGACCCTCGATCTAGACGTCGCCCCCGGCGAACACCTCAAATTCCTCACCATCACTCGAGCGGGCCGCTTCACCTGGTTCCTCGTCGGCACCCTCGGCGCCGGTCCCATGTACGTCTCCATCCAACCCGAGCCCTGAATTAGCGTTCCACGACACACGCCCCAACAGGAACCATAGTGATCCCCACAACCTCGCCTTCGCACGTGGGGTGCTATAATTCAGACGATGAGCTACAACTTCCAGATTGAAACCGACCGTGAAGAAGACGGCCGATGGATTGCCGAGATTCCTGACCTACCGGGTGTGCTTGCCTACGGCGCCAGCAGGGAAGACGCGATTCGATCGGTCGAAGCTCTCGCCTTGCGAGTCTTGGCGGACAAGCTGGAGGCAAGCAAAGAGAAGCCGCTAAACCCGTTTGCTGTCACAATCGCGTCTCCTATTGAGTAAGTGGCCAGCAACAAAAGCTAGCCGCGTTTACAAGGCGCTTTTGCGTACTGGATGGACTGTGAAACGCAGCTCAAGCGGCTCGCATATTCAGTTGAGCCATCCCACCAAAGGCGAATACACTTGGCCTTCCACGACTCGGTGGAAATCCCAACATGCTTGCTAGAATTGCCAAACACACTGGACTCAAACCGGAGGATCGATAACGCTGGCCACTCGTTTGCCCTGCACATCTAGGCAGTTAGCTCAATTTCACCCCCTTCCCTGTGCCCGCTGCGCGCCTCCCTCTGTGACCTCTGTGTTAAGCATTTTCCGCAACTCCTTAATTTACAGGCACTAACCGCGTCCAATCCGTCCGAACGGATAACGCAATGATAAATTACTTGACAATGTAAGGGTTCAATGCTATTATTTCAGCGTGAAATCCTGCGCTTCGCTGAGGGAATAAGTCCGTTACCTTCAGCAGATCCAAGACAGCCAGTTATCCGGGCCAAATCGACCATCGTAAGTCCATTAGAATGTGCACTTACGCGCCGCTCTCCTGTAAGTCCTTTAGAATGCGCAGTTATAAAAAAGGGGGGGAGGGGGGTACCCTCACATCATTTTTGCATCGGAAAAAGCGTCGGAGATTCCGGCGGGTTATTGGCGCAGCGGGTCCGGCACTTGCACCTTGCTGGACCTAAGCATGCTGATGAGTTCAAGCGCGTTGACCACCGCTTTGCCAAGGTAGTGGTTGTTGGTGATGACAAAGGTCTTGCGCGTTTGTTCCGCGACGCTATTGATGCGGTCAGCCCACGGCGCGAGCTCCTTAGCGGAGTAAAGATAGTTATAGCGCTCGTGCGGCGGAACTTCCGGGTCGTCGCTGAACCAGGTGTCGTAACGCCGGCCGTGCAAGCGGACATAGCCAATCGAGGAAGTGATTTCCCCCGAAGGCTCCAGCGAGCGGCCTATGATCGGCTGATCGATGTTGCAGAATGCAGCATGATGTTCGCGTAGAAGCGCGAAGACTTCGGGATCGTTCCAGGTGGCATGCCGCACCTCCACAGCGAGCGGGTAATCGGCAAAACGCCTCAGAACCGCGTCAAGATACGCGGTTGCTTCCGCTGTGCGGTGAAACGCGAAAGGGAATTGCAGCAACACCGCGCCGAGCTTCCCCGCCTCATGCAAGACATCGAAACCGGCACGCACAGCGCGTTCGTCTTCGAGAGTGGCGCTCGGGTCGTGCGTGAATTTCTGCCAGAGTTTGGCGGTGAACACAAAGCGCGGATTGGCCGAAACGCGATCGAGCCACTGCTTGGCGTGCTCAGGATTCAAGGGCTGGTAGAAGGAAGTGTTAATCTCAATGGTGTCAAAAAACTGCGCCAGGTACGTGGCTTCGTGAAACCCCTTAGGCCGCGGCGCCGGATACACATATCCGGCCCAATCCGAATACGACCATCCCGCCGGCCCAACCCTAATGTCTCTCATAACCTGTAGCGCAGGGCGGAGTCTTCGGAGCCCTGCGGCCGTTTCGCTTACGCCCATCGCGTCATTGCAGAGTAGGAGCGCAAGCGGCGCCATGTCAACGCAACCCGAGGTCAACGCACCGGGCGAATCGCGGACCCGATTGCCGGGGAGAGCGCGAGTTGCTATGCTTTCCTTACAATGCGGTGCGGAAACACTATCTGCGTCGCCGTTGTCCCCTCCAGCAAACATTCCTACAGGTGCGTACATGAAACTTTCCATCAGTTACAAGCATGTGGACGCGCACGAAACCGTCGAAAAGCAGAACAAGCCCCACATCGAAAAACTGGCGCGACTCTTGAAAAGCTATGAGCCGGACCTGGTGCAGCTCCACGGAGTTTTCTCGAAGAATCCGCACAAGCAGGAGCACTCGTTTTCGCTAAACCTTTCCTTGCCCACTGGCACGTTGCACGCGACGGGAGTCGGCGACAACGTTCGAGCAAGCTGCAAGAAAGCGTTTAGCGAACTCCAGGTGCAAGTGAAAAAACACCAATCCCGCCTGCGCAAGGATTACGAGTGGAAACGCAAGCGTCCGCACGCGCGTCCCATTGAGGTGTCCTAAGCGTCTCTGCGCAAGCGTTTATCTAGCATTTATCTCTGGGCGACAAGAATAGCTCGAGGAGAGTACATCCGTGAATCGCGCTGCTTTGCTGCGATCCGCTGTAGTGGCACTGATGCGCAACAAGATGCGCAGCGTCTTGACTGTGCTGGGCATCACGATCGGAATTGCCGCGGTGATCTGCGTGGTGGCCATCGGCAAAGCCGGGCAGGCGCGCGTCGAGCAGCAGCTCAATAATCTGGGCGACAACTTTGTCTGGGTGGAAGCGGGGGGACGCGCCGTCAACGGCGTGCGCACCGGGACGCACGACACCAAGACTCTAGTGATGGCGGACGCGATCGCCATCAAAAACCAGGTTTCGCTGATCAAGAGCGTTTCGCCCAACGTGGATGATCCCGTGCAGGTCGTGTATGGCAATCAGAACTGGCACACGTCTTACCGGGGCGTCACACCGGAGTATTTTGAAATCAAGCGCTGGTATGTGGATCAGGGCGCGATCTTTTCGCAGGACGATGTTGACCGCGCGGCCGACGTTTGCACGATTGGGCGCACGGTGCGCGATCAGCTTTTTGGCGTGGAAGATCCCATCGGGAAAGTGATCCGCGTCAATAATCTG
>Ga0209131_1000321_pt1 | contig 35103 bp, 33 predicted proteins | sample GraSoi_2013_40cm_FD_185826 | JGI IMG/M metagenome (GOLD analysis project Ga0209131, IMG submission 185826) | Grasslands soil microbial communities from the Angelo Coastal Reserve, California, USA - Sample 9_17_2013_40cm (SPAdes) (version 2) | ecosystem: Environmental > Terrestrial > Soil >...
GCAATGCCAACCCCTGCCTGCTCCTGTATAACGCGCTCGGCATCGGCGAACCCGAAGTGCCACGCACCAAGCCGACCTGCTGCGGCCCCGAAGGACAGCCGCCCATCGACCCCGACCTTGCCGCCCCCTTCGAGGAAGGTCTGCGGCGACTCGCCTAGGAATGCGTGCTCAACCATTGGGCGCCGCAAGCGTTGTCCTGACCTGGCCAGCCCGCAACTGCCATCACAGTCACCCGGATCTGAGACCGCGGGACATGCTGACATGCGCGTGACCGCGGCGTTGCGTAGCCGTGACACGGGTCCGCCAGCCTACGCATCCCGACCATGATGCCAAGTCCAGCGAGGCATGATGTGCGACGTGACAGCAACTACTACCCACGCCAGGTGATCGTCAGTGGCGAGAGGACCTGCAGACAACAATGGTGGCAGGCCGGAGTTAGAGACCGACACGCACAATCGCGGAGCGCCTCAAGACCTTCGTGCGCGGCTCGCCGAACTGCCCAGCTCGCATCCGTCGGCAGCCGGCTACGTCAGTGACCAGGCTTCGGCGCGTCGACCGGGCTCCTCACCGCAGCTGGAATATCCGGCGCGGGCCAACGACGCTAACAGCCGCGACAGGCCAAGCCGCGACTTATCCAACGCGACCGCCCCTGCTGACTACGCCTGGGATGGCGACATCCGGATGACCGTCGACAGGCGCGCGCACATCCTTGACGGTGACAAGACAGGGGGCGGTCACCGGCACGGCATAGGCCAGCCAGGTAAGACGGAGTTCCCCGCGGAGTGGGACGACCACTACATCATCGACGCCGTACTCGGTGTCGCGCGCAAACCTGATCAGGCGCCGGAGCGCCAGAATTGGAATGGACGTTGGCATGTCGATGGCAAGCACGATGGCGTGGAGATCGTTGCCATCGTCGAGACCGACGGCCTTGTCTGGACTGCGTGGCCCCGCGAAGGTTCTCCCGGCGTAGCGAGAAATGACGACAGGAGGACGCCCGATGAACCCATATGAGATAGCCCGGCGGGCAAGCGCCCTTCCCGAGCAGTTCGCGACCCGGTTGCCCGAGAAAACCTTGGCGGGGCTCCGGCTGATGGAAGAAGGCGGGGAGTACGGCGAGCTCGCCATCGAGCTGACGGCCACCCTCGTCAAGACAGGAGCTACGGTCAGCGCCGCGGAGCGGCACGAACTGCGCGCTCTGCTGGAAGCCACCGGCATGCCGACCCACCTACTCGAGCAGCTGGCGGTCCGCGACTGAATATCAGTGATCATCGCGGCGTTCGTAGTCGCCGGCCGGGAGCAGCTCATCCAACTCTTCGACAGTCTCATAGCCCGGCGCAGCTAGCGCCTGGCCAGCGACGGGTAGTGCGCCGCCACCGTGCCGATGATGGCGAGGCATTCGACGAAAAAGTAAATCGTCTTGAAGAACTCGAGCAGGTTGCCGTCCTCGAGCAGGATCTTGCGGTACATGACCGTGCGCTGGGCGTCGTAACCCTCGTGCAGAGCCATCCAGTCCGCGTAGTCCATGGCCAGCACGTAGCTCGCCGCAGGCGGATCGTCGGGACCGATGATGTGGCAGGCGGTAACGGTGCCGCCGCCCCACTGGACGAACAGGTATGCCGGGGCATCGCCGAGATCAGCGGGCAGATCACGGCACCCGAGCGCCCATGACGCCGGGTACATGTCCTTGATCAGCTCGAAGAAGTCCCAGTACATCTGTAGCTTGTCGGCCCGCGCCTGCTCAGACGGCCCGGCGGCCAGCGCTTCACGGACGGCCTCGGCCCACTCTTTGCTGAAGAACCTCGGCTCAGCCACGCCCTCACCCGCCAGCCAGGACGGGCTGCACCTGCTGGATCAGTTTCTCGATGTCAGGAGCCAGGTCGATGCCCACGTCGTTCAGCTTGCGGCGCAACTGCTGGAAGAACAGCAGCCGCACTTCGTCCTGGGTCCAGCCCAGCGGCTCGTAAATGATCTCGCGACTGGCCACGCCAGAAAGCGCCAGGATCGTGCGCAAGGTGTCGTGGATCTCGTTGATCATCGTCGGGTCCTTCCGGACCGCGTCCTGGAGGTAGCGCATGCCGCCCTGCACATGCCGTGATTCGTCGCGGCATGTTGCCGTGAAGCCGGTGTAGTAGGCCGGCAGGAACCCGCGCCAGCGAGCATATGAGAGCGTCACTTTCATCACTGACAGCGCGAGGACGCCCTCGATCCACAGGAAGTAGTTCGTGCCATACCGCACCCGCGCGCGCTCGTCGTACGGATTCCGCCGCACCTCGTCCGCCTGGTATGCGAGCAGCCCGAATGGCCCGACGAACGTCTCCGACACCCACGGAAACGAGGCGTCGAGAATGTCCATGATGTCATCGCCCTGAAGCCCGACGACCTCGCGGTAGAACCGGTCGAAGAAGACTGTGTGCCGCGCCTCGTCCTCTATCTGCGCGGCAATGTGGATCTTCTCCTCTTCGCTGGCGCCGATCATGAACACCGGCAGCTCGATCTCGACCTGCCGCTCGCCGTGGTGAAAGCCCGAAGCGATGGCCATGAACGATTGCCGCTCGTCCTCGGTCATCTTCTCGGTCCAGTCGATCTTGTCTTGGCTGAAATCGAGCTCGTAGACGTCCCACCGCTGCTTCAGGTACCTCCGGTAGAGCGTCGTGAAGTCCGGCAGCGACTTCAGGTCCTTGTGGACGTACTCGATGACATCGTCGATGTCTACGCCGAGCACGGCCTGGAGGTCGGACTCCTCGATCTCGCGGACCTGCTCGTCGCTGAGAGCGCGCGGGCCTTCGTGGAGCACAGCCGTCGGACTCTTGCGTTCCGTCACTGCGAGGAACCTCCCTGCCTCCGTGCGTGCGCGATGGTGCCGCCCTGCTTGTATTCAGCCCGGTGCCGCCATGTCGGCCACCCGCCTACCGTCGTACCCATGCTCGGCCACGACGTCAGCAGCCGCACCTCACAGCCTCTCGCGAGTCTCCGCAGCGGTCGTGCCTGCGATGCGGCCCATAACCGAATTGAAAGACTGTTCATTTGATATGTCAAGATGCGGGTGCCGCGCCCAGCATCCGGCGAACGTGGCGCAGGCTGCCGTGACCTCGGCATTGCTGACCGGCGGACAGTTCACGCTCGGCGTAGGTACAGGGGAGGCTTTTGAGCGAGCACATTCGTGGTTTGCCGTTGGCCCTCGGCGGCCGAGCGGCTAGAGATGCTCGAGGAGGCCGTCGACGTGATCAGGCAGATGTTCGCGGGCCGACCGCGGCGCGCCACCCCGTACCTCGCTACAGAAGAGCCCGCCGGAGGTTCCGCATTCTGTTAAGACGTAGAGATAGGGACTAGATGTAGAGAAAAGCGCTCTATAAGACCCTAGGCCTTCATCTAAAGGTTCGCCCGGGGCTGGTTCGCCCGGGGCTGGTTCGCCCGGGGCTTGCCTCGAAGCAAAGGCTCGCGCCGGGCTGTTGCCTCGCAAGCAGGCCTGGTTCGTCCACTTATGGGACGTTCGCGAAGTCGTTGCAGCGTCGCTAGCGCGCCGCTGCCCCACGCAGCCGGGCGGTCACAGCAAAGCTGCGTTACCAACAGCGGGCACCACAGCGGAAATCGAGTCTGAACTAAGCCCGGTTTGTCCACTTGCGGCGGACCTTGGCCTGAACTGTAATCTGAACGAATGTCCAGAAAGGTAAGGCGCTTCGCCGGCAAGGTGGCGATTGTGACAGGCGCGGCGCAAGGGATTGGCGAGGCCTACGCCCGGGCCCTGGCCGCCGAGGGAGCCGCGGTCGTGGTCGCCGACCTGCACTCCGAAGCCGGCGCGAAGGTGGCCGCTGGGATCGAGGCGGACGGCGGGCAGGCGGTTTTCGCCTACACCGACGTCGCGAGCCCGGAGTCAGCGCAAGCCATGGCCGCGCTCGCGGTGGAGCGCTTCGGGGGCATCGACTACCTGGTCAACAACGCGGCCATTTACGGGAGCATGAAGCTTGACGTGCTGCTCAAGGTCGACTGGGACTACTACAAGTCGTTCATGAGCGTCAATCTGGACGGAGCACTGGCCTGCACGCGCGCCTGCTACGAGCACATGGCAGCACGCGGCGGCGGCGCGATCGTAAATCAGTCGTCGACGGCGGCCTGGCACTACTCGAGCTTCTACGGACTCGCCAAGGTGGGAATCAACGGCCTGACCCAGCAACTCGCGCACGAGCTCGGCTATCTCGGCATCAGGGTCAACGCGATCGCGCCGGGACCCACCGACACGGCGGCGACCAGGACCCTCGTCGGCGAGCTAGCCAGCGACCTGGTGAAATCGGCCGCGCTGCAACGGCTTGGCCAGCCGTCTGACCTGGTGGGCGCCTGCTTGTTCCTGCTGTCGGACGAGGCAAGCTACATCACCGCGCAGGTCATCAACATCGACGGCGGCCTGGTCTTCCGGCCCTGACCGGCCCCCGGGACCCCGGACCGCCCGACCCGACAGGAGCGGACGTGCGCCACGGTGTCGTGCTGTTCACCAGTGACCGCGGCATCCGCCCCGGTCGCGCGGCGCAAGCCGCCGAGACCGCGGGCTTCGACAGCTTCTACGTTCCCGAGCACACCCACATCCCGGTGAAGCGGGAGGCGCCGCATCCGCGGACCGGCACCAGCCAGCTGCCCGACGACCGTTACATGCGCACTCTTGACCCCTGGGTATCGCTGAGCATGGCCGCCGCAGTCACCTCCACCATCAGGCTCGGTACCGCCGTGGCGCTGCCCAGCCAGCATGACCCCATTGCCCTCGCCAAGACGATTGCCTCCCTCGACCACCTGTCCGGCGGGCGGGTCACGCTCGGCGTGGGCTTCGGCTGGAACATCGACGAGCTGACCGATCACGGCGTCGCCGCGGCCAGCCGGCGGGCCGTGCTGCGTGAATACCTCGAGGCCATGCAGGCGCTGTGGTCGAAGACCGAAGCCAGTTACCAGGGCCGCTTCGTCCGGTTCGGCCGCTCGTGGGCCTGGCCGAAGCCAGTGCAGCAGCCGCGGATGCCGATCCTGCTCGGCGCCGGCGGCACCGAGCGGACCTTCGCCTGGATCGCGAGGTCGGCCGACGGTTGGCTGACCACGCCGGCGGAGACCGACCTGGAGCGGAAGATCAGCCTCCTAGCCGCAGCCTGGCGGGACGCCGGTCGCGCTGGCGCACCGCAGGTCGCCGCCCTCGCCGGCAAGCCGGAACCGGACGTGCTCGCCCGGTGGCACGCGGCAGGCGTGACCGAGACGCTGTTCGGGATGCCGGATCGGGCCGAGGACGAGGTCGTCGCCTACCTCGGCAGGCTGGCCGACAAGCTGGGCCTGCCTGCCGGGGAGGCACCGTGATTCGACCGTTAACCCATTCCGGGCAATAACAAGACCCACGGGCGACCCGACGAGGAGACCATCAGACGCGCGGCCCAAACAGCGCGCGCGAGCCGCTAAGCATCCCGCGTCTGCTGCATGGCCTTCGCCATCTTCGGCATCTGGCTCAGCTCCTTCGCACCGATGCCTGCGGGTGAGCTTCGACAGTAGGTTCTAGCCGGCTGGCTGGTTAGCAGGCGTTAGCGCTACCGTCCGCGGCTCAGGCAGTCGCGGTCAGGGCGATTCTCTCCTCGGGGAGCAGGCCGTGCTGCACGGCGAACATCGCCGCCGCGGCGCGATTGGAGGCCGAAATCTTGGCGTAGATGTGCTCGACATGGTTGCCAGTGGTCTTCGGTGTGATCACGAGGCGCTCGGCGATCTGCTTGTTAGACATGCCGCGCGCGAGCAAGACCAGCACCTCAACCTCGCGGACCGTCAGCCCGGCCAGCCCTTCCCGGCGCCGCGGCTGCCGGTGACCGGCCGCCTCGAGCACCGCCCCGACCGCCTCGGCATCCAGCTTCCCTGCCCGAACGCAAGCGCGCATCTCCGTGATCGCCTCGTCGGCCGATCTGGCCGGGCGATGCGGCCGGGGCTCGCGCATCGACTGGTAAGCGTCCGCCGCCCCGAGAAGCCGCGCAGGCCTGGAGATAGAGCCGCCGGACAGGCCGCGCGGGTACCCGCTTCCGTCGAGCCGCTCGCGGTGCTGAACGGCGATGTCGCCGAGCGGCCGCAGCGCCGCTGACTGGTGCAGCATCCGCTCGGACAGATACGGGTACATCCGCACCCGTTCCCACTCGCCGGCGCTGAGCGGGCCCGGCTTGTCCCAGATCGAGTTCGAAACTCCAAGCCGCCCGAACCCGTGCACCAGCCCAGCCTGCCGCAGGAGCTGGACATCACCAGGTGGCAGCCCTTGCCGCGCAGCCGCCTCGCCAGCCAATTCGGCGACGGCAACCGAGTGGCCGAGGGTGTAGGGCGACTTGAGGTCGATGAAACCGGCGATTGCAGAGAGCGCGGCATCCAGCTGATCGGCGGTAAGCTCAACCGCCAGCGCGGGTTCGGCCGCGATCACGGTCTCCCAGACTGGCACGGCATCCAGCCCGCCCAGCACCGCGGCAGGGCGCGCGCACAGAAGCTCGCACAGCATGGGATCGAACTGCTTGCCTAGCTGCCTTCGTGCCAGCACCGTGGCCGCGTTGACTCCTCCTACGCGATGGGCAACCTCAATGAACTCGGCAAGCTGCGCGATCCTCGCCGGAACTGGTACCGCGGGGCCCTTCAGGTTCCCTGGCCAGCCTTTGCCGTCCCATTGCTCATACGCCGCCCCAATGGACTCGCATACCTGCTCGGGAAGCTGAAGTTGCTCGGCGAGCCTCCGGGCCAGGCTCGCATGCTGGGAGATCATGCCTTCGAGCTCGCGATGTCCGGAAAAGGCGAACTCCAGGCCCACGCGGAACCGGTGCAGCGGCGGATTGCCCGCACCGACCAGCCGCATGGCCGCCAGGACCGCTCGGAGGCTGCCCAGGTCATGACGGTACTTGCCGGACTTCAGCGCGATGTCGTCGCCGAACCATTTGGCCTGCTCGTGCGCGTCCGAATGACAGCCGACGTTGACAAGCAGAGCCCTGTAGTAGACGGCCACCCTGTCCGCCTCGTCAAGCCCCGCCTGGTCGGCGAGGCGCAGCGCAATCAGGCATTGCCGCAGCACGTGCTCCATTGGCTGGCCGAAGCCAAGGTCGACGCCTAGCGAAAGCGCGGCGACCAGTTCGGCCAGCCGGGCTGGCCGAGGTCCAGCGCCGGCGTCCACCCGCTCAGCGTAACCCGGTCAACCCCGAGATTCTGGCTGCTTGAGCGCGACCTCGAGACCCGCGGCCGGCAGCCTGATGGTCACTCGTGTGCCGGCGCCGGGCTCGCTGGCGATATCCATGGTTCCGTGATGGGCGCGAACAAGCTCACTGACGATCGTCAGGCCGATGCCGCTGCCAGCCACACCTGCGGACCGCTGGCCACGGAAGAACCGGTGGGATACCAGGGGCAGCTCGCAAGCGGGAATGCCGACGCCGGTGTCGCTCACCCTTAGGACCGCGTGCGAGGAGCGCGGATCCTCATCTGGCCCGGTCTCCACCACGACTCGGCCTCCGGCCGGGGTGAACTTCATGGCGTTGGTCAGCAGGTTCGTCGTGATCTCATGCACTCTCAGCGGATCACAGTGCACTCGCGCAGCATCCAGACGGCGCTCGAGTCTGAGGCCCGCGGCATCGAAGCCATCGGCGAGGCTATCCGCGGCGGCCGCAACCGTGGCCGCGAGATCGCGCGACACGAGTGCCAGCTTCAGTGCCGCCGCCTCAGCCGACGCGAGCCGCTGCAGGTCATCGACCATGCGGGCCAGCCTGAGCACCTCATCACGAAGCGACGCGAGATTCTCCGATGTCGGCTTTGCGAGGCCGTCCAGCATGGCCTCGTGGCCAGCCTGCAGGACGGCGATCGGCGTCCGCAGCTCGTGGGCGACATCGGCGACCAGGTTGCGGCGCACCCGCTCCTGCTCTTCCCTGGCGTCGGCCATCTGGTCAAACGCTTGCGCCAGTTCCTGCATCTCGCCGAAGCCGCGCACCTTGCCCGCACGCGTTCCCAGCTCACCACGACCGCGCGCCCTAGCCGTCTTGATCAGGGTGTCGACCGGTGCGGTAATCCGGCGCGACACCAGCAGGGCGACGACCAGCGCGATCAGCGCCGCTAGCGCGCTCGCTCCCATCCTGACCTGCCATCGCTGGGCCTCGAACCGCATGATGGCCGCGCCAAATCCGGTGTCACCGAACTTGATCGCTACGCGGCCGACCCGCTGCCCGCGCACCACGACCGGTTCTGTGCGCTGGGGTGCCGGGCCGTCGCTGTCGAAGTTCGGCGACGACAGGATCACATTCCCGGCCTTGTCCATCACCCGCATGCCCGCGCCGGCGCTGACGACCAGGTCTGCCAGCGGAGCAAGGTTCTCCCGCGACCAGCCAGCACGGTCATAGGCCGCCGCCACTCCGATGGCAGTCGCATGCGTCAGGTCGAGCTGCTCACCCTTGCTCAGCTCATTGATGTCCCCGCTCGTCGTCACCAAGCCAAGCAGGATCACCGACGCCACGGCGGCGAGCGCCACTCCGACGAACGCGAGGGCGAGCCGCAGCCCAAGCTGTCCGATCCAAGGGCCGCCGACCCTAACCATCCCGGTTCAGGCCGAGCCGGTAGCCGCCGCCGAGTACGGTCTGCACTATGACCGGATTGCCGGGATCTTCCTCGATCTTCCGCCGCAGATTCTTGACATGGGAGTCGATAGTGCGCTCGTAGCCCTCGAAGTCGTAGCCGCGGACGCGGTTAATCAGCTCGAACCGCGAGTAGACCCGGCCGGGGACCGTCGCCAGGGCTACCAGGACGCCCCATTCCGTCGGAGTCAGCTCGACTTCGCGGCCGCGGACCTCTGCCACCCGCCTGGGCTCGTCGATGACCAGGGCGCCGTCCCCGAACCGGCTGATCCCCTGCTCGGTCGCCGATGCCGGGTTGCGGCGCAGGATCGCCTGGACCCGTAGCACCAGCTCACGCGGGCTGAACGGCTTGGTCACGTAGTCGTCGGCACCGAGCTCGAGGCCCGCGATGCGGTCCTCCTCACTGGTCTTCGCCGTCAGCATCAAGATCGGCGTCGAGCTGGCCGCCCTGACCTCCCTGGCGACGGTCTCGCCCGGTACGTCAGGGAGCCCGAGGTCCAGCACGATCAGGTCAGGTGCCGCGGTCTCCGCAACACTGATCGCCTCAGCGCCCGACTCGGTCGACAGCACGGAGAACCCGGCTCGTTCGAGGTACGAACGGACAAGCTCCCTGAGCTTCCGTTCGTCCTCAACAAGCAGCACGGTCGCGGTCATGACGATCCGATCACTATCCCTGAGAATGAGAATACTAACATTTTCGACATTCCGGGCAGTTATGCCCGCCTGCTAGTCCCAATACTTCCACGTGCCTGTCGTTGTGCGCAGTTCAGGCGGCTGCGTTGCGGCACGCCTAGATCCACACAACCTCCACGCCCGCTGCATTGGCCTATCAACGCCATCGCGTTACCTCTACTGAGTACCCACTCGGAGGGGTTGCTTGGGGGAAGGGACAGAGCACGCGGCCTGCGCCGCAGATGCCGTCCCAGTGATCGCGCCCGGGCACGCTGGAGTTGTCCGAATGCTTTGGGGGGAGCATCCGGAAACCGGATAGGGGGGAAGATCCGGCTAATTCAGCGTGACCGGGCGCGACGTTGCTCGCGGCCAGCTAACCGCTGTAGCACTCGTCGGCGGGACTCGGCCGCTGCGACCGGCAGGGTGACCGTGACCTGCGTGCCCTCGCCGACTTCACTTCCGATATCAAGACGCCCCCGGTGCGCCTGCACAAGTTCGGCCACGATTGTCAGACCGATGCCGCTGCCCGTGGCCATCTCTGCCGAACGCGCCCCCCGATAGAAGCGGTCAGTCACGTGCGGCAGGTCATCGGAGGGGATACCGATGCCGGTGTCACTGACCTCGACGCTGGCCATCCCGCTCCCGTCCGGGCCGACATTGAGCGCGACGCTGCCGCCCGGCCGCGTGAACTTCAGCGCGTTGGTGAGCAGGTTCAAGATCACCTCGCGCATCCTGCCCCTGTCGCACATGACGTAGACCTCGCTCAGCCGCCGTCTAAGGCCGACGTCCGCGACGTTGAAGGAATCAGCAAGACTGTCGGCCGCCTCCTCCGCTATCAAGGCGAGGTTGTGCGGGGCGAGCGTCAGCTGCAGCGACGCGGATTCGGCCGCAGCCAGCCGCTGCAGGTCATCGACCATCATGGCGAGCCTGAGCACCTCATCGCGCAGCGACGAAATGTTGTCAGGCGTCATCTCGGTCACTCCATCGAGCATGGCCTCCAGGCTCGCTTGCAGGACGGCGGTCGGCGTTCGCAGCTCGTGGGCGATATCGGCGACCAGATTGCGCCGAAGCCGATCCTGCCTGTCCAGCGTGCTCGATGTCGCGTTGAATGACTCCATAACCTCGCGGATCACGCCGGTTCCGCGCACCGGCTTTATCCGGATCGAGCGAGCCCCGGCCCCTCGGGCGCGGACGGCGGCAAGCAGCTGCTCAAGCGGCGCGGAGATCGCCCGGGCCACAATGAGCGAGACGACGAGAGCGAGCAAGGCGGCGATCCCCGCAGCCACCAGACGTGCGCGCCACCGTGCTGTCTGGAAGTTCCGCACCACCGCGCCCGGGCTCGTGGCGCTGAACCGGACGTCGACCTGACCGACCTGCCGTCCATCCACCACAACCGGCCGGGTGACCTCGTAGACCATCGGATAGGTCGCGAAGTGCGGCGAGGCACCGACCACACGGCCGGACATGGCGCGCACCTGCACGCTCGCGGCGCCGGTGCGGGCCAGGTCAATAACCGGATCGAGATCCGTGCGCGCCCAGCCGTGTCCCTCGTAGGCGGCGCCACAGGTAAGCGCGACGGCCTGAGCCAGACTGCCCTCCTGCTGCACGGCGACCCTGTTGATATCGCCGTGAAGGCTTTCGGCGAAGATGGTCGCGTTGACGGCGATCGCCGCAAGCGCGACTACGACGAAGGCCAGCACGAGCCTGCGTCCGAGTTGGCCTATCCCCAGGATCTGACGATGAGGACTCAGGAGTCAGCCCGCACTGGCCAGCGACTCGGCGGACCGAGGTCCGATCACGGCAAGCCGCGCGCTGGTCTGGCTCAGGCAGCAGGCAGGGCAATCCCTGACATACGGCGTCTCCGCAAGCCAGTCGGTGCACATGGGTTGCTCACAGCTGCCGCAAATCCCGTACGTGCCGGCCTTGATCCGGTCTATCGCGTCCTCGATCAGCGCGAGATCTTCATGTGCCCGGATCACGCGTCTCATCAGCCGCGCATCGGTGCGAGCCAGGCCGGGCGGGCTGTCGGCCGCCGAGTCTGACGGCAAGTCATCGTGATAGGCCATAGAGAGCACGACAATCTGGTCGACCTTCTGCCGCCACAGCTCCTCAAGACTTGCACGGTAGCCACCTGTATCCATGGATGGAGGAAAGCTGGCGCCGATGCAGTCCGGATGGGACGGCCATGGAGCTTTCGTGGATATCCAGTGCTCCGCCGCTCGGACCTCAGTGACGCCCGTCAAGCAGGACGTCCGCCTCGAAGCAGGTGCGATCGCCAGTGTGGCAGGCGCCACCTGACTGATCCACCTTGACCAGTACCGTGTCTCCGTCGCAGTCGAGCGCGACTGACTTGACCAGCTGAACATGACCGGACGTCTCCCCCTTGACCCAGTACGCCTGCCTGCTGCGTGACCAGTACGTGCAGCGGCCCGTGGTCAGCGTGCGGTGCAGCGCCTCATCGTCCATCCAGCCCAGCATCAGGACCTCGCCGGTGTCGTGCTGCTGCGCGATGGCGGGAAACAGGCCTGCTGCGTCACGCTTCAGCCGGGCCGCGATCCCCGGATCGAGGCCGGTGCTATCCGTTTCTGTGTTCACTACTCTCCCCGCTCGGTCGCGCCCGCTCCGTTCAGGCGGACCGGATAGCCTGCCGCCCGCAGTGACTGCTTGACGTCGCCGATCCGCAGGTCGCCGAAGTGGAACAGGCTTGCGGCCAGGACCGCATCGGCGCCCGCTCGCACCGCGGGAACGAAGTCGCCCGCGTGCCCGGCGCCGCCGCTGGCGATGACCGGCACATCGACCGCCGCCCGCACGGCCTCGATCAGCGGCAAGTCGAATCCGGCCTTCGTTCCGTCCGCGTCCATGGAATTGAGCAGGATCTCGCCGGCACCCAGCTCGGCTGCCCTGGCGGCCCACTCAACGGCATCCAGCCCGGTGCCGCGCCGCCCGCCGTGCGTGGTCACCTCGAAGGCGCCGGACCGGCCGGCCACCCTCCTGGCGTCGACCGAGATGACCACGCATTGCGAGCCGAACCGGGCCGCGACCTCGGTGAGCAGGGCCGGCCTGGCGATCGCCGCCGTGTTCAAGGAGACCTTGTCAGCGCCGGCTCGCAGCAACCGGTCCACGTCGTCGGCGCCCCGCACTCCCCCGCCGACGGTCAACGGAATGAAGACCTGATCGGCGGTCCGAGCGACGACCTCGAGCATAATCTGGCGCTCATCGCTCGAGGCCGTGATGTCAAGGAACACCAGCTCGTCCGCGCCGTCGGCGTCATAGGCGCCGGCCAGCTCAACCGGATCTCCCGCGTCGCGCAGCCGCAGGAAGTTAACACCCTTAACTACCCGGCCGCCGGTGACATCCAGACATGGGATAACCCTGATCGCGACCGTCACCCTGGCACCTCACTCATGCCCGGTCCGCCGCCCCGCCCAGGCCAGCTTCCAGCCGTACCGCGTCGAGCGCCTCTTCCAGGGTGAACTTGCGCGCATAGAGCGCCTTGCCGATGATCGCTGAATCCACCCCGAGCGGCAGGAGGGACGCGATTGCCCGCAGGTCGGCGAGCTTGGCGACGCCGCCGCTGGCGATCACCGGGTGCTGCGTTCGCGAGCATACCTGGCGCAGCAGGTCGAGATTCGGCCCGGTCAGCGTGCCGTCCCTGGTCACATCGGTGACTACGTACCGGCGGCAGCCGCCGGATTCCAGCCGGCCGAGTACGTCGGTCAGCTCGCCGCCCACGGTTGTCCACCCCCTGGCGGCCAGCCTCGTCCCGCGGACATCCAGGCCCACCGCGATTCGTTCGCCATGATCGGCGATCACTGCGCTGACCCAGTCAGGCTGCTCGAGCGCGGCCGTCCCGAGGATTACCCTTTCGCAGCCGGTGCGCAGGACCGCCGCCAGCGACGCATCGTCACGGATCCCGCCGGACAACTCAACGGCCACGTCGAGTTTCCTGACCACTTCGGCCAGAAGGTCGGCATTGGACCCGCGACCGAACGCTGCGTCCAGGTCAACCAGGTGGATCCACTCGGCACCGGCCCGCTGCCAGCCGAGCGCTGCCTGCAGCGGGTCGCCGTAGGCCGTCTCGGTGCCGGCTTCGCCCTGGACCAGCCTGACCGCCTGGCCGGCGGCCACGTCCACGGCGGGCAGCAGGGTGAGGGCCCTGGTCACCTGATCAGCTCCAGCCAGTTCGCCAGCAGCGCGGCGCCGGCGTCGCCGGATTTCTCCGGGTGGAACTGGGTCGCGCACAGCGGCCCGTCCTCGATCGCCGCGATGAACGGCTGGCCGTGCACTGCCCAGGTCAGCAGCGGGGCCCCCGGGGCGGCTGCGTCGTGAGCAGCAGGCTCCGGCCAGGACAGCACCGCGTAGGAATGCACGAAATAGAACCGCTCGCCCGGCCCGATCCCGGCCAGCAGCCTGCTCCCTGCAGGGGCCCTGACCGTGTTCCAGCCCATGTGCGGCAGAACCCGAGCCGGAAGCCGGTCGACCACTCCCGGCAACGCGCCGCAGCCGGCGGTGCGATTGCCGTGCTCCAGCCCTTCGGTGAACAGGACCTGCATGCCGACGCAGATCCCGAGCACCGGGCGGGACCTGGCCAACCTCTTGGCGATGATCTCATCGCCGCGCACCAAGCGCAGGCCCTGCATGCACGCGGCGAATGCGCCGACGCCGGGCACGACGAGGCCGCGGGCATTCAGGGCCGCGTCAGCGTCCGCGGTCACCACCGCCTCAGCTCCAGCCCGCTGCAGGGCGCGCTGGGCCGAGCGCAGATTTCCTGATCCGTAGTCGAGGACGACCACGTCCCGCGTGACGCCGCTCACCCCTGCGCCCTCCTCGCCAGCCGGCCCATTTACAGGACGCCCTTGGTGCTCGGAACGCCGTCAGCCCGCGGATCAGGCGCCGCCGCGGTGCTCAGGGCCCTGGCGAACGCCTTGAACTGCGCCTCGACGATGTGATGCGGGTTGCGCCCGTACAGGACGGCCAGATGCACGCAGATCCCAGCCGTCGCTCCGAGCGTCTCGAAAAAGTGCCTGGTCAGGCTGGTGTCGAAGGTGCCGATCAGCGGCGCCATGCCAGGTGGCTCGCTGTGCACCACATACGGCCGGCCGGCGAGGTCGACAGCCGCCCTGACCAGGGTCTCGTCGAGCGGGACCAATGCGTCGCCGAACCTGCTGATTCCCGCCTTGTCGCCCAGCGCCTGGCGCAGCGCGTCGCCGAGCGTGATCGCCGTGTCCTCGACGGTGTGGTGCGCGTCGATCTCGATGTCGCCGGCGGTCTTGACGCGCAGGTCGATCCGCCCGTGCCTGGCCAGCTGGTTCAGCATGTGGTCGAAGAACGGCACCCCGGTGCTCACGTCGGCCACGCCGGTGCCGTCGAGGTCAAGTTCGACGGCGACCCGCGTCTCCTTCGTGGCGCGCTCGGCCCGCCCCGTCCGGCCAGTCACGAGAGCACCTCTTCGAGAGCCGTGCGGAAGGCGTCCATCTCCAGCGGCGTGCCGATCGTCACCCGCAGCCAGCCGGGCGGGCCGACCTCCCTGATCAGTACGCCATGATCGACCAGCTTCTGCCAGACGGCCCGGCGGTCGTTGAATGTGCCGAAGAGCACGAAGTTCGCGTCAGATTCAGTGACCGACAGGCCGCGCGCCCGAAGCCATGTCGTCAGCTCGTCCCGCGAGGCCCTGATGGCGTCGACGGCTCCGAGCAACTCGACGGAGCGGCCAAGCGCGGCGCGCGCAGTCGCCTGGGTCAGCGCCGACAGGTGATACGGCAGCCTGACAATCTGCAGCGCGTCGACCACGCCGGGGTCGGCCGCGAGATATCCGACCCGCGCGCCGGCCAGCGCGAAGGCCTTGGACATGGTTCGGACGACGACGAGCCGCGGGAAGCGCGGCAGCAACGTGAGCGCCGTAGCCTGCTGGTCGCGGGCGAACTCGGCGTACGCCTCGTCGACGACGACCATGCCAGGGGCGGCGGCGCACACCTGCTCGATCACCGCGAGCGGCATTGCCGCTCCGGTCGGGTTATTCGGCGAGGTGAGGAACACCAGGTCAGGGCGGTACTCGGCGATCGCGGCCACGGCCTTGCCGCGGTCGATCCCGAAGTCGGCTTCCCGCAGGCCGGCGATCCACCTGGTGCCCGTCGTCTGCGCGATGATCGGGTGCATTGAGTAAGACGGCTCGAAACCGAGCGCCGTCCGGCCCGGGCCGCCGAACGCCTGGAGCAGCTGCTGGATAATCTCATTGGACCCGTTCGCCGCCCAGATCTGGCTCATCTGCAGGCCGTGACCCAGATAAGCAGCAAGGTCACGGCGCAGTCCGACGGCATCGCGGTCCGGGTACCTGTTGAGCGCCGCTGCCTCGGCCGCCGCGGCCCGCGATATCTCGCCGATCAGCGCCGCTGACGGGCCAAACGGGTTCTCGTTCGTGTTCAGCTTGACCGGCGCGTCGATCTGTGGCGCACCATACGGTACCCGTCCGACGAGGTCGTGCCGCAGCGGCGGAGCAGACCTGGCGCCGGTGACTTCGCCCCCGGCTCCGGCAGCTGCGCCAGCGGAATCGTCGCCGACCCTGATCCTGACCGCGCGCACGTGGGCGGCGAGGTTCTCGGCACCGCCGAGGGCGTCGATGTGCGGCGCCACAGCTGCCAGCGCGCCTTCCGTGCAGGTCACGACGTGGATGCCGCGCAGGAACGTCAGCACGGACAGGCCCCCGGAATGCCTGGCCGTCCCGCCGGTGGGCAGCACGTGGTTCGAGCCCGCCAGGTAGTCGCCGAGCGAGACCGGGGCGTAGGGCCCGACGAAGACGGCGCCCGCATTGCGCACGCGGCCCGCGAGGTCGCCCGCGTCGGCGGCCTGGATCTCAAGGTGCTCAGGAGCCCAGGCATCGGCGACCGCGAGCGCCGCATCCATGTCGTCGACCAGCACGCATCCTGACTGGCCGGTGAGCGCCTCTTTGACCCGGCTCGCGTGACTGGTTGTCGCCAGCTGCGTGATCAGCTCGGCGTCTACGCGGTCAGCGAGACCTGGTGCGGTCGTGATCAGCAGGCAGGCCGCGAGCGAGTCGTGCTCGGCCTGGGCAATCAGGTCGGCGGCCACGAACGCCGCGTCGGCGCTGCCGTCGGCGACGATCGCGACCTCGGTCGGGCCCGCTTCGGCGTCGGTGCTGACAACTCCGCGCAGCAGCCGTTTGGCTGCGGCGACGTAGATGTTGCCCGGCCCGGTAATCGTGTCGACCGCCGCGCAGTCCCTGGTGCCGTAGCCGAGCATCGCGATCGCCTGTGCTCCGCCTGCCGCGTGTACCTCGGTGATCCCGAGCAGCTCGCAGGCGGCGAGGATCGCCGGGTGCGGCAGGCCGCCGCCGCTCGCCTGCGGCGGCGATGTCACAGCGATTTGGTCGACCCCTGCCACTTGCGCCGGGATTACGTTCATTACCACCGAGGAGGGATAGGCGACCAGGCCGCCAGGGACGTAGACGCCGGCCCTGGCGACCGGCACGTAGCGCTCGGTGACCGAACTGCCGTCAGTAACGTAGGTCACGCTTTGGCCGGGGACCTGCGCCTCATGCACGCACCTGGCGCGCCGGGCTGCCTCCCGCAGCGCGGCTGCCACCCGCGGATCGAGCCCAGCGAGTGCGTCCGCCAGCGCCCCGCGCGGCACGACCGTCGTGGCCAGGTCAACACCGTCGAACCTGGCCGTATGCTCGCGGACCGCAGCGGCTCCGCGAGCACGCACGTCCTCGCAGACCGGGCGCACGGCCGCCATCGCCGCCTCGACGTCGAGCTCGGCCCGCGGCAGCAGCTCAGCCAGCTGCCTGAAGCCCAGTTCGGACACCGGTGTTCCCCGCAGATCAATCCTGTTGAGCACCCCGCAAGCCTAATAGGCGTTGCCGAGCCGGCTCGGACCGGCGGACCTTGGTCCTGGCCACGCCTGGCGGCTTAGTCCCTGGTGTTCCCTTGGGGGGACGTCATCCCGCCGCCGTTCCAGCCCGGCGGCGGCTCAATAACCTGATATGAGGTATGGGGGCAGCTCGGCGGCCCGGCCCGTGTCCAGAGCATCGGCCTGTGGCCTTACCGTGGGCAAAAGAGTATGCCTGCGCATAAGTCACGTTCATTTGGTCGATGTAGCCGTTGGCCCGCGTGATCGCCAAGCGGATGTTGGTTCTGGCTGCCGCGACGGCGGCCCGGGCGGCTGCCCCCGGAGGTGCTCGGAGCCTCTTGGCGCTCAGAGTTCGCAGGTCGCCTTCGACGGTCGTGATGTCGCGCTGGACGGTCGCGCGGTTGGAAGTCAGGGCCTTGACATCGCCTTTCACCGACTTGAGATCGCCATGTACCGCTTGTGCCTTACCAGCGACCGTGGCTGTGGTGCTGCAATACTTATTGCTGCCCGCGGCCGCCAGCTTCTCGGCTGCGAGGTCGGAACCTGCCCGCTGGATGTCGCTCCCGAAGCTCGACAGATCACCGCCGAAGTTGCCGGACGCGCTGCTGGCATCCTGCTGGAGCGTGGCTACGTCAACCCGCAAGGACATTTCAGGCGAGGCCTGCCCATGCCGTTTGCGGGCCTGCCCCTGTGCCCGGTCCGCGAGCGAGTTGGCGTGCTGGATCCTGCGGTTGAGCTCTGCGACCGCCGCGTTGTAGCTGCTGGTATCCGACCGCGTCAGCGTGCGCGGCTGGATGTCGCCTTTGGCCTGCGGCACCTGGATGGTGAGCGCGCCCGCGTTCAGCGTCCCATGGATCTTCGCCTTGGCGCGGAAGCCGCTGACCGTCAAGGTCACCGAGCTGCCGTGGATGGTCCCGGTGAACCGATGCGTGTTCCTGGACAGCCTCTCCCGCGGGACGGTCCCCGCCACGGATGCCACAGTGACCGTGCCATGCACGCTGCTGCCCGAGGACGGCTCCCATTGGATGAAGTTAACGTTGGAGCCCTTAACAGCCAGATAGCTGGCCTGTCTCGACGACCCGCTACACGCTGCGAGCGTCAACGCAGTTCCCCAAGCAGTAGCGACGACAAGCGCCGCTCTGATGATCACGAGCATTCACCCCCGCCGCCCGAAGACGCCAAGCCAGCCCAGTGAGCCTCCCGGGAAACCTTTCCGGACGCCGCAAGACTCCAGGTAACGCAGTGCACTCTCGCATACACGGATCGTGACGATCCTAACATCGCCCCCCGGGCACCATCGGGCGGGCGGCTCTCGACGGCCAGGAGCGCCCGCCCGCCGGCACTGACCCGCGCCGCCGCGGGGCCTCGGCGGTTGCGTTACTCGATGATCTTCGAGATCGGGATCTCGAGTATGTCCCGCGCCCCGGCGGCCCGCAGGGCGGGAATCAGCGTATTCACGCCACGCTTGGGCACGACGGCTTCAACAGCGTGCATGTCGCCGCGGGCCAGCGAGGTGATCGTCGGCGACGACATCGCGGGCAGGATATCGGTCACGTCGGCGAGTTGCGCGGCGGCGACATTGAGCTTGACCAGCACGTTCCCACGCGCCCTGATCGCGCCACGCAGCAGCAGCGCGATGTCCTCCATCGCGGCGCGCTTGTCGGGATCGGCGAACGCGACATCGTTCGCGATCAGCTCGGTGTAGCTGGTCAGCAGCGTGTGCAGGATCTTCAGCCCGTTCCGGCGCAGGGAAGAACCCGTCTCGGTCAGGTCGACGATGGCATCGACAATGTCGGGTACCTTCGCCTCAGTCGCGCCAAAGGACGGCGTGACAACGGCCTTGATCCCGTTCTCATCCAGGAATCGCCTGGTGAGGGACGGCAGCTCGGTGGAGATCCTGATTCCCTCCGGCAGGTCGGCGATGGACTCCCAGCCGGAGTTCGCCGGAACGGCGAGCACGACGCGAACGGGATCGCTGGTGGCCTTCGAGTACGCGAGTTCGCCGAGCGAGGCCACGTCCGCGCCGGTCTCGGCGATCCAGTCCCGGCCGGTGATGCCGAAGTCGAACAGCCCCTCGGCAACGTATGTCGGTATTTCCTGCGGCCGCAGGAACCTGACCCGGTCGATCCTCGGATCGTCGATGGCGGCGTGATAGTCCCGCTCAGAGGCACGCCGGACGGTCAGGTCAGCCGCATCGAAGAGCTCGAGCGTGGAGCGTTCCAGCGACCCTTTGGGCAGCACAAGAGACAGCACGCAAGCACCCTACCGGCCGGTGGCACTCTGCCTCGCAGCCCGCTGAACCCCTGGCGGGCCTATAGTGCACCCAGGGGTTCAGCCGGGTGGACCTTGGCGGCTGGAGCAGCACGCAGCGGGGGCGGGAGCGGCACCAGCGGGGGCGGGAGCTTGGCACTCAGCGGAGTGTGATCACGTTGGCGGTGATCAGCGCGGCCGCGTCCGAGGCGAGGTAGGCGATCACCTCGGCGACCTCCGCGGGGCTGGCGATGTGCAGCATACCGGGATCCGCGGCGACGGCGTTGCGGACCACGTCGGTGACCCAGCCAGTTTCCGTGACCGGCGGGTGCACCATGTTCGCGCTGATACCGAACTGGCCGAGCTCCAGCGCGGCCGACATCGTGTAGTTCTCCTGCGCAGCCTTCGCCGCGCCGTACGACACCTCCTCGGGAAAACCGAGACCGCCTCCCGAGGTCAGGCCGACGATCCGGCCCCAGTCCGCGCCGCGGGCGACGTGCCGGCGAGCGAACTCGGCGATCATGAGCGCCGGGGCCATTGCGTCGATCCTGAACTGCTGAGCCCAGGACGCCTGGGTCACCGGCTGCAGCGAGCGGCCGAGCCGGTCAGCACTCGCGGCTTTGAACGTGTCGGCCACCCAGCCGGTCGCGTTGTTGACGAGGATGTCGACCGGACCCAGATGGCGTTCGGCGACGTCGAACAGGACGCTCGGGCTGGCCGGGTCGGACAGGTCGGCTTCAGCGGCGAGCGCCCGCCCGCCCGTGGCTTCAATCTCGGCCACGACCGCATCGGCGCCGCCCGCCCTGCGGTCGCGATAGGCCTGCGGGATGCCTGGGTCGGCCGCGTCGTGCACCCGCCAATACGCGCACAGGACCGCGTCACCGCGCTCGGCGAGCGCGGCCGCTGTGGCCGCGCCGATGCCATGGTTAGCGCCAGTGACGATCGCCGTGTGGCCGGAGCTAGCCACTGCTGCCGGCTCGTGCTCGCTGCTCATGCGACGACTTTCAGCGTAGACGAGCCGTCCGGCAGCAGACGCACCTCGAGTCGCTCAGCGATCCTGTCCTTGAGCTCCGCCACGTGGCTGACGATGCCGACGGCCCTGCCCTGGACCCTGAGCTCGTCGATAACGCCGAGCACCTGGTCGAGCGTCTCGGCGTCAAGCGAGCCGAAGCCTTCATCGACGAAGAGCGTCTCGGTGTCGACTCCCCCGGCCTCGGCCTTGACCACGTCGGCCAGCCCGAGCGCGAGCGCCAGCGAGGTGTAGAAGGTCTCGCCGCCCGACAGCGATTTCGGGCTGCGTTCCTCCCCGGTGTGCCTGTCGATCACCGCCAGCGTCAGCCCGGCGCGCTGACGCCGTGATTCGCCCTCGTCGCTGCGCCGCAGCTCGTACCGGCCGGACGACATGACCGCCAGCCGGACGTTCGCGGCCGCGACCACCTGCTCGAACCAGTGCCGGAGCACGTAGGTGGTCAGCGCGACCCGGCGATGACCCTCCATGCCCTTGGCCAGGCCGGCCAGGAAGATGACGGGCGCGGTCCGCACAGCAAGCGCACCGGCCGCGGCCTCGGCGTGCCGCACCTCGGCGAGCCGCTTGCCCAGCCGCTCCGTCCTGTCGGCCAGCGCGTCACGGGCGGTTCTGGTGCGCTGCTCCGCTTCGCTGGCTAGTGCGAGGTCCGCCGCCGCACGCTGCGCGGCCGAACGGATCTCGTCGGCACGCGCCGGATCAAGGCCCGCGAGGTCGGCTGCTTCCGCCGCGGTCCGCAACGCGGTGAGCGTCTGCGTCCACGACGCCACCTGGTCGCTCAGCGCCGACTGGCGCTCGGGCGCGAGCACCGCGGACTTGGCCGACTCGAGCGAGCCGAAGCCGCTCGCGAGCGCCTCGGCCTCGGCCCTGTGCCGCGTTTCCGTCTCGCCGTCCAGTGCGGCGGCCAGGCGTTCGAGTGCGGTCGCCAGAACGCCGACGTCCGCGGCCGCCTGGCAGAGCGCTGCCTGCCGCGCCGCGACCGACCGGTGCCCTGAGGCGGCTTCGGAGAGCGTCTGCCTCAGCGCCGCCAGGTCCGCCCTGGCCTGCTCGGATTCGCGGCGGACCGCCGCCTCGCCAGCCGACGCAGCGCGCAGCCTGTCGCCGAGCCGCTCTTGTTCCTCGCGCAGGCCAGCGAGCTCGGCCTCGAGCGCGGGCAGCTCGTCGGCGGCCCGTTCCGCGGCAGCCAGCCGCTCCGCAACCTGCCCCGCCTCCGCGGCGAGGTCGGCCAGCAGGTGCCCGGCGGCGACCGCTGCGTGCTCCGCAACCTCCCGGTCAACCTTGCCATGCTCCTGCTCGGCCCGCAGCCTGACCTCCTCGGCGTCATCCCGGCGCGCCCGGGCCGCGGCGACGTCTTCCGCGGTGACCACGGCCTTGCCTGCAGCGGCCAGGACCGGATGCTCGGCCGATCCGCAAACCGGGCAGGGCGCCCCTTCCGCGAGCCCCGCGGCTAGCTCGGCCGCCATGCCGGCCACGCGCGCGTCCATCTTCTGCTGGTGCAGATCGACCAGCTGCTGATGCGCGTCGACCGCCGCACGCATCGCCGCGGCCCTGGCGGCCAGCAGCGGTTCAAGCGCGGCGAGACGGCTAGCTGCCGTGGTGAGCGTGGCCAGCACGGCCTGCCGCTGCAGGTCTGCTTCGTGACCCGAGACGGCGGTTCTGGCCCTGGCCAGGCGCGCCTCCGCCGCCGCGATCCGGCCAGGTGCATCCTCCCGCGCGGCAACCAGGGAGCGGGTCAGCGCGGCGGCCTGGGCCGTGGCCTCGTCCAGCCGGCGCACTGTCGCCTCGCGTCCCGGCACGGCGGATTCGGCGGCCACCAGGTGGTCGAGAGCGGCCGCCTCGTGCTGCGCGGTCTCGGCGCGTGCCGACGCCTCCTGACCGGTCTTCCTGACCAGCATGGCGTCGGCGGACTCGGCAAGCAGGCAGGCGAACTGCGGCGCCGTGGCCTGCACGCCGATTAGCCCGCGGATCCGGCTCCGGCTCACACCCGCCGCGGCGTCGGCATCGGCCAGCAGCGTCAGCAGCGGCCGGACGGGCTCGGCTCGCCGTGCGGCTTCCAGCTGCGCCGCCCGCTGGTCGTGCCCTGGCCGGGACGCCTCGTGCCCGCGGAGCGAGGCGAGCGCCTCGGTCAGCCGCGTCATCAGCCCGGCTTGCCTGGCCGATTCCCGCTCGGCCGCTCGCGCGCCCCGCGCCTCGCTGCTGGCCAGGTCAGCCTCGTCGCGGGCGCGAGTAAGCCGCTTGGTCACGTCATCGCTCAGCTGCTTGAATCGGATCCCCCGCTCCTGCCTGGGCAAGGCGCCCAGCTCGCCTCGGGCGCTGGCGTCAAGCCCGGCGGCCTCGGCCGCTGCCGACACTGCCGCGCCGATCTGCGACTCCGCTGCCTGGCGCGCCCGCATTGCCGCCGCCCTGCGCCGGTCGAGTTCGGCCGTGATCTCGTCGTACAACCCGGCGCCGAACAGCTTGGTCAGGACGGCGCGACGGGCGTCGTCGTCACAGCGCAAGAACCGCGCGAACTCGCCCTGCGGGAGCAACAAGACCTGCGTGAACTGCACCCTGCTTAGCCCGACGAGGTCCGTGATCAAGTCACCGACCTCGGCCTTGTTCGACGACATGCTGACCCAGCGGCCGCCTTCGCGCCGCTGCAGGTGGACCCGCATCGGCTCGGTGGTAAAGCCGTGGCCGCGGCGTTTGGGCCGCCGGTGCTCGGGCACCCGCGCGATCAGATAGCGGACGCCCCGCACGGAGAACTCACAGGTCACCGACGGCTCAAGCGCCGGGTCGGCGAAGTGCGAGTGCAGCCGGTCCTCGGCGGCGTCTTCCCCGGCCAGCCCGCCGTACAGCGCGAACGTGATCGCGTCGAGAACGGTTGTCTTGCCGGCACCGGTCGGGCCCTCGAGGAGGAACAGTCCGCCGCTGGCGAGCAGGTCGAAGTCGATTCGCTGGGGCGTCGCGAACGGGCCGAACGCCTGCAGTTCGAGTCTGTGCAGGCGCATCAGGCCGCCGCGGTGTTCCCGCCCGCTTCGCCGATTCCCCCGGCTTCGCGTGCGGCTTCAGCCAGCCAGTCGTCATCCCGCCCAGCATGCGCCAGCCACTCGTCGATCGAGTCTGCGTCGGCCAGATCATCAGACGGGCGCCCGGCCGGTCCCTGGCCTGCTTGAAGCAGCCCGTCGGCCCGGTCGCTGGCCAGCACGGCCTCGACCACGTCCCGCAGCACAGCCTGCTGGTCCACGTCGGCCGCGCCGCCGCTGGTGAACTCGACGAAATGACCGCAGATCTGCACCGGGTCGGCCGTCCGCGCGAGCCGGCTGAGGTCGGCCGCCGCGCCGGTCAGCTCGCCGTCGGGAGCGAAGTCCAGTATGAGCGTGTGCGGCCATTTCGCGCGCAGCCGCTCCATCGGCGCCGCGGGCCTGACAGGGTCGGTCAGCACGACCCTGACCCACGCCTCGGCGAGGTCACTGGCGCTCGCTGGCCCGCCGTCGGCCAGCAAGTCATCAAGGCGGCCGCGCACTTCGCGCAGCGGGCGCGGCACCGGCGTCGCCAGCTTGGTCGTCCGCACCTGACCGGCGCCGTCGATCTCGGCCAGAGTCACGGACTTGGTGTGATAACGCTCCGAGAAGGAGAACGCCAGTGGTGACCCGCTGTATCTGACGGTCGTTACTGCCGCTGCGGCGCTGAGATCCTGCTGCCCGTGCAGATGGCCAAGAGCGACGTAGCTGAGACCGGCGAACACCGACGCCGGCGCGTCGCCGATACCGCCGACCCGGACGTCCCGTTCTGAATCGGAAGGAACGCCGCCCGTGATGAACGCGTGCGCGGCCGCGACCGTGCGCGTGATGCCGCGCTCGTCAGCGTCGGCCCTGATCAGCCGGGCGGCGGCGGCAAGCACCGACGCATGCGAGCGCTCCGCGCCGAGTTCGTCCATGACCGCGTCGGGAAGCAGGTAGGGGATGCCGTACAGGGCGACCTCGCCGTGCTCGTCGGCCAGCACCACGGGCCGCGCGATATCGGCCACGGCGGTCCGCAGGTGAACGCCAGCCAGCTCGCTGAGCCTGGAACCGAAGCCGAGCCTGACCGCCGAGTCGTGGTTGCCGCTCGTCACCAGCACCGGGATCCTGGCGGCGGCAAACCCCCGCAGCACCCGATCGAGCACAGTCACCGCGTCTGTCGTCGGGACCGCCCGGTCGTACACGTCACCGGCGACCAGGACCGCGTGCACCTCATGGGCGATCGCCTGAGCCAGGAGCCAGTCGAGGAAAGCAGCCTGATGAGTCAGCAGGTTCTCGCCGTAGAGCGTCCGCCCGAGGTGCCAGTCCGAGGTGTGGAGCAGTCTCATCGGCGCTCCATCGATCGTGACGGGGGTGACGGCTGAGGTCGCAACCCATCATCGCCGGAGGCCCCGCGGTTGCCGGCGATTGAGTCGCGACGGCGTGTCGCGCGGCACTAAGCGGCCGCGGGGCGGCTCGTCCGACCCGCGCGCTCCAGGGAGCACTGAGCGGCCGCGGGGCGGCTCGTCCGACCCGCGCGCTCCAGGGAGCACTGTTGGTAGCGTGGGGCCGTGATCGATGAGCTGTTCCCGGCCGACCTACCCGAGCCCGGGCATTGGGAGCAGCGGTACCCGCCGCGCGACCTGCCGTCCGGCGCGAAGGTCACCAGGCTGGGGCCGTCGCCCACCGGGTCCGTGCACATCGGCACGATCTACATGGCCATGATCGACCGTGACGTCGCCCATCGGTCAGGCGGCCGCTACCTGGTCAGGATCGAGGACACCGATCAAGCGCGCGAGGTCGAGGGGGCGCTGGAACAGTTTGCGCGCGCCTTCGACTACTTCGGCCTGATACCGGACGAGGAAGAGGGCCGCGGCGACTACGGGCCCTACCGCCAGTCGGAGCGGCCGGCGATTTATATGAGCTACGCTCGCGAACTGCTCCGGCAGGGCAAGGCCTACCTGTGCTTCGAAACCGCCGAAGAGCTCGCCGACATCCGTAAGCGGCAGCAGGAGACCAAGGTCCCGTCCGGCTACTACGGGAATTGGGCGATCTGGCGGGACGCGACCGCCGAGCAGGTCCAGGCGAAGCTCGCTGAGGGTGCGCCGTACGTGGTCAGGTTCCGCTCGCCGGGGATCCGGGGCCGGCGGGTCGAGTTCGACGAAGCCATCCGAGGCAAACTGTCCGCCGAGGCGAACTACAACGACGTGGTCATACTCAAGTCGTCGGTCAACGCGCGATCATCGGATAGCACTGACCGGCTGCCCACCTACCACTTCGCGCACGCCGTCGATGACCACCTGATGCGCGTCAACCTCGTGATCAGGGGCGAGGAGTGGCTGCCGTCGGTCCCGATGCACCTGCAGCTCTTCGAGGCGCTCGGCTTCGAGCCGCCGGAATACGCCCACACGGCGCTGCTGATGAAGCAGATCCCTGGGGGGAAGCGGAAGCTGTCCAAGCGCAAGGACCCGGAGACGAGCGTCGACTTCTACCTCCAGGCCGGTTATCCGGCCAAGGCGATGCTGTACTACCTGCGCGGTCTCGCCAACGGGTCGCTGGCCGAGCTGCCGCTCGACGAGGCGCTGGCCGCGCCGATCAAGCTGTCCGAGCTGGGCGGCGCGGGACCGCTGATCGACCAGGTGAAGCTCGAGGACATCAGCGCCGACCATATCGCGACCCTCAGCGGGCAGGAGATCCTGCCGGCGATGCGCACCTGGGCCGCACGGTACGACCCGGAACTGGCTGCGGTGCTCGACGCCGAGCAGGATCTGGCGCTCGCCGCTCTGGCCGTCGAGCGGGATGGTGTCGAGAACCCGCGGAAGGACCTACGCAAGTGGTCAGATTTCCGCTCCGCGTATGGTTTCTTCTTCCCTGAGCTGTTCACGCTGGTCGGCGCCGGTGACGAGCGGCTCGGCGGCCTGCCTGGCGACCTGGTGCGGGCCTTCGCGGCTGACTTCGTCGAGGGTTATCAGGAACTGGCCGATCCGCATGAATGGTTCGGGCAGATCAGGGACCTCGCCGCCAAGCACGGGTTCGCCCCGAGCGCCAAGGCGTACCGGCAGGCGCCAGCGGATTACCCTGGCTCGATCAAGGAGGCGTCGTACCTCATCAGGGTCGCGCTGACCGGCTCGACGCGCAGCCCGGACCTGCCCAGCGTTGCCCGTGTCCTAGGGCGGGACGAGGTGATGAGGCGGGTCTCTGCGCTAACCAGTTAAGGGCCGCCAGCGGCCTCGGCCACGCTTCTCCCTCCATGATCACGGACACATTTCCACGAGGGACGTCGGAAAGTGTCCGTCATGATGGAAGGGCCGTGGTCGACTCAGCCGCGGAATGTCGGCAGCCGGGCGAGACTGAGGCTTGGCTACCTGCCGACAGCGATGGGGGACTCGTAGGCCAGCATCGACCAGATGGCAGCTGCGGTCGAGGGCAGGCCGGACGTCGAGTTCAGCGTGTTGCGGCTGTTCACCCAGCCCAGCGTGCCTGATGTACGCGGGCATCTGCTGAGCCGGGACGTCCTCCTCGTGGAGGGCGGCAGCGTGGTCAACCTGATGGCCGTATGGCGGGCCCATGGCCTGGCGGAGATCATGCGCGAGTGCTGGGACGCCGGTGTCGTGCTGGCCGGGTGGAGCGCGGGCAGGCTCGTCCCCTACAGCAATGGCGTCCATGACAACTTCGACGGCCAGCCGCGCCGGCACGTCTACCGCAGGCTCATCGCCGAGCATGGGCTCCCCGCCGGGTATGCCAGTGAGGACGGGGTCGGCCTGCACTATGTCGGCGCCGATCTGGTTGAGGCCGTCAGTATCGTGCCAGGAAAGCGAGCGTGGTGGGTAGAGCCAGCCCCAAGCGGCGGATTCCGCCAGCGGGCCATCGAAACCCGCCCCATCTGACGCTGGCGGCACCGCAGTGCGGGCAAGAGCGTGCAGTGTTCCGCCGTCGAGGGAGGTTAGGTGCAGCTAAGCGATGATGACGCCAGGCAGCGGTTTGGCGGGGCCCGGGTGGCCGGTCTCGCGACGATGTCCCCAGAAGGGCAGCCGCACATTGTTCCTATCACCTTTGCCGTTGACGGTGATGTGATCTACACCGCCGTCGACTTTAAGCCGAAGTCCACGCCGCGGCTGCGGCGGCTCAGCAACATCCACGCCAACCCGAGGGTCGCTGTGCTCGCCGATCATTACGACGAGGACTGGTCGGCGCTGTGGTGGGTTCGCGCTGACGGCATGGCGGCCATCCTGGACAGCCGGCCCGAGATGACGGCACCGGCCGAACTGCTGACCGGCCGATACCCGCAGTACCGGAACAATCCGCCGGCCGGGCCGGTGATTGCGATTCGTGTCGCCCGCTGGACCGGCTGGTCGGCGACGTGATGCTGGGGGGAACCTCCGCGCGCTTACAGGTCTGCTACCGCCGGGATTACCTGGCTGCCGATGATCTCGAGCGGCGTGATTTCCCAGACGTTGGCGACTGCCCCGATGGCCGTGTCGAAGCCCATCGCAGCGAGCTCGCCGAGCCTGTCGACGACCTCGTTCGCATTCTGTCCCTTCGGGCCGACATCGAAGATGAAGTAGCAGGACTTGCTGATCTCGTCGTAGACCCGCTCTTCCGCGTCGCAGTGAGCGCGCAGGACGTCCAGCTTGCGGGCGAGATCGGGGGTCGGGAACAGGTTGCAAGCCTGGGCGTAGCGCGCCACGAGACGCAGAGTCTTCCGCTCCCCGCCGCCGCCGACCATGATCGGCGGGTGCGGCTCGGTGAGCGCCTGCGGGGAGTTCAGCGGGCGATCGAGCTCATAGTGCGTGCTACGGAACGGAGCCTCGTCGCCGCTCCACATCTGCAGGCAGATCTGCAGGGTCTCCTCAAGCCGCTCGAACCGCTCAGCAACCGGCGGGAACGGGATGCCGAGCCCTTTGGACTCCTCCTCGTTCCAGGCCGCGCCGATGCCAAGCCAGGCGCGGCCGCCAGAGAGCACGTCGAGCGTGCTGACAATCTTCGCCAGGACGCCCGGATAGCGATAGACCGCGCCGGTCACGAGCGTGAGCAGATTCGCCCGGGAGGTGTGCGCTGCCAGGTACCCGAGGGTGGTATACGCCTCAAGCATCTCGTGGTCGGCCGGCCCGACGCCCCTGATCTGGAAGAAGTGGTCCATAACACTGATGAACCCGAATCCCGCGTCGTCGGCTGCGCGGGCCACGGCGGCGAGGTCGGCGCCGAGCCGCCTAGGACCTCCCGGCCAGGTGTAGTCGGGAATCTGCAGTCCTACCTGCATGAATTGACACTCCTGTCGTCTTCAGGCCAGCGCCGTCCAGGGAAGGGGGACGGCCTCCGATGTCATTGTGCTGCCAGTTTCACCACAGGCCGGCTGGCGGGGTACGAGCCGTGCGGCAGATCGGCCCTGTCAAGGGCGCATTCAACGGCCGCGCAGCGGCGCATCATCCGGTCAGGACCTGACCAGCGACGAGATGGGTGCCGGGAGCGCCGATGTTTGAAAGGCCAGCCTAGGGGCAGCTGCGAGTGGGTTGTCACTGCGGTAGATAACTAACATTTCGTGTACTTTATGAGGGCGGTCATCCGAGGAATGGCCTCCGAAGCAAAGGAGTGATCGGAATGGCTGGGATACTGAGGGTTTCGAGGAGCCGTGGCGCACTGAGTGGCGTACTGCTCGTGCTCCTTGGGATCTGGGGCGGGCTGATCCCGCTCGTCGGGCCATACGTCAACTATGCCTACACGCCTAACCACGCCTGGCGGATCACGTCCGGCCGGATCTGGCTGGAGATCTTGCCGGCGGCGGGAGCGCTGCTCGGCGGGCTGATCCTCCTCGCTAGCAAGCTCAGGCCGACGGCGCTCCTCGGCGCGTCGCTGGCGGCTGCCAGCGGCGCCTGGTTCGCGGTCGGCAGTTCCCTGGCTCCGTTGTGGACGAACACCATCCCAGCTCAGGGTTATCCGGTGGGCGGCCACATCGCAAGGGCGATGGAGCAGATCGGGTTCTTCACCGGGCTGGGTGTCGTGATCGTCTGTATCGCCGCGGTGGCACTTGGCCGGCTATCACTGGTCTCAGTGAGGGATGCGAGCGCGGTCGAGCGGGCTGCGCCGACCACGGCCGTCGAGCCAGCAGCCGGCGAGCCTCGGGCCTATCGCGAGGCAGCTTCCGCGACGGGCACCTCCAGGTGGCCAGCTCCGCTGACGTCGACCATGCGCCGCGTCGCGTCCATCAGCCGTAGCGAGTCGGGGAGCGCCGACACAGCCGCGAAGGCGTCGGAGTCGAGCGAGCCGGTCAGCACCAGCACTAACAAGCGGTAGCCGCCCAGCGCGCCCCGGTGCCGGCCAGACGAACGTCTTGTGCCGGCACCGGGGCGCGCTCACGTTTGAGCGCGCTGCACGCTTTCTGCCGTTGACTGCGAACCGGCCCCGCTTCACAGGCTCGGTCACCAGCTGGCCCGTTCCGGCTGCGGCCGTATCGTCGCGCCCAGAAAACTTCTCCGGTCGTGTCGATCTGAGCGCGTGCCGCTCGACGCACGGGCAGAAGAGCAGATGCGGTGGGTCGCAGATCCCCCGGCAGTTGCACCAGGACCGGAACCGTGGCCGGTCCGCAAACGCGAAGGAGCGAAGAGATGCGATTCCTTGGATACACCCTGGCCGACCCGTCCGTCCCGATCCCTCCGCCGAGCCCCGATATGTTCGCCAAGATGGGCGCCTTCGTCGAGGAGGCGACCAAGGCCGGCGTGCTGCTGGCTACCGGCGGCCTCGGGCCGGTCGAGGAGGCAACCAGGGTCAAGTACGCCGACGGCGAGTTCACCGTGCTGGACGGCCCGTTCTCCGAGGCGAAGGAGCTCGTGGGCGGCTGGGCGCTGATGGAGACGCGCGACAAGGACGAGGCGATCGAGTGGACCAAGCGGTTCCTTGCCATCGCCGGCCCCGGCGAGTCCACGATCAGGCCGGTCTACTAGCTGGCCAACTCCATGGGCGGGGCGGGCGGGCCGCCCGCGCCGCCGTCATGTTCTGGACGGCTGGAGATCCGATCCGCGGGCCAGGTGGCCCCGAATTTGCCCGATCGCCCGGCCGGTGGTGTGATCGGACCTCGTGACAAGCTCACAGGAGCACCGGCAGGCTCACAGGCGGTCGCAGCCGCAACAGGCTCATGCCGCGATCGAGACGGTGATCCGGATGGAATCGGCCCGCCTCATCGCTGGGCTGGCCAGGTACGCGGGCGGCGACATCGAGCTCGCGGAGGAACTGGCGCAGGATGCGGTCGTTGCGGCCCTGGAGCAGTGGCCGAACGATGGGGTGCCCGCGAAGCCTGGCGCCTGGCTGATGACGGTCGCCAAGCGCCGCGCCGTCGACCTGTTCCGCCGCAACCGCGATCTTGAACGCAAATATGCCGAGATCGGCCGGGACCTGACGGCTGACGACGACGGCACGGCCGACTTCGACCGGGCGATCTCCGACGATATCGACGACGATCTGCTGCGGCTGATCTTCACCGCCTGCCATCCGGTACTGCCCGTCCAGGCCAGGGTCGCGCTCACGCTCCGCCTGCTCGGCGGCCTGACAACGGCCGAGATAGCGCGCGCATACCTGATGCCGGAACCGACGATCGCCCAGCGGATTGTCCGGGCGAAGAAGACGTTGGCCAGCGCCCACGTCCCGTTTGAAACCCCTGACGGTCAGGCGCGCCCAGCCAGGCTCGCCTCCGTGCTCGAGGTCATCTATCTCATTTTCAACGAAGGCTACTCGGCGACCGCCGGCGATGACTGGATGCGGCCCGCGCTGTGTCACGAGGCCCTCAGGCTCGGCCGCATCCTGGCTGAGCTGGCGCCGGACGAGCCCGAAGTGCACGGGCTTGTCGCGCTGATGGAAATTCAGTCTTCCAGGCTCGCCGCCAGGACCGGGCCATCGGGCGAGCCCGTCCTGCTGCTCGACCAAGACCGGACGCGCTGGGACCAGCTGCTGATCCGGCGGGGCCTTGCCGCTCTGGCCCGGGGTGAATCCCTAGGCGGCGATCCGGGTCCTTACCTGCTCCAGGCCGCGATCGCGGCGTGCCACGCGCGCGCGTTCCGGCCCGAGGAGACCGACTGGACCCGCATCACCGAGCTGTACAGCATCCTGGCCGAGGTCATGCCGTCTCCGATCGTCGAGCTGAACCGGGCGGTAGCGGTGTCCATGGCGTTCGGCCCTCAGGCCGGGCTGGACCTAGTCGATCAGGTGGCGGCCGAGCCGTCGCTGCGGGGCTACCACCTGCTGCCCAGCGTCCGGGGCGATCTGCTGATGAAGCTCGGCCGTAAGGCCGAGGCGCAGGCGGAGTTCCAGCGGGCAAGCGAGCTCACCGCCAACGCGCGCGAACGGGAGCTCTCCCAGCGGCGCGCCCGTGCCGCGGCCGCCGAGCCTCCAGCCGCATCCTCGCCTGCGCCCTCGTCTCCAGCCGCTTCTCCACCCCGTTCTACACCCCCGTCGCTACCCCCTTCTCCACCCTACTGACGCGCCTGAAATCGAACCTGTGTTCTACTAGGTGCATGAGTGAGCCGACGCGTCCGCAGTGGTGGCCCTATCCCGCACAGTGCCCGGCAGGTCATCCCTGGGGACCCGGCCTGGTCATCGTCAGCTGGACCCCGTGCGATTGCCCGGGCGCACTGACCCATCCCGGCCGCGGTCATCAGTGCGTACGCTGCGGAACCGCTGGCTGCACGGCAGCGTGGTACCAGCCCAAGCACGGCCGACCGCCCGGGGAACGGGGCTCCTAGCGGCCAGCCGGGCAGCCAGAACGCGACCTTCGCCGCTATCCCCGCACCGGCCGCACGGCGCTCCTGCCAGACTACGGATCATGCAGACTCTGGTCGCCGATCATCCGCTCATCGCGCACAAGCTCACCGCGCTTCGCGACGTCCGCACCGAAACGCCGGTGTTCCGCAGCCTGGCCGACGAGCTCGTGACGCTGCTCGCCTATGAGGCGACCAGGGATATCAAGGTGGAACGCGTCAAGGTGCGCACTCCGGTCGCCGACGCTGACGGAGTCAGGCTGGCCAGCCCGAAGCCGTTGGTGGTCCCGGTGCTCCGGGCAGGGATCGGGATGCTCGACGGCATGTCCCGGCTGCTGCCGAAGGCCGATGTCGGCTTCGTGGGGCTGGCCAGGGACGAGGAGACGCTGGTCGCCTCTACCTACGCGACCAGGCTGCCGGCCGACCTGACCGGCCGCGACACGTTCGTGCTCGACCCGATGCTGGCGACCGGCGGCACCCTGGTCACGGTCTTCCAGATGCTCGTGTCCAGGGGCGCGGCGTCGATTACCGCGATCTGTCTGCTCGCCGCCCCCGAGGGCATCGCCAAGGTCGAGGCCTCGTTCGGCGACGACTTCCCGATCCCGGTCAAGGTCGTCAGCGGCGGCCTCGATGATCGGCTCAACGAGCGCGGCTACATCGTGCCTGGTCTGGGCGACGCCGGCGACCGCCTGTTCGGCCAGATCTGACCACCGCGGTGGCGCCTCGCGGCCCGTGCGCACCCTGCGTCAGGCCGCTGAAGATCTCTGGCCGGTTACCCGGCGGCGGGCCAAAACCGGCAAGGACCAATTATCAGGGCGAATTATCAGGGCGAACTAGCTCCGGGCAGATGCGGCGTCGGTCACAGTATCCACTGGCGGCAATGCGTCGGTCGGCATGCGAAAGTGGTGACCTGCCACGCAGCTCAGGGCCACGTGATCAATGCGACCGTCCGTACTGGGCAACCAGAAGCGGTCCGTCACTTCGGCGAGGACTCCGCATTCCGGGCAGGATGTAAACGTCAGCACCGTTCTTACCTTCCTGGGCGTCGGGCGAGAGCGACGCGGCCGGTCGCTCAGTTGCTACGGAGACGAACACGGCGCGGCAGATACAACCCTCTGGCCGAGGCGATGGCTGATCACTTGCGGCGCGGCGTACTCGCGAGTGCTTGAGCCCCTCGGGTACGTGTCATTCGAGACCAGATTCACGCTCTGTGCATCGAGCGGATCAGCTCCTGGCGCGGCGGAGACCTGGGATGGCTACCTTAATGACATCAACGGGACGTACGTCACGGAGTCATGGGGCCACGACATGTATCAAGCGCGCGGCTAGGGTACTCCGCCATTGCGACGACGTGCGATCACCGCATCTTGAAGGCTGGAGGTCAGTCCATTCGTGACGATCTGTCGGTTATTGCGCTGGTCGCGCGCGTGGGCGACGGCGACCAACGGGCGTGGGATGAACTCGTCGAGAGGTATTCCCCGCTCGTCTGGTCCATCTGTTGCCGTTACCAGTTGACCCGTCAGGACATCGACGACGTTGGCCAGAGCGTCTGGTTGCTGCTCGTGGAGCAAGCCGGCAAGCTCCGCGAGCCTGCGGCGCTGCCGGGTTGGATCGCGACGACGACAAAACGTGAGTGCCTTCGCGCACTGCGAATATCTCGCCGGCATGACCATGGGGCATTGCCTCCCGAGGATCAGATGCCAGCAGACGATGCTGACGCGGTGATCGAGCACGAGATCATCGTGGCGGAACGCGATGCGGCGCTCCGCGCTGCGCTTGCTGAGCTTCCGCAGAACTGCCGCGAGCTGCTGTCGATGTTGATCGGTGACCCACCACGCAACTACGCCGACATCAGCGCGACGTTGGGCATCGCGGTCGGCAGCATCGGTCCTACGCGTGCTCGATGCCTGGACCGGCTACGGCGCTCGCCGCACCTCACCGCCTTCCTCGGCGACAGTGCCAGCGTTATCAATGTCAAAGAATCCGGAAGGTGAAGACGGTGGCTGATGCCTGGGACGACGAAGAACTGCTTGCGGCGCTACGGCAGGCTCACCGCGCCCGGCAGGCCGTTCCGCCCGAATTCGTCGAAGCCGCGAAGAGCGCCTTCGCATGGCACAACATCGATGGGGAACTCGCGCAACTCACCTACGACTCATACCGCGAGACCGTAGACGTGACCAGGACGCGGGCCGAGGCCGCGTCCATTCGGAACCTGACTTTCACTTCGGCGAGCCTGAGCATCGAGCTTGAGGTGGCCGAGGACTTGGTCCTGGGCCAGGTCGTCCCGCCACAGGCTGCGACGATCAAGGTGCAGCCTCGCACGGGCGCGGAGACCGCGACTGTCGCGGACGAGATCGGCTGCTTCTCGATCGAACCGATCCCCTCTGGTCCGTTCCGCCTGCGCTGCAGAACCGCTGCAGGCATCGACGTCCTCACGAGATGGATCACTTTGTGAACCCGAGTGCGGCTGCCCGGTCAGCCAGCGCCCAGCGAAAGGAGTGACATGGCTGTTGCGTGCCGGATCGGATCGCTGACGGCGTCCTGCCGGACGCTGCACATCGACTGCGCGAGGTTCATGCCCTCTCGCAAATGCCGGTGCAGGTCGACCATCAGCGGCACGACAGCGCGGTCGTTCAACGGGGCGACGCCGGCGAGGATCCCGGCTGTGCCCAGCGGCAGCAGGCTGCTGACCAGCCCTAGTAGCTCATCGGCCCCGACCGGCGCTAGGACGCCGGAATCGCAGCTTGACAGGATCAGCCGGTATGGCGCGCGCTCCAGTTGTTCGAAGTCGTAGACCGTTAGCGGCCCATCGTGCATGCCCAACGATGAGAACAGCGGACTGTCGGCGCGGAAATTTCCATGAGCGGCGATGTGCGCCAGCCAGGCCCCGTCGAGAGCGGACAGCACCCGCCCTGCCGTAGCCTCACCGGCCGTCAGCAGCGTGACGTCGTCATAAAGCTGCGCTATGAGCGGGA
>Ga0209131_1000323_pt1 | contig 34991 bp, 28 predicted proteins | sample GraSoi_2013_40cm_FD_185826 | JGI IMG/M metagenome (GOLD analysis project Ga0209131, IMG submission 185826) | Grasslands soil microbial communities from the Angelo Coastal Reserve, California, USA - Sample 9_17_2013_40cm (SPAdes) (version 2) | ecosystem: Environmental > Terrestrial > Soil >...
CTCGGAGTACCCGCACACCGTTTCGACTATCCGCGCGCGCAAGGACCTCACCGAGCGTCAAAAGGAGAAGATCCTCGGCGGGAACGCGGCGCACCTGCTGCAACTCTAGCCGCCGCCGTGCCGCTTCGCTTCCTCGTTCTGCTCGGCGTGGCGGTTGCGCCCTCGAGCTTCGCGGTCGAGCCCACGCCCGGAGTCGCCACGGTTGCTTCCTATTCGGGCCCCGATCGCAGCGAGCGCCTGATCGCCGCCGCCAAGAGGGAAGGCGAGCTGATGCTGTACTCGTCCCTGACGCAGGACGACCAGCTCAAGCTCGTCGCCGACTTCAAGCGCCGCTACGGGGTCACGGTGAAGTTCTGGCGCGGCAGCCAGGCGCATATCCTGCAGCGCGTGCTAAGCGAGACGCGCGGCGGTCGCTTCGAGTTCGACGTGCTCGAGACCAACGCACCGCAGATCGAGGCTCTCGCGCGGGAAAAGCTGCTGCAGAAAATGAACTCGCCCTACATAGAGCAGGAATTGCTTCCCGAGGTCATGCCGTCGCACGGCGAGTGGGCGCCCGACCGGCTCAATCTGCTCGTCTACGCCTACAACACCCACTTGGTGCAGCCCGCGGACGTGCCGAAGTCCTGGCAGGACCTGCTCGACCCGAAATGGAATAAACGCATCGGCGTGGAATCCACGAACGTGGAATGGTTCGCCGCTCTGGTCGAATCGCTCGGCGAGAAAGCGGGGCTCGAGCTATTCCGGCGCATGGCCGACAACGGCTTGGCGGTGCGGACCGGCCACAATCACAGCGCCGTCCTGGTCGCGGCAGGCGAGATTCCGCTGATGCTCGGCATCTACAGCCACGACGCCGAGCGTATGAAAGTCAAGTCGGCGCCGGTCGACTGGTTCATCTTGCCGCCAGCCGTTGTGCTGCCCTCCGCGGTCGCGGTCTCGCGGCGCGCACCCCACCCCAACGCCGCGACGCTTTTCTACGACTACATGCTGACCGACGGCCAGCGCTTCTACATGGAAGTGCATCGCGTGCCTGCGAACAAGAACTATGACACGCCGGTGCGGCGCCTAGTGCGCGAGCGCCAAGCCCTCAAGATCGTGAATGCGCAAGAGGCGATCGACGACTACGAAAAGTGGCTGAACCTCTACAAGCGCATCATCGTCGACCGGTCGCAGCACTGATTCCACGAAGGGTTCCCCGCTTCCGCGGGAATGACAAGCTACCTAGGCCGCGACCATCCCGTGCACGCTGAACAGCTGCTCCGGATCGGTCCAGACTTTTTCGGGCGTAAATCCCGCTCGTTTGCCCAGTTCCTGGAATTCGGTAATAGAGTACTTGCAGGAAATCTCGGTATGGATGGTTTCGCCGGGCGCGAAATCAAACCGCCGACCGGCGACGTGCACGAACTGCGAGTATAGGCTTTCCAGGTGCATCTCGATGCGGCCCAAGACCGGGTCGTAGAAGGCCTTGTGGCGGAAGCGGTTCAGCTGAAAATCCGCCGCGAGCTCGCGATTGATCCGGCGTAACAGGTTCAGGTTGAACTGAGCGGTCGCGCCCTTCGCGTCGGCGTAGGCCGCATCCAGAGTGGCCTTGTCTTTCTTGAGGTCCACGCCAACCAGCAGGACACCGCCCGCCCCCGCCATCTTGCGCGCCTGCCTCAGAAAAGCGAGCGCTTCACTGGGAGTGAAATTGCCGATGGTGGAGCCGGGAAAAAACACCGCCTTCTTGCGAATCGGCACCCCTACGAACTCCGGCAACGCGAGGGGCCGCGTATGGTCGGCGCAGATGCCGACGATATTGAGGAAGGGAAAGCGGCGCGCAAGCTCGTTTGACGAAGTACGCAGCGTATCGATCGCGATGTCGATCGGAACGTACAGCTGTGTCTGCAGGGCCTGGATCAGAATTCGCGTCTTGGCCTGTACGCCGCAGCCGAATTCGATCAGCTGGGCCTCGGGCCCGACGAATTGCGCGATTTCCGCGATGTTGCCGCGGAGGATCGCCGTCTCGGTGCGCGTCAAGTAGTACTCGGGCAGCTCGCAGATCGCTTCGAACAGGCGGCAGCCCTGCTCGTCGTAGAAATACTTGGGCGGAATGCTCTTCTTCGGAAGCGCAAGGCCGGCGAGCACGTCCTCGAGGAGCCTTTCCGCCCGGGGAAGAAAGCTGTAGAAGCGAACCACCCCAGGTGCCGGGGGCTGGGGCGAAGGCTCGGGGTTCATGCCGAGAGCCGGAATCTACCCCGGCCAGTCGTTCCGTGCGCGGATCGATGCGAAGTCGCCCCGCAGCGGCAAGGCCGCGGAGGTCTGGTGCGCGTTGGACCGGCCGGAGGCGAATTCCAGCCATTGACGTATGCGGGTCGCGTCGCCGACACGAGTGTATTTACCCCAGGAGTCAAGCAGCACGATGATAATCGAACGCTCGGCCAACGTCACCTGCATGACCAGACACCGCCCGGCCTCGGCGATGTACCCAGTCTTGGACAAACCGATGTCCCAGCGGGAGCTGCGGGTAAGGTTGTTGGTGTTGCCGAAGCGCATCATGCGGCGCCCGATCTTGACCTGGTGCGAAGTCGAAGTCGTATAGCCCCGGATCTTGGGATAGGCGTGCGCGGCCTGCACGAGCTTCGCCAGGTCCTGCGCGGTCGACACGTTGCGGCCGGAAAGCCCCGTGCCGTCCTCGAAGCGCGTACCCGACATGCCGAGCAATTGCGCTTTCAGGTTCATCGCCAGCACGCACGAGTCTTTTCCACCCGGGTAGGAGCTTGTGATCGCGGAGGCGGCGCGGTTTTCCGAAGCCATGAGAGCGAGGTGCAGCAGCTCGTCGCGCGTGAGCGTGGTGCCGACCTGCAGGCGCGAGTGCGAGCCGCGCAGCCTGTCGACGTCCGCCTTGGTGATCGTCACCAGCTCGTCGGGGTCGAGCTCGGCGTCCAGCGTGACGATCGCGGTCATCAGCTTGGTGAGCGAGGCGATCGGCAACTTCGATTCCACGTTCTTGCCGAGGAGGATTTCGCCGGATTGCTGGTCGACGACCAGCGCGGCCTGCGATTTGAGCGCCGGCTGGCGCAGCTCGCGCGCGTACGTTCGCGTCGAGACGATCGCCAGCGCAAGCAGCAACATCGCGATGAACCGCACCCGCCCTCCCCGCATCCTCTTATTGGGGCGGCCAGTTTAGCCTTGGAAAAATTAATTTGCAACGAAAATAACAGGATACGTGGGACACTTCACACAAGGTCGCGAAAATTGTCATGACGGCGTCGTAAGCAGACCTGCCGGTCGCTCCCTTTAGACCGCTGCTGCCTGCTCGGCTTCCTCTTGCAGCTGCAAGGCCCACATCTGGGCGTAAGCGCCGTCTTGCCCAAGCAATTCCCTGTGCGTGCCGCGTTCCACGATACGGCCTTGATCCAGAACGATAATCTGGTCTGCGTCCATGACTGTGGAAAGGCGGTGAGCGATCACCAAAGTGGTGCGCCCCCGGGCGATGCGGTCGAGCTCGGCCTGGATGCCTTGCTCGGTTTCCGAATCGAGCGCGGAGGTGGCCTCGTCGAAGATGAGGATGCTCGGGTTTTTCAGGATGGCGCGGGCGATCGCCACGCGCTGCTTTTCGCCTCCGGAGAGCTTGAGGCCCCGCTCCCCGACGCGGGATTCGTACCGGTCGGGAAGGCTCTCGATGAATTCGTGGATGTGCGCGGCATTCGCCGCCTCGATGACCTCTTCGGGCGATGCGCTCGGCCGCCCGTAGTGAATGTTGTAGAGAATCGTGTCGTTGAAGAGCACCGTGTCCTGGGGGACGATGCCGATGGCAGAGCGCAGGGACGACTGCGTCACGCCGCGGATGTCGGCGCCGTTGATGGCGATGCGGCCCGCGTTCACGTCGTAGAAGCGGAACAAGAGGCGCGCCAGGGTGGATTTTCCCGAGCCGCTCGCGCCCACCACGGCGACCTTGCTCCCGGCCGGGATCTCGAAGGACACGTCGAACAGGATCTGGCGCCGCGGCTCGTAGGAAAAATCGACGTGCTCGAAACGCACGGTTGCGCTTCCCGCGCCTCCTCCAAGGGGCAACGGCGCGGCGTCGGGGCGATCCTGTATCTCCCGGTCCTGTGTAAGCAGGCGGAACATGCGATCCATGTCGGCGAGCGCCTGCTTGATCTCGCGGTACACCATGCCCAGAAAATTGAGCGGGATGTAGAGCTGGATCAAAAGGCCGTTCACGAGTACCAGGTCGCCGAGCGTCAGGGTCTTCGCCACCACACCCTCGGCCGCGAGGATCATGAGCAGCGTCACCGCGACGGCGATGATGCAGCTCTGACCGATGTTGAGGAGCCCGAGCGAAGCTTCGTTCTTCACAGCCGCCGACTCGTACTTCTGCAGGTTCTCGTCGTAGCGGCGCGCCTCGTATTCCTCGTTGTTGAAGTATTTCACCGTTTCGTAGTTGAGCAGGCTGTCGATTGCGCGCGTATTGGCCTTCGAATCCAGCTCATTCGCCTGGCGGCGGATTTCCATGCGCCACTCGGTGATCGACACGCTGAAAGCGATGTAGAGCGCCACCGCAACAAAGGTGACCGCCGCGAAGCGCCAGTCGAACTTGGTGAGAAGAATGGCGGCCACCAGGCTGAACTCGAGGATCACCGGGACGATCGAGAACAGCATGTAGGTCAACAGCGTCGATATCCCCCGCGTGCCGCGCTCGATGTCGCGCGACACGCCGCCGGTATGGCGCTCCAGATGAAAGCGCAGGGACAGGCTGTGCATGTGGCGGAACACGGTGAGCGCAACGCGGCGGATGGCGCGCTGTGTCACGCGCACGAACACGACGTCCCGGAGCTCCGCGAACAGCGTCGTCGAAAACCTGAGGATTCCATAAGCGGCGAGCAGAGCGAGCGGTAGCACGAGCACGGCGGTCTGCGCGTCCAGCGAATCGACCACTTCCTTCAGGATAAGCGGCACGCCGACGTTGGCCAGCTTTGCGCTCGTCAGGAACGCGAGCGCGATCGCCACCCGGACGCGGAATTCCCACAGATAGGGGACGAGCATCCCGACTGCGCGCCATTCGCTGCGCCGTTTCGGCGCAGCGGCATCCTTCAACGGGGCGGGCAAGGCGAAGCTGCGGTGATCATGGGCCATGGAGGAGTGTCATGTTACATGGAGGTGGGGCACCAGCGGATCAAGTGCTGCCGCGAGGTGCCGGAGCGGCGTATCATGCCGTATTGCCTTGAAGCGCCCAGAAAACATTCCGGAGGGCCCATGCCGCTCGCTGTTTGGATCGCCGCAGTCGTTGCCGTTTCTTTTTCGCTGGCCTATCTGAACTCCCCGGGCTGGATCTGGATTGGCGCGGGTGCGGCGGCGCTCCTCGCCGGCCTGGGCGGGGGGGCGCTCACTGTGGACGCTTCTCTCGTGCTCGGCGGAATATTCGCCTTCTGCAGCGTCGTGCTGGGCGTTGCGCCCTTGCGCCGCGTGCTCGTGTCTCGCCTGCTCCTAGCCTGGTACCGCGGCCGGCTGCCGGCCATGTCGCAGACAGAGCAGGAGGCGATCGACGCCGGCACGGTGTGGTGGGACGGCGATCTTTTCTCGGGCCGCCCCGACTGGGGGAAGCTGCTCGCGGTGCCGCGCCCGAGGCTGACGCCCGAGGAGCAGTCCTTCCTCGACAACGAAACCGAGCAGCTGTGCGCGATGGTCAACGACTGGGAAACGACGCAGGTGTATCAGGACCTGCCACCGCACGCTTGGCAGTTCATCAAGGACAAAGGCTTCCTCGGGATGATCATACCGAAGAAATACGGCGGCAAGGAATTCTCCGCGACCATGCATTCTCAGGTCATCCAGAAGCTCGGGACCCGCTGCAGCGCGGCCACGGTGCACGTCATGGTGCCCAATTCCCTGGGACCCGCCGAGCTGCTGCTGCACTACGGCACGGAGGAGCAGAAAAATCACTACCTGCCGCGCCTGGCGAAAGGGCTCGAAATCCCCTGTTTCGGCCTCACCAACCCGCACGCCGGTTCCGACGCCGCGGCGATTCCCGATTTCGGCATCGTGTGCAAAGGAACATGGGAAGGCCGCGAGGTGCTCGGCATGCGCGTCACCTGGGAAAAGCGCTACATCACGCTGGGTCCCATCTCAACGCTGCTCGGGCTCGCTTTCAGGCTCCGCGACCCGGACCATCTGCTCGGAGAAAAGGAAGACATCGGCATCACCTGCGCGCTCGTGCGCACCGACACGCCGGGCGTCAACATCGGCCGCCGCCACAATCCTCTGAACGCCGTGTTCCAGAACGGACCGAACTGGGGCAAGGACGTGTTCATGCCTCTGGACTGGATCATAGGCGGACCGAAGATGGCGGGCCAGGGCTGGAGGATGCTGATGGAATGCCTCGCGGCGGGACGCTCGATCTCCCTGCCCTCCTCGGGGACGGGCTACGCCAAGCTCGCCGCGCGCGCGACGGGCGCCTACGCGCGCGTGCGCAGCCAGTTCAAGACGCCGATCGGAAAATTCGAGGGCATCGAAGAGGCGCTCGCGCGCATCGGCGGCAATCTCTACACGATGGACGCGGCCCGCATGATGACCGCGGGCGCGGTGGACCTGGGCGAAAAGCCCTCGGTGATCTCGGCGATCGTCAAGTATCACCTTACCGAGCGCGGGAGAGCCGTGGTCAACGACGCCATGGATATCCTCGGCGGCAAGGGCATCTGCCTCGGCCCCAACAATTTCATGGGGCGCATCTACCAGCAGCTGCCCATCGCGATCACGGTCGAGGGCGCGAACATCCTCACGCGCAACCTCATCGTTTTCGGGCAGGGAGCGATCCGCTGCCATCCGTACGTGCTGCGCGAAATGAACGCCGCACGCGAGGGCGACCTGAAAGGCTTCGACGCCGCGCTTTTCGGCCACATCCGGCACGTCGTCTCGAACGAAACGCGCGCTTTCCTCATGGCGATCACCGGATCGCGCTTCGTTTCGGCCCCGGCAAATGCGTCTCCGAAAACGCGCCGCTACTATCGGCACCTGACGCGGATTTCCGCCGCTCTCGCCTATGCGGCGGATATCTCGATGTTCGTCCTGGGAGGATCGCTGAAGCGCCGGGAAAGGATCTCCGCGCGCCTGGGCGATGTCCTCTCGATGCTGTATCTCGCCTCGGCGACGTTGAAGCGCTTCGAGGACGAGGGGCGGCAGGAGTCCGATCTCCCGTTCCTGCACTGGTCGCTGCAGGACGCGCTCGCCCGCGCGACCGATGCGCTGCAAGGTGTGCTCGCGAACTATCCGGTGCGGCTGGCCGGCCTGTTGCTGCGCCTGATGACGTTCCCGCTCGGCCGGCACTTCGCGCCACCCAGCGACGCGCTCGGGCATGAGGTCGCGCGCCTGCTCATCGCACCGTCGGCCGCGCGCGACCGGCTCTGCGCCGGCATGTACCTGCCTAAGCTTGAGAGCGAGCCGCTCGGGTGCCTCGAGGCCGCGCTCGACGCGACGATCAAGGCCGAGGAGGTCGAGACCAAGATCCGCGCGGCGCAGAAGACGGGGACGATACGCGGAAGGACACCCGAGGAGCTCGCCCAGGCCGCGCTCGCCGCACGCGTCATCGGCGCCGAAGAGCAGGCCCTGCTCAAGCGCGCAGCGCAGCTGCGCGACGAGGTGATCCGCGTGGACCATTTCCCGCAGGATCTCGGGCTGTCCGAAGCGACCCGGCCCGCGCAGCCGCAACGCGCAGCGGCCTAAAAAATTCGCCGAAGAGCGCCGAGGTCGCGGGGGAAGGCGAATTCTTTCAGCGGTCCTCTGCGTCCTCTGCAGCTGAGACTCTTCCTGCCACCGGAGGCACGATGCCGAAGGACATCTACATCATAGACGGCGCGCGCACGCCGTTCCTGAAATCGCGCAACAGGCCGGGCCCTTTCTCGGCGAGCGATCTCGCGACCGCCGCCGGCAAAGCCTTGCTCGTGCGGCAGCCGTTCGCTCCGACCGAACTCGACGAGGTCATCCTGGGCTGCGCCGCCCCCTCGGTGGACGAAGTCAACATCGGGCGCGTCGCGGCGCTGCGCATGGGCTGCGGGCAGAAAGTCCCGGGCTGGACCGTAATGCGCAATTGCGCCTCGGGCATGCAGGCGCTCGATTCGGCGATCGCGAACATGCTCTCGGGGCGCTCGAAGCTCGTGCTGGCGGGCGGAGTGGACGCGCTCTCGCGCGTGCCGCTCCTCTATTCGGAGGCCATGGTCATCTGGTTCTCGAACTTCATGGCCGCGAAGACTCCTCTCCAGAAGGCCGGCATGTTTCTGAAGCTGAAACCGACCCAGCTTCTGATGCCCATCATCGGCCTCATGAAAGGCCTGACCGACCCCTACGTCGGCCTTCTCATGGGTCAGACGGCCGAAAATCTCGCGTACCGTTTCGGGATCGGTCGCCGGCAAATGGATGAGTTCGCCGCGGAGAGCCATGCCCGCGTCCTCCGCGCGCAGGAGAGCGGAGTTTTCAACGATCCGCATGACGGTCTGGCGTCGGAAATCTCGCCGATCTACGACGACAAGGGCAATCTCTACAAGGACGACGACGGCGTGCGCAAGGACTCCACGGCCGAGAACCTCGCGAAGCTCAAACCCTTTTTCGACCGGAAGTACGGCAACGTCACCGCCGGGAACTCCTCGCAGATCACCGACGGCGCGGCGTGGCTGGTGCTCGCGACCGAGGAGGCCGTGAAGGGCCACGGCCTGAAGCCGCTCGGGCGCATCGTCGATTCGCAGTGGGCGGGGCTCGACCCCGCGCAGATGGGTCTCGGGCCCGTGCACGCCGCGACGCCGATACTCAAGCGCCGCGGACTCAAGCTCAACGACCTCGATGTCTGGGAGATCAACGAGGCGTTCGCGGCCCAGGTGCTCGCCTGCCTCGCCGCGTGGAAGGAAGACAAATATTGCCGCGAGGAACTGGGCCTCGAAGGCGCAATGGGCGAGCTCGGCGCGGACAGGCTCAACGTGGACGGCGGTGCCATCGCGATTGGCCACCCGGTCGGCGCCTCGGGCGCGCGCATCGTGCTGCATCTGCTGCATGCGCTCAAGCGCGCGAAAGGCAGGCGTGGCATCGCCTCGATCTGCATCGGCGGAGGCCTCGGCGGCGCGATGCTGGTCGAGGCGCTGTAACCGTCATGGCAAGCAACTACCGGAACTGGAAGCGCGAGACCGACCGCGACGATATCGTCTGGCTTTCGTTCGACAAGGAGGGCGCCTCCGCGAACGTCCTGTCCGCTGATGTGATGGCCGAGCTCGATCGCATCCTCGACGAGCTGCGCGCGAAAAATCCGCGCGGGCTCATCATCCGGTCGGGGAAGGACTCCGGATTCATCGCGGGCGCCGACGTCGAGGAATTCACCAAGATCAAGGATGCGGACGACGTGATGCGCATGGTCAAGCGCGGCTGGGACCTGTACAACAAGCTGGCGTCCCTGCCTTTCCAGACCCTTGCGCTCGTGAACGGCTTCTGCATGGGCGGGGGCGTGGAGCTGGCGCTCGCCTGCCGCTATCGCGTCGCGGTGGACCAGCCCGGGACGCGCTTCGCGCTTCCCGAAGTGATGCTCGGGATTCTCCCGGCCTGGGGCGGGGTCAAGCGCCTGCCGCGTCTCGTCGGGCCGACGGCGGGCCTCGACATGCTGCTCACCGGCCGAGCTGTGGACGTGCGCCGGGCGAAGCGCATGGGACTGGTGGACGCGGCGGTCCCCCCGCGAATCCAGGAGAACGCCGCGCGCATGATGGTGCTCGAGGCGCCTCGCCTCAGAACGCTCCCTCTCGTGCAGCGGCTGATGAATTCCGCCTTGATGCGCCCGCTCGTCGTTCACATGGCGAGAAAACAGCTTGCTTCCAAGGCCTCGCCGGATCACTACCCCGCGCCCTACGCGATCCTCGAGCTGTGGCGGAGATACGACGGCGATCCATTCGCACCGCGGCCCGAGGACCCGGCGTCGGTCATCGGGCTCCTGGAGGGAGACACGGCGCGCAACCTCATCCGGATTTTTTTCCTTCAGGAGCGTTTGAAGTCGCTCGGCAAGGGGAGCGACTTCAAGGCGAAACACGTGCACGTGGTCGGCGCGGGCGTCATGGGCGGAGACATCGCCGCATGGTGCGCGATGCGCGGACTCACGGTGACGCTGCAGGACCAGACGCCCGAGCGCCTCGCGCCGGCGATGAAGCGCTCGGCCGAGCTGTTCAAGCGCAGGCTGCGCGAACCATCCGGCATACGGGACGCGCTCGACCGGTTGATTCCCGACGTCGCCGGAGACGGAGCGCGGCACGCGGACGTCGTCATCGAGGCGATCTTCGAGAACCTGCAGGCCAAGCGCGAGCTCTTCGCGAAGCTCGAGGCGCAGGCGAAGCCGGAGGCTCTCCTCGCCTCGAATACGTCGAGCCTCAAGCTCGCGGACATCGGCGCGAAATTCAGGAATCCGTCGCGCCTCGTGGGAATCCATTTCTTCAACCCGGTGCCGCAGTTGCAGCTGGTCGAGGTGGTCAAGGGCGCGGTCACCGACCCGGGAATCGCGAAGCGGGCGGCGGCGTTCGTGCGGCAGATCGACAAGCTGCCCCTGCCGGTCAAGGACTCGCCGGGCTTTCTCGTCAATCGCGTTCTCGGTCCCTACATCGACCAGGCGCTGCGTATGGTGGACGAGGGCGTCGCGCAGGAGACGCTCGACGCGGCGGTCACGGCGTTCGGCATGCCGATGGGGCCGATCGAGCTGGCCGACACGGTGGGCCTGGACATTTGCCTCGCGGTGGGGAAGGAGCTGGCGGGCGATCGCGCAGAACCTCCGAGGAAACTCGCGGAGCTCGTCGCCGCGGGAAATCTCGGCAAGAAAACCGGCCGCGGCTTCTACGTCTGGCAGGACGGCAGGGCGCGGAAAGGCGCCGCACGCGGCGTAACGCCCGAGCTCACCGAGAAGCTCATCGAACCCTACCTCAAGGAAGCGCAGGCGGTCGTCGCCGAAGGCATCGTCGCCGATGCCGACCTCGCCGACGCAGGGCTCATCTTCGGTACGGGATTTGCGCCCTTCCACGGGGGACCGCTGAATTACCTGAAGAGCAAGGCCGGAAATCGCTGAATGCGCGCACGCGGTGCGGCGACGGGATCGATGCTCGCGCTGTGCGCGGCCCACACGATCACGATCGCGCAGGCGCCGACGAAACCGCTGCCACCGCAACCGCAAGCTCAGCCACCGATCGCAGCGCCCTCTCAACCGCCGGCCCCGCCGCGATTCGCGGTCCAGCGTTTTCTCGTCGAGGGCAATTCCCTTCTCGCGCAAGGCGAGCTCGACCGTGTTCTCGCGCCGTTCTCCGGAAAGGACCGCGATTTCGGCGACATTCAGCGCGCGCTCGAGGCGCTGCAGGCTGTCTACGCCGGTCGCGGCTACAACGCGGTGCGCGTGAGCGTTCCCGAGCAGGACATTCGTTCCGGCGAGGTACGTTTGCGCGTGGTCGAGGCGCGAATCCGGCGGGTGCGGGTCCAGGGCAACCGATTTTTCGACGAAAAGAACGTCAGGGCCGGGCTGCCTTCACTGAAAGAGGGCGCCTCCCCGAATACCCCGGCGATCGGCCGGGACGCCCAGCTCGTCAACGAGAACCCGGCCAAGCAGGTGAGCGTCGCGCTGCAGGCGGCGGACGACCCCGGCCAGGTTGACGCGACCATCCGGGTGACGGACGAAAAACCCTCCAGGATCTCGGCGTTCGCGGACAACACCGGCACTCCGAAGACCGGAAACTACCGCACCGGCGTCGGCTATCAGTACGCCAACCTCTTCAACGGCGACGACGTGATCAACGCGCAGGTGCTCACCTCTCCGGGCCACGCATCCGACGTGAAGGTCTTCGGCGCCGGATACCGCGTGCCCGCATACGAGTGGGGCGGCGTCGTCGATGTCCTTGCCGGGTATTCGAGCGTCAATTCGGGCACCGTCCAGGATCTTTTCAGCGTGTCGGGCAAAGGAACCGTCTTCGGGCTGCGCTACACGCAGCTGCTGGGGCGGATTGGTACTTACGAGCACCGCGCCGCGTTCGGGCTGGATTACCGGGCGTACAAGAACAGCGTCATCCTCGTGGGAACCACGGAGTCGCTCGTCCCGGACATCACGGTGCACCCGGTTTCGCTCACCTATAGCGGCCGCTTCCCGCAGGTCGGGCGCGATCTGTCCTTCAACATCTCCTACTCGCACAACATTTCGGGAGGCAACAAGGGTGGCCAGGCGGCCTTCAATGAGCCGGGCCAGCGCTTGGGCGCGTCGGCCAACTACTCGATCTGGCGCGCAGCGCTTACGTTTTCGCAGCTGCTGCCCTCCGATTTCATCGTGCGCGCGGTCTTGAACGCGCAGCAGACCCACGACCTGCTGATTCCCGGCGAGCAATTCGGTATGGGCGGTGCGGACAGCGTGCGCGGCTACTACGAGCGCGAGACGGCGAGCGACAACGGACACCGGTTCTCGCTCGAGGGCTATAGCCCGGATTTCGGGACGAAGACCGGCAGCGCGTGGAGAGCGCGAGCGCTGATTTTCCTCGACATGGCGCGGGGTAACGACAATACGCCGGCGCGCGACCCCAACAACGCCACCAACGGCTTAGGCAGTGCCGGCGTCGGCCTGCGCGCAAACCAGGGCAAGTCCCTCGCGTTCCGGCTCGACGCGGCACGCGTCACCCACGACGCGGGGACCCGCATCAAGGGGGACACCCGCGTGCATTTCGCCGCCGCGTACAGCTTTTGAGGCTGCCCGCGTGTGCGAAAAGTCACATCCCCGCCCGGAGCCGGGGGCTAGAATGAGTTTCCCGTTTGCTGCGGGAATGAAGTCATCGGGGAGGGGTAGCGTGTCCAATCTGCTTGCCGTCCGACGCACCCACCACGTGCCACGTGATAGGCTTCCGCGCTGTCCATTTTCAGGGGAATGGGCGTGAGAAAGGCACCAGTCATCGGTGTGGCCGCGTTGTTCGTGTTGCTGCAGTCACTCGCCTTCGCGGACGAAGTCACCGATCGCGCCCGGCGCCTGCTCCAGGAGAAAAATCCGCAGGCGGCTTACCAGTTGCTCCAGCCGCTCGAATCCCAGCGCGCCGGCGACCCCGAATACGACTATCTCCTCGGAATCGCAGCCCTCGACTCGGGCGAACGCGAACGGGCGGTCTTCGCGCTGGAACGGGTGCTCGCGGTGAATCCCAACCACGCCCAGGCGCGCGCCGAGATCGCCCGCGCCTATTTCCTGCTGGGCGAGAAAGAAAACGCGCTGCGCGAGTTCCAGAACGTCCGCGCGACCAATCCGCCCGAAGCCGTCAAGCATACCATTGACCGATACCTGTCGGCCCTTGGGGCAGGTCCGACGCAGCTCAACGGGTTTCTGGAGATCGGCTTCGGCTGGGACAGCAACGTCAACAGCGCTACGGCCTCCAACCAGATCGCGATCCCGGCGCTGGGCGGAATCGTCGCCACGATTGCTCCAAGCGGAGTGAGGATGCACGACACTTTCACGACGGCAGGCGGCGGCGTGAGCATGGTGCACGGGTTCACGCCGGAATGGGCGGTCGTCGCCGGCGCCGCGGTCAATGGAAAATTCAACACGCACCAAAGCGAATTCAACACGGGAACCGTGGATGGCAACCTCGGGCTGCGCTGGTCGCGCGGCAAGGAAGCGATCACGGCGGGATATCAGGGCCAGGATTTCCGCGTCGACAACGACGATTTCCGGAAAAGCAACGGCGTCGTTGCGCAATGGCAGCACAGCTACAGCGAGTATAGCCAGGTGTCACTCTTCGTTCAGGAAGCCGCCCTATCGTACCCGACGCAATCGATCCGGGATGCCCGGCGCACGATAGTCGGCGTCGCCTTCGGCTACGGCTGGGACACCCCGAGGAAGCCGGTCGTTTTCGGAAGCCTATACGGCGGCAGCGAAAAACAAAAAGAGGCGGACCAGCCTCAACTCGGTCACAAGCCGGTAGGACTCCGCCTCGGCGGTCAGCTATCCGTGGGCGCCAATGCGGTGCTGTTCGGCCTGTTGAGCTACGAGCGGCGCGCGTACGACGGAGACGACCCGTTCTTCCTCGCCAGGCGCCGCGATAACCAGCTCGATCTGCGCGCGGGAATGAATTACGCGCTGAGCCCCGGCTGGCTGCTGGTGCCGCAGATAGCCTACACCGACAATCAATCCAACATCGACTTGGACAAATACGGCCGAACCGTGATTTCGCTTACGCTGCGCAGGACTTTCTGAGGGAGAAGATCGTGAAGAGCACTCCGAATCGTTTCAGACTCAGCCCACACGGCGCGATGGTCGCGATCGTGTCTGCGGCATTTTCGAATCCGGCGCTGGCCAACACCGGCAAGGTCGATTTCACCATCGGTAACGTTACGGTCACCGGCTCGGACGGCCGAGGGCGGCCGCTCACCAAAGGCGCGGAAGTCAAAAGCGGCGACAAGATCGTGAGCAGCGTCGACGGCCGCGCACAGATCCGGTTTTCCGACGGCGCGTACGTTTCGCTCCAGCCGAACACGGAATTCGACATCAGACAATATCGCTACAGCGGCAAGACCGACGGCACCGAGTCGGCGCTGTTCGGACTGTTCAAGGGAGCGATGCGCACCGTCACCGGCCTCGTAGGTCGCGCCAACAAGAACCGCTACCAGATCGCCACGACAACGGCGACCATCGGCATCCGCGGCACCGGCGGCCTGATCGCGATCGGAGCCGACGGCTCGACGCTGGTGACCGGCACCAGTGGAATCTGGACGCTGACGAACAAAGGCGGCACGATCGACATCCCGGCCGGAACGGCGGGACTGGCCGGAGCCAACGTAAACGTACCGCCGAAACCGGTGGACGGAATTCCGGTCGTGCCGCCGCCGCAAAGCGCGCCGCAGCAGATTCTGCCGACCATCGTGCAGGGTGACGTGGTCAACTTTCGGGGGGGTCAGGTTTCGCTTTTTCCTCCCCTCACAAGTGGGCCGGGGTATGAACTCGCCGGCGTTGCACCGTTTGGGGCGGCTGGGCCGACTCTTCCCAGAAATACATACGCTACGAACGGGGTATTCGACTCCTCCGGCGCGCTGACCTCATTCACAAACGGCAGCACTACCTACAGTCTTGCCGGAACTCAAGCGGATTTCGGTACGCTCGATGGGGTCATTGCCTGGGGCCGCTGGACCGGGCAGATAAACCTCACTACCGGCGGGACGACAACGTCCGTCACGCTTTCGTTGAACGACGGCCTGCACTACGTCGTCGGCATGCCGGCGACCAACATGCCGACGATCGGGACCTTCACCTACAACTTGATCGGGGGCACCAGTCCTACTTTTGGAAACCCTGCTTTGGCTGGGCCCGGCGTGCTCAATTCTGCCTCGCTGGTTGGAAATTTCGCCAACAGCACCGTCAATGTCAACCTGTCGGCCACCATGGGCGGTGCGGGCGGTACTACTTACACCTTTGTCTCCGCCCCCGGGACGATCGGCGCCGGCGCGACGTTTACCGCCTCGGGTGCTGGAACTTCCTCGGGCGCCCCCACCTTCGGCTGCTCGGGCGGCTGCAACTTGAACGTTAACGGTTTCTTTTCCGGAGCCGGCGCTACTAATGCAGGCATGGTCTACCAGATCAGCAACTTAACTTCTTTGACCACGGTGAACGGAGCCGCAGCGCTCAAGCGCTGACGAAGCGCTCGATCGGCTGATCTGGTTGTCCGATTCACTCGTGCTCAATGTGGAAAATCGGCTGATTCGCTTTCCACGCCGGTGATTTCCGAGCGGCCCGATTCATGGCCGAACCGCACGTCGAAGCGATAGGCCTGCTCCAAACGGGCCGGTTCAAGGAAGCGGCGAGGCTCCTCGAGACCGCCTGCGAGCGAGGTCCAGGCGATGCCCGCGCCTGGTTCCTGCTCGGCGCCTGCCGCCATGCTCTCCGCGATCTCGAATCCGCGCTGGCGGCATTCGATCGCGCTATCGCGCTCGACCCGTCGAACCTCCAGGCGGCGCAGGCCGCGATCGCGGTGCTGAGCGACGCGCGGCGGCCCGCCGAAGCGCTTACGCGCTGCGAGCACCTGCTGTCCCGGCACCCCGACGAAGCGCAGCTTCAGTTCAGCGCGGGCGTCGTGTGCGAAGCACTCGGCGATTTCTCCGGGGCCCTTGATCGCTACGATCGTGCGCTCGCGATCGATCCCCGCCTTCTCCATGCGCTCCAGAATCGCGGCATCGCCCTGACTCGCCTGGGGCGAATCGAGGAGGCGATCGAGAGCAACCGACATTTCGTTTCGCTCTTCCCGGAAAAGGTCGACGCGCATTACAACCTCGCCGAATCCTGCCTCGCGGCGCGCCGCTACGACGAGGCCGTTCTCGCCACGGAGAATGCGCTGAAAGTCGATCCCGGGCACGCGCTTTCCCGGCTGGACCGGGGTCTCGCGCTGGCGGCAAGCGGTCGAATAGAAGAAGCCGGCGCAGAGTTGCGGGCTGTGCTCGCCCGCGACGATCCGGCCGTCCGCCGCCGCATCGAGGCTTGGGCCGCGGCATCGGGCGCCACGGATCCGTTCGACGCCGCGACGCTGCTGCAGCCCGAGGACGTGTTTCTCGTCATGGGCTGCGAGCGCCTGGACTCGTGCGACTGGGCCGGGCTGGGTGCTTTCGCGGATCGTTGCGTCGAGCTGATCCGCGGGGCGCGGGAGGACTGCCTGCAGTCGAGGGCGCTGGCGTTCAAGCTGTTGCACCTGCCTGTGCCCGCTTCGCTGCACAAAATCTACGCCGACCGCGCGGCGGCAGGGATGGAGCGCCTCGCCTCGCCGCTTGCGAAGCCGGTCCGACGCCCGCGCGCGCGCCGGAGGAGGCTAAGCGTCGGGTATCTCTCGGCCGACTTCGGTGCACACCCGGTCGGCTATCTGACCCGATCGATGTACGGCCTGCATGATCGCAAGCGCTTCGAGGTTTTTGGCTATGCGCTCGCCGGCGACGACGGCAGCGACAATTTCCGGGCCATCGCTTCGGGATGCGACCACATGATCGATACGCGATCGTTGTCGCTCGAGCAGTTCGCCGAGCGCATCGCCGCCGACTCGATCGACGTCCTGGTCGACTTGAACGGCTACACGCGCGGCGGCCGCAGCCATGTGCTCGCGCTGAAGGCCGCGCCAATCCAGGTGGCCTATGTCGGCTACCCCGCGACGCTGGGCGGAACGCTCGCCGATTATTTCATCGCCGATGGCACGGCGGTGCCGCCGCATGCGGGCGTTTTCTTTTCAGAAAAGATCGTTCGGCTGCCGCATTGCCACGCGCCGGCATCGCATCGAAGTCTTACGGTCGCACCAGCGCCCACCCGCTCGGACGAAGGGCTGCCCGAACGCGGCCTTGTCTTCTGCGGCTTTCACCGGCACGAAAAAATAGATCCTGCGGCATTTCGATCGTGGATGCGCATACTCGATGCTGTGCCGCACAGCGTGTTGTGGCTGCAGCAAGGTCGCGGTGAAGCAACCCTGCGGCGCCACGCCGGCGGGGCGGGAATCGATCCGGAGCGCCTCGTCTTCGCGCCGCATCGCGAGCATTCGGCGCATCTCGCGCGCCAGCGCCTCGCCGATCTGTTTCTCGACACTCGCTGCTGGAATGCGCACACGACCGGTTCCGACGCGCTGTGGTCGGGAGTTCCGATCATCACCTTTCCGGGAGAGCACCTGGTGTCCCGCCTGGGCGCGAGTCTGCTGCACGGAATCGGTCTCGATGAACTCGCGGTGAGAAACCTCGAGGAATACGAGGCGCTCGCGATCGAGCTGGCCACATGCCCCGAAAGACTTGATGTCCTGAAGACGAAGCTCGCGCAGAATCGTGAAACCCATCCGCTGTTCGACACCGAGCTGCTCGTGCGCAACCTCGAGCGCGCGTATCTCGAGATGTGGCGCATTCATGAGTCGGGCGGCTCGCCGCAGTCCTTCGACGTCGGGGAGCCCGGAACGTTTGCGGCTTTCGGGGAATTCCGCTAGCCTCGCGGATCATGAACGACGCAGAGGAAATCTCGCTGCCGGTGGGCAAGGAACCCGTCCTCCGCGTGGTGCCGATGCCGGCCGACGCCAACCAGCACGGCGACATTTTCGGCGGCTGGATCATGGCGCAGGTCGACATCGCGGGCAGCGTGCTCGCCGCCCGCCGTGCGCTCGGCCGCGTCGCAACGATCGCGGTGAACTCGTTCCAGTTCAAGCAGCCGGTGTTCATCGGCGACGTGCTGTCCTTCTACGGGGAAATCGTGCGCGTGGGCACCACCTCGATCACCGTCAACGTCGAGGTATATGCCCAGCGCAATCCCAGCGACCTCGAGACCGTCAAGGTGACCGAGGCGACGCTCACCTACGTCGCCATGAGCCCGGACCGCAAGCCGCGCCCCGTCCCGCCGCTTCCCGGTCGGAAGGGATGACGGGGGGCCGCCGCGCGTAATGCGAGGTTCAGCGCTTCGGCGCTGCGATGTGCTTCGATAGTTCGAGCTTCGCGATCGCGTTGCGGTGAACTTCGTCCGGCCCGTCGGCGAAGCGAAGCGTGCGCGAATGGGCGTACATGTAGGCGAGCGGGAAATCCTCCGACATGCCGCCGCCGCCGTGCGCCTGGATCGCCCAATCGAGCACCTTGCACGCGACGTTGGGCGCGAGCACCTTGATCATCGCGATCTCGGCTCGCGCGGCCTTGTTCCCGACGGTGTCCATCATGTGCGCGGCTTTGAGCACCAAGAGGCGCGCCGATTCGATCATGATGCGGGCCTCCGCGATGCGCTCCTGCGTCACCGTGCGCTCGGCGACGGGCTTGCCGAACGTCACGCGCTCCAGGCTCCGCTTGCACATGTGCTCGAGCGCGCGCTCGGCGACGCCGACAAGGCGCATGCAGTGGTGGATGCGTCCGGGTCCGAGCCGCCCTTGCGCGATCTCGAACCCGCGGCCTTCTCCCAGCAGGATGTTCGAAGCCGGCACGCGCACGTTCTCCAGAGCGATGTCCATGTGGCCGTGGGGCGCGTCGTCGTAGCCGAAGAGGCTCAAGGGGCGCAGGATTCTCACGCCGGGCGCCTCGCGCGGCACGAGGATCATCGACTGCTGCGCGTATTTCGCCGCGCCGGGATCGGTCTTGCCCATCACGATGAAGAGCTTGCAGCGCGGATCGCCCGCGCCCGATGACCACCATTTGCGGCCGTTGACGACGTAGCCGTTTCCGTTCCGCTCGATGCGGCATTGAATGTTGGCTGCATCGGACGAAGCCACGTCCGGCTCGGTCATGAGGAAAGCCGAGCGGATCTCGCCGGCGAGCAGCGGATCGAGCCATTGCCTCTTCTGCTCCTCGGAGCCGTAGCGCTCCAGAGTCTCCATGTTGCCGGTATCGGGCGCCGAGCAGTTGAACACTTCCGGCGCCCAGTGCACGCGGCCCATGAGCTCGCACAGCGGCGCGTATTCGAGGTTGGAGAGTCCTTCGGGAGCCCGCGGCGAGCGCGGCAGGAAAAGATTCCACAGTCCTTCGGAGCGCGCCTTCGGTTTCAGCTCCTCGATGAGCTTCGTGGGCACCCAGGGATTGCCCTTAGCGCGGTTCGCTTCGACTTCCTCGTGGAAGCGGCGTTCGTTCGGGTAGACGTGCTCGTCAATGAAGCGGGAGAGCTTCGACTGGAGCGTCTTTACCTTGTCCGAGTAGGCAAAATCCATGCGGTGGAGGAAATCCCGTACGCCCGTGCGCGCGCAGTATGCCCCAATGTACGGCGATCCGCTTCGTCGCGCGATTCAATAAGGCGCGCGGTAGGCAGCCTCGAGCGCGCCGATGCCCGTGTGCCAGCTGCCATGCGCGTCGCGCGCGTGGATACGCGCAAGCAGGTCGGCGCGCCTGATCACGATGCCCGCCAGCATGGCCTCGTCGAAGTCCGGCGCGGAGCAATCGACGAACACCAAACGGCCGCGGTGCTCGAGGCGCTTCAGCGCGTCGACCTCGCGAGCGCAGGCCGGGGACGAGGCGTTGTAGAAGACGGTAAGCGGATACCAGATCGGCTTCACGGCCGCGTTCCTCACCGCCGCACGAATCCCTGCACTTTCGCACCGAGCCTCACCAGCTTCGAGAGCGTCGATACTTCGAGGTTCAGCATCTCGTCGGTCCAGCGCGAAAGCGCCTCCATCAGCGCGAGCGTCTCGCGCAGGCGCTTCTGCACCGCAGCGTCCTGGCGCGCGAAATCCGGGTCGGCAACGCAGCCGCGCAGCACCGAGATCGTCGGGTCGAACTCGCGCGCCTTGCGCTCGCGCACGATGACGCGCAAGAGCTCCCAAGGGTCCTTGGCCGTCTCGTAGTGGTCGCGGCGGTCGCCGATGAGGTGCACGACGCGCACCAGGTTCCAGTTCTGCAGCTCGCGAAGGCTGTTGCTGACGTTCGAGCGTGCCACCTGCAGCAGACCGGCGATCTCCTCGGCGTGCATTGGCCGGCCGAGCAGGAAAAGCAGCGCGTGGATCTGCGACACGGTACGGTTCACACCCCAGCGCCAGCCCATCTCGCCCCAGTGCAGCACGAAGCGCCGACCGACCGCGCCGATCGCATCGGCCAGGGGGTCCGCATGCAGTTTTGCCGCCTGTGCCATAGAAATCCTTGACAGCAGGCTACTCCTGTCATACATTTCTGTCAAGACAGAATTAACAGAACTAGACAGCCATGACCCCCAAGATGAGCGTCCTAGTCCTCGGCGGCGCAGGTTTCATCGGGCGGCATGTCGCCGCCGCCCTCGCGAAGCGCGGTCATTCGGTCGTCATCGGCAGCCGGCATCCCTCCCTCGCGCCGCGCCGCCTGCCGGCCGGCCTGCACGGCTGCGAGCGGCGCGAGGTCCATCTCGAGCGGCTCGGCTCGCCGGAGGCCTGGAAGCCCCTGCTGCGCGGCGTCGACACGGTGGTCAACGCGGTCGGCATCCTGCGCGAGCGCGGGGCGGAAACCTACGAGCGCGTGCACCATCTCGCGCCCGCTGCGCTCGCAGCGGCCTGCGCGCGTGGAGCGATTCGCCTGGTCCACGTGTCCGCCCTCGGCCTGCGCGCCGGCGCGCGCAGCGGTTTTCTCACTTCCAAGCTGGCGGGCGAGCGAGCGATCTCCGCGTGCGGCTCCAACTACAGCATCGTTCGGCCGTCCCTCCTCGACGGCGAAAGGGGCTACGGCGCACTGTGGTTCCGTCGCGTGGCGCGCTGGCCAGTGCACTTCCTGCCCGCCGATGCGCCCGGCCGGATCGACGCCCTAGACGTTGGCGAGCTCGGCGAGGCGATCGCGGCGTTGTGCGAGAAGCGCGATGCGCGCTACTGGCACGAAGTCGAGCTCGGAGGCGGCGTGCCGCGGAGCATCGGCGACTACCTGGCGGCTTTGCGGCCCGCCGGACGGCGGCCCGCTCTGCGAATTCTGGTTCCCGCCTGGCTCGCGCGCCTCGCCAGCCACGTCTTCGACCTGGTTCATTTCTCGCCGCTTTCGTTCGGCCATATCGAGCTCATGCGGCGGGACAATGTGCCGCATCCGAACCGGTTGTCGGAGCTGCTCGGGCGCGCGCCTGCCCGCATCGGATGTGCGCCGAGCAGCGGCCGCAGCAAGTGCCAAGCGAAGGCGGCGGTCCGGCTCCGGCAGATATAGCGCTATTTTTTCGACATCGTTCTTTCCGCGTATGTCCATCCCAGCTCGGCTAGCGGACGGACGCGCCCGCCGGCCTCGTGCGCCTGGGCGCTCGCCGCAGTGCCCTCCAGCGCGCGTTTCATCACGCCCTGCAGGATCGCGGCGATCCGGAAGAGATTGTAGGCGAGATAGAAATCCCAGTGCTCCATCCCCTTGCGCCCGGTGCGCGCGCAGTATGACCCAATGTATCGCGACTCGCTCGGAATGCCGAGCGCCGCGAGGTCGAGCCCCGCGATGCCGCGAAACTGCCCGGGCGGAATATGCCAGCTCATGCAGTGATAGGAAAAATCCGCGAGCGGGTGGCCGAGCGTGGAGAGCTCCCAGTCGAGGATGGCGAGAATTCTCGGTTCGTGCGGATGGAAAATGAGGTTGTCCATGCGGTAATCGCCGTGCACCACCGTCGTTTCGTCGCCCGCCGGAATGTTTTCCGGAAGCCAGGCGATCAGAGCGTCCATGGGCTCGATTCGTTCGGTCTCCGAAGCCCGGTACTGCCTGCTCCAGCGACCGATCTGCCGCGCGAAATAGTTGCCCGGTTTTCCGAAGTCCGCGAGGCCTGCGCCCGCGTAATCGACCCGGTGGAGCGCCGCGATCACGCGGTTCATCTCATCGTAGATCGCGGCGCGCTCGTGCGGGGTCATGCCCGGAAGCGACTGGTCCCAGAGGACGCGACCCTCGACGTATTCCATGACGTAGAACGAGCGGCCAATGACGCTTTCGTCCTCGCACAGGCAATAAGTGCGCGGCACGGGAATGCCCGCTTGCCCGAGCGCGGTGATCACGCGGAACTCGCGCTCCACCGCGTGCGCCGAGGGAAGGAGCTTCGCCGCCGGGCCCGGCTTGGCGCGGAGCACGTGCTGTCTTCCCGCGTCGTCGATCAAATACGTCGGGTTCGACTGGCCGCCTTTGAACTGCCGCACCGTAAGCGGTCCGGAAAAACCGTGGTTGCGGAGATAGCCCTCCAGCGCTCCCACGTCGAAGCGCTGGTGCTCCTGGATCGGCATCGTGCCGGTGAACTGCCCGCTCAAGCGAAGCCGCCCTTTCCCCGCAATTCCCCTGACGCCGCTGTCACCCGGGCACCACTGAGCGCGTGCTCACTTCCGAATAGACACCCTCGGCCTGAGTTTGAATAAATAATATTAATCATATACTTAAATCTACATCCTCGCCTGAATCAACTCTGGCGCGCTTCCTGCTTAAAGAGGGGTAAGGAATAGAGCTGCCGAAATAGGAGATAGACCATGGAAATTGTGATCCTCGTCCTTCAGATCCTGTGCGTTGCAGGCCTTGCGCTGGGTACCGTTCTGTCTCTGTATCAGCTGATGCACGGTAGCAACGAACGCTTCAGCTACACCGTCGCCAACGATTTCGAAACCGGCTTCCGCCGCCTGGTGCGCAACCGCCGGTAAGGACCGATCTCCTCCGTAGCACCTTTCGGCGTACCCGCGTCTTGCGGCTACGCCGATTTTTTTGGAGAGTTGCTCAGTAAATCGGCTTTTCCCTGAAGTACTGGAAGCGGTCGATCGAGCGCACCCTCAACTCGCGCACGTCCGCGCCCTGCAGGATCTTGAGCGGAACTTCGACCCCCGCCGCGCCGAGGCCCCACACCCTGCGGTAGAGCTCCTCGTGGTTCTTGACCGGGTCCGCGCCTACGCCTACGACGATGTCTCCATTCCTGACCCCGGCCTTGTCCGCAGGACCCTCCGGCGAGACCCGTGTTACGAGAAGGTGCCCGTGCAGCTCCTCGGTTGCGAGACCCAGCCACGGACGCGCAGGCCCGCTCCTGCGTCCTTTTTCGATGAGGTCGGCGAGGATCGGTTTCAGCAGGTCGATCGGCACGAACATGTTTCCCGGGACCTCCGAACCGCCCTCTCGCGTTTCGCGCACGTAAAGCGAGCCGATGCCGACCAGCTTCCCCTCGCGGCTCACCAGGGCCGCACCTGCCCACTGAGACGTCGGAGGCGCCGTGAAGATCGCGGTCTCGAGCAGGTATTCCCAACTGGCCGCGAACTTGCGCTTGGAGACGACGTAGGCGAGACTCGCCGCCTCGCGCCCGCCCGCCGGCAGGACCATGACCGGCTCGCGCGTGGCGAGATCGGCGGCCTGCCCCATGGGCATGGGCTTCACGCCCAGCGGCGCGCCCGAGCGCAGCAATCCGAGGCCGCTCGCGTGGTCGTAGCCGATCAAGGTGGCGGGAACGGTCCTCTCGTCCTGGGTGGTGATCTCGATCGAATCGGCCTCGATGACGATATAACCGATCGTGACGATGTGCCCGCGCTCGTCGATCACGACGCCGGTCCCCTCTCGGCTCGGACCCAGGGTCGCGTTGCTGCGGGCGTTGGGAATGGCCTTCATCCTGACCCGCACCACCGCGGCAAGCATCTCCTCCGCTTCTCTTTCGAGCTCCGCCTGGGTGTGTTGGGATTTCTGGGCGTGCTGCCCTTCATTCGGCTCCTGAGCAATCGCGCCGCCCAGTCCCAGTAGAAATACCGCCGACACCGCCAGAATTCGATTCATTGTCGTTCCCTCTCAAGCCTGCTTCCATCCCGGACCGGCCCTCCCGAGAATTGTCAACCTAAACGGCGCCGATTTCTACCGTGAACATCGCGTGTCCCGGATTTGTTCCCGGCCGGGCCGGCGGCCTTTCCCGAGCGGCGCCCGGCCCGCCCGGTTATCATTTCCTCATGAACGCCTCGCGCAGCATGAGCCTGTTCCTCAATCTCGGGCACACGCTCGATCATCTCCTCATGCTCATTTTCCCCACCGTGGTGCTCGCAATGGATGTGGAGCTCGGGAGCGGCTACGCGGATCTCCTGCCACTCTCGCTCGGCGGTTTCATCGCCTTCGGCGCCTTCTCGATCCCGGCAGGGTGGCTCGCCGACCGCTGGAGCCGGCAAGGCATGATGAGGGCGTTCTTCTTCGGCATCGGCACCGCGAGCATCCTCACAGGCTTTGCCACGGGGCCGGCGCAGATCGCCCTGGGTCTGACGCTCGTCGGCGTGTTCGCCGCGATCTACCACCCGGTCGGCATCGCCATGCTGGTCGCAAACCGGGAGAACGTAGGCCGGGTCCTGGGAGTGAACGGAGTCTTCGGCAACGTCGGCGTCGCGTTTTCCGCGCTGATCGCGGGCGCCCTCGCCGATGCGATCGGCTGGCGTGCCGCGTTCATCGTTCCGGGCGCAATCGCCCTGGGCGTGGGCGTGGCATTCGTGCTGTTCGCGCGCGAGGCGCAAGGTGAAACGCCGGCGCGCCGGAGCGGGCACCACAAGCCCTCGCGCGCAGACCTCGCCCGGGTGTTCGCGGTCCTCACGGTCGCCACCGCCTGTGGCGGCGTGATCTTCAACGCGACGACCATTTCCATGCCCAAGGTGTTCGACGAGCGCGTCTCGGCCCTGACCCACTCGACCTTCGGCATCGGCGCGCTCGTGTGCGGAGTCTATCTGATCGCCGCGACGGCGCAGCTGTGCGTGGGCTGGTGGCTCGACCGCCGTTCGCTGAAATCGGTATTCGTTCCCGTGGTCGCGCTGCAGGTCCCGCTGCTCCTGCTCGCCGGCACCACCGACAACACCCTGATGCTGCTCGTCGCCGTGGCGATGATGTTCTTCGTGTTCGGGCAGATCCCGATCAACGATGCCATGATAGCCCGCTATACGGCTGAAGCTTGGCGCGCCCGCGCTTATGCAATTCGTTACGTGGTCTCGTTCACCGCGAGCGCTCTTGCCGTGCCGCTGATCGCCTGGCTGTACAAGTCGAGCGGCGACTTCAGGCTGCTGTACTACGTGCTCGGCGCGCTGGCGTTTGCGACGTTTGCCGCCTCCCTGTTCTTCCCGGACGAAGGAGAAAAAACCGCTGCAAAAGAAATCGCCGCCTAGCTCGCTCGATGTCGCCGTTCACAATAGAAAAAACTCACGCGAGGAAGGTCCAACCATGAAATCGCTGCAAATTCTAGCCTGTTGCTGTCTCGCCCCGCTGATCGGCGCGGCAGGCGCCCAGACGGTCGGTATCGTCACCACCCCGGCGGGCACGTTTTCAAATACCGCAGGGCAGGCGATCGCCAAAGTGCTGGTCGACAAGGCAAAGCTGAGGGCGATCGTTCAGGCCCAGGCGAGCACCGGGTTTGACGAGGTCGAGAGCGGCACCGCGGACTTCAACGTGTCCAACTCGTTCGACGCTACGTTCTACGCGACGGGAACGGGGGAATACGAAGGCCACGGCGGGAAGCCGGCAATGCGCTACACCGGGTCGCTGATCCCGTACCGGGTGGCGATGCACGTGCGCTCCGACTCCGACGTCAGGGGCATTGCCGATCTGAGAGGCAAGCGCGTCTCAAGTGAATTCAACGCGCAAAAGACCATAGCGCGGATCATCGAAGCGCACCTGGCGAACGCGGGGCTCGGCTACAAAGACGTCGTTCGAGTGCCGGCGCCCAACGTCGCGCGTCAGGCCGAGGATTTCATGAGCGGCAAGGTCGACGTCATGTTCTTTGCGTTGGGCTCGCCGGCCGTGAAACAGGCCCATGCGAGCGTCGGTGGCGTGCGAGTGCTGGGAGTGAATACCGCGCCGGAGGCAATAAAGAGGACCGAGGGGCTATTGCCGGGCGCCTACGTGATTGAAGTATCGCCGAGCCCGGCGGTCGAAGGCATAACGAAGCCGACTCCATTGATCGCCTTCGACATGGTGTTGATCACCAACGCCAAGGTGTCAGAAGACGTCGTATACCGGGTCGTGAAGGGGCTCCACGACAACAAGCAGGACCTGGTCTCCGTATTTGCGCCATTCGCCCTCTTTCAGCCACAGAACATGGCAAAGCCGCTTCGAGGCGTGCAGCTGCACGCGGGCGCTGCGAAGTATTACAGGGAAATCGGCCTCGCCAAGTAAAGACGGGCCTCCTGGATCATGCTGTCCGTCCTTTCTCCCCGATCACGTATTCCTCCGCAACCAGCCGCACCGCGGGCGCGTCCATCTGCACGAAATTCTCCTCGTCCTCGCGCATCATCGCGGGAACGGGCCCCGCGAACATCGTGCGGATCTCCTCCAGGCTGCTGAAATAGAGTTCGGCCACGCCGTCGAATTCCGGATCCTTGTGGTCGTCCGGCAGCACGAAGCTCGCAACGACCTTTTGCAGCGACGTCGTTTCGATTGCGCGACGCTCGTGCGGGGCGTGCCGAGTGAGCCAGTAGTCCTTGAATTCCGCGAGCGTCAGGTCCGCCCGCCGTTTCACCAGACGGACGATCTTGACCGTTGTGGATTTGCGCACGATTGATTAACTCGCTTCATCCCCCGGCCGCGATGGCGCGCCGGCGGGCGGCTTTCTCCCAGAAAAAAAGCGCCACGGCAAGACCTATCCCGGCCGCGTTGATCCACCGCCCCGCCCCGAAGGCGTCCGCGGGCATGAAGATGCCTACCCCGGTGACGCCGTGATAAAGGCGCGCCGTCCACCCGAGCGGGTGGACGGAATAGCCCATCATCGCCGCGGCGATGAACCAGATTCCGGCGATCGCCAGCACAATGTCCACGGTGATCGCCACGGGATCGCCCTTCAAAAGGAGGGTGCCCGAAAACACGAACAGGAACGGAATCACGAACAAGGTCCAGCCGAAGGCCATCGCCACCCAGCCGGTGCGGTTGGGATCCGCCCCTGCGAGATTCGCCGCGACGAAAGCGGCGATCGCCACGGGCGGCGAGATCATCGACAGGCAGCCGTAGTACATGATGAACATGTGCGCGGCCATCGGGTCGATCCCCATCTTGACGAGCGTCGGCGCCACCAGGGTCGCGAGCACGATGTACACGCCGACGGTTGGAAGCCCGAGTCCCAGGATGATGTTGGCGATCGCGGAAAGCAGGAGCAGCCCGATGAGGCTTCCGCCGGCAAGGAGGATCAGCACCAGGGTGAGGGTGAATCCCACGCCCGAGTAATTCAACGCGCCGATCATGATTCCGGCCGCGGCGCCGAGCATGAAAAGATCCAGCACGGTAATCCCTGCATCGCGCAGCATCAGGTAGAGGTCGCGGATGCCGATGCGCCTGCCTCGGAAAGGAAAGAGCAGGCCGAGAGCGAGCACGATCGCGGTGGCGACCAGCCCCGCCATTTCCGGCTCGTAGTTCAGCCAGAACAGAGCGTAGACCAGCGCCACCAGGGGCAGCAGGAAGTACCAGCCTTCCTTCAGGACCTGTGCGAGGCGCGGAATCTCCTCTTTCGGCATCGGAAGAATCTTGCTGCGCGCCGCCTCCAGGTCCACCTGGATGAAGAGTGCCACGTAGAAAAGCAGTGCCGGAATCACGGCAGCGAGCGCCACTTCGTAGAAAGGCACCTGCAGAAATTCCGCCATGATGAAGGCCGCAATGCCCATGACGGGCGGGGTGATCTGGCCTCCCGTCGATGCGCAGGCCTCGATGGCGGCCGCGAGATGGGGCCGGAACCCTGCGCGCTTCATCAGCGGGATCGTCACCGTGCCGACCGTCATGACGTTCGAGACGATGTTGCCGGAGATCGATCCGAAGAGCGACGAACCGACGATCGCGATCTTCGCCGGCCCGCCGCGGTATCGGCCCATCAGCGCCATCGCAATGCCGGTGAAGAAGGTCGAGCCGCCCGCCTTGAACAGCACCTGGCCGAAAAAGACGTACACCACGACCACGGTGGCGATGATCTTCATCGCTATGCCGAGAATCGCGCTCGAGTCCCAGACGAGGTAGTACGCGAGGCGCGGCAGCGGGATCGAGCGCGCAGCGAATTCGCCGGGCAAGTATCCGCCGAACATCGCCAGCGCGATGAAAGCCACCGTGGTGATGAAAAGCGCCTCCCCGGAAGTGCGGCGCAGCCCCTCGAGAAAGAGCACGATCAGCGCGCCCGCCGCGAGGAGCCCGTCCCAGGGCTGCTTGGAGGTGAGCTCGGAGAGGCTCGCGTAACGTATCGCGAGATAGGCCGCCGCGATGAACCCGGCGACCGCCGCGGCGGCGTCGTACCAAGGCACGGGGCCGGTGCGGCCTCGCTCTCCGCGGGCGGAAAAATTGAGGAAAACGAGCGGCGTGGCGATCGCGAGCAGGCCGGCCAAGTATTGCTCGCTGTACAGCGAAAGCCCCGCCATGCGGAACAGGTCTGCGGAAAGCGCGATCGCGCCGCAGGTCAGCAGGACCGCAAGCACGCTGATGAGCCTCCCCATGGGACAACTCTAGCGACAGCGGCCGGCCCGCGCAATCCCGATGCTTCCTCGCCGCGCTGCCGCGAAAGGAGTTGATGGCGGCTGCGGCAGCATGGCACTCTACGCGTTCACAGGAGGACTCATGAGACTCAAACATGTTGGACAGCTCGCCTGCATCGTTCTGCCGGCATTGGTCGCGGCAACGGCGCAGGCGCAGGGCAGCTTTCCCAACAAGCCGATTCATATCATCGTCGGCTTCGCGGCCGGCGGCGGCAACGACATCATCGTGCGCGTCCTCGCGCCCAAGATGTCCGAAGGCCTCGGCCAGCCGATCATCGTCGAGAACAAGCCCGGCGCCCAGAGCATCATCGCCGCCGAATACGTCGCCAAGTCCGCCCCCGACGGCTACACGCTGTTCATGGGCCCGAGCGGGGCGATGACCATGAATCCGGCGATCTACTCGAAACTGCCCTACTCGCCCCTCAGGGATTTCGCGCAGATCTCGATGATCGGAGACTTCCCGCTGATCCTCGTCGTCAACTCCTCGCTGCCGGTAAACTCGGTGAAGGATCTGATCGATTACGCGAAGGCAAGGCCGAGCGATGTCAACTATTCCGCGAGCGCGGCACCGTTTCAGCTCGCCGCCGAGCTCTTCAACCAGAAGACCGGGACCCGGTTCGCGCACATCCCCTACAAGAGCAGCGGCGACTCGGTGGGCGCGGTCATGGCCGGACAGGTGACGATCACCATCACCGACCCGCCGCCCGTGATCGGCCCGCTGAAGGGCGGCAAGGTCAAGGGCCTCGCGGTGACGTCGGCGAAGCGCGACCCGGCCTGGCCCGATCTGCCGACGCTCGCCGAGGCGGGAGGACCGGACATCGAGATCCGCCTCTTTACCGGGTTCCACGCGCCCGCGGGAACACCGCAGGCGATCGTGAATCGCATCCAGCAGGAAGTGGCGCGCGTGGTGAAGCTCCCAGAAATCAGGGAGCGCCTGGACCAGATGTCCATCGTCCCGTCGGGCAACACGCCGGAAGAATTCCGGAGAATCATCGAGCGCGACATCGCCAAGTGGACTGCGGTGGCGAAGGCCGCGAACGTCAAAGCCGACTAGCGGGTCCGCTTCTTTCCCTTCTTCCGTGCGGCGCGTCTCGGCGCCTGGGAGCGCCGCGCCCACAGCTGTTTGCTCGCCAGTCGCGCGCCTTGCGCGAGCGCCTCGAGCTTCGCCCAGGCGATCTCGGGGCTGCCGACCCGCGGGCCCAGGCCGCAGTCGGTCCCGCCCATGACATTCTCGCGGCCGAGGAGCTTCGCGTACAGGAGCAGCCGCTGGGCGACGAGCTCTGGGTGCTCGATGAAATCGCAGCAATGCCCGACCACGCCCGGAATCAGCACCGTGCCCTCGGGCGGTTTCACGTCTTCGAACACCCGCCATTCGTGCTCGTGGACCGGGTTCGAGGCTTCGATCGAGTAGCTCGATGTGTGCACGCGGAAGATGATGTCGACGATGTCCTTCAGGGGAATGTCACTGCGGTGCGGACCGTGGAAGCTCCCCCAGCAGACGTGCAGCCGCACCTTCTCGCGCGGAATGCCGCGCAGCGCGTGGTTGATCGCGTCCACCCGCAGCGTCGCGTACTTGCGGTACTCGCGCACGCTCATGTCCGGGAACATCTGCCAGCCGTCCGGGAGATCCGGGTCGTCGATCTGAAGCAGGAAACCCGCGCCCACGATCGCCTTGTATTCGTCCCGCAGCGCCTCCGCGATCGCGTAGACGAATTCCTCGTCGCTCCTGTAATGCTCGTTCCGGAGCCAATGCTCGACCGTGCCCGGCGTGTTCGCCGGCAGGAAGGCCTCGGCGACCTTCACGCCCCTGAGCGCCGCGCGGAAATCCTCGAGCTCCTGTTTCAGCGCCTCGTGGCCGACGTAATTCAGCGGCGCGACGCAGCAGCTCAGGCGCTTTCGCATTGCGGCGCCGGTGAGCCCGCCCTTGCCCGCACCGAAATACAGGGGAAACAGGCGCTGGTCCCGGGCGGTGATATCGAGCGGGGCGGGATCCAACCCGGGCCGGTAATCGCGCATCTCGATCCCGGCGATGCGCTCGCGCACGTAGTTGGTGAAGTTGGTCTTGCCGAGCTCGCCGTCGTTGACGCTGTCGATGCCGGCATCGACCTGTTTGCGCACGACCTCGGCCACCTCGCTCCTCAGGCGCGCGGCGAGCGCCGCCCCGTCGTGCGGCTGGCCGTCGGCGCAGGCGAGGACCATCCGGCGCAGCTCTTCGGAGCGCGGCAGCGCCCCGGCGTGCGTGGTCAGGATCCTGTCGGCGCTGCGTATCATCGCCCTCCCCCGCGTTCGATCCCGAAACCGTGCGCTACTCGGCGGTGATGTTGTTCTTCTTGATGACCGCCGCCCAGCGCGCGTGATCGCGCCGCATCAGGGCGTTCAGCTCCCCGGGGGAGGAAGACGCCGCGTCCATGCCCTGTTTCTCGAAGTTGGACTTGATTTCCGGAAGCGAAAGGATGGCGCGCAACTCGGAGTCGAGCTTAGCGACGACCGGTGCGGGCGTGCCCTTGGGCGCCATGAACGCGTACCACATGTCCACGTCCGCGCCCTTCACCCCGAGCTCCTGCAGGCTGGGAACATCCGGCGCGTTCGGGTGCCGTTTCGCGCTGCCGACTGCGAGCGCCTTCAGCCTGCCGGCCTTGACGTGAGGCATGGCGACGTGAATCGGCACGAACCCGACGTTGACTTCCCCGGACAGGAGATCGGTGAGCGCGCCGGCGCTGCCCTTGTAGGGCACGTGCAGCAGGTTCGTTCCGGTCAGGTCCTTGAACAGCTCCATCGACATGTGGTGCGGCGTGCCCACGCCCGGAGAAGCATAAGTGAGCTTGCCGGGGCTCGCCTTCGCCTGCGCGATCAGATCGGCGACTGAATTGATGTTCGCCTTGGGATTGGCCGTGAGGAGCAGTGTTCCCCAGGCGGCGAGCGAGATCGGAGAGAAATCGGTGAGCGGGTCGTAGGGAACGTTGCGGTACAGGCTGGCCGCGATCAGCATGGTGTTCGCCGTGATCATCACCGTGTGCCCGTCGGGCGCGGACCGCGCGACCATCTCGGCGCCGATGTTCCCGCTCGCCCCGGGTTTGTTCTCGACGACGACGGGCTGTCCCAGGCGCTCGGAGAGCTTCGGTCCCACGGTGCGGGCGATCATGTCCATGCCGGTGCCGGGCGTGAAGGGAACGATGACCTTGATCGGCTGGGACGGATAGGCCTGTGCGAGCGCGGCAGACGCGCTCAGCATCGCGCAAGCCGCAAGACCGATTCGGAAAATGACGCTGCGCATCGTGGGTATTGTAGCGTGATTGCGCCCGGGCCCGGCCGGGCGCGTCCCACTCTTCTCCCACTTCGCGGTGGGCCGAAAAAGGGTTGACAGCGCGCGGTGCTTCGCCTCAAATTCTTTTCCCCAGCCCTGCAGCGACCCCTTGGAGTCACCCATGACCCAGCGCACCGCCCCGCCCTTCCGCGCCGACCACGTCGGCAGCCTGTTGCGCCCCGCCGAGCTGCACGAGGCGCGAGCGAAGGCGAAGCGCGGCGAAATGAGCGCGGATGCGCTCCGCGCCCTGCAGGACCGGCACATCCGCGAAGCGGTGTCGAAACAGGAATCGGTCGGCATGCAGCTCGTCACGGACGGCGAGTTCCGCCGCGACTGGTGGCACATCGATTTCATCCACGGCTTCGACGGCGTGGAGCTCGCTGCGGGCGACGCCTACGGCGACGCGAAGTTCAAGAACACCGAGGAGCAGCCGCCCTTCATGACGGTGAAGAGCAAGATCCGGCGCACGAAGCCCTCCATGCTGGAGCACTTCAAGTTCCTGAAATCGGTCGCGAAGCGCACGCCCAAGTTCACCATGCCGTCGCCCGCGATGCTGCACGCGCGCGGAGACCGTGCATCTTTGAAGAAGACTTATCCCGATCTCGACGAATTCTGGGCCGATCTGACCCGGGCCTACCGCGAGGAGATCGCCGACCTGTACAAGGCCGGCTGCCGCTACCTGCAGATCGACGACACGACGATCGCCATGTGGGGCGACCCGAAGGTGCAGGAGCAGTTCAGGAAGCTCGGCGACGATCCCAAGAAGGACGCGGGGATGTACGCCGACGCGGTGAACGCCGCGATCCGCGACGTGCCGGATGACATGACGGTCGCGATCCACACCTGCCGCGGCAACTTCAAGAGCACCTGGCTCGCGAGCGGCGCGTACGCCGATTTCGTCGCCGAACGGGTGTTCACCGGCCTCGACGTCGACGCCTTCTTCCTCGAGTACGACACCGAGCGCGCCGGGGGCTTCGAGCCGCTGCGCTACGTGCCGAAGGGGAAGACAGTCGTGCTGGGCCTCGTCAGCTCCAAGGTTCCGGAGCTGGAAAAGAAGGACGAACTGAAGCGCCGCATCGACGCCGCGGCGAAGTACGTGCCGCTGGAGAACCTGTGCCTCTCGCCGCAGTGCGGATTCTCGAGCACCCACCACGGCAACAAGCTCACCGCCGACGATCAGTGGCGCAAGCTCGGGCTCGTGCTGGAGGTTTCAAAAAGCGTGTGGGGGTGACTACCACACTGCCCCCCTCGCAGTGACCGGCCAGAGCGTCTCGACCTTCCCCTTGCGCACGCAGACCAAGCAGTCGTAGAGATTCACCGTCGGGTCGCAATGTCCCGGCACGAGCAGCAGCTTCTCGCCGAGCATCGGCGCTTTGGCTCCCGCGGCGATCTTCAGCACGCCATGCTCATCGGACGCCTTGACGTATTCCACTCCCGGCCGGCCGTGCACCTGCGGGAGCCCGGAGTCCACGCTCGAGGCCTTGAGGCCGGCATCCAGCACCGCGTGGCCGGGGAAAGGCGCGCTCATCACCGTCGCGAGGACGAAAAGACTCTGCTCGAAGCGGGGCCAGCCCTCCTCCCAGAGGTTGCGGTTGTAGTCGGCGTCCATGAACACGTAGGAACCCGGCTGGATCTCGTTGAAGACGCGGCTCGCGCTCTCGAGCATGAAAGTCCCCGTGCCCGCGCCGGTGACCGCTTCGCAGGCGATGCCGGCGCTTTCGATCAGCGTTTTAGTGAGCCTCGCTTTTTCGGCGGCGCCGGCGATCGCCGCGCGGCGCTCCCCGGGGTCGCGAACGTGTTGCGCCGACCCGTGATAGGCGTGCAGGCCGGCAAAGCGCAGGCTGCGGCAGGCCGCGACGCGGCGGGCGAGCGCTAGCGCGGGCTCGCCCGGCGCGACACCGCAACGGTCCGCGCCGACGTTCACTTCGACCAGCACGTCGAGCCGCACGCCTTCGGCGCGCGCCGCGGCGTCCAGATCGGCGACGTTGCCTGCGTCGTCGGCGAGCACGGCCACTTTCGCTTCGCGCGCAAGCCTCGCGAGGCGCGCCGTCTTCCGCCGTCCGACGATCTCGTTCGTCACGAGCACGTCCGCCACGCCGCCCGCGACCAGCGCCTCGGCCTCGCTCACTTTCTGGCAACACACGCCGACCGCGCCCGCGGCGATCTGCCGGCGCGCGATCTCGGCGCACTTGTGGCTCTTCGCATGCGGGCGCAGGCGCACGCCGCTGCCCTTCACCGCGTCGACCATGCGCAGGAGATTGCGCTCGAGCGCGTCCAGGTCGAGAACGAGCGCGGGCGTGTCGACTTCGTCGAGGGCGATTCCGATCGAGGCGTGAGGGGACGGCGGCATGGCGCCGCCATTCTAGCGATATTCACGAAAACTGGTGATTTTCTGAACGCTCTCATGGACTTGTGTGATAGATGCTCAGATTTCGTGTTCATTCTGTGGCTCCTGTTCCGAAGATGCGAAAGACGCCATGAATAGGGCGTAACCCGACGGTCGCGACGCTTGCGGGCGTTGCTGCCGATGGAACTTTTTTCCGCCGGCGAACGTGTCAAAAGGGGTGGGGAAGGCCCGGGGCTGCCGTAGATATTCTGGGTGCGCAATGACCGAAAAAAACCGCGATGGTATGCAAGTTCAAGTCCTGTCCAAGGAAAAGGCCAAGGTCCTGGCGGAACAATATGGCTGGTCACCTGAGTTTGCTGAAGGCTATGTCGATGGCGAAGCATGGCGCAGACGGCGAAAAACACTGCCCGAGCATATGTCTGTCGGAATCGACGAGTATTCAATGGGGTTCCGGGCAGCTTACTTCGATCGGAGACCTGGACCTAAGGGCAATTCTGAAAAACGTGGACCTGGACCCAAGGACAATTTTGAAAAAGGTTCTTAG
>Ga0209131_1000328_pt1 | contig 34759 bp, 36 predicted proteins | sample GraSoi_2013_40cm_FD_185826 | JGI IMG/M metagenome (GOLD analysis project Ga0209131, IMG submission 185826) | Grasslands soil microbial communities from the Angelo Coastal Reserve, California, USA - Sample 9_17_2013_40cm (SPAdes) (version 2) | ecosystem: Environmental > Terrestrial > Soil >...
CACGTACTGCGCCTTGATGCGCGTGTCGGTGAAGGAAATCGTCTGCGCGCGCGCATAGTCGGGCAAGAGCGAGATCGCAAAGCCCAGCGCGCCGAGCGCGCCGGCGCGCTTCAGGAACTCGCGCCGCTCGATGCGGCCGTGGCAATACTCGTCGTAAAGCGAGAACACCTGCTGATCGATCTCGGTCTGCGTGATGGCGGTCATGATTTCTCCGTGGTCGGAAGCTTGTCGCGAAAATCTTTGGCGAAATGCCCGCGGCCCTCGAGATCGCCCTGCTCGAAGATCCAGGTGTAGCCGCCCTTCGGGTTGGAAAGCACTTCCCAGGCGTTGTCGTCGCCATCCCAGAAAAGGAAGCTGTAGGTGCCGTGCCGCTCGGAGGGCTTGGTGATCTCGTGCAGGCCCCATTTCGCCGCCTGCTCGTTGCAAAGGCGCCAGGCGGCGTCGACCTCGGCGTCGCTCTCGACGTCGACGCCGTTGTGATAGCAGCGCGGCATGCGTTCCTTGTTCTTGGTGAGCACGACAGCGTACACGTGCTGGCCGCCGCGCCGAATCATGAGCGATACCGGGCTGGTGCGCACCACCTCGAGGCCGAGGAATTCCTGGTAGAACCGGCGCGTCGCCTCCAGATCCTTCGAGCCGAGCGTGCCGTGCGAGATGAATTTCGTCTTGATCATTGCCTCACTCCTGCTTGATGCCGGTTTCGCGGATGAATTGTCCCCACATCCGGTAGTCGGCGCGATAGCGCTCGGCGAACGACTCGGCCGAGCCGCCGATCGGATCGGCGCCGATCTCGAAGAGCCGCTGCGCGGTCTTCGGCTCCTCGAGCATGCCCTGGAGCTTCTCGTTCACCATGCGCACGATATCCGCGGACGTGCCGCGCGGCGCAAACACGCCGAACCATGCCGTCATCTCCCAGCCCGACAGGCCGACCTCCGCCGACGTCGGCACGTCGGGCAGGCCGCCCAGCCTTTTCTTGGCGCCCGTGGCGAGCGGGCGCAGCCGGCCGTCCTTCAAATAGGGCCGCGCCGAGCCGAGCGCCATCGACATGACCTGCACGCGCCCGGCGAGCAGATCCGGCAGCGCGCCGCCGACGCCTTTGTACGGCACATGCACCATCTTGAGCCCGGCGACCCTGGCGAAGAGCTCCATCGAGAGGTGCGGCGGGCTGCCGATGCCCGCCGAACCGTAATGCAGCTCACTGGATTGCGCCTTGGCAAAGGCGATGAATTCGCCGACATCCTTCGCCGGCACTGACGCCGGCACGACCAGGATGTGCGGCGTCTGCGCGACGTTGAACACCGGCATGAGATCGTTCATTACGTCGAACGCGAGGCCGCGCTCGAGGAACGGTTTCACCACCAGGCCGCCGCCGGAGGCGATCATCAGCGTGTAGCCGTCGGCGGGTGCGCGCACCAGGAAGTCGATCGCCAGGTTGCCCGAGGCGCCGGGCTTGTTGTCGACAACCACGCTTTGGGAGAACTTCTGCGACAGCGCTTCGGCCACCAGGCGTCCGAGGATATCGGTGACGCCGCCCGGCGAAGTGTCGATCACCAGGCGGACGCCGCGGCTCGGATACGGCTCCTGCGCATGCGCCAGGCTGAACATCAGGCACAGCGCAAGCGCGAGTCGCCGCATGGATTATTTCTTCAGGTACTGGCTGAACTTGCGCGCCACCTTGTCGCGCAGCTCGGCGGAAGCTTTTACCACCGGCGGGAAATCCTTGAGCATCTCGTAAGGCCGGCAGGCGTCGATCAGTCCGCGCGAGTTCGCCGTCACGCCTTTCGGCAGCCGCGGGTCGAGCGGCCCGCTCCAGGCGCGGCGGATGAAGTCGATGTCCTCTACCGGGTCGCAACGCGTGCACATCGCCCACAGCACCTGTTCGAGATTGGCGGGATCGATGTCGTCATCGACCACCACGACGAAGCGGCCGAGATAGGAGCCCGACTGGCAGCTCGCGGCGAGGTGCATCGCCTGCCGGGCGTGGCCGGCGTAGGCCTGCTTGATCGAGATCACGTTGAACATGCGCGCGCAGCCCGGCTCGTGCACCCAGACGCCCTGCACGCCGGGGAGTCCCGCGCGCTCGACCTCGTCCCAGATCATGCCGGCCTTCATCACGCACTTCGAATACGAAAAGTCCGACGGTGGAACCATCGGACACGCGAGGCCCAGGATGGGATCGTTGCGGTGGTAGATCCGCTCGACGCGCACCACCGGCTGCTCGGAGCGCCCGCCGGCGTAGTAGCCGGTGAATTCGCCGAACGGGCCTTCAGGCGCGGTATCGCCCGGATGCATCGAGCCTTCGAGCACGATCTCGGCGTGCGCGGGCATCGGCAGCCCATAGAGCTCGCTCTCGATCACGTCGTAAGGCGCGCCGCGATGGCCGGCGGCGTAGTCGTATTCCGAAAGCCCGAAGCGGATCTCGTTGCCGCCGGCGAGGAAAAGCAGCGGGTCGTGTCCGCAGGAAATGAGAACCGGGCAAGGCTTGCCCTGCTTCCAGTACTTCTCGCGGATCTGGCGGCCGTGCTTGCCCGGCGAGATCCAGAGGCCGACGCGATCGGGGCCCTGCACCATCGAGCGGTAGGTGCCGCAGTTGACCCAGCCGAGCTCCGGGTCGCGCATGATCACCAGATCATCCGTTCCCAGGTAGCGGCCGCCATCGTGCTCATGCAGCAGCGGCGCGGGGAACTTGAGCACGTCGATGCCGCTCTTCACCACGTTCTGCAGCACCGGTCCCTCTTTCACCACGCGAGGCGGGATCGGCTTGTGCGTCTTCATGCGATCGCGATAGGCGCGCACTACGTCCAGCGGATGCGACGGCGGCGCAAAACCGAGCACGATGGCGAGGCGCCTGGCCGAGTTGGTGGTCCCCGAGATGGCGCGGAAGCCCTTCGGATAGCCGGGAATGTCCTCGAACAGGATCGCGGGCGGCGCCTCCTGCCGGTAGACGATCTCGGCGAGCGTGCCCATCTCGAGCTTCCAGTCGGCGCCTTTGACGCGCAACAGCTCACCCGCTCGCTCGATGCGCTCGAGCGCCTCGCGCAGGTCCGTGTGCGGACCGTCGTACTCGTTCCAGACCTTACGGAGAGATGCGGCTGCGAGAGGTTTGTTCAGTACGTGCCCCGGAATGCGTCCTGTCCCGGCTGGTACGTCATGTTGGTGATGCCGTGGTTGCGGTTCACCAGCGGCCGCGCGAAGAGGTGGTGCTTCATGCTGCGCACCTCGTGCTCGATCTGGAAGAGGGGCTTGCGGTCGCGCGGGTCGGTGATCCACTGGAAGCGCCATTCGTTGGCGTCGGTCTCCATGGTGATCAGATCGCGCTCCTTCAGCCACTCGTAGGGCGTGGAGAAATCGGCGATGTAGATCTGGATGTGATGGTTGTCGTACTCCGGCTGCGGCGCGTCGGTCTCGGTGAACATCAGCCGCTGCTCGCGCCCGACTCTCACCGTCGCGCGTGCCTTTTCCGCCTTGGCCGGCGCACGCATCACTTGGTCGTAGAACCGGGCGATGCCGTCCGCGGTGCCGCGCGGCACGTCGAAGTCGACGTACACAAGCCCAAGCTGCGTACGGCCGAATTCTGGCGCTGGCTCATGGCAGCGCACGCGATTGCCCCAGGGACAGGTCGCTTCCACGATGTCCCCCTTTCGGGCCCAGGAGAACTTGGTCTTCGCTTCCGGCACCACACGCTTCATTTCGCTGCCGGCGTGGGTGAGGCGCTTCTCCAGGTCATCCAGGCTCGGCACCACGAAGCCCGCAGTACCGCGCAGCACCTCGGCGCGCGGCGGCTCGGCACGGCTCGGCAGGTGGCACTGTGTGCGGCCGAAATTCACCCACATGTTCTCGAGCCCGTTGAAAAGATACGGGTCGCGCGTGCCGCCGAGGCCGACGACATAGAACAGCGTCGCCAGGCGCTGGTCGGGGATCACGACGTTGAAATGTTCGAGGTGCACGATGTTGCCGACCGTCTGGGCGGCGCGATCGTATTGCCGGACTTTCTCGGGCGCGTTCATACCGTTAGTTTAGTCCCTGGACTCCATTCCCCACACGCGGCGCGCGAACTCGGGATAGTCGCAGGCAAGTTGCCGGGCGACGCTGCTGCGCAGCAACGCGAGGTCTTCGGCCGAGGGCAGCGGCGTTTCGGCCACGCGCTCGGCATCGAAGTCGAATCCCGTGCTGGCGCGCACGTCGTCCATGCTGTGCCCCGGGTGCACCGATTCCAGGCGGAAGCGGCGCTTGTCCTTCTGCCAGGCAAAGAGCGCGCTGCCCGTGACGAGCGCCACCGGGCCGCCGCGCCGCTGGACCTCGGGCGGGCTCCAGCCGGGCGCCGAGATGAATTCCACTTTCGGCACCAGCACGCGGCGCGAGTGCTCCTCGCGAAACAGGATCGTGCGGCAGGTGAAATACAGGAACGCCGAGCCGAAGGATCCGGGAAAGCGCCGGCCTTCGGCACGCACCAGGTTGATGTTGGCCTCGCCGTCGATCTGCGCGCCGCCGAGGAAGAAGCTGTCGATGCGCCCCTGGCCGGCGAGATCGAACAGCTCGCGCGAGCCTTCGCTGAACGGATTGCCTTGGCGCTTGTGCAGCCGCGTCACGCGGATGGCACGGCCTTTGGCGCGCAGCAGCTCGCAGGCCGCCGCCGGAATGGGAGACGCGGCCCCGACGGCGACGTGCTTGGCGTCGCCGATGAGGCGCGCAATTACGCCGGCAAGGAGCTCTTCTTTCTTTGCCAAACGTGCTCGTCCAGGTAGCGCTCGAAACCCTCGCGCGTCTTGGCTGCCGCGGCGTACGCGGCTAGGTGAGCGTCGTCGATGCCATAGACGTCGACAACGCCCAGCGGCCACGCGCCGTGCTCGGCGCGCGCGATGCCGCTGACATAGATGCCGGAGATCACGCCGGGGGCGAGCAGCTCGTCCTCGAGCATGTCACCCGGACGCAACTCCTCTACCGTTACATAAGTATTGCGCGCTGCGTGCGCGATGGTGGCGAGCTCGCGGCGCCGGCCGACCCAGACGTTGCCGGCCGCATCGCCCCAGCGCGCGTGGAACAGCGCCACGTCGGGCACGATCGCCGAAACCAGCAGGATCGGATCCTTCGCCGGCGAGAACGGGTTCTGCGCCACCTGCCAGTCGGCGCGGCCCGCCACCAGATCGGAGCCGATGACGCCGCGCAGCGGCATGAACGGCACGCCCTTTTCCGTTGCCTGCAGCGCGGTGTGCACCGCGGGGCAGGTGTAGTCCACGACCTTGATCTCGCCGCGCTCGACCGCCTCGCTGAAGCGCGGCGCGAGACCCGCTTCGCCGAGCGACACGGCGCTCGAGTGCACTTCAGCGACGCAGCCGGCGCCGATCAGCAAGTCCGCCGACATGCCGAGCACCGGCACGCCCAATAGGCGCAGGTTTTTCGCTTTCCTTTGGATCAGAGCGCGCACGGCGTCCATCGCCGGCAGCGAGTAATCCGGCGGCAGCGCGATGAGCGCGCCGTCGGGGATGTTCGCGACCAGGGCGTCGACGCCGCTCAGGTGCTACTGCCGCCCGCAGTTCCTCCTACGGTGAGGCCGTCGATTTTCAGCGTCGGCTGGCCGACGCCGACCGGCACGCTCTGGCCTTCCTTGCCGCAGGTGCCGATGCCGCTGTCGAGCGCGAGGTCGTTGCCGATCATGCTGACGCGCGTGAGCACGTCGGGACCATTGCCGATGAGCGTGGCGCCCTTTACGGGATGCGTCACTCTTCCGTCCTCGATCAGGTAGGCCTCGGCGGCGGAGAAGACGAATTTGCCGTTGGTGATATCGACCTGGCCGCCGCCGAAGTTGGTGGCGTACAAGCCTTTCTTCACGCTGGCGATGATTTCCTTCGGATCGCGCTGGCCGGCGAGCATGTAGGTGTTGGTCATGCGCGGCATGGTGATGTGCGCGAAGGACTCGCGCCGCGCGTTGCCGGTGAGCGGCATTTTCATCAGGCGCGCGTTCAGGCTGTCCTGCAGGTAGCCGCGCAGCACGCCGTCTTCGATCAGCACGTTGCGCTGGGTCGGGGTGCCTTCGTCGTCGACCGTGAGCGAGCCGCGCCGGCCCGGCAGCGTGCCGTCGTCCACCACCGTGACGCCGGGCGAAGCGACGCGCTGGCCGAGGCGTCCTGAAAAAGCGGAACTGCCCTTGCGGTTGAAGTCGCCTTCGAGGCCGTGGCCGATGGCCTCGTGCAACAGGACGCCGGGCCAGCCAGGGCCGAGCACCACCGTCATGGTGCCCGCGGGGGCCGGGCGCGCTTCGAGGTTGGTGAGGGCCTGCGAGACCGCCTGCTCGGCGTACTCGTCGAGCACGGCATCGGTGAAATGCGAGTAGTCGGTGCGCCCGCCGCCGCCGGCGGTGCCGCTTTCGCGCCGGCCGTTCTGCTCGGCGATCACCTGCACCGACAGGCGCACCAGCGGACGCACGTCGGCGGCGAGCTGGCCGTCGGCCCGCGCGATGAGCACCACCTCGTATTCGCCGCCGAGGCTCGCCATCACCTGCGTGACGCGCGGATCGCGCGCGCGGCACTTGCGCTCGATCCTCTCGAGCAGCGCGACCTTTTCGGCGGAGGGGAGCGAGGCGATCGGGTCGATCGAGGGATAGAGGGGCACCGGCAGCTTGCGCGCGCCGGCTTTCACGATGCGCGCCTGGCCCGCATTGGCGATGGCGCGCGTCGCCTTTGCCGCGTCCTGCAAGGCGTCGAAGCTGATCTCGTCGGAGTAGGCGAACGCCGTCTTCTCGCCCGAGATGGCGCGCACGCCCACGCCCTGCTCGATGTTGAAGCTGCCCGACTTGACGATGCCTTCCTCGAGGCTCCAGCCTTCGGAGCGCGCGTACTGGAAGTAAAGGTCGGCGTAATCGACTTTGCGCACGGCGAGCGTGCCGAAGACGCGTTCAAGCTCGCCCGCCTCCAATTCGAAAGGCGCGAGCAAGGTGCTTTTGGCGGTGTCCAGTATCAATGCATTCTCCGGTTAGCGTTTGCAGGCAGTGCAGCTTGGACCTCGCGGATGCGCGATAGGTCCATTTCGGCAAGCACCACGCCTTCGCCTTCGGGCTGCACGGCAAGGATCTCGCCCCAGGGGTCGACGATCATGCTGTGGCCGTAGGTGCGCCGCCCGCTGGCGTGTTCGCCGCCCTGCGCCGGCGCGATCACATAGGCCTGGTTCTCGATGGCGCGCGCGCGCAGCAGCGTTTCCCAGTGGGCAGCGCCCGTCGGCACGGTAAAGGCGGAAGGGACGAACATGGCGTCGAAGCTGCCAAGCGCGCGATACAGCTCGGGATAGCGCACATCGTAGCAAACCGAGAGGGCGAGGCGGCCGAAGGGGCTTTCGACCGCCACCGGACGATCGCCGGCTTCCAGGGTGCGCGTTTCATCGTACCGCTCGTCACCTGAAGTGAAGCGGAACAGGTGCATCTTGTCGTAGCGCGCGACGCGCTTGCCGTCGCTGTCGTACACCAGGCATGCGCCGCGGACGCGCTGTGCATCGCCGCAGGCGATCGGCACGGTGCCCGCGACGAGCCACACTTTATGCGAGCGTGCGGTGCGGGCGAGAAAATCCTGGATCGGGCCTTTGCCGTCGGGCTCGCGCACTTTGACCTTGTCGCCCTCGTGGCGGCCGATGATGTAGAAGTTCTCGGGCAGCGCGACCAGCCGCGCGCCCGCCGCGGCAGCGGCAGCGATCAGCCGGCCTGCGGCCTCGAGGTTGGCAGCGACCTCGGGGCCGGAGACCATCTGCACTGCGGCAACGCGCGTCTTGCTCAAGGGTTCGCGGTCTCGCTCGGGGTGGTCTGCACCGCCACCTTCGCGACCTTCGGATCGACCCAGCTGCCGGTGACTTCGAACTCGTGCGCAAAGATCTGGCCGAGCGGGTTCTTGAGCACGCGCTGCGCGAGCGCGGCCGCGACGCCGGCGACCGGATTGACGATCGCCAGCGCGGTCGACGCGGTGCCGCCTAGGCTCGGCACCACGCGCAGCTTGAGATTCTGCGTCTCCTGCGCGAGGTCCACCTGTCCCGACATCGCCACGTCGGCCGCCGGGCCGGCCATGTGGAACTCGCTCAACTGCAGCGTGCCGCGCTCGACGCGCGACACGGCGTCGATCCGGTCGAAGCGAAAGCCCTTGGAGAAGACGTCGCGGAAGTCGAGCCCGATGCGCCGCGGCAGCGCCTGCAGGTTCATGAGCGAGATCAGCTTGCCGACCCCGGGATCGATCTCGAGGAACTGGCCGTCCTCGGCGTTCAGCTTGAGCTCCCCGGAGAGGCTCGGGTAGTCGATCGTCGTCGGGTCGCCGAGCCAGCGCACCGCACCGTTGAGCTGCGCTTTTCCGCCGAGCACCATGCCGGAATAGCCGACGCGGGTGAGGAACTTGCCGGCGTCGGTGGCTTCGAGCGCGAACTCGAGCTCGCTGGTCGGCGTGGTGCCGCCGCGCCAGCGGCCGCTCGCGCGCAGCGTCGCGTCGGGATTCTCCATGCTCAGCTTTTCGACGCGCCAGTCCTCGCCATCGCGCTGCGCGGCGAGCTCGACGCGCCCGAGCTGCTTGCCGCGCAGGCTGAAACGCTCGGCGGTGAAATCGATCGCCGGGAAGTCGGCCGGCTTGGCGGCCGTACTGGCGTTGGCGTCTCCGACGCTGCGCGGCACGCTGAAATGCAGCAGGCGCGCCACCAGCTTGCCGGCGCCTTCGGCGCGATAGGTCAGCTGCCCCGCGGCTTCATCGGCGTCGACCACCGCCGACCAGGCACCGGCCTCGGCGGCCACGCGCAGCGCCACGTTATTCATGCGCTTGCCATAGACGTCCAGGCGCCCGAGCTTGAGCTCGAGCGTGGTGGGCAGCGAGCCCTCTCCCGGTGGCAGAGCCGAGCGCCACCGGTCGGCGTCGAGCGCAGCGAGCGAACCGTAAATCAGCACGCCGGGACGCTCGGGCAGGCGAAGCGACTGGCCGCCGGGGGTGAATAACAGCGCCGCACGGCGCAGCTGCATCGCGTCGCCTTCGCGCCGGCGGTCGATCTCGGCCAGCGCGACGCGCGCGGCGGAAATCACGATGCGATCGCGCGCACCACCCTCGGTGCTGGTGAATTCCACCCGCAAGGGCAGCGCGTCGGCGGCGGGCTTCTCGAACGGTGGCGGCAGGCTGCTTACAACGCCGCGCAGCGAGGAATCGACCACTACGCGCTGCTGCCCTTCGCGCAGGCTGACAGTGGCGACGTAAAGGCTCGAGCCGGAGAGAAAACGGCGCAGCGGATGATCGAACAGCGGCCCGAGCGTCGCGGGCTGCGCTTCGCCGCGCGCCACGAACTCGAACGCGCCGCTCGGGCGCGTGCCCCCGACCACGCTGACGGAACCGCCGAAGATCTGGCCGCGGCCCTCGCGCACGGCAAAGCTCGATTCGGTGAAAGCGAGCTTGCCGCGAGCCTGCTCGAGCGGCGGCAGCGTGCGCGCGAGCACCAGCTCATTGCCCGTGAATTCGTACTCGCCGGCGACCTTGGTTGCCTTGAGCGCGGCGAGCGGCAGCTCGAGCTTCAGGTGCAGGTGCCCCTCGCCGGTGGCGCTCATCGCCTCGGTGAATCGCCCGGCGCTCGCGCGCAGCGGCGATTCCCGCAGGAACCTCAGGAACTCGGCGGTCGGCCCCTGTGCCTGTCCATTGACGAGCACGCGCGGCGTGCGCACGCCGAGCTCCGAGAGGCTCACTCTTACGTCGTGCAGGCTCGCGCCGAGCACGCTGGCGCTGCGCCCGGCGATGTCCAGGCGGTTGCGATCGAACGTGAGCTCGGCCTCGATGTCCTGGATACGCGGCCATTCGGGGGCGTACTGCAGCAGGCCCTTGTGCAAGCGCGCCTTGACCATGAACTGCCCGCGCGCCGGATCGGCGAACGGAAAGTCGTGCAGATCGCCCTTCAGCCGCAGCTCGACGTCGCTCGCGTACCCGGCGAGGATGCTGGTGACCAGCCACTGGCGCGGCCCCTCGCCCATCAGTGCGCCGAGCGGCAGGTAGTGCGCAAGGTTCCTGGCGTCGGCGCGGTTGATCACCGCGGAAAGGTCGATGCTGCCCGGGCCCTCGCCCTGGTAGGCGTAGCTGCCGAAAGCATTGCCGCTGAGATCGGCGTTGGAGAACGTGAGCGACGCCACCTGCACGCTCAACACACCGTTCTCGCGCCGCCAGTCGAGCTGCCCGTCGAGCGTGTCGAAGACCAGGCGCGGCTGCGGAAAGACGCGCGGCAGGTCGATCTCGGCGCCGCGCGCTTGCAGCCGCAGGCGCCCGCCGGCATCGGTCGCCTCGACGCTGCCGGCAAATTTGGCGAAGCCGGGCAGCGTCTCGCGCGGCTTGAGGCCAAGATCGAAGAAGCGGGCGCGCGCGCGGTACTGCGCCGGCGCCGCGATCGTCCCCTGCCATTCGAAGGCCAGGTCGCCGAGCTGGCCGCGCGGCTCGAGCTCGAACGCGAGCTTGCGCAGCTCCGCCGGCAGCGGCAGCGCCGCGGCGAAGTGCGCGAGCGGCGCGAGCTCGAGCATGTTGGCGCTCAACACGCCGCTTTCGGCCTTCCAGGCGAGCTGGAAATCCACCGGCGCGAGCGGCTTGCCGCCTTCCGGCGCCATCTCGAGCTTGCGCGCCGTCAGCCGATAGCCGTCGGCGAGCAGCTCGGCGTGCAGGCGGCCGCTGACCGACGCGAGCTCGAGCGCCGGCAGCTCTTCGCCCAGCGTCGACACGACGTTGGCGAGCGCCACGTCGGCGGTCGCCTGGCGCAGCGCGCCGTGCTCGATCTTGCCCCAGAGGCGCAGCGCGCCCTGGCCGCGCCGCAAGTCGATCGGGTAATCGAACCACGGCCGCCATGCCGCGAGATCGGTGTAGCCGAGCTCGGCGTAGAGCTGGCCGTCCCAGCCGCTGATTTGCGCCGCGCTTTGCCCGGTGAGCTCCGCGCGCAGCTCGACGGCCCTGCCGAGCGCCTCGGGCAGGCGACCCGTAAGTCCGAAGGAGTGGTGCTCGGCGCGGTTGGTGAGCCGCAGGTTGATCCCGGAAAGCATGAGCGGCGCGCCATTGCGCTTTTCGTCGCGCCATTCGATCTCGGCATTGCGGATCTGGATCTCTTTCTGGTCGAGCAGCCAGTCGCTCAAGCCGCCTTCTCCCGAGGCCGCCAGCTTCATGCCGGCGATGTACAGCACGCCGTTGGCGTCGCGCCGCATCGCCAACCGCGGCCCTTCGATGCGCAGCGCGTGCAGCCGCAGCCCGCCGTGCGCGAGCGAGCGCCATGAGAGAATGTTTTCCACCGAAGGCAGCACCAGCGCTTCGCGGCCTTCGGCGTCGTAGATGCGGACATCGGAAAGGTTGATCTGCGGCCGCAGCCCGAGCCATTCCGCGTCGATGCGGCCGATCTTCACCGGCTGCCCCACGGTGGCGGCAACTTGCGCGACGATTTCCGCTCGGTAGCGCTCGACCTGCGGCAGCAGCACGTAGCGCAGCACGAGCAGGGCCGCGGCTAGCGTGAAAAACGCAGCCCAGGCGAGCACTTCCAGGATTCGCCACAGTCGCTTCATGTTGGAATGGACGTTCAGGACCGCATTTTAATCCGCAATGTCGCAGGCAATTGATCTCGCATCGCTTTCCCGCTTCGCGGCGCGCGTGCTCGCGGCGCGGCCCGAGCTCGCCGCGGAACTCGCCAGGCCCGTGCCGTTCGCCCGGGCGGAGATGGCGCAGGCCCTTGAAGGGGCGAAAGGCGATGACGAAGCCGGCTTCAAGCGGCGCCTAAGGCGGCTGCGCGAGCGCGTCCTGCTGCGCGTGATGGCGCGCGACCTCATCGCGCGCGCATCGCTCGAAGAGGTATGCGCGACGATGAGCGATCTGGCCGAAGCGACGATCGGCGCCGCGCTCGACTGGCTCGGCGCCGCGGAGCTGGTGGTGGTCGGCATGGGCAAGCTCGGCGGGCGCGAGCTCAACGTCTCCTCGGACATCGATCTGGTGTTCCTGCATCCGGCTGCCGAGGGCGCGCAACGCTTCGAAGGCCCGGCGCGCCGCCTGATGCGGCTCCTGGCGGAAACCACCGAGGATGGCTTCGTATTCCGCGTCGACCTGCGGCTTCGCCCCTACGGCGAGTCCGGGCCGCTGGTCTGCAGCTTCGACTTCCTCGAATCCTATTTCGTCGAGCAGGGACGCGAATGGGAACGCTACGCCTGGATCAAGGCGCGCGCCGTGGCAGGAGAAATGAGCGGCGGCGGGCACGCGGAACTCGCGGGCATCGTGCGCTCGTTCGTGTACCGCAAGTACGTCGACTTCGCGATGCTCGACGCGATGCGGCGGCTGCATGCCGAGGTGCGGCGCGACGTCGAGCGCCGCGAGCTCGCCGATCACGTCAAGCTCGGCCCGGGCGGGATTCGCGAGATCGAGTTCGTCGTGCAAGCGCTGCAACTGGTCCGCGGCGGCCGCGACAGCGCGCTCACGGCGCGGCCGACTCTCGCGGTCCTCGACCTGTTGGCACAGAGGAACCAGCTGCCGCCAGCGGCGGCGGCGGAACTGGGTCAGGCGTATGTGTTCCTGCGGCGTGTCGAGCACTGCCTGCAGTACCTCGACGACGCGCAGCGCCACGATCTTCCCGAGGACGCCGAAGATCGTGCGCGGGTGGCGCGCATGATGGGCTTTGCCTCCTGGCAAGCGTTCTCGACCGAGCTCGCCGGGCACCGCGCCAGGGTGTCAGGGCACTTCGGCAACACCTTCGCCGAGCGCGGCAACGACGATGAGTGGCCGCAGCACCCGCGCCTCGAGGCGCTGCGCGCGAGTCAGCGCTATGCCGCGCTGCCCGACGCTTCGCGCCGGCGGCTCGATCGCGTCGTGCCGGCGCTGGCGAAGGCCGCCGCGGCTACGCCGGATCCGGAGGCGACACTGGCACGCGGCATCGCGCTCCTTGAGGCGATCGCGAGCCGCGCCGCCTATCTCGCGCTGCTCGGCGAGCATCCGGATGCGCTCGAGCGCGTGGCGCGCATCATCGGCGCCTCGAGCTGGGCGGCGGAGTTCATCACGCGCCATCCGCTGCTCCTCGACGAGCTGCTCGACGACCGGCTGCTGTACGCGCCGGTCGAGCTCGCGGGCTTTGCGGCCGCGCTGCGCGAGCGACTGGCAGAAGCCGCGGGGGACACCGAGCGGCGCATGAACCTGCTGCGCGAGGCCCACCAGGCGCAAGTGTTTCGCTTCCTCGCACAGGATCTTGCCGGGCGCCTCACGGTCGAGCGGCTCGCCGATCACCTCTCCGCTTTGGCCGATTTGATCCTCGAGCTGACGATCGAGTGCGCCTGGGCGGACCTGCCGCGCAAGCACCGCGCCGGCGCGCCGCAGTTCGCCGTGATCGCCTACGGCAAGCTCGGCGGCAAGGAGCTCGGCTACGCCTCGGATCTCGACATCATCTTCCTCTACGACGACGCACACGAGGAGGCGATCGAGGTCTACGCGCGCCTCGCCCAGCGCATCAACACCTGGCTCACGAGCCGCACCACCTCGGGGGTGCTGTTCGAAACCGATCTGGAGCTGCGCCCGAGCGGCGCTTCGGGCCTGCTGGTCTCGTCGGTCGGCGCCTTCGAGCAGTACCAGGAGCGCAGCGCCTGGGTCTGGGAGCACCAGGCGCTCACCCGCGCCCGCTATAGCGCTGGGGAGGCGGCGATCGGCGGGGCCTTCGAACGCATCCGCAGCCGGATCCTCACGCGCGAGCGCGATGCAAAGGAGTTAGCGCAGGAGATCGTCGCGATGCGCGAAAAGCTGCACGCCGCGCATCCGAACACCAGCGGCCTGTTCGACCTCAAGCACGACCGCGGCGGCATGATCGACATCGAGTTCGCGGTGCAGTTCCTGGTGCTCGCACATGCGCACCGCCACCGCGATCTCACCGCCAACCCGGGCAACATCGCGCTCCTGAAGATCGCCGCGGGCCACGGCCTGATCGATGCCGAGCTCGCCGAGCGCTCGCGCGACGCCTACCGCGAATTCCGGCGGCTGCAGCACACGCTGCGGTTGAACGGGGCGCAGTACGCGCGCGTGCCGCACGAGCAGGTGGCGCGCCACGCCAACGCGGTCAAGGCCTTGTCGGCAGCGGTGCTGCCGCTCAGCCCGGCTTGACCTGGTGCGTTACCTCAGGCACGTCCGTGTCGCGCTGGCCGCGCCGGAGCTTTTCGCGCGCTGCTTCGGCGATCTCGCAATAGCTCCGGCGGATGCGGTCGAGCTCGTCGTCCTCCAGCTCCTCGAGGTCGAGCAGCACGTTGTGGCCGCCCCTCGACAGCCTGATGAGCTCGTCCAGCTTCACCTGGATCGCCTCGGCGTCGCGGTTCTGCGTGTTCTGAATGAGAAACACCATCAGGAAGGTCACGATGGTGGTGCCGGTGTTGATGACGAGCTGCCAGGTATCGCTGAAGCCGAACAGCGGACCGGTGATCGCCCACACGGCGATCACCAGCGCCGCGATGGTGAAGGCCAGCGGGCGGCCGGCGGCCTTCGCGGTCGCCTTGGCGAAGCGGGTGAACCACGACCGGGGTCTTGTCGGCCTCATGTGCCCGACAGGTACAGCAATTTGAGTGCCGGGCCCGGCTAGATGGCGTCGCGCTGCTTCTGCTTCTTCGCGCGCGCGGCCTCGGGCTGCGCCGCCCGGCTCAGCTCGGCGGCGAAGCCGCTCAGCGCCTCGATCACGGTGTCGCGCACCAGCGCGTAGAGCACGCGCTGGCCATCGCGGCGGCTCGCGACCAGCCCGGCGTTCTCGAGCACCGAGAGGTGGCGCGACACCGCCGGCGCGCTCATGGGGAAGTGCGCCACCAGCTCGGTGGTGGTCATTTCGGCCTGCGCCAGCCGGTGCAGCATCTGGCGCCGCGCGCCGGAGGCGAGCGCCTCGAAGATGCGGTCGGCGTGCATCGGCGGAAGCTTAACCCATTTGTTAATCGTTTAAACGGTTGCGATCGCTTCGCGCGCCGTTAGAATGCCGCGCCATGGCCCAAGGAAAGAAAGCACCGCGCGCCCCGGTATCGATGGCCGAGCGCGACGGCTGGATCTGGTACGACGGCAAACTGGTGCCGTGGCGCTCGGCGACCACGCACGTGCTGACCCATTCGCTGCACTACGGCCTCGCGGTGTTCGAAGGCGTGCGCGCCTACCAGACGGCGATCGGCACCGCCATCTTCCGGCTGCAGGAGCACACCGATCGCCTGCTGGCCTCGGGGCACATCTACATGATGAAGATCCCGTTCACCCGCGAGCGGCTGATGCAGGCGCAGCTCGAGGTGGTGCGCGCGAATCAGCACGCGGCCTGCTACATCCGGCCGATCGCGTTCTACGGCTCGGAGAAGATGGGCGTATCGCCGATCGGCGCCAAGGTGCATGTGGCGATCGCCGCCTGGCCCTGGGGGGCCTACCTCGGACCCGACGCGCTCTCCAAGGGCATCCGCGTCAAGACCGCCTCGTATGCGCGCCATCACGTCAACGTCACCATGGCGCGTGCGAAGATGTCGGGCACGTATCCCAATTCGGTGCTCGCCACCCTGGAAGCGACGCAACACGGCTACGACGAAGGCTTGCTGCTCGATGTCGACGGCTTCGTCGCCGAAGGCGCGGGCGAGAATATCTTCATCGTCAAGGACGGCAAGATCTGGGAGCCCGAGCTCACCTCGGCGCTGACCGGCATCACGCGCTCTTCGGTGATCGAGCTCGCCACCGAGCTCGGCTACGAGGTGCGCGCCAAGCGCCTGACGCGCGACGACGTCTACATCGCCGACGAGGCGTTCTTTACCGGCACCGCCGCCGAGGTGACGCCGATCCGCGAGCTCGACGGCCGGCAGATCGGCGCCGGCAAAGCGGGGCCGGTGACCAAGGCGATCCAGAAGGCATTCTTCGACGTCGTGACCGGCAAGGACCGCAAGCACCGCAGCTGGCTCACGCCCGTGAAAGCCAAGGGCAAATGACGGCCGATACCGCCAAGCAGGTCGATATCACGGAGAAGGAATTGCCGCTGCACTGCCCACTGCCCGGGGCGCCGCTGTGGTCGCGCCATCCGCGCGTGTTCCTCGACGTCGCCAAGGAAGGCGAGACGCGCTGTCCCTACTGCGGCACGCTCTACGTTTACAAAGGGGCACCGGTTAAAGGACACTGAGGGGACACTTCACCCCCGTGGCCCGCATTCTCGTTGTCGCACCCAACTGGATCGGCGATGCGCTCATGGCGCAGCCGCTGCTCGCGCGCCTGCGCGAAAAACTTCCCGGCATGCAGCTCGATCTCTTGGCGCCCGAATGGGTGGCACCGGTGGCGCGCCGCATGCCGGAGGTCGACGAAGTGATCACGGCGCCGTTTCGCCACGGCGCGCTGCAGTTCGCCAGCCGCTGGAAGCTCGGCCGCGCGCTCAAGGCGCGCGGCTATCGCCAGGCGATCGTGCTGCCGAACAGCTGGAAGGCGGCGCTGGTGCCCTTTTTCGCCGACATTCCGCTGCGCAGCGGCTATGTCGGCGAGTCGCGCTACGGACTGCTCAACCTGCTCTACCGCGGCGGCGACAAGGCGATGCGGCAGCACTACGCGCGCCTCGCCGAGGCACCGGGGCAGGAGCCGAGCCAGCCGCTGCCCGAGCCGCGCCTGCGCGTCGATGCGTCGCATGCCGCGGCGACCCGCGCGCGTTTCGGCATCGAAGGCCGCTATATCGTGCTTTGCCCCGGTGCGGAGTACGGCCCGGCCAAGCGCTGGCCGTATTTCGCCGAGCTGGCGGCGCGGCTCGATACTCCGGTGGTGCTGCTCGGCTCGCCGAATGATGCCGGCGCCGGCGCCGGCATCGGCGGCCGGAACCTCATCGGCAAAACCACGCTCGACGAGGCGATCGATATCATCGCCGGCGCCGAGCGCGTGGTGAGCAACGATTCGGGCCTGATGCACGTCGCCGCGGCGCTCGGCCGCCCGCTGCTCGCCCTCTTCGGCTCCTCGAGCCCCGAGAAGACGCCGCCGCAGCCGGCAAGTTCGCACGTGCTGTGGCTCAAAATCGAATGCAGCCCCTGCTACCAGCGCGAATGCCCGCTCGGGCATTTCCGTTGCATGCGCGAGCTCTCGGTGGAACGGGTACTCGCGGAGCTGGCCGCGCCATGAGCGGCCGCAATTTCCCGACGGCGCAGGACGCCGAGAACGCCTTCTACCAGGCGCTCGAGCGCTGCGACCTCGAAGGCATGATGGCGGTGTGGGCCGAGGACGAGGACGTCGTCTGCGTGCACCCGGCCGGCCCGCGGCTCACCGGCCAGGACCAGATCCGCGAGAGCTGGGCGCGCATCTTCTCCGGCGGACCGCGCGCCCGGGTTCACATCACCAACCAGGTGGCGATCAGCGGCATGATGCTCGCGGTGCACAGCGTGCACGAGAATTTCTCGATCGAGGGCCAGGCGCGCGGCGACGTTCGGCCTGCCATGACCGTGGCGACCAACGTCTACCTGCGTACTGCGGCGGGCTGGCGCATGATCGTGCACCATGCCTCGCCGGCGCCCGCCGCGCAGACGCCGGCTGCGCCGCGCGAAACGCCGCCCAAGCTGCTGCATTGATCGGTCACCTGCAGACCATCGCGGCAGTGCTGTTTCCACCGCCGCCAATCGTCTTCGAACGCTGCCGCTGGGAGACGCCCGACGGCGACTTCATCGACGTCGACTTTGCCGGCGAGCCTCACGCGCCGCGTCTCATGGTGCTGCTGCACGGGCTCGAAGGATGCTCGGACAGCCACTACGCGCGGCGGCTCGCGCGTGCGCTTCCCGCGTCGGGCTGGCGCATCGCGATTCCGCACTGGCGCGGCTGCTCCGGCGAGCCCAACCGCAAGCCGCGGGCTTATCACTCCGGCGACAGCGCCGAGCTCGACTGGATCCTGCGGCGCTTCGCCCGGCCGGTCGACGCCATCGGCATCTCGCTCGGCGGCAACGTGCTCCTCAAATGGCTCGGCGAACAAGGCGCGGCCGCGACGCCGCTGGTGCGGCGCGCCGCGGCGATCTCCGCGCCGCTCGACCTCGCCGCGGCCGGGCGCGCGCTAGACCGCGGCCTCAACCGCCTGCTATACACACGGATGTTCCTCTCCACGCTGAAACCGAAATCGCTGGCGCAGCTCGAGCGCTTCCCGCGCCTGTTCGACCACACTCGGCTGCGCCGCGCGCGCAGCTTTCGCGAGTTCGACGACACCTATACCGCGCCGCTGCACGGCTTTCGCGACGTCGACCACTATTGGACCTCGTCCTCCAGCGGTCCCTGGCTCGAGCGCATCCACGTGCCCACGCTGGTCATCAATGCGCGTAACGACCCGTTCCTGCCGGAACCGGCGCTCGAGGCGGCCGCGGCCGGTGCGGCGAGCTGCGTATTGCTAGAATTCCCGCGCACCGGTGGCCATGTCGGCTTTCGCGGCGAGTGGCTGGCCCAGCGCCTGATCGAATTCTTCCGCACGTGAAACTTCCCGCAGAGATTTTCCGCACCTACGACATCCGCGGCGTCGTCGGCAACAGCCTGACGCCGGCGGTGGTGCGCGAGATCGGGCGCGCGCTCGGCTCGCTCGGGCGCGAGCGCGATGCCGCGACTTTTGCGGTGTGCCGCGACGGCCGGCTCTCGGGTCCGGAGCTGGTCGCGGCGCTCACCGAGGGCATCACCGCCGCCGGCGCCAACGTGATCGATGTCGGCATGGCGCCAACGCCGATCGCGTACTTCGCCGCGCACCACCTCAACTGCGGCAGCTGCGTCGCGGTGAGCGGCAGCCACAACCCGCCGCAATACAACGGTCTGAAGATGGTGGTCGCCGGCACCACCCTGTATGGCGACGACATCCAGCAGCTGAAGAACCGGATTGAGCGCGGCGAGCTCAAGTCCGGATCGGGTAAGCGCAGCGAGGCGAACGTGCTCGACGCGTACGTCGAGCGCATCACAAGCGACGTCAAGCTCGCGCGGCCGATGCGCATCGCGGTCGATTGCGGCAACGGTGTCGCCGGGATGCTGGCACCGCGCCTGTATCGACAGCTGGGCTGCGAGGTGACGGAGCTCTACTGCGAGGTCGACGGGCGCTTCCCGAATCACCATCCCGACCCGGCCCAGCCGGAGAACCTGGTCGACCTGATCAAGACCCTGAAGCGCGGCGACGCCGAGCTCGGCCTCGCCTTCGACGGCGACGGCGACCGCCTCGGCGTCGTCACCAAGGACGGCGAGATCATCTTCGCCGACCGCCAGCTGATGCTGCTCGCGAAGGACGTGCTGTCGCGCAATCCCGGCGCGGAGATCATCTACGACGTGAAGAGCACCCGGCTGCTGGCGCCCTGGATCGAGCGCCACGGCGGAAAACCGCTCATCTGGAAGACCGGCCACTCGCTCATCAAGGCGAAGCTCAAGGAGACCGGCGCGCTGCTGGCCGGCGAGATGTCGGGCCACACCTTCTTCAAGGAGCGCTGGTACGGCTTCGACGACGCGCTGTACGGCGGCGCGCGGCTGCTCGAGATCCTGTCCCGCGAGAAGGACCCGAGCGCGGTGCTGAAAGCCCTGCCCAACGCCCCCTCCACGCCGGAGCTGCACTGGGCGCTCGCCGAAGGCGAGCCGCATGCCCTGGTCGAGAAACTTCAGGCCGCCAGGCCCTTCCCAGGCGCCGAGCGGGTGCTTACGATTGACGGCGTGCGAGTGGAATACGCCGACGGCTTCGGCCTCGCCCGGGCCTCGAACACCACCCCGGTGATCGTGATCCGCTTTGAAGCCGACAACCACGCGGCGCTCGAGCGCATCAAGAAGCAGTTCCGTGCCGTACTGCAACCGCTAAAGCCCGATGCGCCTCTTCCTTATTAGCTTTCTTCTCTGGGTGCCGACCTCCGCCATGGCTGCCTGCCCATCGCTCCTCGATCGCAGCGTGCAGACGCTGGACGAGCACAACCAGTCGCTGTGCCAATACGCTGGCAAAGTCTTGCTGGTGGTGAACACGGCAAGCCAATGCGGCTATACGCCGCAGTACGACGGGCTGGAAGCGCTCTACCGCAAGTACAAGGCGAAAGGGCTGGTGGTGCTCGGCTTCCCGATGAACGATTTCGGCGGCCAGGAACCGGGCTCGAACAAGGAGATCTCGACGTTCTGCGTCAACGAATACGCGATCGACTTTCCGATGTTCGCCAAGTCCGAGCTGAAAAAAAATCCGCTATACGCCGACCTGGTCAAGTCCACCGGCGAGGCGCCCAAGTGGAACTTCCACAAGTACCTCGTCGACCGCAGCGGGCGGCGAGTGCAGAGCTTCGGCACCAAGGTCGAGCCGAACGATCCCAAGTTCGTCACCGCCATCGAACGTCTCCTGGAGGAAGCGCAATGAAACTCGCCATCGCCACGCTGTGCCTGGTATTCGCCGCCTCCAATGCATGGGCGCAGGACAAGAAGGAGGCCACGCCGGCTCAGAAGAAGCAGCAGTCGCGCATGAAGGACTGCAACGAGAAGGCCGCCGACAAGAAAGGGGATGCGCGCAAGAGCTTCATGAGCTCGTGCCTCAAAGGCGAGTCGGGCGACGCGCCGAGCGCGGCGCAGAAAGCTCAGCAGAACCGCATGAGTGCCTGCAACAAGCAGGCGACCGAGAAGAAGCTGAAAGGCGACGAGCGCAAGAAGTTCATGAGCGGCTGCCTGAAGAATTAAGGCGCTACTCGGTCGTTTTCAGCTTTCCGGAATAGGCTTCCAGCGCGTCGAGCGCGGTCTTGTCGCCCCGCCAGACCGCTTCGAGCTCGCTCTCCATGAGCTCGCGCGTGCGTCGCGCCTGCGCGGCGCGCGTGGCGAGGAAGGCGAAGAAGTTGGTCACCCCGACCGACTGGCGCTCGACCCAGACGGCAGGTCCGCCCGCCGGCAGTGCCCGTGACACGACCCCAGCGTCATCGTAGTAAGGAAGGGGCGCGACGCCGACTTCGAAGCGCGCCTGCTTGGCGAGCTCGGCGCGGCTGCCTGACGAGGCGGTGAGCACAGCGCATTCGCCGGCGGCGAAGCGCGCCTCGGCCTCGTTGGCGCGCCCGGAATAGCTGAAGAAGCCCGACTTCTCCCAGGTGGCGAGCATCGAGGTCCAGCGCACCATCAGCTGGCGGCTGAACTCGCCGCCGGAATTCTCGAGCATCACCCACGCCGGCCAGGCGGTCGTATAGGCGCACGGCTGTCCGGCATCGGCGAGCGTGCCGAGCAGGCCGGCCATCTCGTACCAGGTCTTCGGCGCCGCCTGCGGATTGAGCTTCGCCTTTCTGAAAGCGTCGCGGTTGTAGTAGAGCACGGGGCGCGCGGTATTCAGCGGCAGGCCCAGGCGCCGCAGGCCCTTCGCGCCGGCGCGAGGCAAGCGCGCCAGCTCGACATGAAATTCGCTCTGCTCGGCGTTGTAGTCGACGGCGAGGCGCTCGAGCTGCGCCGCCATGGCGGCGTCGAGCGCGTGCCACACACGCACGTCGTGCGCCGCTTGCGCGGTGGCTGCGCACGCGATGAGCGCGATGCCGATTAACAGGCTGCTTTTCATCCCCGCGCGGAGTATATAGTCGCGGAGCGATGGCGGGCATCCACGAACTCAGCGCGCGCCAGCTCGCGGCCGCGTACGCCGCGCGCGAGCTCTCCCCGGTCGAGGCGACGCGCGCGGCGCTCGCGCGCATCGAGAGCTGGGAGCCGCGCATCAACGCGATGTACCGCGTGAGCGCGGATCTGGCGCTCGAGCAGGCGCGCGCCGCCGAAGCGCGCTGGCAGACCGGCGGCGCCTTATCGGCGCTCGACGGCGTGCCGCTGACCATCAAGGAAAACATCGGCACGCGCGGCGATCCGTCGCCGATCGGCACGCGGGCGAATGAGGATCGGGCGCCAGAGGACGCCGACGCGCCGCCCGCGGCGCGCCTGCGCGAAGCCGGCTGCGTGATGCTCGGCAAGACCACCATGCCGGACTACGGCATGCTGTCCTCGGGGCTTTCGAGCCTGCACGGCGTCACCCGCAATCCCTGGCGCCTGGACCGCAATACCTCGGGCTCGAGCTCCGGCGCCGGCGCCGCCGCGGTCGCGGGCTATGCGCCGCTGCATCTGGGCACCGACATCGGCGGCTCGGTGCGGCTGCCGGCGACGCATTGCGGCATCTTCGCGCTCAAGCCTTCGCTCGGTCGCGTGCCGATCCATCCGCCCTACATGGGACGCGTGGCGGGCCCGATGACGCGCAGCGTCGAGGACGCGGCGCTGCTCATGAACGTGATCGCGCGCCCCGATGCGCGCGACTTCATGTCGCTGCCCTTCGAGGGACGCGATCTCGCCGCCGCGCTGCACGAGCTCGAGCCGCGGCGGCTCAGGATCGGCTTTCTCGCCGACATGGGCGTCGGCCTCGCCGTGCATCCCGAAGTTCGCAGCGCCGCCGAGGCGGCTGCGCGCTCGCTCGCCGCCGCGGGCTGCGCCGTCGAATCGATTCGCTCGTTTCTCACCGAAGAGATGCTCGACGGCATGTGCCGCTTCTTCGAGGCCCGCTCGTACAACGACCTGATGCAGCTTTCGCCCGGCAAGCGGGCGAAAGTGCTGCCGTTCATCGCGCAATGGTGCAGCGCTCGCGCCGCGCAGTTTTCCGGACGCGATGTGATGCAGGCCTATACCCAGGTGATGGCGATGCGCGAAGCCGCCGTCGCCGCGAGCGCGCCTTACGACTTCGTCCTCTCGCCGACTTCGCCGATCCTGCCCTACGAAGCCGAGCTGGCTGCGCCGGGCAACGATCCGCGCGATGCGCTGCCGCACATCGCTTTCACCGTCGCCTACAACATGTCCGAGCAGCCCGCGGCCTCCATCAACTGGGGGACCAGCAGCGAAGGCCTGCCGATCGGCGTGCAGCTCGTCGGCCATCGCTTCGACGATGCCGGTGTGCTGCGCCTTGCCCGCCTGGTGGAGGAGCTGCGCCCGGCGCAACGGCGCTGGCCCGAATGAGCGCCGCGCTCGTCTTTGGCGGCCAAGCGGGCGGCGAGGAGATCGCGCCCGCCGAGCTCGAGCGGCGCATCGCCTGTGCGGCCAGCGGCCTTGAGCGTCTGGGCATCCGCGAGGGCGACGTGGTGGCGCTCATGCTGCGCAACAGCCCCGCGTTCATCGAGGCGATGCTCGCGTGCCGCAGGCTCGGCGTCTATTACTGTCCGATCAACTGGCATTTCAAGGCCGACGAAGCGGGTTTCATCCTGCGCGACAGCGGCGCCAAGGCGCTGGTGGTGCATGCCGACCTGCTGGCGCAGATCGAGGCCGGCCTGCCGAGCGGCCTGCCGATCGTCACGGTCGAGCCTGGTTGGTCGGCGTGGCGCGATGCGCACCAGCCCTGGCACGGCGCCCCGCGCAGCCCGCGCGGCAACATGCCCTATACCTCGGGCACCACCGGTCGGCCGAAAGGCGTGCGGCGCGCGCCGGCCACCGACCAGCAGCGGGCCCGGGTGCTCGAGCTCTACCAGACGGTGCTCGGACTCGAGCCGGAAATGCGCGCCTTGGTCTCGGCACCGCTCTATCACAGCGCGCCCAACCTGTACGCCCTGCAGGCCTGCCTGCACGGCGCCCTGCTGGTCCTCGAGCCACGCTTCGACGCGCAAGGCACGCTCGCGCTGATCGAGCGCTATCGGCTCACCAATCTCTATCTGGTGCCGACGATGTTCGTGCGCCTGCTGCGCCTGCACGCCGAAGTGCGTCGCCGCTACGACATCTCGTCGGTGCGCTTCATCTCGTCGACCGGCTCGCCGTGCGCTCCTGAGCTGAAGCGCGCGATGATCGACTGGTTCGGCCCGGTGATCACCGAAACCTATGCCTCGAGCGAAGCCGGCCACATCACGTTCATCGACTCGCGCGAGTGGCTCGAGCGCCCGGGCAGCGTCGGCCGCCCGCTCGGCGAGGGCGTGGTGAAGATCCTCGACGACGACGCACGCGCGCTGCCGCCGGGCGAGATCGGTCTGATCTACTGCCGCCAGCCCGCGTATCCGGACTTCACCTATACCAACAATCCCGCGGCACGCGTCGCCATCGAACGCGACGGCCTGTGGAGTGTCGGCGACATGGGTTACCTCGATGCCGCGGGTTACTTATATGTCGCCGACCGCAAGAGCGACATGGTGATCTCCGGCGGCGTCAACATCTATCCCGCCGAGATCGAGGCTGCGCTGATGGGCATGCCGGGCGTTGCCGACTGCGCAGTGTTCGGGATTCCCGATACCGAGTTCGGCGAGGCGCTCGCCGCTGCGGTCGAGCTGCGCTCGGGCGCAAGCGCGAGCGCGGAGGAGGTGCAGCAGTTCCTGCGCGGCCGCATCGCCAACTACAAGGTGCCGCGCCTCGTCAGCTTTCACGACGCGCTGCCGCGCGAGGAAAGCGGCAAGATCTTCAAGCGCCTGCTGCGCGAGCCTTACTGGGCTGCGGCCGGCCGGCGGATCTAGCGCGACTCGAATTCCAGCCGTGAGCTGCGCGGGTCGATGAGCGGCGCCAGCTCATAGACATTGCGGTAGCCGTAGTTGTAGAGCGCGATATAAGTCGAGAGATTGAGCGACGCGCTCGCGAGCTTCGCCGGGAAAGGTCCCTCGGCATTGGCGAAGTTGTTGTTGCAGTAGATGAGAACGCGCGCGCCTGTGTCCGGCAGGACGCTGTTCAGCGTCTGCACCGCGATATCGGGGAAGCTGAGATTGACGGCACCTTTCACGTGCAGCTCATCATATTTCTCCTTGCTGCGCGCATCGAGGATCACCGTTCCCGGCTCGCGACTCATGCGGATGAACTCGGCTTCCGAAACGCGCCGCGTGGCGCGGTGCGCGGCGGCCTGGCCGGCGATGCGCAGGTAGCCCGGCATATCGATCGCCGGATTGTCCTGCGCCTGCGCCGTTGAGGCGCCCAGGCAGCACATCAGCAGCAGTGCCCGCATGCCGGCCAATCTAGCCGCGTGCGGCCTCGGCTGCTGTAACGCGATGTATCAGGATGTGAGCGCCGCGCCGAGGCGCTCGCCGAGCTCGCCGAGCGCGAGCGTGCCGGCGACGAACAGCGCCGCGACGCCGATGGCGCGCGCACCGCGCTTCCAGCCGCGCGAGCGGATGAAGTAGATCGGCAACGCCACCGCGGCGACGAGCAGCATGCCGGCGTTCATCAGCTTGCCGGCGGAATAGTTCTGCTCCGCCTTGTCGAGGTGATACCACCAGAAGAGCACGACCAGCGAGACCAGCGTCTCGGCGAGACCGTAGCTGCTGAAGGTCTCGACGTGTCCGGTCGCGAGCACCTCCACCATTGGGCTGACGAGCGAGAGCACCGCGAGCACGACGAGCGCGATGGCCTTCGGGCGAAGCAGCTGTGGATGGATTGCGATGTGTGCTATGCCCTGTTAACCTGCGTCGCGTCGCTTCCGACCCCGGGGATTTTCGCATGCGTCACTTCATGATTGCCGCAGCCGTCCTCGTAGTTTTCTCGGCGAATGCGCAGGACAAGGTCCTGCGCGTGGTGCCGCACTCCAATCTCAACATCCTCGATCCGATCTGGACCACGCAGTACATGGCGCGCAACCACGGCTACATGGTCTACGACACGCTGTTCGGCACCGACGAGAAGAACCGCATCCAGCCGCAGATGGTCCAGACCTGGACCGAGAGTCCGGATCACCGCCTGTGGAGCTTCACGCTTCGTCCCGGGCTCGCGTTCCACGACGGCAAGCCGGTCACCGGCGAGGACGTCGTGGCGTCGCTCGAGCGCTGGGGCAAGCGCGACGCGATGGGCCAGAAGCTGATGACCTTTGTGGAGCGCATGGATGCGCCGTCGGCGTCGAGCTTCCGCATTTTCCTGCGCGAGCCCTGCGGCTTCGTGCTCGAGGCGCTCGGCAAGCCGTCCTCCAACGTGCCGTTCATCATGCCCAAGCGCGTCGCCGACACGCCCGCCGACAAGCAGATCGACGACGCCACCGGCAGCGGGCCTTACGTCTTTGCCAAGGATGAATTCAAGCCGGGCGACAAGGCGGTGTACCTGAAGAACACGAAATACCTGCCGCGCAAGGAGCCGCCTTCGGGCACCGCCGGCGGCAAGCAGGTGTACGTCGATCGCGTCGAATGGAACCTGGCGCTGCGCGACGCGCAGGCGCAGGTCAACGCACTGGCGCGTGGCGAGGTCGATATCCTCGAGCAACCGGCGTTCGAGAGCTACGCGCCGCTGCAGGCGGACAAGAACATCCAGGTGGTGAACTCCAATCCGCTCGGCTTCCAGTACATGTGCCGCTTCAACCACCTGCATCCGCCGTTCAACCATGCCAAGGTGCGGCAGGCGGCGCTCGCGGCGATGGCGCAGGAGCCCTTCCTGCGGGCGCAGGTCGGCGTGAAGGAGTTCTATCATTCGTGCCCGTCGATGTTCACCTGCAACACGCCGTACGGCAGCCCGAAGGGCAGCGAAATCCAGTCGAAGTCCAACATGAAAAAGGCGCAGGAGCTGGTGAAGAGCTCCGGCTATGACGGCACGCCGGTGGTGCTGATGAAGCCGACCGACCTCGCCTCGATCCAGAAGCTCCCCGAGGTGGCGGCGCAGCTCCTGCGTCAGGCGGGGTTCAGGGTCGACCTGCAGGCGATGGACTGGAACACGGTAGTGACGCGCCGCGCGAAGAAAGACCCGCCCGCGCAAGGCGGCTGGAACATGTTCTGCACCGCCTGGGTCGCGCCCGACATCTGGAACCCGATCGCCAACCCCGCAGTGGGGGCGCTCGGCGAGAAATCCTGGTTCGGCTGGCCGGCCGACGCCGAGCTCGAGAAACTGCGCGACCAGTTCGCACGCGAGACCGATGAGGCGAAGAAGAAGGCGCTCGCCGAGCAGGTCCAGGCGCGCGCCTTCGAGATCGGCACGCACGCGCCGCTCGGCGAGTACGTCAACCCGCTCGCCGCGCGCCGCAACATCACCGGCTTCGTCACCGGTCCCGGCAATCTTTACTGGAACATCAGGAAGAACTGATCCAGTTCATTGCCCGGCGGCTCGCCGCGACGATCCCGGTCCTGCTGGTGGTCGCGGTGCTGGTGTTTCTCCTCCTGCGCCTGACGCCGGGCGACCCGGCGGCGATCATGGCGGGCGACGCCGCCAGCACCGAGCAGATCGAGCGCATCCGCGCCGGCCTCGGCCTGGATAAGCCGATCGTGGTGCAGTTCGGCATCTGGCTCGGCAAGGTGCTCTCGGGCGATCTTGGCGAGTCGTTCTATTTCCGCATCAAGGTGACGACGCTGATCGCCCAGCGCCTCGAGCCGACCTTCGCGCTTGCCGCGCTGACCATCCTGATGGCGGTCATGGTGTCCATCCCGCTGGGCGTGCTGGCGGCGTGGCGCTACGGCGGCTGGTTCGACCGCGCGCTGATGGGCTTCTCGGTGCTCGGCTTCTCGATCCCGGTGTTCGTGCTCGCCTACCTGCTCATCTGGCTCGTGTCGCTCAAGCTCGGCTGGCTGCCGGTGCAGGGATATCACCGCCTGGCCGATGGCGTCCTTCCCTTCATTGAGCACCTGATCCTGCCCGCGACGACCCTGTCGGTGATCTACATCGCGCTGATTGCGCGCGTCACGCGCGCCTCGGTGCTGGAAGCGCTCGGCGAGGACTACATCCGCACGGCGCGCGCCAAAGGTCTGCCCGAGGCTCGCGTGCTGATACGCCACGCGCTCGCCAACGCTGCCGTGCCGATCGCCACGGTGATCGGCATCGGCATCGCCATCCTGATCGGCGGCGTGGTGGTCACCGAATCGGTTTACGCCATCCCCGGCCTCGGGCGGCTGACCGTCGACGCGGTGCTGGCACGCGACTTCCCGACGATCCAGGGTGTGATCCTGTTTTTCTCGTTGATCACCGTGGCGATCAACCTGCTGATCGATCTTTCGTACGTGTTCCTCGATCCGAGGATTCGCTACTGATGTGGCACAACTGGTCGGTGCGCATCGGCGGCGGCGCGCTCATCGTCCTCGTGGCGATCGCGCTCGCCGCGCCCTGGCTCGGCACGGTGGACCCGACGCTATTCGACGCCGCAAGCCGCGATCTGCGTCCGGGTGAGACCGGCGAGATCAGCACGCTCGAGGGCGACCAGCTCAAGCACCGCTTCCTCATGGGCTCGGACTCGTTCGGCCGCGACATCTACAGCCGCGTGCTCTACGGCACCCGCGTCTCGCTGATCGTCGGCCTCGCCGCGGCGCTGGTCGCGCTTACGTTCGGCGTGCTGTGCGGCCTGAGCGCCGGCTATCTGCGCTGGCTCGACGGCCCGCTGATGCGTGTCATGGACGGCATCATGGCGATCCCGGCGATCCTGATCGCCATTGCGGTCGTGGCCTTGTGGCGCGCGAGCCTGCCGAGCGTGGTCATTGCGATCGCGATTCCCGAAATCCCGCGCGTCACGCGCCTCGTCCGCTCGCTGGTGCTCACCATCCGCGAGGAGCCGTACGTCGAGGCGGCGATCGCGCTCGGCACGCCGACGGCCAAGATCATGTTCGGCCACATCCTGCCGAACACGATGGCGCCGCTGCTGGTGCAGGGCACCTATATCTGCGCCTTCGCCATCCTGCTTGAAGCGATCCTCTCCTTCCTCGGCGTCGGCCTGCCGCCCGAGATTCCGACCTGGGGCAACATCATGGCCGAAGGGCGGGTGCAGTTCGTCGCCTACCCGCACAACGTCTTCTTCCCCGGCGTATTCCTCGCCGTGACTGTGCTCGCGGTCAACATGTTCGGCGACGGCCTGCGCGACACGCTGGATCCGAAGATGGCGAAGCGCTTATGAGCACGCTCGACGTCAAGGGCCTCACGGTCCGACTGCCCAAGGGAGCGGACCGTCCGGAGGCAATTTCGGATATCTCGTTCAGCGTCGAGCGCGGCGAGATCCTATGCCTGGTGGGCGAATCGGGCTCCGGCAAGACGGTGATCGCGCATTCGATCATGGGCCTCCTGCCGAAGACGCTGACGCTCGCGCGCGGCGAAGTGCGGCTCGAAGGCGAGGAGCTGACGCGCGCAGCCGAGTCGCGCCGGCGCGAGTTGCGCGGGGCGCGCATGGCGATGATCTTCCAGGAGCCGATGAGCGCGCTCAACCCGGTGATGCGCTGCGGCGCGCAGATCGAAGAGGTGCTGCGCTACCACACCCGGAAATCCTCGAGCGAGCGGCGCGCGCGCGCCCTGGCGCTGATGAGTGAAGTCGCCCTGCCGGATCCCGAACGGCTGCTCGATGCGTATCCCCACCAGCTCTCCGGCGGACAGCGCCAGCGCGTCGGCATCGCCATCGCGCTCGCGCTCGAGCCGACGCTGCTGATCGCCGATGAGCCCACCACGGCGCTCGATGTCACGACCCAGGCGCAAATCCTCCGGCTGATCGTCGACTTGCAGCGCCGCCACGGCATGGCGGTGCTTTTCGTAACGCACGACTTCGGCGTCGTCGCCGAGATCGCGCATCGCGTGGCGGTACTGCGCGAGGGCCGGCTGGTCGAGCTCGGCGACAAGCAGGCAGTGCTGACCCGGCCGCGCGACGCGTATACGCGCATGCTGATCGGCGCAGTGCCGACGCTCAAGCCGCACGCGCGCGCGGTGGCAGAGGACGCGCCGGTGGTGCTGGCCACCAACGCGCTGTCCAAAACCTATGTCGAGCGGGGCTGGCTAAGGAGGAAACGCGAGCTGCCCGCGGCAAGCGATGTGACGCTCGAGCTGCGCAGGGGTCAGACCCTCGGCATCGTCGGCGAATCCGGGTCGGGCAAGTCGACCGTGGCGCGCTGCATCGTGCGGCTGATCGAGCCCTCGAGCGGCGAGATCCGGCTCTCGGGGGTCGATCTGGCACGTCTGCGGCCGCGTGAGCTGCGGCCGCTGCGCCGGCGCGTGCAAATCGTTTTCCAGGATCCGTATCGTTCGCTCAATCCGCGGCGCAGCGTCGGCGAGGCCATCATCGAAGGCCCGCTGAATTACGGCGTGCCGCGCGGCGAGGCGCTGGAGCGCGCGCGACGGCTGATGGAGCTGGTGCGCATGGATCCGGCGGCGCTCGAGCGCTACCCGCACCAGTTCTCCGGCGGCCAGCGCCAGCGCATCTGCATCGCGCGCGCGCTTGCCGTGGAGCCCGAGCTGCTGGTCGCGGACGAGGCGGTGTCGGCGCTCGACGTCTCGGTGCAGGCGCAGGTGCTGCAGCTCTTGGAGGAGATCCGCATCCGGCTGCAGCTCGCGATGCTGTTCATCACGCACGATCTGCGCGTCGCGGCGCAGGTGTGCGATCACGTCGCTGTGATGCAGGCCGGGCGCATCGTCGAGTACGGTCCGGCCGAGCGGATCTTCCTCGAGCCGCGGCACGAGTACACGCGCGCCCTCTTCGCCGCGGCGCCGGGCCGCAACTTCGCATTCGCACCCGCGTAAACTAGCGCCATGGACCGCCTGGACGCCGGTGCGATCGCGCTGCCGCAATTCGAAGTACGCGTGCTCGAGCGCTGCGGCTCGACCAATGCCCTGCTGCTGAAAGAGCGCAAAGGCGGGCTGCTGCTCGCGGCGGAAGAACAGACCGCGGGGCGCGGCCGGCGCGGGCGGCGCTGGTACTCGGCGCCCGGCAACGGCGTGACCTTCTCCCTTTCCAGGACCGTGCGCCGGCCGCTGCGCGAGCTCGCCGGCCTCTCGCTGGTCGCGGGGGTTGCGGTGGCTCGCGCGCTGCGCGCGCTCGGCGTGCAGGCCGCGTTGAAATGGCCCAACGACGTGGTGGTCGGCGAAGCGAAGCTCGGCGGCATCCTGGTCGAAACGCGCGGCAACGAACGCGAGGTCCTGGCGGTGATCGGCGTGGGCATCAACTGCCGGCGCGACGCCGGGCTCGAGCGCCGGCTGCGCCGGCCGCTGGCCTCGCTCGATCAGTTCATCACCGTGGATCGCAACTGCGTCCTCGAGCGCGTGGCGGCGAGTCTCGCCGAGGCGCTGCAGGTTTTCGAATCGCGCGGCCTCGAACCGCTGCGCCGGGAGTGGGAAGCGATGGATGCCCATGCCGGAGCGCGCCTGCGGGTGCGCCTGGCCGACGGGCGCGTACTGACCGGCGTAGCGCGCGGCCTGGATGGCGATGGCGGCTTGCGGCTGGAAACCAGTTCCGGGTTGCGCGTGGTGCGCAGCGGCCGGGTGCTCTCCGCGCGGCCGGCATGATCCTCTGCATCGACGCCGGTAATTCACGCGTCAAGTGGGGCTGGCACGATGGCCAGGGCTGGACCAGCATCGCCACCGTGTCGCTGATCGAGTTCGCCGCCTCGAGCGACCACATCAATCCGTTCTCGGTGACGCACGAGGCGCCCGAGCGCATCGTGATCTCGAATGTCGCCGGCGACGGTGCGCATCAGCTGCTCGTCAACTGGACCAGCATCTTCGAGACCGAACCGCTCTGGCTGCGCGCCGAGACCGAGCGTTGCGGCGTAAAGAATCTCTACGAACGGCCCGAGGTCCTGGGCCCGGACCGCTGGGCGGCGCTGATCGCGGCGCGCGTGCTGCACAACGGTGCCTCGCTGGTCGTGAACGCCGGCACCGCGACCACCGTAGACATGCTGAGCGCCGACGGCAGCTTTCTCGGCGGCGCCATCCTGCCTGGCGTAGAACTGATGCGGTTCGTCTTGCACGAGCACACCGGCCGCCTGCCGATCCAGGAAGGCAAGCACCGCGATACGCCGCGCAACACCCTCGATGCGATCGAAACCGGCTGCCGGCACGCGCAGGCGGGCGCGGTGGAGCGGATGTACCGCGTGTTCCGCGAAGTCGCCCCGGCACCGCTTTGTCTGGTCGCCGGCGGCGCCGGCCGCAGCCTGGTCGACCAGTTGACCATGCCGCGCCGCTACGTCGAGAACCTGGTGCTCGACGGCCTGGCGCACATCGCGCTGAGCGAGCGCGCAGCGCGGGCCAAGCCCTCGCTCAAGACGGTGAGATGAGCGGTACGTTGAGAACGCTCTTCCTGCTGCTGCTGCTCGGCAACGTCGCCTTTTTCGCCTGGTCGCGCTATGTGTCGCCGCCCGAGGCCTCGGCCGATCCGCAGCCGCTCGAGCGCCAGATCGAGCCCGACAAGCTGAAGGTGGTCGCCCCGAGCGCGCTGCCGCCGCCCGTCAGCACCCGGGCGGCGAGCGCGCCAGTCGCGCTCAAGTGCATCGAGTGGGGCAGCTTCACGCTCGCCGACGCGTCGCGCGCCGAGAAGGCGCTGGAGCCGCTCGCGCTGGGGCCGCGCCTCGCGCAGCGGCGCACCGAAGAGAACGCCGGCTGGTGGGTCTTCATTCCGCCGCAGGGCAGCCGCCCGGCCGCCTTGAAGAAAGCGAGCGAGCTCAAAGCGCTCGGCATCGACGATTATTTCGTCGTCCAGGAAGAAGGCCCGCAGCACTGGGCGCTGTCACTGGGCGTGTTTCGCACCGAGGAGGCCGCGCAGGCGAGGCTCACCGCGCTGCGCGCCCAGGGCGTGCGCAGCGCGCAGGTCGGGGCGCGCGATACGGTGGTTCCGAAGGTCTGGCTGCAGGTGAAGGAGGCCGACGGCGCCCTGCTGGCGCGTCTGAAGGACGTGGCGCGCAGCGTCGAAGGCAGCGAGCTGCGCGAGTGCGCGCAATAGCTTGTATCATTTTCCGGTGAGGCTCAGATCGATCGTCCTCCTGCTCGCCGCGCTCGGCGCAAGCTCGGCGGCTGCGCAGCAATACCGCTGGGTCGACGAGAAGGGGCGCGTGCATTACAGCGACACGCCGCCGCCGGCGTCGGCAAAGGGCGCGCAAAAGAAGAATCTCAAGGGCAACGCGGTCGGGCAGCAGCCGAACTTCGAACTCTCGCAGGCGATGAAGAGCTCGCCGGTCACGCTCTACAGCCACCCGGACTGCACCGAGCACTGCCAGATGGCGCGCGAGATCCTGAACCGGCGCGGCATTCCATTCACCGAGGTGAGCGCCACCGACGAGGCGAAGCTCGCCCAGCTCAAGCGCGTGAGCGGCGGCATGAAGGTGCCGGTCCTGGTGGTGGGTGCGCAGGTGGAAACCAGCGTCAGCGCCGACGCTTTCAACCAGGCGCTCGACCTCGCGGGCTATCCAAAGGCCGGCGTCGCGCCGGCACGCAGCCAGTCAGCGCCGCCGGCGCCCAAGCCGCCCGCTCAGGAGCCTGGCGCGCAGAGCACGGAGAACACCGTCCCCCGCTAGCCGATCGGCGTGCGCCCGCCGCTGACGTGCTGCGCAACAAGCGTCAGGAGCTTGTCGGCGCGCACCGGTTTCGTGATGTAGCCCACCGCGCCGAGCGATTTGCCGCGGTGATCGCCCTCTTCCACCGAGGTGAGGAAGATCACCGGAATCTCGGGAAGCGACTTGTCCGCCTTGAGGGCCTGGATGAATTCGAAGCCGTCGAGATGCGGCATGTTGACATCCGAAATAATGAGGTCCGGTGGGCTGCGCAACACCATGTAGCCAGCGGTGATGGCGTCTTCGGCCACCTGCACGTCGTAGCCGGCCGCGCTGAGATGAAGCCGCAGGAGCTCCCGCATGTTTTCATCGTCGTCGACCACAAGAATGCTTGCCGCCATGGCGCCCGGGACTTGGTGCTGGTGGCCCGACTCGAACGGGCGACCTACTGATTACGAATCAGTTGCTCTACCAGCTGAGCTACACCAGCGATTAGGAATCGAGGATTATACGCGCGGCGTCCGGAGGGGTCGGCGGCGTGACAAGGGTCACGCGGCCATGCCGCCCATGCGGCGATTCCCCCCGCCGGTCGCCTTTGCTTTGCCGCCTTCCTGCGGCGTTCGTAGCATCCAACCGAAGAAAAGGGGGATTCATGCGCAGCACAGGCTTCACTCTCATCGAGCTCCTGATCGTGCTCGCTGTCGTCGGCATCCTCGGCTCTGTCGCCTACCCGTCCTACCAGGGCTACGTCGCGCGCGCCAAGCGCGCCGACGCGCAGCAATTCATGGTGAAGATGGATTCCCGGCAGAGGCAGTTGCTCATCGAGCAGCGCGCGTACGCCACGGCGCCGAACGCCCTCAACGTGTCGAGCGACGGCTGGACCTGCACGGCCACCAATTGCTCGAACGCGAATTACACCATCACCTTTAACCCGGCGGTGGACAATACCGCCACGCCGCCCAGCTACACGATCGAGGCGCTCGCCAACGGCACGGCCTGTACCCCGATCCGCAAGGACGGCGATCTCACCCTCTCGAGCGCCGGCGTCAAGCAGCGCCTGGTGTTCGCCAACGTCGGCGCCTGCACCGGCGCCAAGAGCAACATCGGCTGGTGAGCCCATGAGCGCCATGCGCCTGCGCCGCGGATTCACCGTCGTCGAGATGCTGATGACGGTCACCCTGCTCGCCGTGCTGGTGGCACTTGGCGCGCCGAACCTGCGCAATCTCGTGATCAGCCAGAGAGTCAAGACGGCGGCATCGGACCTGCATCTGAGCCTCAGCCTGGCGCGCAGCGAGGCGATCAAGCGCAATGCAGCGGTCGACATCGTGCCGGTGAGCACCGCGGACTGGTCGCAAGGCTGGTCGGTGAAGGCCGGCACTTCGGTGCTCATGACCCAGGATCCCTACAAGAACGTCGCCTTCACCGGCCCGGCGGCCAACGTGACGTACGTCGGCACCGGCCGCATGACGGGCACGGCAGTGCTCTTTTTCATCCATTCGACGGAGGCGCCCGCGATCGCGGCGCGCTGCGTTCAGATCGAGCCGAGCGGCCGTCCGAGCGTGCGCGTGGACGGCGACGGCAATTCTGCTGACGGAGTGTGCGGCTGATGAATACCAATCGCTATACCGGACGGCAATCGGGCTTCACCCTGCTCGAGGTGCTCGTGGCGCTCACCATCCTCGTGTTCGGCCTGCTCGGGCTGATCGGCATGCAGGCGCAAAGCCAGATCGCCACCTTCGAGTCCTATCA
>Ga0209131_1000329_pt1 | contig 34674 bp, 42 predicted proteins | sample GraSoi_2013_40cm_FD_185826 | JGI IMG/M metagenome (GOLD analysis project Ga0209131, IMG submission 185826) | Grasslands soil microbial communities from the Angelo Coastal Reserve, California, USA - Sample 9_17_2013_40cm (SPAdes) (version 2) | ecosystem: Environmental > Terrestrial > Soil >...
GCGAGATGCCCTGGCCCTCGGAGATGCTGCGCCCGACGCGCTGCAGCCCCTCCTCCATGATGCGGTTGCCCATGATCTTCTCGCAGATCTGGATGCAGTCGAGCACGCTGATGCCCGAGCGGTACAGCATGGCGAAGTACGTGGAAAACCGCGCGAGGATGATCTTCTGGCGGATCTCGCCCAGCACCGGGATCCTCAAGCCCAGGTCGTCGATGGCGCGGTGCACGCGCTCGTTGGTGCGCCCGAAGAACCACGCGAGGAAGACGAGGACGGCGGGGATGCCGAGCATGAGGTACCACCAGCGCACGAAGATGCTGGAGAGGAACACCAGCACCTCGGTCTCGCGCGGCAGCTTCGGCACCATCGTCTTCAGCGTCGAGGCGAGCTGCGGCACGAGCACGACCATGAGCACGAAGATCACCGCGGTGATCACCACGAACACGATCAGCGGGTAGATCATCGCCTTCTTCGCCTGGCCCGCCATCTCGTCCTGCCACTTGATGTTCTCGGCCAATTCGTCGAGCACCTCGTTCAGCGTGCCGCTCTGCTCGCCGGCCTTCACCAGGGCGACAAAGACGTTGTCGAAGCAGTAGCTGTGGTTGGCCATCGCCTCCGAGAGCTTGAGTCCCCCGCCGATGTCCTCGACCACGCTCGCGAGCACCTGGCGAAAGCCCGCGTTGTCGACCGTGTCGCGCAGGTCGGTCAAGGCCTCGATGATGTTGACGCCGGCCTTGAGGAGCTGCGAGAGGTGGAAGCAGAAGGTGATGAGCTCGGTGCGCGAGATGCTGCGCGAGCGCGCCGCCACGCTCTTCTTGACCGAATCGAAGGTGAGGAGGTCGAGCCCGAGGCGCTTGAGCCTTAGCTCCAGGTCGATCGCGTTGGCCGCGTCGAGGTTGCCGGAGGAAATACGCCCCTCGGCGTCCACGGCGCGGTACGCGAAGAGCGCCATCGCGAATCCCTCTAGAGCACGCGGTCGGTGAGGTCGACCACGCGCGAGATCTCCTCGAGGCTCGTCTGCCCCAGCAGGACGCGGGAGATGGCGTCGTCGGCGAGCGTGCGGAAGCCCTTCGCCTTGGCGTCGGCGCGGATCTCGCGCCCGGTCGCCCGCCGCGCGATGAGCTCGTCGATCTCGGCGTCGAGCCGGAAGAGCTCCATGATCGCCACCCGCCCCTTGTAGCCGACGTTGTCGCAGCGCGAGCAGCCCACCGCCTGGTAGACGGGTCGCGTGTCGTCGTCCGCCATGCCGAGGAGCTTGCGCGTGGGCGCATCGGGCTTGTAGGTCGCCTTGCACTGCGAGCAGAGCTTGCGCATCAGCCGTTGCGCGATCACTCCGATGATGTTGCCGGCCATGATGTCGGGCAGCACGCCCAGGTCCATCAAGCGCGGCATCGCGCCGATGGAAGAGTTGGTGTGCAGCGTCGAATACACCTGATGTCCGGTCATCGCGGCGCGGAAGGCCATCTCGGCCGTCTCCTGGTCGCGGATCTCGCCCACCAGGATCACGTCCGGGTCCTGGCGCATCATCGAGCGGATGCCGGAGGCGAAGTCGAGCTTCACCACCTCGTTCACCGAGGTCTGGCGGATCATCGCCATCGGGTACTCGACCGGATCCTCGAGGGTCATGATGTTGATGACCTCGGTGTTGATGTAGTTCAGGATCGAGTAGAGGGTCGTGGTCTTGCCGCTTCCCGTGGGGCCGGTGACGAGGATGATTCCTTCGGGGCGCGCGAGCATGAGCTTCAGCGTCTTCAGGTCATTGGCGTGCAGGCCCAGGTCTTCCAGCGGCACGATGCCCTTGTCGCGGTCGAGGATGCGCAGCACGATGTTCTCGCCGTGCGTCGTGGGCTGCGAGGAGACGCGGAAATCGACCTGGTGCCCGGAGAGCGTCAGCGAGATGCGCCCGTCCTGCGGGGCTCGCGTCTCCGCGATGTTCATGCCGCTCATCACTTTCAGGCGCACCACCATCGCCGCCCAGTAGTTCTTGTGCAGGCTGCGGATCTGGCGCAGCACTCCGTCGATGCGGTAGCGGATGCGCAGGAACCCCTGCTCGGGCTCGAAGTGGATGTCGGAAGCGCTCCTCTTCACCGCGTCGTTCAGCAATGCGTCCACCAGGCGCACCACCGGCTGGCTGTACTCGTCGAAATCCGCCGCGAGGCTCTGGTAGTCGATCTCGCCGGTCTCGATCTCGTTCAGGATCCCGTCGATCGAGAGCTCGAAGCCGTAGTGGTGCTCGATGCCGATGGTGATGTCGGATTCGCGCGCGAGCACCTGTTCGATGCGCAGGTCTTCGCGCGCGAGCGCGCGGATCTGGTCGAGTGCGACGACGTTGGCCGGGTCCGAGACCGCGATGAGCAGCACCTTGCGCTCGGCGTCGTAGCTCACCGGCAGCACGTGGTAGCGCCGCGCCATGTCCTTGGGCACGAGCGCGATCGCCGCCGGATCGACGATGGTGTTCTCGAGGTCGATCGACACCTGCCCGAGTGTTTCGGAGAGGATGTCGCGGATGGTGGCCTCGGTGACGAAGCCCAGCGTCACCAGCACCTTGCCGAGCGGGGCCTTGAGGCGCTTCTGCTCGGTCAACGCGATGTTGAGCTGGTCCGCGCTGATGATCCCCTTGCCGAGCAGCGTCTGTCCGAGCGGGACTTGCGCGAGGGGGGTGGCCTGGATCGTGCCCATCTAGCGGCCCGCCGCCGAGGGCTCGAACCCGAGCTCGCCGATGCGCCGCTCCACCAGCGCGGGATCGAATTGCGTGGCCTGGGTGCGCGCCGCGGCAAGAGAGCGGCGGTAGTACTCGGAAGCCACGCGCCTCTGCCCGAGGTGGTCGAGGCTCACCGCGAGGTTGAACACGATGTCGGCGCTCCCCGGGTCGAGCCGGTGCGCCTCGAAGTACTCGAGCTGCGCCTCGCTCCAGCGCGACTGGGTGGCGTAGAGGTTGCCGAGCGTGAAGCGCAGCGCCGGGTTCTGCGGATAGCGCGCGACGTCGCCGCGCAGCTGCGATTCGATCGCCTCCGGGCGCGAGAAATCGGTGAGCGCGGCGAGACCCGCGAGTGCGGTGGGATTGCGTGGATCGAGGTCCAGGACCCGGCGGTAATGGCTCGCCGCCACGGTGCTGTTGCCGCCGCGCGCCTCGACGGTGGCGAGCCCCAGCAGCGCGTCGACGTTCGACGGGTCCGAGGCGAGTGCGGCGGAATATCCCTGCCGCGCCTGCGCGAGGTTGCCGGTGCGCAGCGCCTCGTAGCCCGCGGCGACATCGGCGGGCACGCGCGGGGGCGCGCTCGTCTGCTGCAGGCGCAGCGGCGGTGCGGCGGACGTTTCCTTCTTCAGCAGGTTCATCATCATGGCGCTCGCGTTCTGCGCCGGCCGCGGCTCGCTCTCGGGCGCGAGGTTGCCCGGCGCCTGCGGCGCAGCGGCCCCGCTTGCCGGAGCGGGCGTGGGCGCGGCCGGAGGCATCGGAGTGTCGAGGCGCGGGCCGATGGAGAAGTCGGCGGGCTTGGGCGGGGTCGCAGGCAATGGCGCCAGGCGCGGCGCCCGCACCACGGCCTTGGGAGACAGAGCCTCGATCGAATACCAGACATAGGCCCCGACCGCGGCGATCACGACCACGATCACGCCGAGGGCGACCCAGAGCACGCCACTCTTGCGCGCGGGCTCGGCGGCGCTCGCGGACTTCGCCCGGAAGAGGTTCTGCGCGCTCTCGGCCTCCGAGCGGCCCGGCATCGCCGGGGCGTTCGCCGCCGCGGCGGCACCCGCGGAGACCGGCTGCAGCTCGAGTCCGGATGGCGCGACGTTGGATGCGGCGTGAGGGTTGCGCTCGTGCGCCGAAGGGCCCGGACGCTCGGCCTGCTTCGCGAGCTTCTCCTGTTCGGCGCGCCGCAGCGCGTCGAGCAGAAGGCTCATTTCACGACCTCGGGAGGTTCGGGAACGACCGGATTCGCAGTGCTCCCCTGCGGCCATTTGCCGCGCTCGATGCGCTCGAGGTTGCGCTCGAATTCCGGCAGCGGCGGGCGCGTGTCGCGGAAGAAGTCGCGCGCCGGCAGGTAACGGCGATAGGCGGCGAGATCGCCCTCGAGGCTCGCATCGCGCACCACGATCGGCCGGATGAAGATCACCAGCTCGGATTTCCGGGCCTGATCGTTGCGCTGGCTCACCAGGTCGCCGAATAAGGGGATGCGCGAGGCGATCGGCAGGCCGGAGCTCTTGCCCTCGAAGCTGTCGAGCATCAGGCCGCCGAGGATCGCGGTCTGGCCGCTTGCAACTCTCAGCACGCTCTCCATCTCGCGCGTCTGTGTCACCGGAATGAGGCTCTGGATGTTGCCCAGGGACGGGTTCGGGTCCCTGACGGTGTCGATGACCCGCGTGATCGTCGGGCGCAGGTTGAGCGTCACCATGTCGCCGTCGCTGATCTGCGCGGTGACGTTCATGATGAACCCCACCGGCACCACGTTCTGCGTGGTCGTGAACGTAGTGATCGCGGCGACGTTCGCGGAGGTCACCGTGTCGGCCTTGATGGTGAAGTAGACGCGGTTGTCGACGACCTTCAGCATCGCGGTCTGGTTGTTGAGCACCATGAGCTTCGGGCTCGAGAGCACGCGCGTCTTGCCGAAGGTGTCGAGCAGCTTCACGGTGCCCGAGATCGAGCCGCCCACGGCCGCGTTGGGATTGCTGTACGCGATCGAGAAGAAGGAGGAGTTCAGCGCGTTCGGCGTATCGGGAAGCGACGGCGGGATGAAGTTCTGGCGGAAAGAGTAGCCGAGGCCGTTCAAGCCCAGGGCGGACCAGTCGATCCCGGCCTGATAATTGTCATCGAGAGTGACCTCGACGATGGTCGCCTCGATCACCACCTGGCGCTTCGAGGAGCCCAGCACCTGCTCGAGAAACTCCTGCACCTTCTCGTGCTGCCGCGCGGTCGCCCGCACCGATACGATGCCGGTCTCGGCGTTCACGATCACCGAGGCGGCCTCGCGGAAGGTGAGGCGCTGCTCGACGAACTCCTGCGCCTGCGCGCTCTGCTCCGCGCCCGGGGTCGTGGTCGTCGAGGTGGCGCTCGACTGCGTGCCGCTGCCGCGCCGCGCGGGCGCGGTGCGCGACTGCGTGGTCGCGGTCTGCCCCTGGCCGCGCGTCTGCACGAACGTCTCGCTGCTGCCCTCGGGGAGCAGCCTGTCGGTTTCGCGCAGCATGTCGCGGATGTTCTTCTCGAGCGTTTCCCAAAAGCGGTTCTTGGAAAGGTTGGTGATCGTGAGCGTCGAGTTGTTGGCGCCGCCGCCGGTGGTCCCGCCCCCGGTGCCCGTGCCGACCGCGCCCGAGATCACCTGCGTGGCGATGCCCACCGTCTCGCTCACGTCGCGCGACATGTTCACGTAGTCGACGCGATAGTTGCGCAGGAACGGCGTGTCGGGCATCACGGTGAGCGTCTGGCCCTCCACCTCCCAGCGCATGTCGACCTGCTTGGAGATGCGGGTGAGGATCTGCTTCAACGTCTGGTCGATGGCGTTGAGGTTCACCGTTCCCTCGATGCCGGGATGGATGTCGAAATTGATCCGCGTCTCGCGCGCCATGGCGAGCAGCACTTCGCGCACCGGCTGGTTGGCGACCACCACCGAATACTTGATCTCCGCCTCACGCGCCTCGGGGGGCGGGGGCAGCGGGACGGTGCGCACGGGCTGGGGGATCGATGCGCGCGCGGGCTGCTCCTCGGCCTTGATGTGACTGTCGGATTTGGCCACCGGCCGCGTTCCGCAGCCGGTGAGCGCCAGGCCGAGCGCGAACGCTGCCGCGGCAGCTAGCAACCGCATGCAGGAATATCCCGTAAGTGTTTGTTTTATGAACAGAACCGCCCCCCGCATCCTTTATATCGTTTTCGGGGGTGAAACGCAATGAGATTCCCCCCTTTTTCGCGGGGATTTCCCGCGCGCGCCGCCACCCGTCAGGCTAGCGGTTTTCAGCGCGGCGCACGTCCTCGCGGACTCCGTCGAGCGAGCGCACATAGGGACGAAACTGCTTCAGGTTTTCCGGCAGCGCGGCGAGCGCCACGTTGGCGGCACCCAGCTCGTCGAACGAGCCGAACAGAACGCCCAGGCGCGGCGCCGCGGGACTGCCCGCGGGAACCACGAAGAGCCGCTCGGGCTGCAGCGCGCGTCCCGCTTCGGAAAGGTAGTTCTCGAGGTAGCCGCGCTCCTTCGCATCGGCCACCAGGAGCTGCACCGAGAAGCGCGGTGCGCTCGACGCGTCGGCGAGAAGCTCCCGGCCGGCCGCCATGCGCGAGGTCACCGCGGGCTCGCGGACCGGCGCCGAGGGCGTGAGCGTCGCGGGGATCGGCTGGTGCTTGGGCGGCTGCGCCAGCATCGAGGTCGCGGCCACCGGAATCGCCGCACCCGCATTCGTCGCGGCCGGCGCTTTCGCGGGCATGTTCGCGACCGCCGCGTTCGCCGGCTGCGCGGAGGGCGAAGGCACGAATTGCGCGAGCGCGAATCCGAGTAGCACTCCCACGGCCATGCCCAATACGGCGGCAAGGGCGATGCGCCGCGGCGACTCGCGCCGCGTGACCACGATCTGCGTATCCGTGACCGCGGCGCGCGCGTGATCGGCGGTGATCGTGTGCGTGCCCGCGGCGTAAGCGGCGAGCAGCGTCTTGTCGGCGAAGATGTTGATGCGGCGCGTGAGGCCTTCGGAGGCCTCGGTGATGATGGCGAGGGCCTCGGGTCCGAAGAGGTCGGGGCCGCGATAGCCCGCGGCGCGCAGGCGGAAATTCACGTAGTCCTTCACGTCGCGCGGCGGCAGCGGAGCGAGGACGAAGCCGTGCGTGATGCGCTCGCGCAGCTGGCGCATGTGCGGCAACGCGAGGTGCGTGTCGAGCTCCGGCTGGCCGAAGAGCACGATCTGCAGCAGCTTCTCGGTGCCGGTCTCGAGGTTGGAGAGGAGCCGGATCTCCTCGAGCGTGCCGAGCGGCATGGCGTGCGCCTCGTCGATGAGGGCGACGACCTGGCGGCCCGAGGCGTGCACCTCGATCAGCTTGTCCTGCAGCGCGCGCACCAGCCGCGTGGTGTTGGCCCCGGTGGTGTCGATGCCGAGGTCGTTGGCGATCGCGCACAGCATCTCGTCGCGCGTGAGGCTGGGCACCGCGAGGTAGATGGTCTCGACGGTCTCGGGCAGGCGCTCCATCAGCACGCGGCAGAGCATGGTCTTGCCGCTGCCCACCTCGCCCGTGACTTTCACCATGCCCTCGCCGGCGGTGATCGCGTAGAGGAGGGCCTCGAGGGTGGCGCCGCGGTTGGCGCCCGAGAAGAAGAACTCGGTGTGCGGCGTGATGCGAAACGGCGCCTCGCGCAGGCCGAAGTGTTCCAGGTACATCGTCATCGATCGCTCGGATCGGAAGAGGCCAGTTTAGCACCGGAGCGCCCCGCCGCTTCGAGCCTTCCGTAGAGCGTGCTGCGCGAGACTCCGAGGAGCTTCGCCGCCTGCGACATGTTGCCGTGGGCGATCTCGATGGCGGCGTCGAGGTAGGCCTGCTCCACGCTCTTCAGGACGGCATCGAGGCTGAAGGGCTTGCCCGAGAGCAGGTCGGCGCGCGCCTTGGCGAGCGGATCGGCGCGGCTCGCAGCCTCGGCCGGCGCGAACTCGGCCTCGAGCTCCTGCTCTCCCACCGTGTAGCCGGCGTACTTGGTGGTGAGCCGGATCACGATGTTCTTCAGCTCGCGCACGTTGCCGGGGAACGCGTAGGCGAGCCAGCGCGCGCGCGCCGCAGCGTCGAACTCGAACGCCCGGCTCGCGTTCTTGGTGGCGTACAACGCGCGGTAGTAGTCGAGGAGCCGCGTCTTGTCCTCGCCCATCTCGCGCAGCGGCGGGACGACGAGGGCGAAAACCGAAAGGCGGTGGTAGAGATCCGAGCGGAACCGGCCCTGCTTCACTTCCTCGCGCAGGTCGCGGTTGGTTGCGGCGACGATGCGCGCGCGCGAGATGCGCGTCTGGGTTTCGCCCACGCGCTGGTATTCGCCGTTCTCGAGCACGCGCAGCAGCTTCGCCTGCAGCTCTCCTGGCAGCTCGCCGATCTCGTCGAGGAAGAGCGTGCCCAGCCCGGCGTCCTCGAAGTAGCCCGACTTCGCCTGCTGGGCGCCGGTGAAGGCCCCCTTGGCATAGCCGAAGAGCGTGGGCTCGACCAACGTGGGCGAGATCGCCGCGCAGTTGAGCGCGAGGAACGGGGCGCGCGAGCGCGGGCTCAGGTGGTGCAGCGAGTAGGCCACGCGCTCCTTGCCGCTGCCCGACTCGCCCTCGATCAGCGCGGGAAAGGACGAGGCGGCATAGAGGTCGATCTGGCTGCGCAGCCGGCGCAGCGCCGGGCTCTCGCCCACCAGCGCCCGCGCCTCCTCGATGTCGTCGCGCTTCTCGAGCGTGACGGACTTCAACGCTCTCGCGAGGATCGCGCGCAGGATATCGGGCTCGCACGGCTTGGGAACCAGGTCCACGGCGCCCAGGGCGCGCGCGCGGCGCGCATTCGATTCCTCGTTCTGGCCGGTGAGCACGAGGATGCGCACATCGGGCGCGTGCGCGAGCAGGTCTCCGATCAGCTTGAAGCCCTCATTGGGCAGGTGGGCCACGGGCGGCAGGCCCAGGTCGATCAGCGCGAGGTCCGGGGCGAGACCGCCGCGCAACGCGGCCACCGCCGCGGCGCGATCCGCGGCGCACGTGATCTGGTAGTCGCCGGCGAGCGCGTAGTCCAGGCTCTCGCTCACCAGGGGATCGTCGTCGACGAGCAGCAGGCGCGGTTTCTTCACGCGACGATTATAGGGGAGGGAACCGCGGGCAAAGCTGCTAAAATGCGCTTCCAATTTCAGCGAACTTTCCGCGTGCCCGAAGAGACGCTGGTCGATGTCGAGGCGGTGAGCTTTTCCTACGGCCGCCGGCCCATCCTCAAGGGAATCTCGATGAAGGTGCCACGCGGCAAGGTGGTCGCCATCATGGGGGTGAGCGGCAGCGGCAAGACCACGCTGCTGAGATTGATCGGCGGCCAGCTTCGCCCGACTTCGGGGCGGGTGGCGGTCGCGGGCCAATCCGTTCCCGACCTCGACGCCGAGGGCCTGTATCGCATGCGCCGCAAGATGAGCATGATGTTCCAGTTCGGCGCGCTCTTCACCGACCTGACCGTGTTCGAGAACGTGGCGTTTCCGCTGCGCGAGCACACGCGCCTTCCCGAGACCATGATCCGCGACCTGGTGCTGATGAAGCTCGAGGCGGTCGGGCTGCGCGGGCTGGCGCGCCTGAAACCCGCGGAGCTCTCCGGCGGCATGGCGCGGCGCGTGGCGCTGGCGCGCGCGGTGGTGCTCGACCCGATGCTCGTCATGTACGACGAGCCGTTCGCGGGGCTGGACCCGATCGCGCTCGCGGTGATCGGACAGCTGATTCGCAAGCTGAACGACGCGCTCGGCGCCACCACGATCGTGGTGACGCACGACGTGGTCGAGTCGCTGCACATCGTCGACTACCTCTATTTCATCGCCGACGGCGCAATCCTGGGCGAGGGCACGCCGGACGAGGTGAGAGCCTCGCAGCATCCGTACATACGCCAGTTCGTCCACGGCGAGCGCGACGGGCCGGTCCCGTTCCACTACCCGGCCGCGCCCTACGCGCAGGATGTGGGCCTCGGAGGCGCGCATGCTTGACGTGCGCAAGCCGCTCATGCGGCTGGGAAACAACTTCGTGAACGGCGTGTGGCGCGCGGGCTCGATGGCGCGCTTCTTCGGCCTGGTGCTCGCCTCCTCGGGCACGAGCTTCAACCGCTTCCGGCTGGTGATGCGCGAAGTCTATTTCACCGGCGTGCTGTCGCTCATCATCATCATCGTCTCGGGACTTTTTGTCGGCATGGTGCTCGGATTGCAGGGCTACCAGACCTTGCAGAGATACGGCGCCACCGAGTCGATCGGCGTGCTGGTCGCACTCTCGCTGGTGCGCGAGCTGGGGCCGGTGGTGGCCGCCCTCCTCTTCGCCTCGCGCGCGGGAAGTGCCATCACCGCCGAGATCGGGCTCATGAAGACCACCGAGCAGCTCACCGCGATGGACATGATGGCGGTCTCGCCGATGGCGCGCGTGATCGCGCCGCGCTTCTGGGCGGGCATCATCTCGATGCCGATCCTGTCGCTGCTCTTCTCGGCGATGGGTGTGTTCGGCGGCTACATCGTGGGCGTGGTCCTCATCGGCGTGGACAACGGCGCCTTCTGGTCGCAAATGCAGGCGGCGGTGGACTTCCGGTATGATGTTTTGAATGGCTTGGTGAAGAGTTTCGTGTTCGGAATCGCCGTCACCGTCATCGCCACTTTCGAGGGTTACGACGCTCCGCCGACTGCCGAGGGTGTCTCCGGCGCCACGACGCGCACGGTGGTCACCTCGGCGCTTGTGATCCTCGCCCTCGACCTGGTGCTTACCGCCTTCATGCTGCGGCCCGACCAGTACTGACTGACAAAAATGGAAAGAACAACGATCGATCTCTGGTTCGGCGCCTTCGTCACCGCGGGCTTCGCCGCGCTGCTGGTGCTGGCGCTTCGCGTGGGCAACCTCGGGGCGGAGCGCGCCACCGAGACCTACCGCGTCGAGGCGCGCTTCGACAACATCGGCGGCCTGAAGGTGCGCGGCCCGGTGCGCAGCGCCGGCGTGCTCGTGGGCCGCGTGGCCGACATCCACTTCGACAACGAGCGCTACCAGGCGCGCGTGACCCTCGCGCTCGACAAGCGCTACGCGTTTCCCAAGGACACCACCGCGTCGATCCTCACCTCGGGCCTGCTGGGCGAGACCTACGTCGGCCTCGACGCCGGCGGCGACGACAAGAAGCTCGCCGCGGGAGATCGCATCACCATCACGCAGTCGGCGGTGGTGCTGGAGAAGCTGATCGGCCAGTTCCTGTTCAGCAAGGCGCAGGACGACTCGGGCAAGAAGTAGGTCTACCGGAACCCCGGCTCGCGCGTTAAGTCGAACCCGGTCATGCCACGCTAGAGGTAATCCCTCCATGTTTCGAATTCTTGCCACATTCCTGCTTGCACTCGCGCCCGCGCTCGCCGCGGCCCAGGAGACGCCCGACGCGCTCGTGAAGAGGACCACCGACGAGGTCCTCGCGATCATCAAGGCGGACAAGGACCTGCAATCCGGCAACATGACCAAGGTCGTGCAGCTCGCCGAGCAGAAGGTCCTGCCGCACTTCGATTTCACGCGCATGGCGCGCCTCGCGGTGGGCCGCAACTGGGCGCAGGCGAGCGACGCGCAAAAAGAAGCGATCATCAAGGAGTTCAGGACGCTGCTGGTGCGTACCTACTCGAGCTCGCTTTCGCAGTACCGCGACCAGTCGATCGAGGTGAAGCCCACCAAGCTCGCCCCCGCCGACAAGGAGGCGGTGGTGAAGACCGCGGTGATCCAGAAGGGCGGACCGCCCATCCCGATCGACTACGCGATGGAAAAGACCGACACGGGCGAATGGAAGGTCTACGACGTCGTGATCGACGGCGCCTCGCTGGTGACGACGTATCGCGGCACCTTCAACGACCAGATCCAGAAGGGCGGCATCGACGGCCTCATCAAGACGCTGCAGGAACGCAACCGTTCGTCCGAGAGCGCGCCCAAGAAGTGAGCGCCGCACCTCCCGGGGAGGTCCTGCGTCTCGAAGGCGAGCTCGCCTTCGAGACCCTTCCCGCGGTGCTCGTGCAAAGCGCGGAATATGCGGCGCGCACGGACCTTCCCGAGCGCCTCACGATCGACTTCTCCGGGATCACGGGCGTGGACTCTTCCGCGGTGGCGCTGTTGCTCGAATGGCGGCGTTTGGCGGCAAAGCGCGGCAAGACGCTCGTGTTCGAGAACCTTCCCGCCAACCTGCTGGCGTTGGCCCAGCTCTACGGCGTTGCGGACCTGATCCAGCCCTCCGCGGCGTGACCCTTTGACGATTGCGGTCGAGGCACGCGAGGTCTGGAAGCGCTTCGGCACCGTGGCGGCACTTGCGGGAGTCTCGCTCGCGGTCGAGGCGGGCGAGTTCTTCGGCCTCCTCGGTCCCAACGGCGCCGGCAAGACCACGCTCATCTCGGCGCTCGGCGGCCTGGTGCGGCCCGACGCCGGGGAGCTCTCGGTAGCGGGCCACGACGTCGCGCGCGACTACCGTTCGGCGCGCCGCTCGCTCGGCATCGTTCCGCAGGAAATCGTCTTCGATCCCTTCTTCACGGTGCGCGAGACGCTCGAGCTGCAGTCGGGCTACTTCGGCCTCAGGCGCAACGCCGCCTGGATCGACGAGCTGATCGAGCGCCTCGGCCTCGTGTCCAAGGCCCACGCCAACATGCGCAGCCTCTCGGGCGGAATGAAGCGCCGCGTCATGGTCGCGCAGGCGCTCGTGCATCGGCCCCCGGTGATCGTGCTCGACGAGCCTACCGCGGGCGTGGACGTGGAGCTGCGCCAGGCGCTCTGGTCCTTCATCCGCGGCCTGAACGCCGCCGGCCACACCATCGTCCTCACCACGCACTACCTGGAGGAAGCGCAGCTCCTGTGCTCGCGCATCGCGATGATGAAGGACGGGCGCATCGTCGCACTCGATTCGACCGCGCGCCTGCTCGCGGCATTCTCCGAGCGCGTGCTGCGCGTGAAGCTCGAGGGCTGCGAGCTGCCGCCCGACCTCGCCGCGCTCGCCTCGCGCGAGCCCGGCGATTGGTGGCGCATCCCGGTCGTGGACCTGGCGCACGTGGAGACGACACTCGCGCGCCTGCGGCAGGCGGGCGCGACGGTGGCGAGCCTCGAAGTCGCCGAGCCCGAGCTCGAGGAAGTGTTCGTGAAGATCATGCGCCGCGAAGAGGCGAAGGTGCTCGCGCGATGAGCGGCTTCCCGACGCTGCTCTACAAGGAGGTGCTGCGCTTCTGGAAGGTGAGCTTCCAGACGGTCGGCGCCCCGGTGCTGCAGACGCTGCTCTACCTCGTGGTCTTCGCGCACGCGCTCGCCGACCGCGTGCAGGCTTTCCCGGGCGTGACCTACACGCAGTTCCTGGTGCCGGGGCTCGCCATGATGGCGATGCTGCAGAACGCATTCGCCAACAGCTCCTCGTCGCTCATCCAGTCGAAGATCACCGGCAACATCGTGTTCATCCTCCTGCCGCCGCTCGCCCCCGCGGAGATCTTCGGCGCCTACCTGCTGGCGGCGATGGTGCGCGCGGTGGCGGTGGGGGCCGGAGTTTTCGCCGCCGCGATATGGGTCGTCCCGATCCCGGTCGCGCATCCCCTCTGGGCGCTCGCCTTCGCGCTGGTGGGCTCGGCGCTGCTCGGCGCCCTCGGGATCGTCGCGGGAATCTGGTCGGAGAAGTTCGACCAGCTCGCGGCGTTCCAGAATTTCCTCGTGATGCCGCTCACGTTCCTCGCCGGCGTCTTCTACTCCATCCATTCGCTGCCGCCGGAATGGCAGGCGGTCTCGCAGCTGAATCCCTTCTTCTACGCGATCGACGGCTTCCGCTACGGCTTCTTCGGCCAGTCGGACGTCTCGCCGTGGACGAGCCTCGCGTTTGCGACCGCCGCCCTCGGTGCCCTATCATTCGTCACTCTGCATCTGCTGCGCCGCGGCTACAAGTTGCGGCACTAGCGCCAATCTCATGGTCGAACCGGATTCCATCGAACAGTCCATCCGCGCGGGACTGGCCTGCACGCACCTCGAGGTGACGGGCGACGGCGCGCATTTCGAGGCGACCGTCGTGAGCCCGAGCTTCGCGGGCTTGACGCGCGTGCGCCAGCACCAGCTCGTCTACGCGGCGCTGGGCGAGCGCATGCGCTCGGAGATCCACGCGCTGTCGATGAAGACATTTTCCCCCGAGGAATGGGCGGCACGCTGAGCTAAAGCCCGCGTCGAGGAAAAATGCAAAAACTCTCCATTCAGGGCGGCGTGCCGCTTGCGGGCGAGGTTCGCGTCGCCGGAGCGAAGAACGCCGCGCTCCCGATCCTCGCGGCCTCGCTTCTGGCCGCGGCACCCGTGCGCATCACCAACGTGCCGCAGCTGAACGACGTGCGCACCATGTTGAAGCTTCTCGAGCGCATGGGCGTAAAGGTGCGCGCCGGTGAGCACGAGGTCGAGCTCGACGCGACCGCGGTGACCGAACCGTTCGCGCCCTACGACCTGGTGCGCACGATGCGCGCCTCGATCCTCGCCCTGGGCCCGCTCACGGCGCGCTTCGGGGAGGCGCGCGTGTCGCTGCCCGGCGGCTGCGCCATCGGCGAGCGCCCGGTGGACCTGCACATCAAGGGACTTACCGCGATGGGCGCCACCATCGCCATCGAGCAGGGCAACATCCACGCGACGGCCTCGCGCCTCAAGGGCGCGCGCATCTTCATGGACACCGTCACCGTCACCGGCACCGAGAACCTGATGATGGCCGCCTGCCTCGCCGAGGGTGAGACCGTGCTCGAGAACGCAGCGCGCGAGCCCGAGGTGAGCGACCTCGCCCGCTGCCTGATCGGCATGGGCGCGCGCATCCAGGGCCATGGCGGCAACGTCATCACCATCCAGGGCGTGGAGCGCCTGCACGGCGTCGAGCACGCGGTGATGCCCGACCGCATCGAGGCGGGCACCTTCCTCGCGGCCGCGGCGGCCACGCGCGGCAGCGTGACCCTCACCGAAGCTCCGGTGCGAAGCCTCGACGCGGTGATCGAGAAGCTGCGCGAGGCCGGCGCCGGGATCGCGGTGGGCGAGCGCACGGTGCGCCTCACGATGCGCGCGCGACCCAAGGCGGTGAGCCTGCGCACCGCGCCGCATCCCGGCTTCCCCACCGACATGCAGGCGCAGTTCATCGCGCTGAACACCATCGCGGAAGGCACCGCGCTCGTCACCGAAACCATCTTCGAGAACCGCTTCATGCACGTGCAGGAGCTGCGGCGCCTGGGCGCGGTCATCGACATCGAGGCAAACACGGCGATGATCCGCGGCGTCGACAAGCTCGCGGGCGCGGGCGTCATGGCGACCGACCTGAGGGCCTCGGCGAGCCTCGTCATCGCGGGCCTCGTCGCCGAGGGCGAGACCGTCATCGACCGCATCTACCACCTGGACCGCGGCTACGAGCGCATCGAGGCGCGGATGGCGCAGCTCGGCGCGCGCATCCGTCGCGTATCGTGAGCGCCATGAACAACATGCTGACGCTCGCCCTCGCCAAGGGGCGCATCTTCGAGGAAACGCTGCCGCTGCTCGCGCGTGCCGGCATCGCGCCCGCCGAGGACGCGGAAGCCTCGCGCAAGCTCATCGTCGCCACCAACCTCGCGCACCTGCGGCTGATCCTGGTGCGCGCAGCCGACGTGCCAACCTACGTGCAGTACGGCGCCGCGGACCTCGGTGTGGCCGGGCGCGACATCCTGCTCGAGCACGGCGGGCAGGGCCTCTATCAGCCCCTCGACCTCGGCATCGCGAAGTGCAAGATGGTGGTCGCGGTGCGCGAAGGCTTCGACTACGACAGCGCGGTGAAGCAGGGCGCGCGGCTGCGCGTGGCGACCAAGTACATCGGCGCCGCGCGCGAGCACTTTGCCGCCAAGGGCGTGCACGTCGACCTGATCAAGCTCTACGGCTCGATGGAGCTCGCCCCTCTCGTGGGCCTCGCCGAGGCGATCGTCGACCTTGTGGATACCGGCAACACGCTCAAGGCCAACCGCCTGCGCGTGGTGGAGGAGATCCTGCCGGTGTCGAGCCGCCTCATCGTGAATCCCGCTTCGCTCAAGCTCAAGCGCGAGGCGCTGGCGCCCCTCATAGAGGCGCTCGGCAAGGCGGTCCGTGCCTAGTCCGCGCCAGCTTTCCAGCGCCGATCCGGGCTTCGCCGGCGAGCTCGAGCGGCTGCTCGCCTTCGAGGCGGCGCAGGATCCCGGCGTCGAGCAGGCGACCGCGCAGATCCTCGAGAGCGTGCGCCAGCGCGGCGATGCCGCGTTGCTCGAGCTCACCGCGCGCTTCGATCGCTGGACCCCGGCGGGAGCGTCGGAGCTGATCGTGCCACCCGAGGCGGCGCGCTCGGCGCTGCGCGAGCTGCCGCGCGTGGAACGCGAAGCGCTCGAGATCGCCGCGGGCCGCATCCGCGCTTTCCACGAGCGGCAGCTGCAGGAATCGTGGCGCTTCGACGATGGCGAGGGCGCCGTCCTCGGCCAGCAGGTGACCGCGCTCGATCGCGCCGGACTCTACGTGCCCGGCGGGAAGGCGGCGTATCCCTCGTCGGTGTTGATGACGGCCATCGCCGCGAAGGTCGCCGGCGTGCGCGAGCTGGTGATGACCACCCCTACACCCGGAGGCGAGCTGAACCGCGCCGTTCTCGCGGCGGCCGCGCTGGCCGGGGTCGATCGCATCGTGCGCGTCGGCGGCGCGCAGGCGGTGGGGGCGCTCGCATTCGGCACCGCGAGCGTTCCCGCGGTCGACAAGATCGTCGGCCCGGGCAACGCGTACGTCGCCGCGGCGAAAAGGAAGGTCTTCGGCCGCGTGGGCATCGACATGGTCGCGGGACCCTCGGAAGTGCTCGTGATCGCCGACGGCACCGCGAACGCCGACTGGGTCGCGATGGATCTCTTCTCGCAGGCCGAGCACGACGAGATCGCCCAGGCGATCCTGCTCACGCCCGACGCGGGGCTCCTCGAGCGCGTGGCCGAGTCCATGCGCCGCCAGATCGGCGAGTTGCCGCGGCGCGCCGTCATCGAAGCCTCTCTCGGAGCCCGCGGAGCGTTGATTCGCGTGCGCGATCTCGACGAGGCGTGCCAGCTCGCCAACCGCATCGCCCCCGAGCATCTCGAGCTCGCGGTCGCCGACCCCGAGAAGCTGCTGGCAAAGATCCGCAACGCCGGCGCCATCTTCCTCGGGCACCACGCGAGCGAATCGCTCGGCGATTATTGCGCCGGCCCCAACCACGTCCTCCCGACTTCGCGCACCGCGCGCTTCTCCTCGCCGCTGGGCGTGTACGACTTCCAGAAGCGCTCGAGTGTCATCGGCGTCTCGCCCGAGGCGGCGCGCCGCCTCGGGCGCACCGCCGCCACCCTCGCACGCTCCGAAGGGCTCGAGGCGCACGCGCGCAGCGCCGAGTGGCGCATGGGGACGGACCCCAATTCAAGCGGGAAACAATGATTGTGGCGGATGCTGACTCACGAATTTGGGGTCTGACCCCCGCCGATCTGATTCGCGACGAGATCCGCGCGCTCACCGCCTACCACGTCTCGCCCGCCGAGGGCCTGGTGAAGCTGGACGCGATGGAGAACCCGTACCGGCTTCCCGAGGATCTCGCCGCGCGCATGGGCGAGCGCCTCGCGCGCGTGGCGGTGAACCGCTATCCCGATCCCGCCGCGCCGCGATTGAAGGAGCGCTTGCGCGAGGCGATGGGAATCCCCGCTTCGCTCGGCGTGCTTCTCGGCAACGGCTCCGACGAGATCCTGCAGATCATTTCTCTCGCGCTGGCGCGCGATGGGGCGGCGGTGCTGGCACCCGAGCCGTCGTTCGTGATGTACCGCCTGGCCGCGATCGCGGCGGGAATGCGCTATGCGGGAGTCGCGCTCAGGAGCGATTTCACGCTCGACGAAGAGGCGTTCCTCGCGGCGATCGAGCGCGAGCGGCCGGCTCTCACCTGGCTCGCGTATCCGAACAATCCTACCGGCAACCTGTTTCCGCGCGAGGCGATTTTGCGCATCGTTGCCGCCTCCCCCGGGCTGGTCGTCGTGGACGAGGCGTACTACCCGTTCTCCTCCGGGGCGAGCCTGCTGGGCGAAGTGGGCCGGCATCCCAACCTGCTGCTCGTTCGCACCGTTTCGAAGCTGGGCCTCGCGGGGCTGCGCCTGGGGGTGGCGATCGGCGCCGCGGCGTGGCTCGACGAGTTCGAGAAGCTGCGCATGCCCTACAACGTGAACAGCCTCACGGCCGCGGCGGCCGAGATGCTCCTCGAGCGCCGCGAGGTTTTCGAGCGCCAGGCCGCGGCGATCGTCGCCGAGCGCGCCCGGCTGGAACGCGCGCTCGCCGCCCTGCGGGGGGTGGCCGCCTTCCCCTCGGCGGCGAACTTCGTCCTGGCGCGCGTGCCCGATGCGCCGCTCGCGTTCGAGGCGCTGCGGCAGCGTGGTATATTGGTGCGCACACTCCACGGCACGCATCCCCTGCTCGCCAACTGCCTGAGGCTCACGGTCGGAACTCCCGACGAGAACACGCGAATGCTCGAGGCACTCGCCCAAGCCCTCGGCTGACATCATGCGCAAGGCCGAAATCCAGCGCGACACCAAGGAAACCCAGGTGAGGGTGAGCGTCGACCTCGATGGCCGGGGCGAGGCGCGCCTCGCCTCGGGGATTCCGTTCATGGACCACATGCTCGACCAGCTCGCGCGCCACGGCGCGCTCGACCTCGAGGTGAAGGCCAAGGGCGACCTGCAGATCGACGCGCACCACACGGTCGAGGACATCGGCATCACGCTCGGCATGGCGATGGCCAAGGCGCTGGGCGACAAGAAAGGCATCCGCCGCTACGGCCACGCCTACGTTCCGCTCGACGAAGCGCTGTCGCGCGCGGTGGTCGATTTCTCGGGGCGCCCGGGGCTCGAATTCCACGTCGACTTCAGGCGCGCGCGCGTGGGCGATTTCGACGTCGACCTCACGCACGAGTTCTTCCAGGGTTTCGTGAATCACGCGCAGGCGACGGTGCATATCGACAACCTGCGCGGCGACAACGCCCACCACCAGTGCGAGACCGTGTTCAAGGCCTTCGCGCGCGCGCTGCGCATGGCGGTGGAGCCCGATCCGCGCGCCGCGGGCACCGTACCTTCAACCAAGGGGAGCCTGTAGGGGCCGTTTCTCGCGCCTCGCGCCTCGTACCTCGTACCATGTCCCAACGCATTTCCATCGTCGACTACGGCATGGGCAACCTGCGCTCGGTGCACAAGGCCCTCGAGCACGTGGCGCCCGGCGCCGAGGTGGCGATCACCTCCGATCCCGAGGCGATCCTCAGGGCCGACCGCGTCGTCTTCCCGGGCCAGGGGGCGATGCCCGACTGCATGCGCGCGTTGAACCAGAGCGGGCTCGCCGAGGCGATCGTCGCGAGCGCCCGCGAAAAGCCCTTCCTCGGGCTTTGCATCGGCCAGCAGATGCTCTTCGAGAGGAGCGCCGAGGGCGACACCGCGGGGCTGGGGCTGCTGCCGGGGCAGGTGCGCGGGTTCGCGCCGCGGCCCGGCATGAAGATCCCGCACATGGGATGGAACGAGGTGTGGCAGCGCGCCCCGCACGCGCTCTGGAAGGGCATCGCCGACGGCAGCCGCTTCTATTTCGTGCACAGCTACTACTGCGAGCCCGCCGACGCCGGGCTCGAGGCGGCCTCGACCCGCTACCCGGCCGACGACTTTACCTCCGCCATCGCCCGCGATAATATTTTCGCGACGCAATTCCATCCCGAGAAAAGCAGCGCCGCGGGGCTCACGCTACTCAGCAACTTCGCCCCCTGGGATCCGTCGTGATTGCGCCCGACACTCCATGCTGATCATTCCCGCCATCGACCTGAAGGACGGCCAGTGCGTGCGCCTGGAGCAGGGCCGCATGGATTCGGCCACGGTCTTCTCGAGCGAGCCCGCGAAGGCCGCTTCGCAATGGGCCAAGAAGGGTGCGCGCCGCCTGCACGTCGTGGACCTGAACGGCGCGATGGCCGGGAAGCCGCGCAACGAGGCGGCGGTCAAGGCCATCATCGCCGCGGTCGACTCCGACATCCCGGTGCAGCTGGGCGGGGGCATCCGCGACCTCGACACGATCGAGCGTTATCTCGACGACGGCGTCTCCTACGTGATCATCGGCACCGCGGCGGTGAAGAACCCGGGATTCCTGCATGAGGCGTGCGACGCGTTTCCCGGCCACATCATCGTCGGGCTCGACGCCAAGGACGGCAAGGTCGCCACCGACGGCTGGTCCAAGCTCACCGGCCACGACGTGGTCGACCTCGCCAAGCGCTTCCAGGACTACGGCGTCGAAGCGGTGATCTACACCTCACGGGAGTGAACATCGAGGCGACGGTGCGGCTGGCACAGGCCCTCACGGTGCCGGTCATCGCGAGCGGCGGCATGACGAGCCTCGAGGACGTGCGCAAGCTCTGCGAGGTGGAAAGCGAGGGCATCACCGGCTGCATCACCGGGCGCGCCATCTACGAAGGAAAGCTCGACTTCGCCCAAGCGCTGAAGGTCGCCGCCGGCGAGGGCTAGGGCGCCCCGCCATGTCCCTCGCCAAGCGCATCATTCCCTGCCTCGACGTGCACGCCGGGCGCGTGGTGAAGGGCGTGAAATTCGTGAGCCTGCGCGATGCCGGCGACCCGGTGGAGATCGCACGCCGCTACGACGAGGCGGGCGCCGACGAGATCGCCTTTCTCGACATCACGGCCTCCAGCGATGCGCGCGACACGATCGTGGAAGTGATCGAGCGCGTCGCCGATGAGGTCTTCATCCCGCTCACGGTCGGCGGCGGCGTGAGAGTCGTGGACGACGTGCGCAAGCTCCTGAACGCGGGCGCCGACAAGGTGAGCATCAATACTTCCGCGGTGGAGAACCCGGAGCTCGTGGAAAAGGCGGCCGCGCGCTTCGGCTCGCAGGCCATCGTGGTTGCGATCGACGCGCGCCAGACCACGCCCGGAAAGTGGGAGGTCTACACCCACGGCGGGCGCAAGGCGACCGGGCTCGATGTCGTAGAATGGGCGCGCACGATGGCTCGCCGCGGCGCCGGCGAGATCCTGCTCACCAGCATGGATCGCGACGGCACCAAGAGCGGCTTCGACCTCGAGCTCACGAGGCAAGTATCCGAGGCGGTCACGGTGCCGGTGATCGCGAGCGGGGGCGTGGGAACGCTCGAGCACCTCGCGCTCGGCATCGAGGAAGGCCGCGCCGACGCGGTGCTCGCGGCCACCGTCTTCCACTTTGGCGAGATCACCATCCCGCAGGCCAAGCGCTTCCTGGCCGCGCGGGGAATCGAGATGCGACTGTGACGAACCCTGACTGGATCGAGAGCGTGGCGTGGAACGCCGATGGCCTGGCGCCCGTGGTGGCGCAGGACGCGGCGAGCGGCGAAGTCCTCATGCTCGCGTGGATGAACCGCGAGGCGCTGCGCCGCACCGTGGCGAGCGGCGAGGCCGTGTACTGGTCACGCTCGCGCAAGGCGCTGTGGAAAAAGGGCGAGACCTCGGGACATACGCAGCGCGTGGTCGAGGTCCGGCTCGATTGCGACGCCGACGCCGTGCTGCTGCGCGTCGAATCCGTGAAGGGCATCGCGTGCCACACCGGCCGGCGCCGCTGCTTCTTCAACCGGCTCGAGGGAAAGGGCGCGGCGGCGCGGTGGGTCGTGACCGATCCCGTCCTGGCTGGCGAGGAGCCGGCGGATGGCTGAGCGCGACATCCTCGCGCGTCTCGAGGCCGTGCTCGCCGAGCGCCGCGGCGCCGATCCGGCTGCGTCCTACGTCGCCGCGCTTCACGCCAAGGGGCTCGACCAGATATTGAAAAAGGTCGCCGAGGAGGCGGTCGAGACGGTCATCGCCTCGAAGGGCGGCGAGCGGGGCTCGATCGTGCACGAGACCGCCGACCTCTGGTTCCATTGCCTCGTCATGCTGTCTTGGCACGGAATTCCCGTGGCGGAGGTGCTCGCCGAGCTCGAGCGCCGCGAGGGACGCTCCGGCATCGACGAAAAGGCTTCGCGCCCGAAAGGAAACCCCGGATGAACGAAAGCGATTGCATCTTCTGCAAGATCGTCGCGGGCAAGATCCCGAGCCGCAAGGTGTACGAGGACGACGACATGCTCGCCTTCCACGACATCAACCCGCTCGCCCCGGTGCACTTCATGATCATCCCGAAGAAGCACGTCGACTCGCTCGCGACGGTCACCGACGAGGACGCTCCGGCCCTCGGGCGGATGATGGCGAAAGCCGGGCGGCTGGCGGCCGAGCAGGGGGCCCGGGACGGCTTCCGCACCATCATCAACACGGGTCGGATCGGAAGACAGGACGTGTATCATTTGCACATCCACATCATCGGCGGCCCGGATCCTCTTCCGCGCATGATCGCAAGGGATTAAAGAGCGCCGCACGAGGAGAATGCAATGGGTTCACTGAGCATCTGGCATTGGCTGATCGTGCTCGTCATCGTGCTGCTGATCTTCGGCACGAAGAAGCTACGCAACATGGGCGCGGACCTCGGGGGCGCCGTGAAGGGTTTCAAGGAGGGCATGAAGGGCGGCGAAGAGGAGAAGAAGCCCGCGGGCGAGATCACCGCTTCCTCCAGCACCATCGAAGGCGAGATCAAGGACAAGCAGAAGAGCTGAGCTCCCCGGGCGCCCGGGCCTCTCGCGTCTCGTTTCTCGCCTCTACCCATGTTCGACTTCAGCTTTTCCGAGCTCATCGTCTGCGGCATCGTGGCCCTCGTCGTGATCGGGCCCGAGCGCCTGCCCAAGGTCGCGCGCACGGTGGGCGTGTTGTTCGGGCGCCTGCAGCGCTACGTGACGCAGGTGAAGGCCGACATCAACCGCGAGATGGAGCTGGCCGAGCTGGGCAAGGTGAAGAGCGAGTTCGAGAACGCGGCGCGTTCCTTCCAGAGCGGCGTGGAATCGCACGCGAGCGAAGTCGAGCGCGAGATGAGCGACGCCAAGGCGTCGATCGAGCGCAGCCTCGAGGAAAGCCCGCCGGCCGCCAACGATTCGCCGGCGGCCGCGCCCCCGGAAGTGTCGCCGCAGCTCGAGCTGGGGATCGAAGAGCCTGCCGCGCTCGGCGCGCCGCGCGATCGCGCCGCGGGCTAGAAGAGCCGCGATGCCCGACGCCCAGGAGAGCCAGGAGACCTTCCTCTCCCACCTGATCGAGCTGCGCGAGCGGCTGGTGCGCTCGCTCATCGCGTTCGCGATCGCGTGCATCCCGACTCTGTATTTCAGCGCCGAGCTCTACGACGTCCTCGCCTATCCGCTGCTGCAGGCGTTGCCGCCGAACTCGCGCATGATCGCCACCGGCGTGATCTCGCCTTTCCTCATCCCGATGAAGATCGCGTTCATGGCGGCGTTCCTGCTGGTGCTGCCGTACCTGCTCTACCAGGCGTGGGCGTTCGTGGCCCCGGGCCTCTACGCGCACGAGAAACGCCTGGCGCTGCCGCTGGTGGTGAGCAGCACGCTGCTCTTCGTCCTGGGCATGCTGTTCTGCTATTTCATCGTGTTCGGGAAGGTGTTCGCGTTCATCGCGACCTTCGCGCCCAAGAGCATCACGGTGGCGCCCGACATCGAGGCCTACTTCAACTTCGTGCTCGGCATGTTCTTCGCCTTCGGGCTCGCCTTCGAGGTGCCGATCGTCGTGATCGTGCTGGTGCTCACCGGGATCGTCACGGTCGAGCAGCTGCGCGAGTGGCGCGGCTACGTCGTGGTCGGGATTTTCGTGATCGCCGCGATCGTGACACCGCCCGACGTGGTGTCGCAGATCGCGCTCGCGTTGCCGATGTGCATCCTCTACGAAGCCGGGATCGTCGCCGCGCTGATGATCAACCGGCGGCGCAAGCCCGAGGCGGGACTGGAAAAGGCTTCCAGCGAGTAGCCCGCGCTACTCCTGCGCGCGCGGGCGGGGCCGGCGCTTGCCGACCATGATGTCGAGGTTCAGCTCCTGGTTGCGGCGCACCACCTTCACCGGAACCGATTTGCCGGGCGGGACCGAGGCGATGGCGTTCAGGGTCGCGGTCGAGTTGGACACCGGCCGCTCGTTCACGGCGACGATCACGTCTCCCAGCCTCATGCCGCTCTTCTCCGCCGGGCTGCCGCGCTCGATCGCGCCGATGATGGCCCCGCGCGTGCCCTTCAGGCCCAGGGAATCCGCGAGCTCGGGGCTGATGTCGGCGACCTCGACGCCGAACCAGCCGCGCGTGACGCTGCCCGTCTCGATGATCTGCTCCATCACTTTCTTGGCGAGGCTCACCGGGATGGCGAAGCCGATGCCCTGGTAGCCGCCCGAGCGCGAGAAGATGAGCGTGTTCACGCCGATCAGGTTGCCGTTGGTGTCGACGAGCGCGCCGCCCGAGTTGCCCGGATTGATCGCCGCGTCGGTCTGGATGAAGTTGCTGAACGGGTTCGACGGGCCGATCTCGCGCCCCACCGCGCTGATGATGCCCATGGTCACGGTCTGGCCGACGCTGAACGGATCTCCGATCGCGAGGACGATATCGCCGACCTGCGCCTGGTCGGAGAGCCCGAAGGTGATGGGCGTGAGTCCGCTCGCGGACACGCGCACCACCGCGAGGTCGGTGTCGGGATCCGTGCCGACGATCTTGCCCACGAGCGCGCGCCCGTCGGAGAGCGTCACGTGGATCTCGGAGACGCCGTCGACCACGTGGTCGTTGGTGAGGATGTAGCCCTCGCGGCTCACGATCACGCCCGAGCCCAGCGACAGCTGCGTCTCGTTGGGCATGTTGAAGCGTTCGCCGAAGAAGCGCTGGAACGCGGGATCATCGAGGAGCGGGTTACGCCGCTTGACCTGGCGCGTGGCCGAGATGTTGACGACGGAGGGGAGCGCCTTGCGCGCCGCATCGCTGAAGGAGGAGGGCCGCAACGCCGCCACGGGTGCCATCACCGGGCCGGGAGGGGCGGCCTCGCGCACCTCCACCACCTGCGTGCGCCAGGCAAGCCAATCGGGCTTCACCAGCGAGACGACGAAGATCGCCGCGAGGGTGAGCGTGACCGCCTGGGCGAAAAAGAGCCAGAGCTTGCGCATCCCTCCTATTTTCTCACAAGGCTGTCGCGGATCTGCCTCAGGAGAAGGACGTCCTCGGGCGGCGCGGGGGGGGCCGAGCGGCGCATCTTGTTGATCTGCCGCACCATCAGGAAAACGATGAAGGCGAGGATCACGAAGTTCATCACGATGTTGAGGAAGTTGCCGTACGCGATCACCGGGACACCGGCCTTCTTCAGCGCCTCGAGCGTCATCGGGATGTTGGGCGGGATCGCCGCGAGCGCGATGAAATGCTGCGTGAAGTCGATGCCGCCGGTGAACCTGCCGATGATCGGCATGATGAGGTCGGCCACCAGCGATTCCACGATCTTGCCGAACGCCGCGCCGATGATGACGCCGACGGCAAGGTCGACCACGCTGCCCTTGACGGCGAATTCCTTGAATTCCGACATCATTCCCATGGCCGTTCTCCTCGGAGTTAGCGCAATCTAGGAGCGAAAGAGCGCCCGGTCAATGCCTCATTCGGCGCCCAGGGCTTTAAGTGGGGGCAGCAAATCCGCTAAAATGTTCAATTAACCTGTCCCCGCGTCCCTTCCCCCTTCAAGACCCCCATGACCGCCATCGTCAGAGACAATGTCGACGAAAAAAGACGACGCTTGCTTTTGATCGGGACGTCGGCTGCCGCCGGCGTGGCGGGGGTCGCGGTGGCCGTCCCGTTCCTCGCGAGCTGGCTGCCGAGCGCAAGGGCGCTCGCCGCCGGCGCCCCGGTCGAATACGACATCTCCAAGCTCGAGGCCGGCCAGCAGATCACCGTCGAGTGGCGCGGCAAGCCCGTCTGGGTGTTGCGGCGCACGGATGAAATGCTCGCGCGACTGCCCAAGAACGACCCTTTGCTCGTCGATCCCGATTCCAAGGCGGCGAAGCAGCCCCCCTACGTGAAGGGCCCGGAGCGCTCGATCAAGCCCGCCTTCCTCATCGTCGAGGGCGTGTGCACGCACCTCGGATGCTCGCCCACTTTGAAGAAAGAGGTGGGTGCCGCCTCCGACATGGGTGCGGACTGGCCAGGCGGCTACTACTGTCCCTGCCACAACTCGCGCTTCGACCTCTCGGCGCGGGTGTTCAAGGGCTCCCCGGCGCCGGCGAACCTCGCCATCCCGCCCCATCGCTACGCCAGTGACGCGGTGATCGTCATCGGCGAAGACACCAAGGGAGCCTAGAGCGTGGCCGCGAAGACCGTGAAGACTCCCGTCACCGGGGCGGGGCCGTTCAACGGCGTCCTCACCTGGGTGGACCAGCGCTTCCCGCTGGTCTCCATGTGGAAGGAGCAGCTCTCCGAGTACTACGCGCCGAAGAACTTCAACTTCTGGTACTACTTCGGCTCGCTGGCGCTGCTGGTGCTGGTGATCCAGATCGTCTCGGGCATCTTCCTCACCATGAACTACAAGCCCGATGCCGCGAGCGCCTTCGCATCGGTCGAGTACATCATGCGCGACGTGCCGGGGGGATGGCTCATCCGCTACATCCACTCCACCGGCGCCTCGATGTTCTTCATCTGCGTGTATCTGCATATGGCCCGCGGGCTCATGTACGGGTCGTACCGCAAGCCGCGCGAGCTCATCTGGATCTTCGGCGTGCTGATCTACCTCTCGCTCATGGCGGAAGCCTTCTTCGGCTACCTGCTGCCGTGGGGACAGATGTCGTACTGGGGCGCGCAGGTGATCATCAACCTGTTCGGGACCGTCCCCTTCGTCGGCGAGGCGCTCGCGGTCTGGATCCGCGGCGACTACAACGTTTCGGACGCGACGCTCAACCGCTTCTTCGCGCTGCACGTGGTCGCCCTCCCGCTGGTGCTGCTGGGGCTGGTGTCCGCCCACCTGATGGCGCTGCACGAAGTGGGCTCGAACAACCCCGATGGCGTCGAGATCGGCAACAACATCGACCCGAAGTCGGGTCATCCCGTCGACGGCATCCCGATGCATCCGTACTACACGATCAAGGACATGGTCGGCGTGTCGGTCTTCCTCATCGTCTTCTCGGCGATCGTCTTCTTCTCCCCCGAGATGGGCGGCTACTTCCTCGAGTACAACAATTTCATTCCGGCCGATTCGCTGAAGACTCCCGAGCACATCGCCCCGGTGTGGTATTTCACGCCGTACTACGCGATGCTGCGCGCGGTGCCCCCGTTGTTCGGGTCGCAATTCCCGGGTGTGGCGGTGATGGGCGCGGCCACGCTTATCTTCTTCGCGCTGCCGTGGCTCGACCGCGGCAAGGTGAAGTCGATCCGCTATCGCGGTCCGAAGTACCGCGTGTGGTTCACGCTCTTCATCATTTGCTTCCTGGTCCTGGGCTACCTCGGCGTGGAACCCACGACGGTATGGGGGGAATTCGGCAAGGGCCTTCCCATCGTCGGCGGCGACTACATCGCGCTGTGGGCCGCGCGGGTGCTCACCGTGATCTATTTCCTCTTCTTCCTCCTGATGCCGTGGTACACCGCGCACGACAAGGAGAAGCCCGAGCCGCGAAGGTTGACCTGGTGATGAAAAGGCTCCTGGCACTGCTCCTTGTCATTCCCGCCTTCGCCTGGGCTTCCACGGCCAAGACGCCGCTCGACCGCGCGCCGGGCAACCTGCACGACAAGGTCTCGCTGCAGCGGGGTGCCGCGATCTTCGTGAACCACTGCCTCAACTGCCACAGCGCCGCGATGATGCGCTACGCGCGCCTGGAGGACCTTGGCCTCTCCGAGCAGCAGATCCGCGACAACCTTCTCCTCGCCACCGACAAGATCGGCGACACGATGACCACGGCGATGGATCCCGCGGTCGCCAAGGCCGCCTTCGGCATCGTGCCCCCCGATCTCTCGCTCGCCGGCCGGTCGAAGGGCGCCGACTGGCTCTACACCTACATGCGCAGCTTCTACCGCGACCCGGAGACCAAGTCGGGATGGAACAATACGGTCTCCCCGAATGTGGCCATGCCGCACGTGCTGTGGGAGTACCAGGGAGACCAGGCGCTCCAGGTGACTTCGCGCATGGACCCGAACACCGGCGACACCAAGGTCAGCCACAAGCTCGTGCTCGAGCGGCCCGGCAAGATGTCGCCTCTCGAGTACGAGCAGTACACCTCGGATCTGGTCAACTTCCTCGCCTACATGGCGGAGCCGGCGCAGTCGAGCCGCAAGCTGTGGGGAATCCTGGTGCTGTTTTTCCTCGCGGGATTCTTCGTTCTCACGCTGCTGCTCAAGCAGGAATACTGGAAGGACGTCCAATAACAATGATGACGCTTTACTCGGGGATCACCGATCCCTTCAGCCACCGGTGCCGCATCGTGCTGTACGAAAAGGGGATGGACTTCGAGATCATCGACGTCGACCTCATGAACAAGCCCGAGGACCTCGCGGTGATGAACCCGTACAACCGCACCCCGGTCCTGGTCGAGCGCGACCTGGTGCTCTACGAGTCCAACATCATCAACGAGTACATCGACGAGCGCTTCCCGCACCCGCAGCTGATGCCCGCCGACCCCGTGATGCGCGCCCGCGCGCGCCTCTTCCTCTTCCGCTTCGAGCAGGAGCTGTTCAACCACGTGCAGACGCTGGAATCGGGGACGCAGAAGGCGCAGGAAAAGGGCCGTCTCTACATCCGCGAGAACCTGATCCAGATCGCGCCGATCTTCGTGAAGCAGAAGTACATGCTGGGCGAGGAGTTCTCCATGCTCGACGTGGCGATCGCCCCCCTCCTGTGGCGCCTGGACCACTACCAGGTGCAGCTGAACAAGCAGTCCGCGCCCCTCCTCAAGTACGCCGAACGGCTCTTCTCCCGCCAGGCCTTCATCGATTCGATGACCGCGTCCGAAAAGGCCATGAGAAGGTAAGCTAGGGGATGGCCGACGTCTCGACCAAGCCCTATTTCATCCGCGCCATTTATGAGTGGTGCTCGGACTGCGGCTACACGCCCTATCTGAGCGTGAGGGTCGACGAGAAGACGCGCATCCCCATGGAATACGTGAAGAACGGGGAGATCGTGTTGAACGTGAGCCTGAACGCCACGCGCAACCTCACGATCAACAACGAGCTGATCCAGTTCTCGGCGCGTTTCAACGGGGTCTCCCGCGAGGTGAGCATCCCCGTGGACCGCGTCCAGGGCATCTTCGCGCGCGAGAACGGGCAGGGCGCATTTTTTACCGTCGAGTCCCCCGCGGCGCTCGCGGCCGCCCCGTCCATTCCCGTGGCCGAGGCCGACGCGGAGCCTCCCAGGCCCCCGGCCGCCGGCCGAACACGCCTCAAGCTCGTAAAGTAAGCGCTGGCTTTTCCCTCTCCCGGCCGGCATAGCTCAGTTGGTAGAGCAACCGCCTTGTAAGCGGTAGGTCCTCCGTTCGATTCGGAGTGCCGGCACCCTCGAAAGCCTCTGTTTTGTTGCCAGAAACCCCCGGAATAGTGGATAATCGAGAGTTTCGCGGAGGGGTGCCCGAGTGGTTAAAGGGGGCAGACTGTAAATCTGTTGGCCTTGCGCCTACGTTGGTTCGAATCCAACCTCCTCCACCATCGAGTTAGTGGGCGCGACAAGGCGGAATTCGGAGGACTCGGGGGCTCCTGGCGGGTGTAGCTCAATGGTAGAGCAGAAGCCTTCCAAGCTTATGACGAGGGTTCGATTCCCTTCACCCGCTCCAGCAATTCGCTTCGCCCATGTAGCTCAGTGGTAGAGCACTCCCTTGGTAAGGGAGAGGTCAAGCGTTCAATCCGCTTCATGGGCACCAGGTATTCAATCGAGGACAAGCAATCATGGCAAAGGGCAAGTTCGAGCGTACCAAGCCCCACGTGAACGTGGGCACCATCGGTCACGTGGACCACGGCAAGACGACTTTGACGGCGGCGATGACGCTGGTGCTGTCGAAGAAGTTCGGTGGCGAGGCGCGCGCCTACGACCAGATCGACAACGCTCCGGAGGAGAAGGCGCGCGGGATCACGATCAACACCGCGCACGTGGAGTACGAGACCAGCAAGCGCCACTACGCGCACGTCGATTGCCCGGGCCACGCGGACTACGTGAAGAACATGATCACGGGGGCGGCACAGATGGATGGCGCGATCCTGGTGGTGTCGGCCGCCGACGGCCCGATGCCGCAGACGCGCGAGCACATCCTCCTGGCGCGCCAGGTGGGGGTGCCGTACATCATCGTGTACATGAACAAGGCCGACATGGTCGATGACAAGGAGCTCCTGGAGCTCGTCGAGGTCGAGGTGCGCGAGCTCTTGAGCAAGTACAAGTTTCCCGGCGACAAGACCCCGATCATCATCGGCAGCGCGCTGAAAGCGCTCGAAGGCGACACGGGAGAGCTGGGCGAGCAGTCGATCATGAAGCTGGCCGATGCGCTGGACAGCTACATCCCGACTCCGGAGCGCGCGCTGGACGGCACGTTCCTCATGCCCGTGGAAGACGTCTTCTCCATCTCCGGGCGCGGCACGGTGGTGACCGGGCGCGTGGAGCGTGGCATTTGCAAGGTGGGAGACGAGATCGAGATCGTGGGTTTGAAGCCCACCATCAAGACGGTGTGCACGGGAACGGAGATGTTTCGCAAGCTCCTGGACCAGGTGCAGGCGGGAGACAACGTGGGCATCCTCTTGCGCGGCACCAAGCGAGAAGAGGTCGAGCGCGGCCAGGTGCTGGCCAAGCCGGGCTCCATTCCGCCGCACACGAAGTTCGAGTGCGAGGTGTACGTGCTCAGCAAGGAAGAGGGCGGGCGCCACACGCCGTTTTTCAACGGCTACCGGCCGCAGTTCTACTTCCGCACCACCGATGTCACCGGATCCCTGGAGCTGCCCGCGGGCACCGAGATGGTGATGCCGGGGGACAACATCAAGATGACGGTAACGCTCATCGCCCCGATCGCCATGGAGGAGAAGCTGCGCTTCGCCATCCGTGAAGGCGGCAGGACCGTGGGCGCCGGCGTCGTCTCCAAGATTCTCGAGTGATCGAGGTGGGGTCCCCGTTCAATGGGGACAGGATTAGAAGCAGGTTAGGCCAGTAGCTCAATTGGCAGAGCGGCGGTCTCCAAAACCGCAGGTTGGGGGTTCGAGACCCTCCTGGCCTGCCATCAGTGGAAATTGAAAAACGTGACGATGGCGGAACGAATCAAGATTGCAGTGGCTGCGCTCGTCGCGGCCGCGGGGCTCATCGCCTTCCATTGGCTCGCCGAGCGCCAGCCGATGGTGATTCGCCTGGGCGTGCTGTTCGGGTCGTTCGCGGCCGCGATCGTCATCATGTGGTTCACCGTCGCCGGCCGCACCTTCCTCGCGTTTTCGCGCGAGTCGTGGGAAGAGGCCAAGAGAGTCGTGTGGCCCACGCGAAAGGAAACGTTGCAGACGACAGCCGTGGTATTCGCGTTCGTGTTCGTGATGGCGATGTTCCTCTGGGGCGTGGATGCGAGCCTCCTATGGATCACGCACAGGCTGCTCGGCCATGGGGGCTGAAACCATGACAGGAATGCGCTGGTACGTGGTGCACGCCTATTCCGGGCAGGAGAAGAGCATCCAGCAGGCGCTCCTCGATCGCATCAAGCGCTCGGGCATGGCCGACAAGTTCGGCCAGGTCCTGGTGCCGGTCGAGGAAGTCGTCGAGATGAAGAGCGGGCAGAAGGCGATCAGCGAACGGCGCTTCTTTCCCGGCTACATCCTGGTGCAGATGGAGATGACCGACGAGACGTGGCACCTGGTGAAGAGCACGCCGAAGGTCACCGGCTTCATCGGCGGCTCGGCGATGCGTCCCACGCCGATCTCGGACAAGGAAGTGGCGAACATCCTGCACCAGGTGCAGGAGGGCGTGGAAAAGCCGAAGCCGAAGGTGCTGTTCGAAGTGGGCGAGTCGGTGCGCGTCACCGAAGGGCCGTTCACCGACTTCAACGGCAACGTCGAAGAGGTGAACTACGAGAAAAGCAAGATCCGGGTGTCGGTGCTGATTTTCGGCCGTGCCACGCCGGTGGAGCTCGATTTCGGGCAGGTCGAGAAGGCTTAACAACCGGGGAGGACGCCGCCAAGCGTCCGCTTGAACCCAAAGGAGAAGTGCTGTGGCAAAGAAGATCGTCGGCTTTATCAAGCTTCAGGTCCCCGCGGGGAAGGCGAATCCGTCGCCGCCCATCGGCCCCGCGCTCGGACAGCGCGGCCTGAACATCATGGAATTCTGCAAGCAGTTCAACGCCCAGACCCAGAAGCTGGAGCCGGGGCTGATGCTCCCGGTGGTGATCACCGCGTACGCGGACAAGAGCTTCACGTTCATCCTGAAGTCTCCGCCCGCCTCGGTGCTGATCCGCAAGGCGTTGAAGCTCGAGAAGGGAAGCTCGAAGCCGCATACCGACAAGGTGGGCAAGCTCACGCGCGCCCAGGCCGAGGAGATCGCCAAGATGAAGCAGCCGGACCTTACCGCGGGCGACATGGACGCCGCCGTGAGGACGATCGCCGGCAGCGCCCGCAGCATGGGCGTGGAAGTGGAGGGCATCTGACATGAGCACCTCCAAGCGCGTGAAGCAGATCAACTCGCTGGTCGACCGCACCAAGGCCTATGAGCTCAAGACCGCACTGGACCTGGTGAAGAAGACCGCGACCGCGAAGTTCGACGAGTCGGTCGACGTCGCGGTGAACCTCGGCATCGACTCGAAGAAGTCCGACCAGGTGGTGCGCGGGAGCGTGGTGCTGCCGCGCGGCACCGGCAAGACGGTGCGCGTGGCGGTGTTCGCGCAGGGCGCGAACGTGGAGAAGGCGAAGGGCGCCGGCGCCGACATCGTGGGCTTCGAGGATCTCGCCGACAGGATCAAGGGTGGCTTCATGGATTTCGACGTGGTCATCGCCACGCCCGACGCCATGAAAGTGGTCGGCCCGCTGGGCCAGGTGCTGGGACCGCGCGGCCTCATGCCCAACCCGAAGGTGGGCACCGTGACGCCCAACGTCGAGGAAGCGGTGAGGAACGCAAAGGGCGGACAGGTGCAGTACCGCGCCGACAAGGCGGGCATCGTGCAATGCACGATCGGACGCGCCTCGTTCGAGGTCGAAGCCCTCGCCGAGAACCTCGAAGCGCTCATCGGCGCCATCAACAAGGCGAAGCCCGCCTCCACCAAGGGGATCTACCTGAAGAAGGTATCGGTCTCGAGCACGATGGGGGTCGGGATTCGCATCGATCAATCGAGCTTCGCCGGCGGGCAGGTGCCGGCGGCGCACTGAAGCATTGGGACTTCGCCCGGCACTTTACGGGCGGGCGGAGGTTATCCAAGACCGTAGGCGTTCCGCGGGGGTCCCCAACTTGTTGGGGCAACTTTCCAAAAGAACTCAAATGAGGGGAATCAGCCCCGAAGCCGACGCAGATAGCAGGCCCCAAGACAGGAAAGCTCCTGACGAAAGGTCGCTATGAACACGAAGGAGAAGGACCTTGAGTCTCAATCTTGAAGGCAAGAAGGAAGTCGTGGCGGAGGTGTCCGCGCGCCTGAAGAAGGCGCAGACGGTGGTGCTCGCGGAGTATCGCGGCCTGCCCGTCGAGGACATCACCGTCCTGCGTGCGCAAGCGCGGTCTTCCGGCGTCTACCTTCGCGTGCTGAAGAACACCCTCGCGCGCCGCGCGGTCAAGGGAACTGCATTCGAGAAGCTCAGTGACCAAATGGTCGGGCCTCTCGCATACGGAATCTCCGATGACCCCGTGGCAGCCGCGAAGGTGCTCCACACCTACGCGAAGGGCAACGACAAGCTCGTCATCAAGGGCGGAATGATGCCCAACTATTTGATGACGGCGAAGGAAGTCGGCAACCTGGCCACCATGCCCAGCCGCGAGGAGCTCCTCTCCAAGCTGATGGGCACGATGCAGGCGCCGATCGCCAAGTTCGTCCAGACGCTGAACGAGGTGCCCTCGAAGCTCGTGCGCACCCTCGCCGCCGTACGCGACCAGAAGGAAAAGGCCGCCGCCTGATCCCTCGCGACACTCTTTAAATCTCTCACCAGGAGCCCCATATCATGTCTCTCAGCAACAAGGAAATCCTCGACGCCATCTCGGCGAAATCGGTCCTTGAGATCTCGCAGCTCATCAAGGACATGGAAGAGAAGTTCGGCGTCTCCGCCGCCGCCGCAATCTCCGTCGCCGCTCCCGCGGCCGGAGGCGCTGGCGCCGGTGCGGCCGCCGCCGAAGAAAAGACCGAGTTCACCGTGATGCTGATGGCAGCCGGCGAGAACAAGGTGAACACCATCAAGGCGGTGCGCGAAGTGACGAGCCTGGGCCTGAAGGAGGCCAAGGACCTCGTTGACGGAGCGCCGAAGCCCATCAAGGAAGGCATCAACAAGGCCGAAGCCGAGACCATCAAGAAGAAGATGGAAGAGGCAGGTGCAAAGGTAGAGGTCAAGTAAGCAGAAAAGCAGGGCAGCGGGGCGGTCGTTGGAGCGGACACTTCGTGCCGCTCAACGACGCGTGGCAGAGTGCAAAGTCAAGCCCCTCACGGGGCTTGGCTGTGTTCTCTGAAGCGACTGCAGAGAAACGGTTTGGTCGGGCCATGCGTTCCAGCATGGCTGTCCGCCAGCGGCTCGTAGGGGCGAGCCACCAGGCCATGAGTGCCAGTCGGGTGCAGGCGGACCCGCGTCCTTGCGCGGCCGTGATTTCGGAGCCCCTATGACCTACTCGTTCACCGAGAAGAAACGCATCCGCAAGAGCTTCGCCAAGCGCGCGGCCGTTTTGGATGTGCCCTTCCTCCTTGCCACCCAGATCGACTCGTACGCGGAGTTCCTCCAGGCCGAAGTGCAGGGGGACAGCCGCCGCGAGATGGGCCTGCAGTCGGCCTTCACGTCGGTGTTCCCGATCTCCAGCCACTCCGGCAACGCACGGCTCGAGTACGTGAGCTACGCGCTCGGCGAACCCCCGTTCGACGTGGTCGAATGCCAGCAACGCGGCCTCACCTTCGCGAGCCCGCTGCGCGCCAAGGTGCGCCTCACCATCATGGACCGCGAGGCCTCCAAGCCCACGGTGAAGGAGGTGAAGGAGCAGGAGGTCTACATGGGCGAGATCCCGCTCATGACCCGCAAC